>WNFJ01678998.1_pt1 | contig 11126 bp, 9 predicted proteins | sample 5400461 | NCBI WGS metagenome assembly WNFJ01 (sample SAMN13153349, study PRJNA577476) | soil metagenome | isolation source: 115 cm saprolite on Douglas fir-dominated hillslope | place: USA:California | collected 2013-09-17 | reverse complement strand
ATACCCGGCGAAAAGATCAGCTCGTTCTGTTGCACGCTCATTCGGCCGACCAGATCAATTGAGTCCTCTTACGACCCTAACACAGATGACTAGCTCAAATGACTCTCGCGGCATAAAATCCTCGCGACCAGATTGGACCTATAGGGACGCATCGTCGATGCCCACGAGGTCCGAGAAAACCCGCACTCACTCCACCCATCGGGACAAAGCCAATGCGAGGAGTGATATGGACTTTGACTCCCTCAGCACCGCACTCCCTTGAACTCAAATGGTCTCCTTTAACGAATCGTGACTGATAGGGAAATCAGGCTATACTGAACCACTTCCTAAACACGATCTAGTACTCACCACAACTCATGCCTATGAGAACAGAGTTCGACTGCCTGCAATGCCGTTCGTCTGTCTCGAAGCGTAATTTCACTGCCAGTGTTCTAATCCAGTCTTCAAGATAATCTGGGAATAGACTCGTTATTCTCGTCAATCGCCCGTCACCCCATTTCGCCACCAATGATTCGTGAGTAAGCCTGAATATGTGAGCGACAACATTGTTCCCAATCGAACAATCGCACTGCTCTCTCTCGTGCACGGTCTCCTAATCCCTCACGAAGCGACCTATCAGTGGCCAAGGAACTGATTCTCTCTGCCAATGACATGGGATCGCCGGTTCGAAACAAGAACCCAGAATCACCGACAACTTCTGGAGAGGCTCCTCCGTCAGAAGCAACCACAGGCAACCCGGAGGCCATCGCCTCGAGCAGAACGAGTCCAAAGCCCTCCTTCTTAGTTGGGAGAACAAAGATGTCTGCCGCGTGATAATAGTCAGTCAGACCGTGATCATAGTCGACGTCATTTACCACCTTTACTCGCTCAGCAACGTCAAGAGACTTCGCCGCGTCGCGAATAGGTTCTTCCAGAGGCCCGTTCCCGACCAGAAACGTGTGCACGTTCGTATTGTCTTCCAAGAGTAGACGCGTAGCCTTTACAAGTGTCATTGGGTCCTTCCACGGATGTAGTCTTCCTGCGAACACGAGCACGAGATCTTCGTCTCTAAGTTGCAACTTCTTTCGGATGTACATCCTCTCTTCTCTCGTCGGGGGATGAAACTTGTTTACATCGACTCCCCACGGAATGACCGCGGATTCAATACCGAATCGTGATTTCAATCCATCTCTGATGTATTCGGAAGGGCAAACCACTAGAGAAGCAAATCCTGAAGTCAATGGGAGGGCCCATTGCTCAGCAATATACCCGAGTCTATCGTACCCCTTCTCAAGCTCCGGTTGAGGGATTCCATGTACCGTCTCTAGGTAGGGTGTACTGGAAAACCTGTTTGATATCAGGGCTGAAATGCCGAACAATCCATAGTTGATGTGTGCCAAGTCAAATCCTCGAAAAGCAAGAGCATGACGAAATACGTTCAACGGAGGTCCCAAAGGAATACTCCGTTTGTAGATCTCAGTAGCCTCCACCTCAGTAGGATCCAGACCCCTAAGGCGAAATCGGTTGACATCGAAAACGACCAGACTTGCATGCCGCGCAAGACGACGGGTCAATTCACGGGTTACAGTTCCAACTCCCCCGAACGAGAGTGATCCCTGAAAAGCAACTCTCAAAGCTGTTAGACCCTACCACGTGAAGGGAAGCAGTCCATTCCTCCGGCAACTCAAAGAGTCCGGAACATTAGGCGATCTCATCATGACACATTATCAACGTTATCTTATGGGTACATTCTCGAATAACTCTAGCGCAAAGCTCTCGATATTCTCCTTGGGGGTTGACCTGAATAACAAGGTTACGATTATTCTCATCCACCTCAAACCGTCTTAGCTAGAAGTTTGGCCAATATTTCCTGGAACCTCGCCTGAAAGCTGTGACCTACCTGTTTCTCTCAACTTCAGCGACGGAAGCATAGCTCAAGTCTTTTCGCTCCTTGTTCTCAGGCAGATGCTGGATTAGTTCGGACATCAATTGTACTCGCCGGCCTGTGTCCGAGATATCCCAAGAACCCTGATACCATTCCGCTTGTCGCCACGAGCATTGTGATTGGAGAGATGGTTACCTTGACGCCGCTCATCGCTGCATAGTCCCTAGGTGGAAAGATTAGTCGGCGGAAGAACCTGACAACCGACAGACCGCCCTTGACTTGGTACTTGAAGTAAAGATACACAGTGTTTCGCACGTAGTAGTATATCCAGCGAGTATCCATACTCTTTCTCCCTAGCGCTTTGTGGAGGACAGTTGCATCCGGGTCAAAGATGAGTCGATAACCCAGTCGTCTTATTCTGAGGCAGAGATCGGTTTCTTCACGAAAGTTAGATGATCTGAAAAAATTGTCGAATCCGCCTAGTTTCAGCACTGGAGTCCTCCTGAATGACATGTTGCATCCAAGCAAATGGTGGACTTCGGAGGGTTGCGTTGTCGGGGGGTTCCAGTTGCCAATGACGAAGCCATTTTCTATCACGCCTGTTTTGTAGTTAGGTGACCCTGGCTTCAGTCCCGGGATTTTCACTCGGCCGCCAGCCCCACCCACTGACTCGTCTCTGTAGTGCCGAATGAGATTCTGGAGCCATGAACTCTCAACAACGACGTCGTCGTCTACGAAAACGAGTATCTCGTTTGAGGCGCGGCTTATGCCCATGTTCCGTTTGACTACTGCTGAGGACTCTTCACTCTCCAAATATCTGACTGACGGGAATCGTTGCATGAGAACACTCCGTGTGGACTGATCTCTCTTCTCGCCAACAACGATAATCTCGCATTGCGCTACGCATGCTCGAAGGGATTCGAGGCACTCTGTGAGCGCTTCCATTCGGCCCCCTGTGGGTATAACGATGGAAACAGATTCGCAGGATCTCATTTTCTTCTGACCATTGAGAATAGAGGCAGATGTGAAACAGCACATTCCTTCATAGGGCCACGCTCCTAGAATTGCAGTTCATTGTTCTGATCATAATGATTTGGGACGAGACGAGTTTGGGTGGGCCGGAATAACCGGACTGGTAGAGCGAAACTTGGAACTTCTGGAGTTGAATTGAGCCGAAACCTGTTAAGACCGGATATTCGCCTATGACAGTTCCAAGAAGTCCGTATGAGCTGGGGAAAGATTTGACGGCGATGACTGTATCGTTATAGTCGATCGGAAAGATGAGGATGTAGTCTGGCTTGAAGTTGTCAGGCAGATGTATCATTGTCCCTGCCGTCCCCGACGTAAAATTGTTAACGTGTAGGAGGGGATAGCTACCCAATCCTCTGATTACGTGTGAGAATAGGTAGTCGGAGGCTAAGACTGTCGCGTTGTTTGGCACCATGTTGAAGAGCTGATCAAGCGAGGTGCTATTGGACGGCGGCAAATAATACTGGACAACGTGCGGACCGGGAACCAGGTATGGTGAAAATAGGGGATAGAGTGGTGTGAAGAGCAGGTAGCCAATAAGCAGGACGACCGGGACCTTCTTGAATAGGGGGATCATTCTGAGCCGAAACGCGATACTTCCACTCGGGAGTGGCTTGTGCTGGAGTTTTTCGAGACCGTAAATCATTCCGATAATCAGAGCAGGAATAATAATGAAATTGTATTGGAAGAAGAATACCGAAAAGTCTGGGTTTCCTCCGAAGACTGAGACGACGAACCATGGAATCACGAGGATTAGTGCCTTCTTGTTCTGTAAGGGCAGAAACCCGGTGAGCCCTAGGAGAACAAGCCAGTACACGACCTTCTGGGGCACATGGTTTAGAATGTTAAGCGGACTTATCGCGTAAGCTTGCGGGGCCAGGGGGATGAATCCCGCGCCAGGATTGATTATCAGAAAGAGTCTGTTTTCTAGAACGAAGGCTACAGGAGCAGCTACGTGATCTCTCAAGAATTGACGGAAGTCGTTAAAGTTGAAGGCGATGAGCTGGAGAGCCGCAAAGAAGATCAACGCGTCAACAGACTCTTGGATAAGCCCCATGAATACGAAGAACAGAATCGACTTCTTGTACTGTCTAGTGGTGTAGAAGTAGTAAGCAGACATGAGGGCGACCGGCACGAAGGATTCCTCGTGAACATCATAGAGGTTCGACATAATGATCGGGGGGATCAGTAGATACAATCCTGATACTAGGAGGGAAATGCGCTTGCTTCCGAGAACGTGTAGAGAGAGTTTGTAGGCGGGGAGCGAGCCCAGCGACACGAACAGCGCCTGAACGAATAGCAGAGTGGCCGCACTTGGGTAGACCCAGTAAGCACCTGCGAAGAGGTAGCGTACGGGGGAGAAGTGGATCCCGAAGAAGTTGAAGGACTGTGTTCCGTTAGAACTCACCCAGTTGGCGGTCTCATATGGAAGACCAGTTCGGATTATCGTTTGAACAATTTGTATGCTGACTCCCATGTCGAAAGTTGGTGTACGGAGGTCTGCGTACTGGACCCATGACAAGTACGTCAGAAGCGAGGTGTAGACCGCGATACCTGCGGCAAGTATTAGGGCGGGCGAGTTCTGTCGCGAGAACATGAACTGCCGAACTTGCCCGGGCTAGGCTCTCCCAGGCTTAGCCGCGATCAAAGAATAAACTTCAACGTGCATCTTGGCCACATCGGACCAACGCAACCCTCGCGCAGAATTCTTCAGATTGTTCCCGAGCGAATCCCGCAGTACCGAATTATCTAGGAGACGCACGATTGCGTTAGATAGCTGCGCGGGACTCTCTGGATCCACTAATAGTCCGTTTACCCCGTCTTCGATAATCTCGAAAAAGGGATTCACTCTAGTAGCGACTACCGCCTTGCCAGCTGCCATCGCGCGGGCTAATACTCCGCTCGTGCCAAACTGTTCAACATACGGGAGTGCAACGACATCGGCGGACGAGAAGTAGATTGGGAGCAGATCATCAGGAACGTATTCTGTCTTCAGGAGAACGTTGTTTTCGGCGTGAGTCTCCTGAACGGCTGTCGCCAACTTGTCCACGTATTCTCTGAATTCGTTAGGCCTAGTAGCATGGCTGACGTGAGGTCCTCCCGCGATGACCAGAAGTGCGTCTGGATGCGCCTTCGATACCTCACCCATCGCTCGGATCATGTGCTCGATTCCTTTCTTCTGGTGAACATATCCGAAGTTTAGCACGACCTTCCGTCCGCCGAAGCCTAGGAACTCTTTCGCGGTGCTACGGCTCATTGTAATCGACGCCTCAATACCGTGTCCGATTACGGAGATGTCTCGTGACGGGTAGCCGTACTGGCCAGATAGGATGCTCTTGGAGGCCTGTGAGTGAACGATGACGTGCCTTGACAGCCTAAGGGTCAGCTTCGTCCACGCAAGAAAGAACAGCGTCTTCAAAGGAGCTAGTCGTTGGGAGCCATATCGTCTGAAGAAGCCGTTCCAGACAGATTCGTGTGGAACGACGCTATGCAACGTCAAGACGGTTGGACGGCGAGCTATTTTGAGCAGAAGGAGCAATAGAGGCATGAGTGTCCCATAGAACGGCTTGCCGTACATCATGTATTCGTGATTCACATGGACTACTTTGGGTCTGAGCCTGAGGCAGGTTTTGAGGATTCGAAATGGATAGGATAGGCTGTTTAGTTTCCAGACGCGGACCACGTTTAGCGGGCTGTTCTGTTCAACCGGCGGCGCTTCCCGGTCGAGGTTTGCAATTCCCACCGCAGGGCAGAGAGTTGAGACTGAGTTGGCGAGGTTGCAAAAGTACTCTACGACGCCCTCTCTGGTTGGTGAGAATTTGGAGACCAGCGCGACTCTCAAGTCTGGCCTCTTCCAAGGGAGTCTAATCAGTGGACTAGTAGTGCTAGTCGTCTGCAGATCTAAGGAACCAGATTGGACCTGATCCTGTAGTTCTAGTTCGATGGGAACGACTTCAGTCATAGTGATTATTCTCCGACAATTCTGAAAAGAGGCTCCAGTAATTTTTCTCAGGCTCTCGCTGGCCTACACTCTATTTATTCGTTATACAACCTTGGACAGGATGTCGAGGTTCGATACGTCTAGTCTGGACCTATTCGGTCAACCAATATTCTGATCTGATTAATTTTGATTAGAGGTCAGCGAATGACGGATTGGTATCGAAAAAATGATGAAGGTGTTAACCCAGTCGCAGAAGCAGAATTCCGTATCCTATTCCGCTCTTGATGAAGCTCAGTTTGCTTACTCCCCTCGGCCTTCGAGTGAACGTTATTGGCACTTCTGTCATTGAGTAGCCCTCTTTCTTGGCCCTGATTAATAGCTCTGCCGTGATCTCGAAGTTCTTGGATACTAGTCTGTCTCGAATCTTCTCGATCGTCTTGGCTGAGTAGAGTCGAAAACCGGACGTGACGTCGCTACAGGGAATTCCGAACGCCTTCCTGAGTATCCAGTTTGTGCTGCCGCTTACCACGCGTTTGAAAAACGGAAGCTCGTTGACCAAGCCATGTTCTCTTGACCGGCAGCCTACGACGATGTCGGCTTGGGATGAGTTTTTTAGAAATCTGCCAATCTCTTCGGGATGATGATTGAGGTCTGCGTCCATGATCAGGACGTAGTCGGTGTGCGGGTCGATTAGTTCGAGGCCTTTCTTTGTGGCAGGTCCAAGCCCTAGTCTCTTGGGACTGTAGTGTACTTTGACCCGGGGATTACTCTTGGAAAGCAGAGAGAGTTTCTGCTCAGTGGAGTCGTTTCCTTCTACTACGAAGATGATTTCGTAGTCGGAGACCATGTGCTCAAGGGAGTCGACGAGTCGCGTTGAGAATTCGTCAATAACTTCTTGCTCGTTGTAGACAGGAATTACAGCGCTTATCATTGCCGAGTCTCTCTTCTTCCCGTGGTTTCTCGTCGTCTCATCTGTGACAGCCGTTTCATGGCCGAGGCTCCTTCTGTTTAGAAACAACTATTAACTCACTGTCGGTCTCCGATAGATGATTGGTCTCGATTGTCCTCGTCCAAGGCGGTCTTCCTCGACCGGGACGGCGTTCTGACTCGGGAAAGGTCGGACTATGTTAAGACTCCGGACGAGCTTGAGGTTCTGCCGGGTATCGGGCCTCCTTTACAGGATCTTAGAAAGATGGGGTTCCGATTGGTCATTGTGACTAACCAGTCTGTGGTTGGTCGAGGGCTGGCTACTGATGCGGAGATGGACAGGATTCACGAGAAGCTTCAGTCCGAGCTGATGCGGATGGGCTGTCCGGTTGATGCCATCTACTACTGTCCACATCTGCCTAGGGCGGGGTGTAGCTGTCGAAAGCCCGAGCCCGGACTTATTCTCCGGGCGGCCAAGGATCTTGGGTTAGATATTGCATCGTCTTGGATGATCGGAGATAAGGAAATTGATCTTGAGGCCGCAAAACGGGCTGGATGTCGCGGTCTCCGAGTCGAGACGAACCAAGGAGACTTGCGACAGGCTGTTGTGAGCATCATTGGTGCAGAAGAGAGGGATGAGAATGGCGAGATGACGTGAATAACATCCGGGCCAGAGCTCCGCTCAGGGTGAGCTATGCTGGGGGCGGAACTGATGTTCCTCCGTACCCTGGTTTGAAGGGTGGAGTGGTTCTCTCTTCTACCATTCAAAATTACGCTTACTGTTCTATTACTCCTCGATCTGACGGAATGGTTACTGTCACTAGAGAGGATCAGGATGTTTCCATCGGACCCGGGAGACTCAGTGAACTTAAGGGAAGTGGGGAGGTAGAGTTCGTTCGTGCGGTCGCGAAGCGGTTTGGTGTGGAGCAGGGCTTTGATGCGGGCCTAAGGTACGACGCTGTTCCCGGCACGGGACTTGGATCATCCTCAGCACTCTGCGTCGCTCTGATAGGGGCGTTCCGAGAATGGAAAGGTACGTCGATGACAGACTACGACATTGCGAATCTTGCGTATGATGTGGAGAGGAAGGATGTTGGAATTCCTGGTGGTTTGCAGGATCAGTACGCGTCAACTTTTGGGGGCTTTAACCTGATCGAGTTCAAGAAGGACTCAAACATTGTCAATGCTCTTCGCATAAAACGGGAAACCTTGAACGAGCTGGAATACAGCAGCCTTCTCTGCTTTACGGGAACCACGAGGCGATCAGGCGGTATCCTTCAGAGACAGATTGAGTCTTACGAGCATAAGGATTCGAAGGTTATGGATGCGCTTGAGCGGATGAAAGAGTTGACGCTTCAGATGAAGGACTCTCTCCTGACAGGTAATCTCACAGAGTTTGCTAGGCTGTTGAACTCTGAGTGGGTGACGAAGAAGGCGCTTGACTCTGCGATCTCGACTGAAGAGGTCGATAGGCTACTGCATGCCGCGCGAGAAACTGGAGCTATCGGAGGAAAACTTCTCGGAGCTGGAGGGGGAGGGTTCCTGTTTCTCTACTGCGAGCCTGGCAAACAGGTCCATGTAGAGAAAGCGGTGGAACGTCTCGGAGGGAAGGCCTTCCCGGTTAGATTTGATCTCGAAGGCTTGCAGACCTGGCGAAGCCCAAAGTAGGATTCTAGTAGCGATGCAAGAGAGACCACGGGGTCAGAACGGATTAGTCGGGAAAAACAATGATGTCTCTGCTGCGCTGTCATCAATACGAAGCAGTATCGAAACCAAAGAAAGAGTCGCTAAAGAATGTCTAGACGACATTGTCGAGATGGCCCATATCGTGACCACGGCTCTACAGAAAGGTCGAAAAGTCGTCTTTTTTGGAAACGGCGGAAGTGCCGCGGACGCTCAACATATCTCAGCGGAGCTTGTTGGGAAGTTCAAGAGAACGCGGCCTGCTCTAAGAGCATCCGCTCTGACAACTAACACGTCGATTCTGACGGCGATCGGTAACGACTTCAGTTTCGATGAGATCTTCTCACGACAGGTCCAGGGGACGTTGGAGCCCGGTGATGTTGCGGTCGGGATCAGCACGAGCGGTCGCTCCGTAAACGTAATCAAAGGTGTCAAGGAGGCGCGGAGGATTGGAGCTAAGACGATAGCACTCACCGGTGCTGGGGGAGGAGAACTTGCTTCGTTGTGCGATCACAAGGTTATGGTGCCCTCAAATGATACTCAGCGAATACAAGAGTCTCACATCATGATAGGCCACATCGTCTGTGAATTGGTAGAGGAGAACCTCGGAGAGACAGTCCTCTAACCTGTCGATTTGAGAGCGGAATTTTCTATCGAAGCTATAATCACCTGGTGAAGGACGCAAGAGTCTGGGAGCATCGACTTCCTAGTTGTCAAAGAGCTGGCAGTACATTCTGGTCGCGGTTCTCGCGTCGGGTCCTGTGTACTTTGAAGCATTACCGGGATTATTCTCGGCTCCAATCCTCGGCCTAGGTACACTACTCGTCCCGTACTTCATAGCGATCTACCGTCTCGGCCATCGCGAGACGCTGCGCAAGGTTCTGATAGGGAGTTCCGCCGCGATCGGAATCTTCGCCATCGCGACTGGATATCTCAACTATCTCACGGACGAGTGGGCTACTCCTCAATACGTGTCACTGCTCTTGCAGGGGCAGGACTGGTACTCGGTGCCTCTCCAGTTTCAGTATGTCAAGATGGGGACCTTGCTGAGCGCAACAATCTGGAACGTCTATCTGCCCCTCCTACCTTTCATCCAAGTGCCGTACATCTGGCTCGACTATCGCTGGTTCACCCTCGCCGTCTGGGGCCTCATGGTCTACGCGGTTCGTAAACGGTACTATGCTTCGATGGCTATAGGAGGGCAATATCCTGCATTGATGGCTGCGAACGGTTTCAACGATGTCGTCCCTCTCCTATTCCTGACTCTTGCCTTCGTCACGTTTAGTGGACGTCGCTCCGAAGTCGCGAAACTTTTGTCGCTAGGAATGAAACAGTTCGCGAACATATTCGTCTTCGTCTATCACGTTCTGCGCCGGGACTGGGTTGAGGCCGGTCGCACAGTATTGGTATCTGTTCTTTTCCTTCTGCCGTTTCTCATATGGAATTGGAGATCTGCGATCTGTACTCCCATTCTTGACATGCCTCCTGATTGTCAAAGCACTGGGAACCTGCTGGTCAACTCTGTGCATTCAAGGATCAACTTTGCATTATGGCCAGTCTGGGTGGTTGCCGTTTTTTACCCTACGCTTCGAGTCGCGACGATACGGTTGATCCATAGACTTGGAGATGTTCAAACAATCTTGCGGGAAAGGCTGGGTTTGGTTACAATGTGAAGCGGGATCCTCCCTGGGGATAACAGGCATTTCGCACAATCCCAACTCCCCGGCGAACTTTGTTCCTGTGATCAAGGACCTCAAAGTAGCTGTACCCTCAATTGACACTCGAAGGGTACGTGAGCGTCATATGATGATCGGTCGGAACGTCCGCGAATTGAAAGGTGAGACTCATGGAGTCAGCGCAGTTGGATGAAGGTTCTACTTCGAAAGGGAAGATCTAAGGCGGCTACTGTTGCGGGGATGTCAAACGGGACATGGAAGATCCTGATTAGTCTGTGAGAACGCTCAGATTTGAATCTAATATCGGAATCATGCGTCGTCATGGCGCAGAACCGTAGCTTCCCTTTCCACATAACCCTTAATTGGGAAAATCCAAGATCTTTGACTCTCACCCGAGCTGAAAGCCTGTAGACGTGGTCATCCGTATGGTCCTTTCCAAGTTTCTCATCCAGCTTCACCACGACATAGACAGAGTCAAGGAATACATCGGGCTGCGAGAAACTCAGGCCAAGCCCACGAATTTGTCACGAGTCGGCCTTGGTCTAACCGGCTTGTTCTCAGTTGTGGCTGGGTTGTGGCTTGTGGCATTCGGGCCAAACATTGTCGCGATGCTGGTTCTCGCTGTTGGCCTTGCTGGATTTGGATTATTCAATCTGGCATTTTCCTTCAGAAAGAACCTGACTCTTTCACGCGCTAACCAGCTTTCCCTTGTTGGCAACCTTGTTTTGTTCGTATGGTTGTACGTCGTCGCGTCAAGGCTCCTCTTCGTCAGCTACACGACCGATACGGTGGTGGGGACCTACATGGGAATCCTGAGGGTCTTGCAGCTACAGAGTCCGTACGGTTTCTCCATCAAACCTCTGTTGGACAGATTTGGCTTCTCCCCATCGTTCTACACTCCTGGTGTTGACGGCTCGTTCGATTTTCACCTCGCTTATCCCTCGCTAAGTTTCCTCTCTATCGTCCCATTCTACCTGCTCGGCCTGCATGATGTCAGAGACACTGT
>WNFJ01185686.1_pt3 | contig 11126 bp, 9 predicted proteins | sample 5400461 | NCBI WGS metagenome assembly WNFJ01 (sample SAMN13153349, study PRJNA577476) | soil metagenome | isolation source: 115 cm saprolite on Douglas fir-dominated hillslope | place: USA:California | collected 2013-09-17 | reverse complement strand
GGGGCGTTCGCTCGCGGAACCGGAAACGCGTTGAGAAACGGGAGAATGACTGCTGGAGTGTTTGGGTCCTGACGGACCTGCAACGACGGCACGGCGTTGATTTTGGTCTGGGGCAGACGCAGACGTAAGCCTTCATAGGAAAAGAAAAAAAACGTGCGGTTCCTTACCACTGGTCCGCCAAACACACCCCCGAAATCGTTCTGCCGCTCGGCCGGCTTGCGGAGATGGTTCAGGTCGGCGAACCAATTGTTCGCGTCGAAAGCGTCGTTCCGCAGGTAGTCAAATAGCGTACCGTGAAATTGGTTCGTGCCCGACCTGGTTTCGATCGAGATTTGAGCGCCCGGGGTACGTCCAAACTCGGGCGCATAGGTGGAAGTCTGGATGCGAAATTCCTGTAGCGCGTCTACCGAGACAAGGTTGTTGGTCCCCCCCAAAACGCTAAAGCCGCCAATTGCACCGCTGGCACTTTGAAAAGGTGCGGGAGACGTGGAGGTACCGATGTTCGCACTCACACCATCGACCATGAAATAGTTTGTGCTGGTTCTTTGGCCATTGACGCTGAATTGCCCGGGACTAAAGTCGCTCGTTGGCGTCAAAACCAGGCCGGGCGTAAGTTGCAACAGGGTCTGAAAGCTCCTGCCGTTCAGCGGCAGGTTCTCGGCAAACTGACGATCCACGACCGTGCTAACACTCGCATCTTGAGTGTTGACCAGCGGCGCGCCGCCTTCCACCGTAATGGTCTCCATGACTGAACCCAGCTGCAGGGCGAAGTTGATCGAGAGTTGGTCCTGAACATGAAGTTCGATGTCTGCTTTGACGATGCTCTTGAAACCTTCCTTTGACACGTTGGCCCGGTAGATCCCGGGATGCAACCCGTTCAGTCGATAGATTCCTTCTCCGTTAGTTTTTGTCTGGTACGCGATTCCCGTATTCACGTTCGTAAGCACAATTGCCGTGTCCACAACCGCGCGTCCCTGCGGATCGGTGACCAGCCCGCCGACTGCAGCGTTTGTATCGGCGTAGGCGCTGGCGTGCACCAGGAGAACGCCGGCAGCAAACAGAAAAGCCAAGGCACGACGGCGGCAGAACATGGAATCCATAGTTCCTCCGACTGAAACGCTTGTTAACCAGACATTTGTCGGAGGGGGAGAAAATGTTCTCAATCGGCATTGAGAATTGTTTGGTTGCAAATCAGATCCCGCGAAGAAGATCCAAGAAGTATCCGTTAAGGATGGTTCGGCGGTCCGCTTAAGTTCGCATACAGAAGGCGCCGGCCTTGGGGATAGGGACTGCCGTCGGCTGGTTCGAGAGTCACAAATACGGCGTCAATGTGCTCCAGGACGCGCGGATTGTTCACCTTGAGGACCCAGCGATCGAGCGAGGCATCGTCCACATAGAAAAGCCCGAGATTTGCGGGCTTGCTACTGCTTGCTTCGCGGTATCCCCAAGCCTGGAATCCGGCGGCAGTACGGTTGTGGCGCTTATCCTTAAGATCGAAGGCGTAAAAAACCAGGAGTCTCTTCTCGACGTAGTACACACGGCCGAAAGTACGGCGCGTCTTCCCGTTACCCTCTACATCGTAAACATCCACAATGTGCAGATCGCGCGCGCCAAACAGTCCCTTCGCTTCAGCGTCTTCGACCAGTGGCGGTGACGGCACGCTTGCTGCCTCCTCCGCCCTCTCGACCTTGCGCCGGAGGTCAGTTACGAGTTGTTGCTGTTCTTGCAGCCGCTCAGTCGCGCGCTCCAGCTTCACCTGGAGTTCGCCGTACAGTCCTGTTTCATTTTCTTGCGTTGCCTTTGCGACATTCAGGTCGTTGCCCAGCTGTTCGGCACGGGCATTGGCCGCAGCAACCGCGGTTTGCAAGGTCTTCTGCTGGGCGACGAGATCGGCAACTTGGGCTTTTGCTTCTTGCAGCGCCCTCTGCAACCCTTCCCGCTCCAGTTGGCTTTGTTCCAGCAGCTTGGCTGCAGAGCTGTGTTCAGTCGCTTTGGCCTCAGCTCGACTTTTCCAGAATGCCAACCGCGATTCTACGTCAGCCACCCTTTTGTTCTGCTGCACGTCCCTCAATCTGTAAGCACCCGCACTAGCACCCATCAACAACAGGCCCAAGACTGCATAGGCAAGGGTCGGCCTCTGCAGCCATTGCCATATTGGAACGCCACGAAGGGAGATGCTGTGCTCGCCAATATGCGTAGCGTAACTCACTCTCGGGGCCTCAACTGTTTGTTCGAGGCGCGCGCGCGACAGAACTCGACCTCGCAACTCATGTTCATCCAGGGGATCTGCGCCATCCTCACTGTTCTGTTCAGCCCGCCCCTGAATGGCAACCAAACCGATATCGTCTGCGGAGATACGGCAAAAATCGGCATAGACGTGACGGCAGTGCGGGCAGCCGGCAAGGTGTTCCTGCAGGTCGCGAAACTCCGCTGCACCCAACTCGCCAATGGCAGCGAGCGCGCAAAGTTCCTCGAACCACTCGTGATTCGGGTTAGTCGGATTCAAAGTGGTATGCATTCTTTCGTCCAAAAACCGCTTCCTGCCTCGCAGTTTGAGCTTCGGCTGTAACTTCCAGGTACACACGCAGCGCTTTCAGCCCTCTGTAGTAATAGTTTCTCGTATTGGGCAAAGATTCTCTCAGTATGTCAGCTGCTTCCTTCAAAGTGCGGCCCTCAAAGTGCACCATCTCGATCGTTTGTCGTTGTCGGGCATTCAGTTTGCCGATGCCGCTCTCGACAAACCGGGTCCACTCGCTTCGGTTCATGCCCGCTATGCTCTCGGATGAACCCGCCCGAATCTGCTGGCCCTCCACGATTTCTTCCTGCTTGTAGAAATTGCGGACACGCAGATAGCGTCGCCGCAAAAGCGACCTGAAATATGCAAACTGCAGAATCCAGGTCTTGACAGAGCCCTTGGTGGGATCAAATCGCTCGCGCTGAAGGAAAATGGCCAGAAACACTTCCTGCAGAATGTCTTCGGCTTCGGACCGTTCGCGGAGAATCTTGAAAGCCAGGGCAAAGACCTGCCGGAAGTAGCGATGAAAGAGCAGCGCAAAGCAATCTTCGCAGCCGTTGCCGACGTGCTCCAGCAGCACATCGTCAGAGAACGCGTCGCGATGCTCATCTGACCGGCGAATTATAGGCACGGTTGCGACAGGGAAACAAGGGGAACACGGTCAGGATTATTTTTCGTTCCGTGAGACAAATTTCCTGTCTCAGGCAATGGGGGGCTCTAGCCAGAAGCAGCAATCAATTGGCCCGGCCCTTCGCATACTCGACGTCTTTGCCAAGCCGGCGCAGAGCTCCGAAAACTTGATCACCAAGAAAGGGCGCAACGGCCTTGTCTTCCGCTCCGTGGATAATCAGCAGCGGCGTTTCCAACCTCTCGAAACAGACCCATCGGTTATGCCATTTTGCGTTACGCCAATTGGCGTAGGATGTCGTCCTTTGAAAAATCTTCTTCGTTTCTTGGCGCGGCGTGGCAAAGAATTCACGCATCCGGTATTGGAGAAAGTAAGTCTTTTTGTAAGTCCCACCACAAAAATGACTCCCAAGTTGCCGGGGCAACTCGTTAACTCCTCTAGATAAATGGGTGCGAGTGGTAGCGAGTCCGACCCCCTGGTCTCAGGCTTGGGAGTCATTCCAATTTTCATACCACGTAAGTATCTGATTTAGAATGAGTTGGTCGGGGAGAGAGGATTTGAACCTCCGACCCCCTGGTCCCGAAGTAAGGAGTTTAGTCTGTAACTGATTGGTCTGGTTGCGCTTACGAATCGTTGATGTCAGCTTAAATGCGCCCTCGCCCCCAAATTAGCCCTGAAAATTAGCTATTGGATAAAGGTAACACATGTGTTACCATCGCAAACGATGTGAAATTCCTCCCCTCTTAGGCTTTCCTTGCCGGTCGTCAAACAATACGAGGACGCTAACGAAAGAAGTCCTTACGAAGAAAGAAGTCCTTACGAAGAATGGTTTATCGATCTGCATCCCCCGGCCGCAGCAAAGGTGACCGGAGCTATCATCCGGATGGAGCGCGGCAATTTTGGAAACGTCAAGGGGGGTTGGTCCGGGAGTGTTTGAGTACGTCCTAGATTTTGGTCCCGGGTACCGGATCTATTTCGGTAAGGACGGAGATCAGATCATCATCCTTCTGGGAGGCGGAACGAAAAAGCGGCAACAGAAGGACATCAACCTAGCAATCGACAGATGGCAAGACTACAAACAAAACGGAAGAAACTAGGAGAAAAGTGATGGCTTTGACAAGAGATTTCAAAGAAACAGTTCGCGCAAGAGTGCAACGTGACCCTGCTTTCCGCAGAGAACTTCTTCGTGAGGGGGTGGAGAGTTTCCTTGCAGGAGATGTGGAAACCGGAAAGAGTGTACTGCGCGACTACATCAACGCCACAATCGGCTTCACCGAACTGGCGGAGATCACACATCACTCTTCTAAGAGTTTGATGCGGATGCTCGGCCCTTCAGGAAATCCTTACGCCAAAAACCTGTTCGAGATTGTTTCTTGTCTTCAGGAGGAAGCGGGTGTTCACTTCGAGCTTAAGGCATTGGCGGCCGGAGTGGGACGTTAGGTTGATGGTGCGGCTCGGGCTAAATGCCCTCCACCCGACGGCCACCATGGTGGCGTAGTGCCCGTCACCAAGTTCTTCTCGAACCGCCTGATTGAGATCCCACATCAGTGCGATCTGTTTCAGGGCGCGAACGTACGTTCTCAGACGTCGTGGTTTCACACGGACCATTCTCGAATGGACTGTTGTTTCACGAACTCGTCCATTTGGAACAATATCGGCAACTTGGCATCCCGCATTTATCTGAGCTTTACGTGCGTGGATTCCTGAATGGCGGCAGCTGCGAGGCGATCCCCTTGGAAGTCAATGCGTACACCCTGGAAGGACACTTTGAACAAAATCCCGCTGGGCAGTTCTCCGTGGCTGATGAAGTGCGTAGTTTTCCGCTTAAGAGCAACCCTGTACAGATGGATCAGCGGAGACCTCCAGATCTAGCCAACGTCCGTTCGCCTCCTCGGACTGACAGCGTAGGGAGGCTGCAGCGTGGCCCTAATTCTGACGATGCAAATACCCGCTCGACGGAGCGACATAGGATGCGATCAACGCAGAGGGGCGGCACTGCCGAGCGTGATGATAACTGTATTCGGGTAATAGTGGGCGAGGATTTCGCGGAAGTCCGCGCCCGCTTCGGCCATCGCCTTGGCCCCGGCTTGGCAGAGGCCGATGCCGTGTCCCCGGCCGACTCCTCGGAGGACGGTTTGCTCACCTTCTTTTCGCATGACGAAGTCATTGCTCGGGACGACGCTCCAACCTAAGCGGCGGCCGAGGCGCAGACGCGAAGACTCGTTGGAGCTGCGGAGGGTTGCAGCATCCTCAGCCGAGAGTCGGCTCTCCCAGCGCGATGGGTGTTGGCGGCAATAATTGCACTCGACTGAATAGTACGGGTAGGCGGCGGAAGCCAGGCCGAGTTCGGAGGGAGTGCGCGTACGCCCGCTGCAACTGCGGGTGTACATGGCGGCTATGGGCTGAGATTGGTAAGCGATGACCAAACCCCGGGTGGCGGAGATAGCTTGGGCGGCGGCGCTGGTGCTCGCCGGCGGCTCGCGCAGAAACTGGCAGTGGGTGGTATCGCAGAAGTCGAAGTCGCCGTGGCGACCTTTGCCGGCGACGAAATAGGAACGGGCCGCGACGGCCAAGGCTTTCAAAGCTTCAGAAGGCGCGTCCACCGTGCCTTCCGCAGCCACGACGGAGGCAACGGCGGTTTCCATATCCATGGTCACGACAGCCGTCAGAACTCGGGAAGCTGGTTTCAATTCGAGTGCGCCGCGATAGTGACGCGTGATCTTCCCGGGAACGGCAAGATTGAAGTCAACCCGACCGTTCTCACGGCTTGTCACGGTGACTTCGGAGGCACGGAGGACGCGGGTTCCGACTACCAGAACTACGTAGTCTCCGCGGACCGAGATGTGGGCGATGTTCACACCTGAGCTTGCTTCGAGCACGACGGACTCTGCTCCGACATGCACGATCAGAGCAGAACCCGCCAGAGGGCTCAATGCGAACTGATGCGCGCGAAAGAGGCCGAGCACGCCCACGCGAACGTCTTGCCCGTGTACGAAAACACCGGCCAGCATCAGGGTGACGAGGACTGTGGTTCGTATGTACGGGCTGCGAGTCATCGTTCGATACGGCTCAGCATCTGTCCTGCGGTTTTGGCGGCCTGTGCTCCCGGAACGCCGTGCACGCGAACCATGAGCAGAATCTGTGGATCGTCGGAGGGCGACATGGCGATGGTGAAACCATCACCAGGAGCACGCTTGGCGTGAGTGCACATCGCGGTGCCGGTTTTAACCAGAGCGTCGGGGAAAGGAAGAGCACGATCCACTTCAGCGCCAGTTCCCTGCTTTGCCGACTGCGCCATGCCGGCGAGAATCTGGCTCACGCCGGGCTGATCGCGGCGGCGAACGAATTCGAGATAGGCACGGGCCGTGCTTAGCGGCGAGATCAGCCAGCGATTGCCGAGACCGGCGAGCGCTGGTCCAACGGTTTCTGGAGGCGGAGGCTCGAGGCCAAAGCGCATCACGGTGGGCGAGACGTCGACCGCGGTCATGTTTGCCGTAAGAGCTCGAAAATAGGAGTTGCAGGAATAAGCGATTGCGGAGGAAAGATCGACTTCGCCATGACCACGCGGAAGCCAGCAACCGGTGGCCGTTCCGCGGCAAATGTGCGCCGGGTAGCGGAACGCGTGATGCTCGCCATAGGCCAGCGCGGTAAACGGCTTCACGAGCGAGCCGAGAGGAATCGGCGTTTGGGGATTATCCCATCGGGAGGCCAGCACTCTGCCGGTGCGAGCGTCGAGCAGCAGAAATGAAACATCGCTGCTCGGGAAATCGTGATTCAGTATCTGACCCTCCGACTGTGCAAAAAGCGAGCTTCGGGGAGGGTTCGCGCGATCCAAACCAGGTGCGCCTGCACTGCCGCTGGACGGCGACAGTGCGAGCAGGCTCACTAGCGACAGAAGCACGAGATGTCTTATTGCAACCATTCGTAAGTAACCGTCTGCAGGGTTCTGTCGCCCTCGGTGCGAACAGTGATGCGCTCTGTGGAGACACCAGCGAGCGTGGAACTCAGGCTCGCCATGTTCTCAGAAAAGAATTGTGGTTGCCGCTCCATGCCGGGAACATTGGACTGCGCCGAGTTGGGCCGGTCGACCACGTCCGAGAAGCGCGCGAAGTTCGCTCGTTCACGCGAGTGATTGAGGCCGGCAACGAAGACCACGGGCTTCACATCCGATTTGCGGTTGAAGTTGGAAAGCATAGCCGCGATTAAGTTCGGATCATCGGAAACCAGAAGATATTTGCCGCGGACGGAGGCCGCGAGCGGCCAGAGGCCATCAAATTCCTGGTAACCGGATTTCTGCTGCCAGGTGACACCCAACTGGCTGGCGGTGAGGCCTGGACGGACGAACTCGGCGAGAGCGGATTGAATGCTTGCTTCGTTCCAGTCGGAGGATGCGGCCAGGACAACCGCAGAATGAATTCTCACGAAGACCCCTGCTTTGTCGCGCTCGGTGGATTGCACCTGCAGAGAGGCGAGGATCTGGGTTTTATCGAGGAGTTCCTTCAGCGCGGTTGTGTTCTGCGGAGTGACCGGACGCTGTACCGGCGGCTGATCGATGCGAGTCTCCATATCGGATCCTCCGCCCGTTTCTCCGGAGGTGAGCTGCATCTGCGGGGCGATCTGCGAAGGCGGCGCTGGGCCCAGATGGGGCGCGAGCAGTTTGGTCTCGAGCAGGTCGCGGCAGGAATCGGCCGAGGGATTCGCCTTTGCTTCATAGACGCCCGCGCCATCGGGCGCGAGGCGAACCAGATCGGCGGCTGCTTCGAGTCCGTCGACGGATGGTGCAGCGGCCGGCGGAGCCTTTCGTATCAAGACGCGCTCTTCGCGGTATTGCTGGTCGGAGCGGAATAAGTCGGATACTGCTGCAGCGTACTGCGTCAGATCCGTGATGTTTTGTTGTACCCAGTAGGTGCGGAAGTACGGGCTGGGAACAATCTTCTCGAGGTTCAACACCAGGCGCAGATCGCCTAGCGCTCTGGCCGAGTCTACGGATTGCGACCACCACTGTTCGCTTTCGACGGTGCGGTTCTGGCTGCCGGACATCAATTGCAGCGCGCCTGCCATAAGGTCTTCCCGGGTTGCCAGCAGGAGATAGTCGCCGGAAACCGCGAAGGCGACTTCTTTGTGCGACTCGGGATCACGGCGCAGGTAGAAGTCCACGCCGCCGGCGCTGCGTGGCTCAAACTTGGCACGAGTTTGCCAGAGCGTTGTCTGCATAGATTTGGCCGACGGCAGGTAAGTAATGTACAGGAATTGCAGGTTGCCGATGTCATAGAGAGCAACCGCGCTGCGGGTTCCAGCCACCTGCGAAAGAAAGTTCATATCGGGCGGAAGTCCGGCGGCCGCTGCGAATTGATCGCCGGCGCCGTCGAGGCGCAGGAAGAGGCGCGAGCGGGAAAAGATCTCATAGTTACTGCTCTTGACCCATTGCTTCTTCTGCGGAGAAGAGTTCCAGTCGGCAAGGAGTGAAGAGAAGTCCTTGGCCTCCAGATAAAGGAGTGGGCCGGCTGGAACGTACTTCGAGAGCGGCGTCACGGAGGGTGCCGCAGCCTGATAATCCGCCCAGACGATTCCAGCGCAGAAGAGCGCGGTCAATAATGCGGTCAATAATAATGAGAAGATGGCGGTGCGTTTCATGGCCTCACCCCTCCCTTCGCAGTTACAGTCTTCGATACGGTCTTCGGCACCGGACCGGCACGGGCCAGTAGCCGCGGCCGCACGACACGATCCTGCTCCAGCGCCTCATGCAGCAACGGTTGGCGAGCAGCATTCTGACGTTGTATTCGCAGCGCGGCCTTGAGATCGGCAATCTTGTGTGCCAGATCTTTACGGACTGCGCGTGAAGTCTGGGAACGGCGCGCGATTTCGAAATATGAAACAGCATCCGACAACCGATTGAGACGCGCCATCGTTTCGCCAATCATCTGCGCCACCTGGGCCTGTTGAGCACGGGAGAGTCTGGGCGACAGCGTAACGGGGGTGCTCGAGTCGTCGCTTTCAGTTCCTTCTTCGTCGTCGGAGCCGATGATCTGTTCGTCCTGGGAATCGGGAGTGGAGCGAGCAGTGCTGCCCATGAATTGAGTAGGCAGCAGTGGACCGAGAACCCCAATCGCAAACTCGTCGGAGTGCATTCTCGCCGCGACCTGAAACAGAGGAACGCGAGCTTCGTCTCGCCGCGGGAAATCGATGACGCAATGGCTGAGCAGTTGGAGCTTCGTCTGCGAGTCGGTCGCATTTTGCGCGGCTTTGATACGAGCCTCATAGAAGTAGAACTTGTCGGCCGCAGCGGGGAAGATGACCGCAGCGTTTCCGGCAAGCAGATTCAGCTCGCCACTTCCTAGATCAGCATGCGCGCGGCCGGAGAGCGCCGCAACCGCTTTAATCCGGAGATCGTACGGCACGCTCGCCCCCGAAGCAACCGAGTCCAGTGCATCCTGAGAAGCCGGAGCATCCTGTCCCGCGGCAAGCCGGGCTTTGGCCAGTCGCAGACGGTAGGAGGGATCCCACGGCGCCGACTTCACGAGCGGATCGAGGAACTCGATGGCCTCCGCATTGTGGCCGGTTTTCTCCAGCAGGGCCGCAGCTGGATCGAGATTTTCGAAGGGATTTCCGACGGCCACCACTAAACGCCGGAGCAGATCAAGGGCCCCGGGAGTGTCTTCCGAAGCGAGGCGAATCTCGGCGAGGCCCAGGAAGTTGGCGGCGTTGAGCTGGTGCTCATCGATTTCTCGAGCGAACACGAATTCCAGGATCTTACGCGCCGACTGTTTGTCTCCAGCCTCGAACAGCTGGCGAGCCGCGTTGCGGAGCAGGTTCGAAGCGGGAGTGTTCCGCGGCTCGGCGCGATACCCGGCAATTTTGGAATCCAGAGTTCCGAGTCGCGCAGTCACCCGCAAATCAAGCGGGACCAGTGCGGCCGCCTGCGCCTCGCGAGTTTCTTTGGACAAGGCGGCGATGGCGTCCGCCGCTGGCGCATACTGCTTAGTCCGGATGAGGTACGCGATCCAGCGCACTTGCCAGGAACCAAGATACTGCTCGGCGTTGTCACGCTCAATGCCAGCAAGCTTGCCGAGCGCGTCCTTCTTCGATTGGAGAATACGCTGATAGATCGACGCGCGTTGAGCAAGCGGAATCCAGGGAGCGTCGACCACATCGGCCAGAATCTGCGTAGGATCTTGTGCCGTGGAAGAAACGTCCAACAGCCACGTTGTGGCGGAGGCGGGATCGGCGATGGCTGCATAAGCCGGTTGCAGCAGAGCGTTCGAGCGATAATTGCCATTGCGGCGAAGGTAAGTGCGGATAATGCTGTCGGCATCGGGCTTGAGCTCAGCAAAGAGCTTGCGCGTGCGGAGCTGATCGCAAGTGCGGCCGAAGTCCCCCCAGAAGCTCTCCGGCACATGCGCGCTGTTGAGGTCTTTCGAGAATAGGGCAAAGGCCTGCTTCCACTGGGCGATGGCGGCGGTACGATCACCGCGCTTGTAGTAGGCGACCGCAAGACTGTCATAGACATCGGGACGATTGGGAGAAAGTTCGAGCGTGTGGTTATAGTCGGCGACAGCGCGCTCGGTGTCGCCTGCTCCGGCGTAGTAGTCAGCCAAAGTTAAATATCCGGAGGACGACGCTGGACTCTGCTCGAGAATAGCAGGCAGAAAGTCCTCGGGGTTGCCTTGTTTGGTCGTGCCGAGATACTCCCCGTAACGCGAGCCGTAGTAGAACCAGGTATTCCCGGCGAGTTGCTGCGTCCGGTCGACTGGTTTTGCGAGGCGCTCGGCAATCGTGTTCTCGCCCAGGGCGCTGAGGAAAGCATTGTTTACGTCCGCGGTGGGCTCGGTGTAATACAGGCCAACGAGCGCGTTGTATGACTTAGACCAAACCGGCTGACGACCTTGTCCGCGGGCCGCCACCACGCTGTGCGATAAGTCGGCCCCGCCGTTCGCCACCACGTAGCTGGCAGCCTTATCGCCGGCAGGATGGTTCCAAGTAGCG
>WNFJ01734078.1_pt1 | contig 11127 bp, 10 predicted proteins | sample 5400461 | NCBI WGS metagenome assembly WNFJ01 (sample SAMN13153349, study PRJNA577476) | soil metagenome | isolation source: 115 cm saprolite on Douglas fir-dominated hillslope | place: USA:California | collected 2013-09-17 | reverse complement strand
TGTTGACCAGGCAGGAGCGGCTGATGCGCAGCATGGGCTGCGAGCGCAGCGCCAGTTCCGCCTGCTGCAGGGTGCTGCGCGCATGGAAGCTGTCTTTCCCCACCCGAATCACGACGTAGTTGCGATCCGCCTCGATCATTTCCACCTGAGCGGCCTCGAGCACGTGCAGGTGGCCGCCGAATTCCGCCAGCAGGCGCGGCCGGTCCTCGCCCGCAGAGCGTAGACCACGTTCCAGCTGCGCGAGCAAGCCGGCCAGCAACGCCTGGCGCTCGTCCACGCCCGACTTCGCATGGCGCGGCCGCACGCGGTCCAGTGTCCTGCGAAAGCGTTCCTGATCGAAGGGCTTGAGCAAGTAGTCCACGGCGCTGACCTCGAACGCCTCGATCGCGTAGGTGTCGTAGGCGGTGACGAACACCAGCGAGGGCAGCTGCGACGGCTCCAACGAGCGGGCAAGTTCAATGCCGTTCAAAGGGTCCATCTGGATGTCCAGGAACAGTAGCTGCGGCGGCTGCGATCGAATCGCCGCGAGCGCCGTGGCGCCATCGCCGTATTCGCCGACCACGCGCAAATCGCCTTCCGCCTCGCAGTATTCGCGCAGAGTGCGCCGGCCGGCCTGCTCGTCGTCGACGATGATGACGTTCATCATGCGTCGATCAAAGCCGGCGCGCGCCGCTTCTCGCGCGCGGGCGACTGGTGAATCGCCGGCATGGTGATTTCGCTGCGCCACTCGCCGTCGGCCCCGCCGGCGGCGAGACCTGCGCGGCCCTCGAACTGAACGGCCAGACGTTCCCGAACGTTGCTGAGGCCGATGCCTTCCTCGCCGGCCAACTTGTCCGGCGCAATCGTGTTGATCACGGACAGGGTCAGCACGTCATGCGCCATCCGTGCGGTGATGCGCACCGTCACGGCTCCTTGATGGCCCGCCAATCCGTGGGCCACGGCGTTTTCGACCAGCGGCTGCAGAATCAGGCTTGGCACCCACACGGCAGGGAGGTCCTGGCCCGAGGGCAGAACCACGGTCAACCGATCCGCGAAACGCCGCTGCTGCAGCTCCAAATACAATCTCACGAATTGCAACTCGTCGTTCAGCTTCGAGAAGTCGCGTTCCCCGGCATTCAGCAGCCGGCGCAGCAGATCCGCGAGCTGCACGACCATGGACTGCGCGCCCTTCGGGTCCCATTCGATATGGCCGCGAATCGTGTGCAGCAGATTGAATAGAGTATGCGGCGACAATTGCATGCGCAGCGCCGCGAGGCGAGCGGTGCTCCATTCGCGTTCGAGAGCCGCGAGCTTCAGTTCGGAATTCCGGAATCGCGTATAGAGCGCCAAGCCCGTGACCAGCCCCAACCCGAATCCATAGGTCGGCAGGAAACTCACGAAGCTGGCGAGCCATAGCGAGAGAAACTTTGCGTCGGCCCAGGGGGCACCGCCGCCATGCGCCATGACTTCTTTGTGCCAATCCTCACTGCCCAAGGTCATTCCGGCAATCAGCATGGCCGGATAGGCCACCGCAGCGAACACGGTGCCGAGGATGAGCTGCAGCGGCAGCGCAATCACCAGCGGACGCCACTGGATGCGCAGCGACGCCCAAAAGGACACCAGCAAGACCGGCAACAGCAGCAGGTGCTGCAAGAGGCGCTGGTTCCAATGGGCAAATATCGGCGCGGTGGTCAGGCCCGCCGTTCCGATGCCCATGCTGTACGCGTACAAAATATTCGACAGGGCCACATACGCCCAAAACAGACAGGCGATGCCCAGAAACTGCCGCAGGCTCAAGCCCCCGGCAAAGCGCCGGGCCGAGGGTTCTGCGGTTCCGATTCCCATCATGGGGCAAGCCTAGCGCAAGTGACGGTGAAATGCGGAGCCCCAACCTTGAGTCCGGGACGAAACCGTCGTTGGACGGGACGACCTCGACGGCGAGCCGCAGACGCGGAGGGCTCTCGGCGAGTCTCATACACGCGTCAACCACACCGTCACCAAGGAGAGATGTCATGAGTATTTCGACAAGCCCCCGAACCGCGGGACCGCGTGCCAAATTCGGGTTGCTGCTGCTGGGCAGCATCGCAGGGATCATGGCTGCCGGCGGAGCCGGCGCCGCCAGGCTCGACAGCGACGAGCTCTCCGTCGTCGTCAAGTACAGCGAGCAGAGCCTGGCAACCGACGACGGGGTGTACGCCCTGTATCGTCAAATCACGGCGGCGGCCAGGCAAGTCTGCCCTGATGCATGGACTCGCGACTGGGGTCTCAAGGCCCAGGCCCAGCGATGCCGAAATGAGGCCATCGCCCGGGCGATACGGCAAATCGACAATTCGCGTCTGGCGGCGCTGCACGCCGCCCGCTCGAAGAACGGCTAAGCGAATGGTGTTCTTAGCGGTCAGCCGCAGGGTAGAGCGTTGCGGTGCGATGCACCACCGTGAGATCGCCGCCCTGCGAGCTGGTCGCGTTCGGCGGCCGCGCGCGCTGCAAAATGCGTCCCTCCTCGGGAAAGTCATAGCTCTGGTCGAGCACTTGGACCACCAGCGGTGACCGCCCCGCGGCATCGACGCTGAATTCCACGCCGTCCGCCGGCAGCGAGACGATGTCCAGAAGGGTTGCCCCGTTCCTCAGCCTGTTCAGTGTGGCCCGAACCGGCCCTGCCGCCGTTACCAGCGCAATATCCGCCACTTGCGCGCTCGCCGGAAAAACCACGAGCGCCTCGGGCGCGCCGCGCAGAGAGCGCAGCCGAAGATCGAAGTGAGCGGCAGAGTCGGCGGCTTTTGATTCCACCGCGAGTTGCGCTGCCGGAGTGGGCTGCAATGCCGGCGCGGCGAGTGCAAGCTTCGGTGCGGCGGCGTAGAACGCCGTCGATTCGTCTCCCGCGAAACTCGGGCGCGGCACCGGGTCAAAGTGCGCCGCGGCGGCGAGAGCCGCCGGGAGCCGCAGAGAGTCGCACCGCACCAGATAGTGCGACTGGCCCGTGTCGGCATCCAACCAATACTCAACATTGATCCGCTCCGGCCAGTCGGCTGAATAGGTGGGCAGGCTCAGCGTGAGCGCGGCACCGCTCACCACGAATAGCGCCGCTGTCGCCATGACCCACCGCCGCACGCGGCCGCTCGCGGAGGCCAGCAGCGGTAGCAGCGCGGCCGCACCCAAACCCAGCACCAGTGTCGAGACCGGCCATGCCAAGCTGCCGAGCGCCATGTACAGAAATCGCACCAGAGGGAGTACGGAGGCAAAAATCACGAGAGCGGGAAACAGGGCGGCGAAGTCGGCCGCCCATCGCGGCGCCGTCCGGTGTCTCATCAAGCTCACCGTGGATGGTAGGGCTCCGAGACCCGCGGCAAGGGTCCAGAGCAGCGGCACAAAACTCGCACCCGGAACGGCGACAGCGCTCGCGACAGACAGCACCGCGCCGAGCAGACTCGCGGCCATCCAATATCCCCATAAGCCTGCGCGCTGCGACAGCCACGCACCGGCGCCGCCCGCGGCGAGCAAGGCAATCGCCGCAGCCGCAATCTGCATCGGCGCAGGTTGCGAAATCCAAGATGCGCCGCTGAAAGGCGGCACCTTGCCGGCGGCTACGGCCAAGGCGAGCAGCCCGGCGCACAGCGATGTAGCCAAGACGAGCATGCAGGTCATGCCCACGCCTCCCCACATGATTTCGCGGGCGGCGACGGCTCCCTTGTGCAGTAAAAAGTCGGCTTCGGCCAGCAGCAGGGCGAGCGCGAGAAGCGCCGCCGGCAGAGCGAATTCCGTGGGCCACGCGATGAGCGTGCGCGCAAAACCGTCGAAGAAGACCGACTCCCCGACGGGTGGGTGCAGCGTCGGGGAATTCGCGAGCGCCGATAGAGCGGAGAGCGCATTGTCCCCCTGATGTTGAATGCTGCTGGCGCTGGCGTTCGCCACGCTGTCGAGCGGCGTGTGATAGCGGCCCACGTCGCCGATGAACGCAAAATTGAAACCCTGGTATGCCGCCTTGAATACGCTGAAATCGGTATCGTTCGGGAGCCGCTTGTACACGAGGTAGTAGAGAGAGTTGGTGAACGGCCGCGCGACCGCCGACCCGTACAATCGCATGAGCCAGGTATTTGCCGTGCCCGTTTCGAACATGAGGCTCGGACCCGAGGTGCCGCGCGCCTCGAGATTGACCGCGGCCTTCACTTGCTTGGCCAGGGGGTGCTGCTGTACGAACAACAGCGCGCCGAGCAATCCTGCTTCTTCGCCGTCCGTGAACAGCAGAACGATGGGGTGCGGCGGCGGTGGCCGCGCGGCCAGAATGCGCGCGATCTCGAGCAGCGTCGCGACGCCGGCGCCATCATCCGATGCTCCGGGACCCGCCGGCACGGAGTCGTAATGCGCCGCCAGCATGACTGTGTCCTTGTCCCCGGCACTGCCGCGCAGCGTGGCAATGATATTGACGGGGCTGCCGCACACGCCCTCACGGCACACGAAACCGGATTGCAGCTCAGGTGCGTATCCGAGCGCCGCCAATCGCTCGACGATGGCGTCGCGCAGGCGCGCGCCGGCCGGGCTTCCAATGGGATGTGGGACGCCGTTGCCGACCAGATCCCGGAGGATGGCCTCGGCTCGATAGGCGGAGAACGCGCTTGGCGGAGCGTCCGGCCCAAGCGGCGCCGGCGGGCGATAGGCATACCAGGTCGCTGCCAGCAGCAGCGCAATTCCCGCCACGGCGAACGCCAGCCCGCGATTGCCTGCGGCGGACATGGACGACTACCGGGCGGCAGAACTCGATTTTTCGGCTTCGTAGCGCTTGATGCCGTTCAGGATCTCAGCATGCGCGACGTCGACACCGGCCCACCCGATGATCTTGACCCATTTGCCCGCCTCGAGGTCCTTGTAGTGCTCGAAGAAATGTTGGATCTGCCGCAGGCGGATCTCCGGCACATCGGCAATGGATTTCCAGTGTTCGAACAACGGACAGATGTCGTCGGCGGGGACTGCCAACAGTTTGGCGTCGCCGCCGGATTCATCGTCCATGCGCAGCACCCCGACCGCACGGCACCGCACGACCACTCCCGGCAGCAGCGGAAACGGCGTGTGCACCAAGACGTCGACGGGATCGTCATCGTCGGCCACGGTTTTCGGAATGTACCCGTAATTGGCGGGGTAGTGCATCGCAGTCATCATGAAGCGATCCACGAACAGCGCGCCGGACTGCTTGTCTACCTCATATTTAACGGGATCAGCCGCGCTCGGAATTTCAATGATCACATTGAATTCGTGCGGAACAAGGCTGCCAGCGGTTACATCATTGATGCTCATCTAACGTCGGTCCCAGGGGTTGGCGGGCGAGTCGCGCCGACGCACATCATAACCCCAAGCGGTGCGCTCGCATCTCGAGCGGCGCGTTATTACCCACAGAGTGGGGCAACACCGACGCGCGCGATCCGCATCAGTCGATGGCGATCGAGCGCGGCTGATTGCCGGCCGCGAACGGTGAACCGCTGACCCGCGTCAGCGCACCCGTCGTGCTATCGACCGCGTACACGGAAATATCGTTGGAATTATCGTTCGCTACATAGGCGAATTGTCCGGACGGATCGAGCACGATACTGGCTGGAAGGAGGCCCGCGGCTACGGGCGAACCCGCCGGAGCCAGGGCCCCGCTGCCCGTCGTAATGGAGTACGCGGCCACCTGGTTCTTGGAAGTGACATTCGCGGCGTAGACGAAGTGGCCCGCCGTGTCGATCGCCAGCGATTCGGGACTGCTTCCGGTTGACAGGGGCGATCCGGGTACCGCCGTCAGGGCGCCCGTGGATGCATCGATCGAGTATTCGGAAATGGTGGCGGCCGTTGCATTGGCGACGTAGGCAAAGGCTCCCGCAGGATCAATGGCAATCGACGAGGCGCCGGCACCGGCGCCGAATGGCGACCCGGAAACCAAGCTCAGGGAGCCGGTCGTGGAATCGATCACCAATGCAACGACTCTACCGCCGGCGAAGTCCGTCACATAGAGAAACTTGCCGCTCGGGGCGATCTGCAAGGAACTCGGTACCGCGCCGATCCCGAACGGTGAATTGCCGAGTTGGGTCAGCAGGCCGGTGGAACCATCGATGGTATAGGCCGACACACTGTCGGAGGCGAGGTTCGCCACGTACAGAAAGCGGTCCGTAGGATCCACGGCCACGGCGTCGGGACTGCTGCCGGTGGGAGCCGGCAACCCTGCGGCGATGAGTGCGCCGGTGGAGCTATCGATGGCGTAGACCGAGACATCGTCCGAGCCGTTGTTCACGACATAAAGAAATCGGCCGTTCGGATCCACGGCCAGCGACGCCGGAGTTGTGCCTGACACCGCAAACGGCGAGCCGTTGATGGCCGCGAGGGCGCCGGTGGTGGAGTCTATCGCGTAGGCCGACACGTCATTGGAGAGCTGATTGGCCGCGTAGGCGAAGTGCCCGGTCTGGGCGCAGGAGACGATGATGTTGGTGACATTGGCCTTGTCGATGGTGCCGGAGGCGTTTTGAACGCTGCAGGTTTGCGTAGGATTGGATGGCTGAGTTTTGACCGTGACCGAATAGGTGATGGCGTTCTTGAGACGCTTCGAGAAGATGAATGAACCGTTCGAAGAGATACTCAAGTCATTGCCCGAGTTGTCCTCGAGTACCAGGCCCTGACCCCTGAGGCCGGTGACGGTGCCTCCGACACTATATTTTCCGGTGCAGCCCATGATCGCAAACCCGGCTGCGGCGACGGTCACCCATAAGAGGCTCCCAAGAATTGATCCCGTTGGGGACTAAGACCGCGGCTCTTCAAATTCATTCCTCACCGCGTCGCAAAATTGCCGTCAAGCTCACTCGCCGCTTCGGGTATCGTGAACGCTGTCGGCGTATCCCGACATGCCCGGCGGAAATCGCGACATCGGTCGCTGTGAACCAAATGACGCAATTTTGTTCCAATACTGCAAAGGATTATGCCATGCGTAAACCGCGACCGACCATCAATGTCAAGAAGTGTGTAGTTTCGAGCGCGTTGCTCATCGCGGCTTTGAGTCCGTGCATCGCAGCGGCGGCGTTGGGTGAGCCGGAGACCTCGGTGCAAACCGATGCGGCGGGACTTCGCGGCTCGATCAAAGTGACACCGCATGCGAACTATCGGCTGCACGAAATCCAGTTGCCCTCCGGAACCCGGGTGCGCGAGTTCGCAGGATCCGACGGCAAGGTGTTTGCGGTCGCGTGGAACGGCCCCACCGTGCCGAATCTGCGCCAGACTCTGGGACAGTACTTCGATAACTACGTGACGGCGGCGAAAGCCCCGCACTCGGGACATCATCACGTGCAGATACGTGAGAGCAATCTCGTCGTGCAGGCGGGCGGGCATATGCGCGCCTTCTCGGGCCTCGCGTACCTGCCGCAGGCCGTGCCCAGCGGTGTGAGCGTAGGAGATTTGCACTGATGATGAGACTAGCTCCCATCGGCACGCCGTCGCGCGCGTGGCGCTTCGGGCTGTGTGCGGCTCTCTGTTGGCCGGTGCTCTCCTGCGGAGGCGGCGGCGGCAGCAGCGCATCATTCGCGTCTGGGAGCTCGACGCCGACCGGCTCCAATGTGGCCGACATCGTAGTCGACGCGGGTCCGACGAGCACCAAGCCCGACGTCAATACTCTATTCACCACGGTGACGGTGTGTGTCCCCGGCAGCACCACGAATTGCCAAATCATCGATCACATCCAAGTAGACACCGCGTCCTACGGGCTGCGCATACTGGCCCCGGTGCTGACTTTGAGCCTGCCGGTGCAAACGACGGCGAGCGGCGCCTCGCTGGTCGAGTGCACTCAATTCGTGGACGGTTACAGCTGGGGTCCGGTGGCTTTGGCCGATGTGCAAATATCGGGAGAATCGGCGGGTTCCGTGCCGGTGCAGGTCATTGGCGACGCCAATTTCACGAATGTTCCCGCGGACTGCTCCAGCATAGGTCCGGCGGAAGACACCGTCGCCGCGTTCGGCGCCAATGGCATCTTAGGGATCGGCGTATTTGCGCAGGATTGCGGGTCGAATTGCGTCAGCGCTGCCGTACCGGCCACTTACTATGTGTGCACCTCAACCGTCTGCCAAGCCACGACGGTGTTGCTGGCGAATCAGGTGCAGAACCCAGCCACGCTCTTCGCCAAGGACAACAACGGCGTGGTGGTCCAATTGCCCAGCGTCGCGGCGCAGGGAGCGGCGACGGTGGCGGGTTTCCTGATTTTTGGGATCGACACGCAATCGAACAATAAGTCCGGTAACCAGTCCGTCCTCACTGTCGACCCCAACAGCGGAGATTTCACGACGCTCTTCAACGGCAAAAGCTTGACCCAGAGCTTTTTGGATACCGGTTCGAACGGTCTATATTTCAATGACACCGGTCTTACGCAATGCACAGCCAGCGGTTTCGCCACGTTCTATTGCCAGGTCAACCCGCAGGGCTTGAGCGCGGTGCTCCAGGGGCAAAACGGCATGTCGGCGAGTGTAGATTTCACGGTCGGCGACGCTGAAACACTCGGGGGAAATGACCCGAGTCTGGTGGCGTTTGCCACGCTCGCAGGAACATATCCGAACACCGATGCCTTCGACTGGGGCTTGCCGTTTTACTATGGGCGTACGGTCTACACGGCCTTTGAGAAAGCGGCGACCTCTGTCGGCGCAGGGCCCTACATCGCCTTCTGATCGCGCTCTACCCCCTGCGCAAGAGGCAGGATAGACTGCCTTGCAATGACTACCATGCGGACATCCACCGCAACTCTGGGGGTGACTCCCGGCGTTGCCCCCCGGGCGGCGAGCAGGGTGGCCCTGCAGCTCGACTATCTGTCCTCCGATGAGATCGCCTCCCGGTCGCCCGCCTGGTGGCAAAACGTCTTGGGGGTCGTGGGATTTGAAAAACCGCCGGCCATCGGCGGCGCGCGAGTTCCGGTTACCGCGAGCATGACACCCTCCCTGAGCGTGAACGGCAATCTTTGCGAGGTCTGGCGGGTCGCGGGACCGGAAGTTCGACTGTCGAACGGCGCCGTCAAGCAGAGCCGCGTGCAGTACCGGTTCTGCGAGGAACTGCTGTTCGGCTCCATCACCATCGAGGAGCGCGCCATCCGGGCCCAAAGTCCGGCGGGCGGCGTTGACGGCGATTCGGAAGCGCTGATGAGGGCAACTGAACTCGCGTATCAGGAGATATTCGCGGTGCTGCAGGAAACCGAGCACCGCCACTTGATCCGGATCTGGAATTATCTGCCGGAAATCAACCGTGATGCCGGCGGCGACGAGCGCTACCGCCTGTTCAATTCGGCGCGCCAACTGGCCTTCCGCAATTCAGGCCAGGCGATCGTGGGCACCGTACCCGCGGCCTCAGCCTTGGGCTCGCCGGCAGGCAGCCCGATATCGATTTACTTCCTGGCCGCCCGGCAGCAGCCGAAAATGATCGAGAATCCGCGGCAGACCAGTGCCTATCGAAGTTTGGCCGGCACAGCCCGATCTTTTCACGAGCCTGCGTGCTGCACGAGTCCGCAGGGACCAATTTGTTCGTATCCGGGACCGCGAGCATCGTCGGGTACGAAACCATCCATCAAGGCGATGTCGGCGCACAGACTCGAGAGACCATGGCCAACATCATTGCGCTGCTGGACGAAGCGAATCGCGTGGTGGGGTCCGCACGCTATTCCCTCGACGCACTCAAGTTCAAGGTCTACGTGCGCCAGCCGTCGGATCTCCGCGCCATCGAAGAGGCGCTTTCGGGGTGGCTGCGGCCGTCGACTCCCATCGTGTATCTGCAGGCAGACGTTTGCCGCGAGGACTTGCTGGTGGAGATCGAGGCCACCGGCGAATCCGGCAGTTAGCCCGCCGGCATTGCACAATCGGCATACGGGGACTCGCAGCTCGCGTCCGGCTCGACCGCGTGACGGCGCTGTTTTAGCAGGCATTCGGCCGCGTCCGGCATGTTAATCTTATGTGTGCATTTCTCGAATCCTTTGGGGGGAGTTCATGCGAGCATGGGTGTTGAGTGCCTGTGGAACAGCGGCGTTGGCCGCCTCGTGGTGCGTGGCCGCTGCGGACACGAAGACCGCCGCGTCGCTCACCGATGCGTTGGCGGTCATTCAGGCGCATCGCTTCGTCGATCTGACGCATGCGTTCGCTCCCGGCATTCCACATTGGAAGGGCGCGCCGAACGAACGCGTCAAAACCTTGTACACGGTTGAAAAGGACGGCTTTCGAATCAACGAGTATTGCCACATCGGCCAATGGGGCACGCACGTCGACCCGCCGGCGCATTTTCATGACGGACTGCACACCGTCGATCAAATCGACCCGAAGGACATGTTGATGCCGCTGGTGGTCATCGACGTGCATGACAAGGCGGCCAAGAATCCCGACTATGTATTGTCCGTGGACGACATTCATTCATGGGAGCTGCGCCACGGCCGGATACCGCGCGGCGCCTTCGTCGCCATGCGCACCGATTGGTCCAAGCGTTGGCCGGACGACAAAGCGCTGGCCAACAAAGACGCGGCCGGCGTGTTTCATTATCCGGGCTGGAGCATGCCGGTGCTGAAGCTGCTGTACGAGGAGCGCGGAATCACCGCCTCCGGCCACGAGACCACGGACACCGATCCGGGTGCCGCCACGACCAAAGACGATTATTCGCTGGAGTCCTACATTCTCGGAACCAATCACTACCAGATCGAGTTGCTGGCGAATCTCGACCAGGTGCCCGAGGCGGGAGGATTGGTCTGGATCACGTTTCCCAAGGTCGAGAACGGCTCCGGTTTCCCGGCCCGCGTGATTGCGGTGGTGCCGTGAACGCCGCCGCCGGCGCGACTCGCGGCTCCGCCGCGCAGGCGCCGATCGAGTATGAGGATGCCTCGCCCGAGGTGCGGGCGGTGTATGACGACATCATGGCGACGCGCAAGTCGGACTGGGTCAACAATTACTGGAAAGTACTGGCCCACCATCCACCCACGTTGCGGCGGATGTGGGCGAATTCCAAGGAGGTCATGGGTCCGGGCGCCCTCGATCCGCTCACCAAGGAACTGATTTACTTGGCGGTCAGCGTGACCAATGGCTGCCGGTACTGCATTGCCTCGCATGGCGCGGCCGCCCGCAACAAAGGGTTGACGCCCGAACAGCACGCGGAGCTCGTGGCCATCATCGGGCTCGCGAACGAGAC
>WNFJ01671896.1_pt2 | contig 11127 bp, 7 predicted proteins | sample 5400461 | NCBI WGS metagenome assembly WNFJ01 (sample SAMN13153349, study PRJNA577476) | soil metagenome | isolation source: 115 cm saprolite on Douglas fir-dominated hillslope | place: USA:California | collected 2013-09-17 | reverse complement strand
CGGGCTGGAGCCGCTGCACCTCTGGCTGACCGAGGGCGGCCTGCCGATGGACTACGAGTCGTGGGACGCCGTGTTCACCGCGGCCAGCGAACGGTGCGAGCGTCTCGGCAAGCTGGTCAAGGTCTCCCCGCACACTTGCCGGCACTCGTTCGCGCTGAAGATGCTCGTGACCCTCCAGCGCGGCATGGACCGCCGGTTCCGGCTCGCCGCCGACGAGCGCGATCACCTGCGCAAGGTCTACGGCAACGCATTTGCCCTGGTGAAGGACCTTTTGGGGCACCGAAGCGAGCAGACCACCCGCGATATCTACCTTGAGCCGCTCAACGGGATCCGGCTGGCCCAGATCCTGGACGGGAGCGAGGACCTGGACCAGATCCTAGCCCAGGTGGCGTCATGCAGCCGGCTGGTGATGGACGTCGGCGGAGACGAGGCATAGTGCCCGGCCGGCACGTCCGCACGGCGGCGCTGCCCTCGCCGGGCTTCGAGCGCCCGGCGTCCCTGGATGAGACCGGGCTGGTCGTCACGGTCCACGGGGAAAACGGCGGGACCGAAGGCGTCTTCGACTTCACGCCGATGCCGGGGGCACTGGCGTTGCGCCGGGAGGCAGCTGCGGCGTTCGACCGCAAGAGCGGCCCCTCTGGCACATGGCGGGCGCAGGCTACGTGCAAGACCGCCCACAGGAACATCAAGGTCTTCCTCGGGTGGCTGGCAGCCCGGGAACATCCCCCTGCGACGGCTGCGGAGATCAACCCGGCGGTCTGGGCCGCCTGGCGGATGTCGCTGCCGAGCTCCCCGGAGGGCATCCTCACCCTTACCCAGATCCGGGGCCTCACGCGGGAGCTGACCGGCCTTCCCGAGGAAACCCGCAAGCTCGCCAACCGGCGCATCCCGCTCGGCCCGGCGCCGAAGGAAGAAAGCTACAGCTACCAGGAGCTCGCGGACATGAGGAGCACCGCGGCGCGGACGTTCAACACCGCGCTGGTGCGGATCCGCGCCAACCGCGAGCACCTGCGCCGCTGGTACGCCGGGGAGTTCGCCGAGCAGACAGACGACTGGCTGACCGGGAAGGCGCTGGACTGCCTGGTCCGCACGGGGGACGTTCCGCTCAGCACCCGCAGCACCCGGAGGGTGCGCAGGTCCGCCCGCAGGGTCCTCGGGGGATGCCGGCCGGAGCAGACCTGGGGGCGCCTCTTCCTGTCCCAGACAGAGGCTTTCGCGGCAGCGGTGCTCCTCACGGCGAGCGAGGGCTGGAACCGCTCGGTCCTGGACCAGATGCAGGTCCCGGAGCACGATCCGGCGGCCGCTGACGACACCGGCATCTACATGGTGGAGATCCACAAGCGGCGGCGGCCGGTCCGCCTGCGCTACACCACCAACAACCTGGTCGATTCCGGCCCGGACAGCCCGGGCCGGCTGCTCGCCCAGGTGATCGAGGCAACGGAGATGACGCGGCAGTACCTGGAGCTGCAGGGCCGTCCCACCCGCCGGCTGCTGGTCTGGCGCAGGGCCCACCCGGGCTCAGGCGGGGACGGTACGGCCGCCGGGGACCTCTTCGGCGAGGGGCTGCTCAAGAACATGCGGCACTGTGGCCTTGACCTGGCAGGGCGGCCGGCGGAAGTGAGCCTGCGGAGGATCCGCAGGACCGTCCAGGTCCTCATCCGCAAGGAGCCCGCGCAGAACAGCACCGAGGTGCACGAGTCGGTCTACCGCCTCCCAGACCCGGCGGCCGGGGACGAAGCCCAGCAGACCATCGCCCAGGGACTGGCCGACGCGCTGGAGCACGCCCAGATCATCGTGAAGATGCGGATGGTCATGGGCGATGACGCCGACCACCTCATCGAGCTTTCCGATGACCCGGAACTGGCCAAGGCCATCGCGAACGGCGACTACGACACCGCCACCGGCGCCTGCTCCGATTTCACCAACAGCCCGTTCAGTCCGCCGGGCTCACCATGCTCCGTGTCGTTCCTGCTCTGCCTGGCCTGCCGCAACGCCATCGCGACCCGGCGGCATCTTCCCCGGCTCGTCTACCTGCGGCACGCCCTGCAGGAGCTGCGGGCGGCAGTCGAGGAAGCGGTCTGGGACCAGGACTGGCAAGAGCACTACCTGCGGCTCGTCTCGCTGCTCGACCATCACACCACGGCGGCCGAGCAGGCCGCCGCCCTCACTGAGGCCACCGACGGCGACCGGGTCATGATCGACCGGCTCCTGCGCAGAAAGCTCGACTCCTGAACGGCTCCGCGCTCTCCTGCCTGCGGCACGACCAGTGGGCCATCGCCGATGACGCCCCTTTCATCAGCGAGCACCGCATCCCCGCCGAAGCCAGGCCCTGGCCCCAGGTCTGCGCGTTCGGGGCCGACCGGTGGGACCTGACGCCCTTGAACTCCGGCGAGCACCAGTCTGTTACCACCGTGGCCTGGGACGCCTTCCCCGAGTGCCTTCGCGTGTCGTTCCGGCGAGCCGGGTGGGCGCTGGTCAACCTGCCGACCCCCGAAGAGCTCCTGGAACGGGCCTGGACCCAGCGCGTGAAGTGGGTCAGCGCAGCCACGATGGTCAAGGTCGTCACCGACTGGCGCGGCCTCGCCGCCTGGCTGGCCGGCCGCGGCATCCGCCGCCTGGACGAGGTCACCGCCGACGGCCTGGACGAGTACGCGGCCCACCTCACCGGCCTCGGGCAACGCCGGAGAAGGACCGCGGACATCCTCGCCACGATCAGCCTTCTGTGGGGATTCGCCCCGCACCTGCCGCCCGGCGACCGGATCCCGATGCCCCCATGGGACGAGGCCGGGCTCCGGGACTACCTGCCCCTCGACGACGCCGTGAACGAGAACACCACCCAGCCGATCCACCCCGCCGTCATGTCACCCCTGCTGATCTGGGCCACCCGCTTCGTCGAAGACTTCGCCGCCGACATCCTCAGCGCCTGGCGGGAACGCCAGGCGCTTCTCAGCCAGATCCCCGGGCAGCCAGCGCCCGAGGGCACGCGCCGGCTCCGGGAGCTGCTCGCGGAATACCGCGCCGAAGGCAGGGCGCTGCCCGGCAGCATCTACCTCGGGCGGCACCTCCTTGCCCGCGCCTACCTGGCCGCCGTCACGGGCGCCACCAGACCCCAGGCCAAGGTCGCGATCCGGGACTACGGCCGCGACCTGCCGGTCAGCACCGAGACCCCGCTGGCCGCCCCGGTCCGGGGGCTACTGCACGGCAAGCCCTGGAAGGACCACATCGACTTCCACGAGGCCCCCGTCCTCATGCACAGGCTGGCCGCCGCGGCGATGGTCGTGATCAGCTACCTGAGCGGCATGAGGCCGGCTGAGGTGCTGAACCTGCGGGCCGGATGCTGCCCGGAGCCAGCCGACGACGGCCACAGCAGCATCCGGTACGAGATCCACGGGAACTTCTTCAAGGGAGCCCGCGACGACGACGGGAAAACGGTCACGGGCGGGCTCGCCAGGCAGACCCCGTGGACCGTGATCCTACCGGTCGTCCGCGCGATCAGGGTTCTCGAGCAGATGGCCGAAGGAGACCTGCTGTTTCCCGTCCGGACCCCGTGGGCCAAGCCCACCCGCGGCAACCGCAGCCGGCCCGGCGAAGCCCTGGCCTGCGAGGGCGCCAGGCACCGGATCCGCGCGTTCGCCGCCTGGGTCAACGACTACACCGACCAGGCGGCCCTGCCCTCCGAGCGCATCCCCGCGGACCCGCACGGAGACCTCGTCCTGAGCCGCTACCGGCGAACGATCGCCTGGCACATCGCGCGGCTTCCCGGAGGCCGCATCGCCCTGGCGACCCAGTACGGGCGCGCCCGCCACGGCCTGCGCCGGGTACTCGACATCGAGACCGCCCGCGCCATGGCCGACTACCTCGACGACATCGCCGCCCGCGTCGACGCCGGAGAAGGCGTCTCCGGCCCCGCCGCCAGCCGCATGATCAAGGCCGCCAGGGACGCAGCGGCCCGGTTCGAGGGCATGTTCCTCACCCCGAGGCAAGCCGATGCCCTGCTGGCCGAGCCGCAGTTCAACGTCTACGACAACCCCGAAGCCTTCCTCACCTGCAACAACGATCCCGCCAAAGCCATGTGCCACCCGGACAGGACGCGCAACTCGGCGCGTGCACGGCCGCCAGCCACCGGCCGGTGCGACCCGGCTTGCGCGAACATCGCCCGCACCGACACCCACATGGCGAGCCTGCGAGATGAGATCGCCCAGCTGGCCGACGAGGTCACGAGCCCGCTGACTCCCGTTCCCCTGCGCGAACGGCTCACCCAGAGGATCTCCGCGCTCCAGGCGATCGTCGACCGGCACGAGCAAACCAGGATCGTGCCGGCCTCCCGGAAGGCCGCACGATGACCAGCGACGAGGAACGCAAGGCCATCACCGCTGCGATGGAGCGGCTCCTCGCCGGCAAGCCGCTGAGGTCATCAGGCGAGCTGACCGTCGTCGCCCTCGCCGCCGAGGCCGGGCTGAAGCGCAACAAGCTGACCCACAAGCACACCGACCTCAAGGACCTCTTCAACGCTGAGCGCCGGGCGCGCCTCGGCATCCCGGACTCCGAGCTGAAGCTCCGCGAGCACATCGACCAGCTAAAAGCCCGCGAAACGGAACTCCGCGCCGAACGCGACGACTACCGGGCCGCAAGCGAAACCTACGCCCGGGCCATCCACGTCCTCACCATCGAGAACGACAGCCTTCGCAAGGAACTCGAAAAGCACCGTTCCTCCGCAGTCCGCCCTCTCGCCACCCGCCGCAGCCCGGTCACCCAGCCCGGCACCGGGCCAAGGGACAGGCCCTGAGCGCGCGTCCACCCGAGGTGGACACCACGCGGCCCGCTGATCCCGCCGAGATCCTGGCTGGCATTGCCAGCGCGGCCCGCGGCACCAGCGTCCCCAGTACCGCAGCGGCGCTTCCCTCGCTGTCCGCCGTCCGGGGCCTGTCCGCCGAGATCGAGCGCGGCGAGCTGGTCCTCATCCAGGCCGCCCGCCGCAGCGGCGCGACCTGGTCCCAGATCTCCGCCGCGCTCGGCACCCGCAACCGGCAGACCGCCCAGAAACGCCACGCTGACCTTGCCCGCCGCTTCCCGCGTCCACCAGCAGTGGACATCCCAGAAGCGCGGCCCGCACCTGTCCTTCCGGACACCAGACCAGGCAGCCGGCAGGCCGGGCGGGATCACCCGAAGGCGAGGGCGCCCCAGCGAGCGACGGGCAACTCCCCGGCCAGCTGCAGCTTCCGCTGGCACTCGCAGCCGGCCCCGATCCTGCCGCGTCGTCCCTGCCACCCGGATCTCCGGGCCGAGCGGCGCAGCGCGAGCCAGGCAGCACCCGGCGCGGCGGCAGGCGCACGACCGCGAAGCACCGGGAGGAGCGGTGAAGGCGCTCCTCATCCCCGTCGACGGCCCGCCCAGGGAAGTTGCCTTGCCCGGCGGCGGGGGTTCCCGGTTCATGCGCTCACTGAGGGAGCTCATCGGCACCGACTGCGCCGAGCGGATCTGGATCACCAGCCGCTGGGAAGCCTGGCTTGACGAGAACGGCGCGTCCGCGGGGAAAGCCGGACAACCAGGCGGCCGCCCTCCTCGCACGGTCCTTCGGCTGGGCAGTGCAGGCACCCATGGGGTCAGGTGAGGTGTCCCGTCCCACTTTGGGCTTGATGCGGCTCGGCTTGACACTTCGGCTCGTGCTTTAGGAGACGTGAACTGGTAGACAAACGATTGGTGGCACCACTCTTGCTAGAGAGATCAGGGTTCGTCGAGAAGGAGCTCTGCCCCGAGGGGTCGGGTGATCAGTTGCGCACGGAGCGCTTGGCGGCTCTCCTTTCCGCCCACGCCGCGGAGCAGGGCGACGAACGAGTTATCACGGGCAAATATCTGGAGTTCCTCCGGGATTTTAGCTTCTATTCGTTCCAGCTCTCGTCGCAGCGTTTGTCCCGTGCCAGGTGACCGTTTGGGTGCGGGAATGCCATGTTTCTGAAACGTTCTGCTCGCAATTGACCACCAAGGATGTCCGGCCGGAGGCGGATCACCAGCTCTGGCACAAACATATGCGTAGTCGAGAAAGTCTGCGATAGGATCTTCGCCCGAGTCCTCGGCAACTAGTATGTCGTAAAAGGGCGCGTACAGGTGCTGAAGCAGGATACCTCGTACCAGCTGCGAGCTGCCGAGCGGAGCCTTTCGCCATGCGGGGTTCAGCCGATGTTCCAGTACGAGGCTATTGGCGATGCGCTTGATCCTACGCGGATTACCTCCAGACCACTTGGCGATGATGTCCGTAACATTGTCATCGATCAGATTGGTCGTACCCGATTGCTGAGCGATCCCGCGGATCAATTGCCTAATCTGCGCTTGCTCAGGCGGCGGCAGCCGGTAAGCCACCTGCACGATCTTCTCCAGGTAGACGCGCCCTTGGCTCGCAGCGCCAGGAGCCGAGCTGGAGACGCCGCGGGCGAGAACAGAAAGGTCGCATGCGACAACGAAAATCAACCCCGGCGCGTCGAGGTACAGTTTGACCGCCTCGCACACCTTCACGATGACGTCATCAGAACACCGATCCAGGTCGTCGATGAAAACCACCAGTGTGCGACCAGGGTCACGGTCATTAGCGTTCACCCATCCCGTCAGCATGTCATGAATGACGTCACGCAACTCATTACGGGTTTTCGCGTTCACCTCCAACTGGCTCCATAGCTCATCAACCAGCCGGGACAGCCCGAAGAACCGGGCGATGATCGCGAATCCAAGCCGACCAATCAGACGCACGCTCCTCTGTCGCCCCAGCTTCCGGGCGAAGCGGCGGACGATGCGGGTATCTAGCTCGACGAGGACTGACTTGATCAACCCTTCGAGGACGTTTTCACCCTGGGCAGTCCAGGCATTGAAACGGACGGGGATGACACTGGGTCGGCCGGGCAACTGTGCCTCGATCTGGCGCAGCAGCGTGCTCTTGCCCATTCCCCAGCCCGCATCTACGGCCACGACAAGCGGAGCTGCGGGGCGCGAAGCAGCCAACATCGATGCGATGGCCGCAGCAACTTCGGATGAACCGAGCAGGTCGCCGTCAGCATCGTCTACCGGCTGATCGTTCAGAAGAATATACGCCTCTGCGACGCCCACGTCACTGCGGTCTTCCGCATCGCGCGGAAGGATTTCTTCGTACGATTTATAGATTTCTTCGTACGATTCACGGATTTCCGAGATCGAGACTCCAGTGAACTCAGCTATGATCTCGAAGATCAGTTCCTCATTCAGCACAAGGACATGCGTGTGGTCGGCCGTCAACTCTTTCTCTCTGGCGTTCTTCTTCCCGATCAGCTGCTTCTCGGCGTCGCGGAGTGCAGCGCTCTTCTCAAAGTCCTGGGAGTCGATGGCCGACTCCTTCTCGCGCCGCACCTGGGCGATTTTCTCGTCGAATTCGCGCAGGTCAGGTGGCGTGGGCCCGCGCGTTTGCAGCCGAGCCGCGGCGTCATCGATCAGGTCGATCGCCTTAGCCGGCAGGAACCGGTCCCTGATATAGCTGTCCCCCAGCACCGCGGCCGCAACCAAGGCGCCATCGGCGATCGACACGCGGTGGTGTGCCTCGTACCGGTCCCGGAGGCCCTTGAGGATCTCGATAGTGTGCGTGGTGGTCGGCTCGGTCACTTCGATCAGCCTAAAGCTGCGCTCGAGCGCGACGTCGGTCTCCAGGTGGCTGCGATATTCATCTAGCGTGGTCGCGGCGATAATCCGGAGCTCGCCGTGGGTCAGCATCCGCATCAGGAGCGACGCGGCATTCATCGGGCCTTCCCCGGTACCGGAGCTCACCATCGTATGAATGTCATCGATGAACAGGATGATGTCGGCGCGGGTCCGGATCTCGCTGAGGAACTCTTCCAGCCTTTGCACGTCAACCTGGTCGCCCGAGCCCGCCGCCCTTACCACCCCGACATCCAGCATGTACAGCTGCATGTCCTTCCAGCGCTCGGGAACCTCGCCGTGCGCGATCTTCCGCGCGAGCTCTCGGACGACCGCCGTCTTGCCGACGCCTGGATCGCCGACCAGCACCGGGTTGTGGTCAGTGCGACGGGAGAGCACTTCCAAGACGCGCTCGACTTCCTTCTCCACGCCCATCACCGGATCGATCTCGCCCTCACGCGCGGCTTCAGTGAGGTTCTTGCCGAACTGGTCAAGAACCGGTGACGTAGAGGACGATGACTCGGACGAGTCGCTCATTGAGCGTCTCCTCTTCCGCTCCGGGGCCGCCGATGCTCGTGCCGACAACCCGGCTCCCATCGACATCAGGCCCAGTACGACGAGCCGATGCAGACCGTTACCGGCACACTAACGCTACGCTGGGCCTGCACGACCTCAACCCTGATCTTTCATCGGGGTTGATGGCTGCCGCTGGCCTACGCGGGGATCGCGTTCTGGGTCTTGATTTAGTGCCGGGGTATGACAGCGGCCCGGCTGCCGGGCCGGGTGGGGGTCGGGTAGCCCGGGGGCGTGCCAGGCGCATTGCCCCGATTGCCAAGATCTCCGCTGCTCTCTGGCCACATGCCGCCTGCCAGAGCTCTGTGCCCTCACCGGACCCGGCTTCAGCACCCGGTCGATCTGATAGCGGAAAGTCCCAGTTGAACTGTCCCTAACAGCCGGCTTCGGCGGGACTTTCCGTTCCCCTGTCGCTCCCCCTGAAAGACAACAGCCATGGCTGCAACACGCCAACTTTCTGGGGAAGACCTGGATGTCCAGCACCAGGCCCCGCGGCCCGAACGCGGGCAGGCTCTCGCGCGCCCGGACCAGCACTGGGATGGCAAGCCGCTCGGTAAACGCGGCGAGGTCGGTGGCGGTGCCCGCCGGGTCGGCGGCGGGGTTGTCGCCGACGTCAACGCACAGCGCGATGTCGGACAGCATGCCCTCCCGCTGCCAGAGCCGGGTGAGGTCTTCGGCCTCGGCCGGGGAGCGCGGCACCGTCGCGGCCGGCATCCGCAGCAGCCGCAGCCCCGCGCGGGCGGTGGCCGCGCTCGCCACCGTCAGCGCGCTGGCCTGGTCCGGGCCGGTTAGCTGCACCACCCCGGCACCGACCGCGAGGTGCGCGGCGATCACCGCGACCGCGGCCAGGTGGGACGGCGGCAGCAGGTGCTCGTCCGATTCGGGCACTGGGCGCGTCAGCGGGGACAGCCGGGCGTCGAGGTGATCCAGGCCCTTCAGGTAGTTGACGATCCGCTCGTCGGTGCGCAGCGGCGAGCTGATCAGCGACTCCCCCCACGGGCGGTTGACCTCGATCAGCCGCAGATCGCGCAGCCGCCCGCCGGGGGCCAGCGCGTCCCACGCCCGAGCCGGGAGGACCGTCATCGCGAGCGCGAACGTCGGATAGGTCATGGCCGGGTTCCCCTGCGCCGCCGCGCATAGCCCGCGGATCGACGGGTCGAGCTCGGCGGCGGCGCACATCAGCAGGATGTCCTGCTCGAAGCGGGTCAGGGCCGCCCGCTGGCCCAGGGTCACCAGGGCCGGCGGCGGCACCGTGGCCGCCAGGTCGTCCGCGCGGCGCAGCGCCCGCGCGGCGGTGTCCGGCGTGGCCTGCGGGGCTTGTGGCTTACCAGCCGCGCCGTCCGGGGCAGCCTGCGCGTGCTGCCGCAGGACTTCGCGGACCCAGCCGACGGATGCGGCCAGGAACTGCCCGTTGGCGGCCAGCCACTCGGCGGGGGCCAGCGGCGGGGGCGGGGGCAGCGGCTCGGTCATGTCACTGTCACCGCTTGGGCGGGGTCGTAGGCCGGCGGCACTGTGGTCCGGTCGCCGATGAGCCTGCTCTCCACTCCGTCGACGCGCAGCCGCAGCGGGTACCGGCCGGCGGGCAGCGGCCCGACGGTGAACGTCAGGCTGCTGGTGTCGGCGGTCACCGGCGGCGCCGCCACCGGCGTGCCGCCGACCAGGAGGACCGCATGCTGGCCCGCGCGCACGACCGGCCGGCAGGTGAGCGCGAGGGAGGCCGGGGGATGGGACGCGGCCGGTACCGTGGCCGGCAGGGGGCTGGTGATCTGCGGGCCAACTGCGATCGCGGCCTCATTGCTGACCTGCTCGCTCGTCGCCGACGTGCTGAGCGCCAGCGCCACCGTGCCCAGGCCGGCGGGCATGGCCGCCGGGACGGTGAAGGCCACCTCCGTGCCGGTCGCGGTGTCGGACGGGACGCGCAGCGGTCCGGCCAGCCTCGGATGGCTCAACACCACGGTGACGGCCGGGGCCCCGAGCCCGGTGCCGCCTAGCCGCACCCGGTCCCCGGGGAGCGCGCTGGGCTGGCCGCGCGGCGGGAGCACGGCGGTGATCTCCGGGTAGCCGACCGTTGCGCTGACGACCGGGCCGCGCCCGTCACTGCCCCGCCGCAGCACGGGTAGCGCCGCCTGCCCGGCGGTAGCGGCGTCGATGAGCACCACCCGCAGCTCGAAGGCGGTGGAGACGCGGTAGGGCGCCTGGAAGGTGGACCACAGCGAGTAGATGTCCTTCTCCTCCAGCGGCTGCCAGCAGACGCGGACCGACTCGACCTGGCGCGATATGTCGCTGTAGGGCGCGGCGTCGGCCAGGTCGGCCGGGGTGAGCACGGGATGGGAGTGCAGCGCCTGCAGCGCGCCGCCGAGCAGCCGGTGCGCCTGGATGTCGTCAGCGTTCGGCGCGTACGGAGTGATCAGGTAGTGCAGGACCAGCGGCAGGGAAGGCTGGCCGCGCTCGCCGGGAGCCGCGCTGATCGGGTCGGTGTTGCGCAGCGCCCCGTCGATCTCGGCCTGGTACAGGAAGACGTTGATCCTCAGGTCGTTGGACGTGGTGACCTCGTGCGGCGGGAGCGTGATCGCGTGCGCGCCGGCCCCCGCCACGCTCTTCACCCCCGCGTCCACGATCGTGCGCAGCGTCTCGGTCACCGCCTCGATGGCCCGGGCGTCGCTCATGGCCGCCCGTCCCGCCGCTTCAGGTACTCGGCCAGGTCCGGGACCGGCCGACGGCGGCTCGCGGGCCGCCCTGGCTGAGATGATGCCGCCGGGCGGGCGGGCGCGGGCTCCGCGCGGATCTCCACCCGCCCTATCTCGATCCGGACGACAGGCTCGGCTGACGGGCCGGGCCTGGCGGCCGCCACTGGCACGACGGGCCAGGCGGACGCGGTAGGCATGTCCGCTGAGGCGGGAG
>WNFJ01645972.1_pt1 | contig 11127 bp, 8 predicted proteins | sample 5400461 | NCBI WGS metagenome assembly WNFJ01 (sample SAMN13153349, study PRJNA577476) | soil metagenome | isolation source: 115 cm saprolite on Douglas fir-dominated hillslope | place: USA:California | collected 2013-09-17 | reverse complement strand
CTACGCCACGCCGCCCTGGGGCGATGCGCAGCAAGCGTGCTTCATCAATGCCTGCATCGAAATCGAAACCAGCCTCGACCCCCACGCGTTGCTGTTCACCCTGCACAAAATCGAAAACAAGTTCGGTCGCGATCGCGCCAGCGAAAAACGCTGGGGGCCGCGCACCCTGGACCTCGATCTGATCGCCTATGACGACGTTTCGGTCCAAAAGCCGGAACTGACGCTGCCGCACCCCGGGCTGTTCGAGCGTGCCTTCGTGCTGGTGCCGCTGGCGGAGATCGTTCCGGATCGTCTCATCGCGGGACGCAGCGTCACGGCGGCACTGGCACGGCTGTCGACCGAAGGAATCCTGCGGTTACCCGACTTGGGTTAACCAAAAGAACCCCAAACAACCGTTTGGCTTGGCGGTCGGCACGTGGCAATTTCGGGCCCAGCTCGGCTTGAGGGAGCGACCTGTCGAATGACATCTGTGACCGACGACCTGCGGCTGGCGGCGGATTTCGCGCCGGCGAGCTATGACGACTGGCGCAAGCTGGTCGATGGCGTGCTGAAGGGCGCGCCGTTCGAGAAGCTGGTCGGCAAGACCTATGACGGCCTGAAGATCGAGCCGATCTATCGGCGTGCGCACGATGCCGCGCCGATCCCGGGCCGTGGGCCGGCCAGGCCCTGGCAGATCATGCAGCGGATCGACCATCCGGATGCCGCCGTCGCCAACGCGCAGGCGCTGCACGACCTCGAGAACGGCGCCAATGGGCTGGAAATTGAATTCGCCGGCGGAGCCGGCGCGCGGGGCTTTGGCGTCATCGATGCGACCGCGGAAACCCTGGCGCGGCTGTTTGACGGCGTTATTTTCGACGCCGGGATCGCGATCGCGCTCAACCCGGTGCTGGGACGCCAGAATGCCGGCACGAACCTCGCCAATCTGATCGAGGCCCGTGGCACCGATCCCGCGAAGGTCGATATCCGCTTCAACTATCAGGCGCTCAGCACCATGGCCGTGCGCGGCGCAGCACCGGCATCGTGGCCCGAAATGGAGCAACCTTTCGCGAAGCTGGTCGGCGACCTCATGGGCCGCGGCTTCAAAGGTCCGTTCGTGCTGGCGGACGGCCGCCCGGTCCATGATGCCGGTGGATCGGAAGCCCAGGAACTCGCCTTCGCGCTCGCACTCGCGGTTGCCTATCTGCGCATGTTGGAAGCCGGCGGTATCGAGCTCGATATCGCCCGCAACGCCTTGTCGTTTCGCCTCAGCGCCGATGCCGATCAGTTTCTGACCCTGGCAAAATTCCGGGCGCTGCGACTGCTGTGGGCGCGGATCGAACAGGCTTGCGGCCTCACGCCCAAGCCAGCCTTTATTGCCGCTGATACCGCATGGCGGATGCTGACCCAGCGCGACCCCTATGTGAACATGCTCCGCGCGACCATGGCGACGTTTGCCGCGGGCCTCGGCGGCGCCAACGCCATCACAGTGCTGCCGCACACGCTGGCGCTGGGATTGCCGGATCCGTTCGCGCGGCGCGCCGCGCGCAATACCCAACTGGTGCTGCTGGAGGAATCCAATCTCGCCAAAGTATCCGATCCCGCAGCCGGCTCCGGCGGCATCGAAACCCTGACGCAAGCGCTCTGCGAGGCGGCATGGCCGCTGTTTCAGGATATCGAGAAAGCAGGTGGAATTTTTGCCTCGCTCGAACAAAACCTGATCCAGCGCAAGATCGCGGCGACGCGGGCGGTGCGCGAAGCCAACTTGGCCAGGCGCAAGGAAGTGCTGACCGGCGCCACCGAATTTCCAAACCTTCAGGAGGCTGACGTCGCGGTGCTGGACACAACGCCCATCGCGCTTGCACCCTCGGGCGAAGCCAGGATCAAATTCGACGCGCTGGCGCCGATGCGGCTGACGGCACCGTTCGAAGGCTTGCGCGACCGCTCGGATCAAATTCTGAAAGAGACCGGCGCGCGGCCAAAAGTCTTTCTCGCCAATCTCGGTACGCCCGCCGACTTCACCGCGCGAGCGACGTTTGCGAAGAGCTTTTTTGAAACCGGCGGGATCGAGGCTATCGATAACCAGGGATTTACCGACCCGGCCACCCTCGCCTTAGCATTCAAGGGCTCCGGCGCAGCCCTCGCGTGCCTGTGCTCCTCCGGCAAGGTCTATGCCGAACATGCCGCCGCCGCCGCAACGGCCCTTCAAGCCGCCGGCGCAAGACATATCTATCTGGCGGGGCGCGCGAGCGCGCAGGAAGCCGCCCCCCGCGCCGCCGGCGTTAACGATTTCATCTTCGCCGGCGGCGATGCGCTGGCGACGCTGCAAGAGGCCTATCGGCTAACGGAGTGAGCATGACAACAGTGGCAAGACCCGTTCTGACCGGCGGCTGCCAGTGCGGCGCGGTTCGCTTTGCGGTATCGGCGGCGCCGGTGAAGGTCAGCATCTGTCATTGCCGGATGTGCCAGAAGGCGGCCGGCGCGCCGTTCGCGTCCTTCGCCGACATTGAAAATGGCGATTTCGCCTGGACCCGCGGCAAGCCGGCCGCGTTCCGCTCCTCCTCCATCGCGATGCGCGATTTCTGCCGGGATTGCGGCACCCCGCTCAGCTTTCGCCGCATCGACGGCCCCCGGATCGAGATCATGACCGGCGCGTTCGACCGCCCGGACCGCATGGTGCCGACCCAGCAGTTCGGCACCGAATCCCGGCTCGGCTGGGTGGTATCTATCGCCAACATGCCGAGCCAGACCACGCTGCAGAACTACGGTCCGGACAAGCTTCATGGCATCGTCAGCCACCAGCATCCGGACCATGATTGAGGATATGCTTGATGGTTTGGCTGCTTATCAAAGAACACGATCGTGCTAGGATTACGAAATGTTTCGGCTCCTGACACAGGTCTTGTTAGAGTTTCTGGTTTGGAAATCAGTCGAACGCTTCTCCGTCTACAAGAAGAAAAACCGTTTCGACGACCCGGTCTACAAGAAGAATGTTCGAGAGCTGATCGAACGGAATAAAAGGTTTGAGGACACCAAGGAATGACCCGCATTCCCGATTTCGCTGATATCGCGTTCGAGCCCGTCGCTGCCGCGACGCCAGCCGGCAGCGCCGAGCCATGGCTCACGCCCGAGGGCATCCTGGTAAAGCCCGGCTACAGCGCAGCCGATCTCAAAGGCATCGACTTCCTCGAGACCTGGCCCGGCATCGCCGCCCTATCTGCGCGGCCCCTACCCGACCATGTATGTCAACCAGCCCTGGACCATCAGGCAATATGCCGGCTTCTCCACGGCGGAAGATTCCAACGCGTTCTACCGCCGCAACCTCGCCGCCGGCCAAAAAGGCCTCTCGGTCGCATTCGATCTCGCCACCCATCGCGGCTACGACTCCGATCATCCGCGGGTGTCGGGCGATGTCGGCATGGCCGGCGTCGCGATCGATTCGATCTACGACATGCGCACGCTGTTCTCAGGAATTCCGCTCGACCGGATGAGCGTGTCGATGACCATGAACGGCGCGGTGCTGCCGATCCTCGCGCTGTTCGTGGCCGCCGCCGAGGAACAGGGCGTGCCGCCGGAAAAACTTTCGGGCACCACATTCAGAACGACATTCTGAAAGAGTTCATGGTGCGCAACACCTACATCTATCCGCCGGCGCCCTCGATGCGGATCATCTCCGACATTTTTGCGTATACTTCGCAAAAAATGCCGAAATACAACTCCATCTCCATCTCCGGCTATCACATGCAGGAGGCCGGCGCGACGCAGGACCTCGAACTCGCCTATACGCTGGCCGACGGCGTCGAATATCTCCGCGCCGGGCTCAAAGCCGGACTCGACGTCGACCGCTTTGCGCCAAGGCTGTCGTTTTTCTGGGCGATCGGCATGAATTTTTTCATGGAGGTGGCAAAAATGCGCGCGGCGCGGCTGCTCTGGGCCAAGCTGTTGACGCCGTTCAATCCGAAGGATCCGCGCTCGCTCTCGCTGCGCACCCACTGCCAGACCTCGGGCTGGTCGCTGACCGCGCAGGACGTCTACAACAACGTCACGCGCACCACCATCGAGGCGATGGCGGCGACGCAGGGCCACACCCAATCGCTGCACACCAATGCGCTCGACGAAGCCTTGGCGCTGCCGACCGATTTTTCGGCCAGAATCGCGCGCAACACGCAATTGTTCCTGCAGCAGGAGAGCGGCACCAACCGCATCATCGATCCCTGGGGCGGCTCGTATTATGTCGAGCGCCTGACCCGCGATCTCGCGGCAAAGGCCTGGGGCCACATCAGGGAGGTCGAGGCGCTCGGCGGCATGGCCAAGGCGATCGAGGCCGGGGTCCCGAAACTGAGGATCGAGGAAGCTTCCGCCAAAACGCAAGCCAGGATCGATGCCGGCATGCAGGCCGTGATCGGCGTCAACAAGTACAAACCAACCAACGAGGCGCCGATCGTCCTGCTGAAGGTGGAGAATTCCACCGTACGCCGGTTGCAGATCGACAAGCTGTCGCGCCTGCGGAAAGAGCGCAACCAGAAGGACGTCGACGATGCGCTGGCGGCGCTGACCCGCAGCGCCGGCGAAGGCAACGGTAACCTTCTGGCGCTGGCGATCGATGCCGCGCGCGCCAAGGCTACCGTCGGCGAGATCTCCGATGCGATGGAAAAGGTGTTCGGGCGGCACCGCGCCGAGATCAAATCCATCACCGGCGTCTACAAGCGGGAGGCCGCCACCATGTCCAGCCGGGTCGAAAAAATACAGGCGCTGATCGATGCGTTCGAGGACGCCGAAGGGCGCCGGCCGCGCATTCTCGTCGCCAAGATCGGCCAGGACGGCCACGACCGCGGCCAGAAGGTGATCGCGTCCGCTTTTGCGGATGTCGGCTTCGACGTCGATATCGGACCCCTGTTCGCGACCGCCGAGGAAGCCGCACGGCAGGCGGTAGAGAACGACGTGCATATCCTGGGCGTGTCGTCGCTGGCGGCGGCGCATCTGACCGCGGTGCCGGAGCTGAAGGCCGCGCTGAAGAAGCAAGGCCGCGACGACATCATGATCATCATCGGCGGCGTGGTGCCGCCACAGGATTACGATGCGCTGTACAAGGCCGGCGCCGAGGCGATCTTCCCGCCGGGCACCGTGATTGCCGATGCCGCCGAAGAGCTGATCCACAAGCTCAATGCGCGGCTGGGGCATAGCGAAGCGGCGGAGTAACTTGAAAGAGGTTGAAACAACTCCTTGGCATTCTCACGAAAGCGTTGAGCGCTACAATTCGCTGTTTCCTATTCTTCCCGACTTCGTTGCCCGCTATACGGTCGGCCTACAACCAGGCGACAGAGTCGGCTTACCCGATAAACATTCACTCAGGTTACGCAGAGATATATTGGCCGCCCTTGTTGCCGATCGACTTAGCATCGGGATCGCGTATGCAAGGCGCCAATACACCAAAGAAGATGATCAATCTCGCTGGCTCGGCCTTACCGACACAATTGATAATATCTATAGCGAGGGTCGAAAATACCTTGGTTGGTATATCTCATTTGAGCGAGACCAAATTCCGGAGGGCGACAAATCCTTCCGCACTCACTCAATCAATTTCTTCTATCGGAATTTGGGCTCTCTTGACGCTGCAAAACGTTTAGCCGATCTCGGGTATTTATGTGAGGTCGCCAACATTTTGCGTTCTGCGTTAGAGCAATTCGCATTCTGCTCAAAACTCTCATCGTTGAGTGGGACGGAGGATTTCAAGAGCGTTAGACCTGTTCAGTCGCTAAATCATTTTAAAAGCTATGTGCCGGCTGCCGGCCAGCTATGCGGCTTAATGTCAAAATACACGCACTTTGAATACGACCACCACACTCATTTTTTCACCTCCGGGCCGGATGAAATCCAAACGATACAGAAGGGGCCGGTACTGCGTGCGTACGCTACGCATCTTCTCTTCATCACTATGGTTTGCGTTGCGAAATATATACTAGCCGCCGCTCCAACTCAGTTCAGCAAAGTTCCCAAATCGATACTAGATATCGATACTTTCATCGAGAATGTCTATCTATACTCGGACGACGTTTGCTGCATGTTGCCACGCGATGCAGTCTTGGCAAGCATGGATATCTTGCTTCAGGACATCGTTAGAAAGACAGCCTAGACTTTGGCTTTCGTGAATATGGCAACTCCCTTAGAATGAAAGACATGTTCCAATCCTTATTGACAGCATCGGCGATCGCGTTGTTTGTTTTTTTTCAATAGTGCCCATCGTCGCGGCGGAGCCCAAGCCCGATGCCGCGATCAAGACCAAAATCATCGAGGCCAGTGTCTTCCTCGACGACAAGATCAAGGCCGATGCGGCACTGTCGGCGGATAGCCTCGCCGAGGGCAAAAAGTGGATCGACAAGAGTGCCGCGGAGGCTGACGCCTCGCGCAAAGAAGACCCGCAATTCTTTCGTGACGGCGGCTGGACTTTCGAGCGCAAATACAGCGTCCATTCCGTGACCGATGGGCATTACGTGAGCATCGTCCGGTCCGACTACATGGACACCCGTGCCGCGCATCCCAATTCGGGTGTCGACACCATTTTGTGGGATGCAACCCAAAAGAAGCGCATCAGCATTCGGCCCTTCTTCGCCGAGACCGCCGATAACGGTCCGGCCATGAAGGCGATACTCAAGGGCATCATCGCATCTCTCAATATCGAAAAGAAGAAACGCAATGCCGCTGAGACTGCCACGGCCGAATGGTACAAAAGCCTTGAACCCAAACTGCTCAAGATCGGTGCTGTGACGCTGGCGCCATCGACCGTATCAGGCAAAAGCTCCGGCCTGACCTTTCATTATCCGCCCTACGCGGTCGGTCCTATGCCGAGGGCGAGTATGTCGCGTTCGTGCCGTGGGAGACGCTGAAGCCGTATCTCGCGCCGGGGGGCCTGAGGATTTTCGGCGGCGCGCGGCCCAAGGCCGACGAGGATGGTCAGCAATGACCGCATCGAGACCCCGTCCTCAACATAAAAAAATGACCAGCACCATTCCACACAACTAAAACGTGTGCTATTTTGTTCGCATTTCAGTATTGGGATTTACTGCGGTGGCAACATTTCCGTCGACAAAAAGAATTGGCGATCAGTTCGAACTGCTCGTTTCCATATACTATGAGGCCCTCGGCTACAAAGTGACACGAGATGTCCGGATAGGCGGACATCAAATCGACCTTATGGCCTCAAAGCAAATTTCTGGTGCTGGTCTTTTCACCATTATGGTCGAGGCGAAAAGCAGCACGGAAACTGTTGGGATAAACGAAGTAACTCCGTTCTTGAACACCGCAGGTGACCTTCTGCGTAATGCAAAAATTCAACAGGCCATTTGCATTACCGACAGCAAGTTCTCGCAAGATGCCAAGTCAGCCGTCTTTGGCAAAGGCGGACTCCGACTATCGACCATCCACGACCTTGAAAACGATCTCTTCAATTACTCGGAATCGCTCCTCAAAATTGTGCACGATTATGAGTCAAAGCCGATTTTCCAAGATTTTCTCAAACTCGAAGGACGCCATCAAGGACGTCGCGAAACGACAACCGTGCCTGATGTAACCTCCTTTATTTTGGATTGGTGTAACACTGGTCAAAGCCTACTCATACTGTGCGGTGATTTCGGGTCCGGAAAGACAACGGTACTCGATCGCGTTCATTACCAGCAAGCCAAACTTCGAATTAACGAGCAAGACGCACTTCTGCCACTCTCGTTTAAGCTACGCGGTCTACTTCAGTTTCAGGATCTTTGGACCTTCGTTTCTGCTTCCCTGCGCGACAATAATCACATTTCGCCGACGCGGCAGATATTTGAAACACAATTAGCGGCGGGAAAACTCTTCATTCTGCTAGATGGATTTGACGAAATAGAAACCGGAGCAAATGCGTTAGACAGGGCTGCGCATCTCAAGCGGCTCGCCCCGCTTATTTCATCGGCATCGCCATGCGTTGTCGCCACGAGGCCAACCTACTTTGAATCTTTCGATGAAATGTCAAAGGCACTGAACCAAAGCCTAGGCAAAGCACCACAATTCGAAGGACTTGATGCGATTGAGCGGGATATTCCGGCATTGTTGAGAACATTGGGCATCGCCCACCGCCAAACGCTTCGTCCCGGCGCCCTCAGCAACGTTCTCTCGATCTCCCAGTTGTCAGACACAAAGATTACCGAGTATCTCCAAAAACATGAAATAGAACTCTACCGAAAAACCAAGTTAGCATCAGCGAAAATCAAGGAATTTCTGTATAGAATTTACGATCTTGAAGACCTCATGACCCGGCCGTTACTTTTACAAATGGTCGTAGCTACAATCCTACAAGGAACGGTCAAAGTCTCTCAAACTAAGTCGATCGGTCCCGCTACCCTCTATAGTCTTTATACTCAATTTTGCGCGACGCGAGATGTCGAGAGTCGATCCAAGCAATTTCTCTCGATGAAAGAGAGGCTTCTCGCGTGCTGCGAAATCGCTATCCTCATGTTGAAAGAGAAGAAAATCGTCCTCACCGCGCGTGAGGTTCTAACTGCAATTTCCAGAGCGAGACTTCCTTCAGTGACGACTTCACTTGAGAAAGCCAGACCCGGCGCGCTTGAACATGCGTTCGCAGACATCCGCGTATGCTCATTCCTATCGTTCGACGATGACGATTCTCTCAGGTTTGGCCATAAGTCTTATTCAGAGTTTTTCGTTGCGCAATCGCTGGTTACGAACACGTCTAAGGGCACGAGCGATTGGATCGACCAATTCAATGAATTTTCTAAAGACCCCATTGGTCGCGAAATCATCTATTTTCTCGGTAGCTTTGCACGCGACAATCGACATTTCGGGAAATTGGTTGGCGCCGCGATACGTCGAGGGAAAGAGATTCGGCCAAACACCAAGACGCTCGCGCGAAGAATCACGTTTGCCTCAGGAAAATTGCTGGATCGTCTTAGTTTCGCGGGTGGCACCATCGAGGAAGCTGATCTTAGGAAAGTGGCTGTTGAGCGCGCCTTCCTGAGAAATGTCTCCTTCTCGAAAGTCTCCATCCGCGACTTGCACGCATCGAAGTGGCAACTTCGCGGATGTGACTTCAAAGAAACCAGCGTCGCGGATTCCGATTTTACTGATTCAAGCATCAGCCTCAACTTGATGGACTCCCATTTCGATACCTGCTCCTTTCAAGGAGGGGCGGTTGCGCTCGCAGGAGCGAACTGGTCGGTTAGAGATTCAACATTGAGCGACGCAGTTACTCGGTTTGAGGGTTCGGGTTGGCTACATAAGCTCGAAATTCGCGACTCACAGTTTACGATCGGCTCCGATCTTACTCTGCTTCCGGGCACTGACATAACGCTGCGCCGGTGCGTCATCATAAATGAAATGCGAAAGATAAAGGAAAGCATTGGCCGAAGAGGAGTGCTAACGGAGGAGAATTGGTATCAAAGCGACTCCCGTCTATTGTTTGAAGAGTGCACGCTGCTCGGAGTTTCAGTAAGCGCAATAACTCTCGCCAATCTATTTAAGGAGTTTCCTTCTGTTGTTCTCACCGACTGTCGAGGTGTCGTTTTGTTTACTGATCCATACAGCGTACTACCCGATGAACAATTGATGGTCATCCGGGCAAGCCTGCCGGGCATAGTGTTCTGTAACAGATTTCATTTGGGTGACGAGATTAGAAACCTCAAAATCCTCAACCCCGCATCAAAACAAGGAGCCGCACGAAAAGCCAATCGTGCTCGCTTGTCCTTCATCAACGCAAACGCGGTAGCGGCTATGCTGAAAACGATAAAATTACCCGCGCGATTGGAATCCCCCCTGTCCGAGATCGCGGCTGCCATGAAGGATGGCGAACTTCCCAGGCCTGCGGATTAGGCGCATGTTTTATAATTTTCATCTCTCTTATATACGCTGCATAACCCCGCGGTGATTTGCAGCATCAATTTCAAACTAGGCACAACCCGCATGGACTCCGACAGGCTCCGCCGCCAGTTCATCGGATGTGATTTGCCCGACGGGCGCGCGGTCGAAAATCCTGTCGAGTCCCCTTTGCAAAAATATTTCGCTTCACCCGTCGGGCAAATCATCTCTACATATTCGCGCCGTCCCACCCCACAAGAGGGGCGTATCGCGATCGTCACGGACGCGGGATGGGATGCGGTGGACGCGGCAGCGTCTTGCACGCGACGGGATCGCAGGGTGGGTTCTTTGAATCCGTGAGCGATCACCAAGCGAGCGGACGAGAGATGTTGCAGCGTACGGCAAAATCGTGTGGTCCTGACACCCCGACGCTGGTGTCAAGTCTGCGGAGTTGCGTCGGCCCAACCGGGCTTAGACAAAACAATATCCGCGAGGCGACGGTGGCAAAAGAGCCCGGTCACCGGGGAGAGCACGACATAAGCCGTTAAAACCATTGCGTGCGGGAATGCCGGGTGATTCCGGTGTACTCGTATACTCGTGTGCTTTTTACCAATGCAAAGCGCACACGAGGCCGCGGGTGCAACGGGCACCCGGCATTCCCCACGCCCTCTTTCGGGCGAAAGGACCATGCACAACTCGGGCGCATCGCGCCGCGAGATCGCGGATGCGCATCTGAAATGGCCTGGCTGTTTGAAAATTGAACCCGACCGCGCACTCCCCCTCGCGTGCCGCGCGTCGCCGTTGTAAAGCAAGACATGACCCTGCCGAACGCCCCCATCGACATCATCGCTCTCGCAAAAGACCTTCGCGCCGGCAGCCGGGCAGCGCTGGCGCGGGCGATCACGCTGATTGAAAGCAGGCGCGGCGATCATCAGGCCGCGGCGCGCGAGCTGGTGCAGGCGCTGCTGCCCGACACCGGCACGGCGATCCGGGTCGGCATCACCGGCTCGCCCGGCGTCGGCAAATCCACCACGATCGACGTGCTCGGGATGTTCCTGATCGAACGCGGCCACAAGGTCGCGGTGCTCGCGGTGGACCCCTCTTCCGCGCGCACCGGCGGTTCGATCCTCGCCGACAAGACGCGGATGGCGCGGCTCTCCGCCTCCGACCATGCCTACATCCGGCCCTCGCCGGCATCCGGCACGCTCGGCGGCGTCGCCGCCAAAACCCGCGAGGCGATGCTGTTGTGCGAGGCCGCCGGCTTCGACGTGGTGCTGGTGGAGACCGTCGGGATCGGGCAATCCGAGACCG
>WNFJ01645506.1_pt1 | contig 11127 bp, 10 predicted proteins | sample 5400461 | NCBI WGS metagenome assembly WNFJ01 (sample SAMN13153349, study PRJNA577476) | soil metagenome | isolation source: 115 cm saprolite on Douglas fir-dominated hillslope | place: USA:California | collected 2013-09-17 | reverse complement strand
CTTTCGCGTTTCCGGAGCTGGCGGCGCGCATCCGAGCGCTCCTGCGGCGCGGGCGCGCCGAGCCGGTGTCTCGTCTGCGCGTCTCGGACCTGGAGCTGGACGTCTCCGCCCGGCGCGTGACCCGAGGTGACCGAGACCTCGAGCTGACCCCGCGAGAGTTCGAGTTGCTCGAATACCTGCTGCGGAACCGCGGACGCGTCGTGTCGCGGGAGATGCTGGCCCGCGAGGTCTGGAAGGAGACGGACCGGGCGACGCCCCTCGACAACGTGATCGACGTCCACATCGCGCGCTTGCGCCGCAAGATCGACGACGGGTTCGAATCGAAGCTGATCCACACGGTCCGCGGCGTGGGTTTCATCATCAAGGAGGCGTCCCCCTGAGACTCGACCTCCGGCCGCGCCACGTGAGGACGCGGCTGACCCTCTGGTACGTCACCGTGCTCGCAGCCGTCCTCGCCCTCCACCTCGCCTCCACCCTCGTCTTCCTCCGCGTGTCACAGCGCCGGGAGCTGGACCGGAGCCTCCGCGCGGAGTTCGAGAGGGTGGAGGATCTCTTGGTCGAAGGGCCCGAGGGCACGATCAGGATGGGGGGCCATGGTGACGAAGCGGACGCGGGAGGCCTCGTGGAGGTCTGGTCGGCCGATGGTGTGGTCCTCTACCGCGGGGAGGGACTGCACGGGGAGGACCTTGGGTCGCCGCCCCGCTCCGGCGACTGGTCGCTCGCGTCCATGGTGCTCGCGGATGGGATGCCCCTCCGGGTCCTCGGCCACACGCTGCGCCTCGGGGGCCGTACGTTCCCGGTCCGCGTGGCGCTCAGCGAGGAACGCCAACGCCACGAGTGGCGTGAGCTGCTGCTCGGCCTCCTGTTCGGGCTCCCGGTGGCCATCGGCATCGCGGGCCTCGGAGGGCATTGGCTTGCCCGGCGCGTCATGGAACCGCTCGCCCGCATGGCGAAGCACGCGGAGAAGCTCACGGCCGAGAACCTCGGCGAACGCCTCCCCGTCGAGAACCCCGACGACGAACTCGGCCACTTGGCGCGCGTGTTCAACCTTTCCCTAGCCCGCATCGAGGAGTCGTTCGCTCAGCTCCGCCGCTTCACCGCCGACGCCTCCCACGAGCTGCGGACTCCGCTCACCGCTATTCGGACGGTGGGCGAGGTGGCGCTCCAGGACCCCCAGAACCCGGACCGGTACCGGGAGGCGATCGGGAGCATGCTCGAGGAGGTGGACCGGTTGTCCCGCCTCGTCGGCAGTCTGCTCGTCCTCTCGCGCGCCGACGCGAGCCCCGCCCTGCGCCGGCAGGCGCTGCGCCTCATCGACCTGGTGAAGGACTCGGCCTCGCTGCTCGAGGTCCTGGCGGACGAGAAGGGCCAACGGATCGACGTCCATGGCGACCCTGCCCTCACCGCGGAGGTGGACGGCCTCATCCTGCGGCAGGCCCTGATCAACCTGCTCGATAACGCAATCAAGCATTCGCCGCGCGGGGCGGCCGTGCGCATCCACGTCCGTGGTGGCGCCGGCGAGGCGATCATCGAGGTGGCCGACCAGGGCCCGGGCATCCCCGAGGTCCATCGCTCCCGTGTCTTCGAGCGTTTCTATCGCATCGACGCCGCCCGGTCGCGCGACGAGGGAGGGGCCGGCCTCGGACTTGCCATCGCCCTCTGGGCCGTGCAGTCTCACGGCGGGCGGATCGAGCTTCAGAGCGAGGAAGGGAAGGGAAGCACCTTCCGGATCCTGCTTCCCCGAACGTCCACCTCGCTACCAGCATCGCCCTCTAAGGACGCTCGACGGAATTGAAGGACCGATGACGCGAGTGTCTCCGGCCCGACGATCCACGTGAGGCACGACGCCGTTGAGGCCTCCAGCCTCGCCGAGGGCCTCGTCACTCCGGAGAGCCACGTGCTCCAGTGGGACGAACCCCCGTGGGAGGGAGGACGTTCGGAGTGAGCTTGCGGGTGGCCGCGGGTTCGGGGGCAGTCTGCCTGGTGCTGGCCGCCGGCGCCGCCGGCCAAACTACCACGCAGGCCGATCCCCCCATGGCGGTGGCCGGCGCTGCCCGGGAGATCCGGATCGACGGCGTCTTGGACGAGCCGGCCTGGGCCGGGGCCACGCCGATCGGCCCTCTCATCCAGCGCGATCCGAAGGAGGCCGCGCCGGCCAGCGAAGAGACGGAGGTCCGCATCCTCTTCGACGCCGACAACCTCTACTTCGGGATCAAGTGCCATGACCGCACGCCCTCGGCCATCGTGTCCACGCAGCTCGCCCGCGACGCGGACCTCGAGGTGAACGACCGCATCACATTGGTGATCGACCCCTTCTTGGACCACCGCAACGGTTCTTTTTCGTCGTGAACCCGGCGGGCGCCCGGGCGGACCGGCAGATCTCCAACAACGCGGAAGTGCTCAACTACGAGTGGGACGGGATCTGGGACGCGCGCACGCGGATCACGGAAGAGGGTTGGGGGGCGGAGATCGTGGTCCCGTTCAAGAGCCTCAGGTTCAAGCCGGGGCAGGGGGTCTGGGGCTTCAATGTCGAGAGGCAGATCAAGCGGCTGCAAGAGCACGACCGGTGGGGTTTCGCCCTCGGGGGCCGAGCGCATTGGCTGCGTGAGTTACTCACTCCTGATCGGCGACGAAGCATGAGGCGGCACGTCAAGGTGGTACGGGCGTGGCTCACCAGGGACGGGCGAACGGGACTCTCGCTACGCCTAGCCTGATCCGCTCAGGTGACCCATTTCCCGTTCGCGCCGGCTTGGACGATCATTCGCCCGATCAGAGGGAGTCGCAAGGGGTCGACGACATGAAGCGTAAGCCTCCACGGATCGCCGGGCCGAAACGGCCCTCAGGGGATCGCCATCTGGTGGAAAACCGCGTCCGGGCAGCCAGGGTCGAACGGGGCCTTTCGCAGGTAGAGCTGGCCGACGCCGCCGGCCTGACGCGGCAGGCGATCTATTCGATAGAGAGCAACCACTACCTGCCCAACGTCACCACCGCTCTGCGGCTCGCGCGCACCCTCGACCGTCGTGTCGAAGATCTATTCGGGCTCGAGCATGCCGGCAAGTTGCTCGACGGGGAACTCCTTGGACGGAAGCGGGGACGCCCTCTGACGACGCGAGCCAAGGTGTGGTCGGTCGGGGAGCGGACTCTCGTCCTCCCGGTCGCCAGCTTGGGCGCCGGCCTGACGTACTCGACCCCGGCCGATGGGCTCATCGTCGGTCCGGCGGGAAGGCGAGGCCGGTGCGGTGGCACCAGGTGGGTGAGGGTACAGCTTCTGCAGGATGAACGCGTCGTCCGACAGCAGGTCGTCGTTGCGGGATGCGACCCCGCCATCCAGTTGGTGGCGGAGCGACTTCGGCGGCATCGCGAGCCGGCGTCGGTCCTCGGATGGCCGATGGGCAGCACCGCCGCCGTGGATGCGCTCAAGCGGGGCGAGGTCCACGTCGCCGGACTGCACGTCGTGGATCCGCGTTCGGGCGAGGCCAATCTGCCCTTCGTCCGGCGCCACCTCGGCGACCAGGCCGTCACCCTTGTGACCTTCGCGTCATGGCAGGCTGGCCTCCTCGTCAAGGAAGGCAACCCCAAGGCGATTCGCGGTCCGGAAGACCTGGTCCGCAAGGACGTGCGGCTCGTGAACCGTGAGGAGGGGTCGGGGGCGCGGATGCTCCTCGACCAGAGACTGAGGGCAGAAGGCATCAAGGTCGCGAGCGTACGTGGCTACCGCGACGTCGTGTTGTCGCACCTGGACGTCGGCCGGCGCGTCGCGGAGGGCACCGCCGACGTCGGGGTCGGTGTGGAAGCGATTGCGGGACTCCTCGGCCTGGGCTTCATTCCGCTTCAGACGGAGCGATACGACCTCGTCATTCCCTCGGTGTTCCTGACCGGCCATCCGGGAGTCGGCCGCCTCCTCGAAGCCCTCGTCAGTCGCGAAGTCAGGGCCGAGATCGAGGCCCTCGGGGGCTACAGCACACGAGAGACCGGCAACGTCGTGAAGCAGCCGCCGCCCTCGCGGCGGACGGCACGCTAGACGCGATCTGCACCTAAACACTTTTAAAGCGTCATAAAGTAAAATGCGGTCTGTCCCGGTGGGTGTCGTGGTCGCGGTGTTGACGGCCGCGTGCCTTGCCGGGTGGCCCCGTGCGAGCACCGCCCAGGCCGGGCGGGCCGAGCTGACCGGGGAGGTTCGAGACGAAGCGGGAGCCGTCGTCCCCGAATGCCGGGTGACGGTCACGGAACTGGCCACCAACATGGCCGTCGTCGTGACCACGGGTTCTCAGGGCGTCTTCAACCTCCCCTACCTTCGGCCGGGCTCCTACCGCATTTCTGCGGAAGCCCAAGGGTTTCGGCCATCGGTAAGAGAGGGCGTGCATCTCGCCACCGGCGAGCGAATTCGCGTAGACATCACCCTCACCGTCGGGGCCTTCACGGAGGCGACCACCGTCACGGCCGATGCCTCGTTGCTTCAGACGGAGTCGAGCAGCCTGGGCGAGGTCATCAGCAACCGCAGCGTCGTGCAACTGCCCCTGAATGGTCGGAGCTACCTGCCGCTCGTGGCCCTAGTGCCGGGCGTCGCCTTGCCTCCGGGTTCCGCGTTTCCGCGCCTCAATGGAGGGCGGCCCCGGGTCAGCGAGTACCTTTACGACGGCATCTCGGTTCTGCAACCGGAGCCCGGCACGGTCCCGTACTTCCCGATCATCGACGCCATTCAGGAATTCAAGGTCGTAACCAACTCTCCTCCCGCCGAGTTCGGGCGCTTCAACGGCGGCGTGATCAACCTCAGCAGCAAGGCAGGGAGCAACCAGTTCCACGGTGCCGCGTTTGAGTTCCTCCGCAACGAGAAGCTGAACGCGCGGAACTTCTTTGCACCCAGCACCACGGACAACCCCGACAAGCCGGCGTTCCGTCGCAACCAGTTCGGGTTCGTCTTGGGCGGGCCGATCGAGAAGGACCGGGCATTCTTCTTCGTGGACTACCAGGGAAGCCGGCAAAGCATCGGGCGCGTGCGCATCTCGACCGTGCCGACCGCCCTCCAGCGACAGGGGGTCTTCACGGAGCCCATCGCCGGGCGCGTCCCGACGATCTACGATCCGGCGACAACGCGTCAATCCACCGGGGGCGGGACCACACGGGATCCCTTTCCGGCCAACAGCATCCCGGCCGACCGGATCGACCCGGTGGCGGCCTCGCTTCTGGGTCGCTATCCGCTCTCCAACCTGCCCGGGACGGCCAACAACTACCGGCGGCTCGGCAACGAGACCGACGACCAGGACCAGCTCGACGTCCGCATGGACCACCGCGCCTCGAACCGCGACCAGTTGTTCGCCCGCTTCAGCTACTTCAGGGATCTGACCGACCCCGTAACACCCCTGCCCGACGGCAGCGGCAACCTCACGTCAGGCGCGATCGGGCGTACAGACACGCGTACGCAAGCGGCCGTTTTGAGCTACGTCCATTCCTTCGGGTCGCGGCCCATGGTCAACGACCTGCGGCTGGGCTACACGCGCCGTTCGGTTGCCCGTACGGGGTTGCTCCTGGACAAGGCGCCGTCGAACGCCCTCGGCTTGCCCGGAATTCCCGCGAACGCCGCCTATGAGAATGCGCTGCCTACCTTCACGATCGATGGCTTCCAACAGCTTGGGTCGTCCGCCAACACGAACTCCGATTCCGCGACCGACGTGATGCAGGTCGTCGACACCCTCTCCCTGCAGCGTGGTCGTCACTCATTGAAGGCCGGCCTAGACTTCCGCCTGGAGCGGCTTGACATCGTCCAGCCGCCTTCGCCTACCGGGTCGTTCCGGTTCACCAGCCAGGGTAGTGACCGGCCTGGTTCGACCGGCACGGGCCTGTCCCTCGCGAGCTTTCTTCTGGGCCAGGTACAGAACTTCTCGATCGACCTCCAGGAGAAGCAGTTCCGGGAGCGGGCCAAGGTCCTGGAGTTGTTCGTGCAGGACGACTGGCACGCTGGCTCGCGGCTCACGATCAACGCAGGCGTGCGCTACACCCTGAACTTCCCCTCAACCGAGGTCGACAACCAGAGCGCGATCTTCAACCTGACGACCCAGCAGCTCGAGTACGCCGGCCAGGACGGCAACCCGCGGTCCGCCCGCGAGCTGCATTGGGACAACCTGGGCCCCCGGCTGGGCCTCGCCTACCAACTCGGACCGACGACAGTCGTGCGCTCGGGTTACGCGGGGGTGTGGATCGAGCAGGCCGGGATCACGACCCCGTTCACGCAGCCGCAGTTTCCATTCCTTCAGAACGTGACCCAGCGCTCCCTCGACAACATCCGGCCGGCCTTCCTGCTTTCGCAGGGGCCTTCGGTCGCGCCAGTCACCCTGACGCCCGCCGCCGGCCTGGGACAGAGCGTGTATGGGGTGACCCGCGGCCTCGGCTCCGGCTACGTCCAGCAGTGGAACGCGGGCGTCCAGCGTGAGCTCGGGGCCAACCTTGTGTTGGAGGTCGCCTACGCCGGATCCAAGGGGACCCACATCGGAGTTCCTGACACCAACCTCAATCAGCTCACGGTGGAGCAACTCGCCCTCGGTAATGTCCTCCTTCAGCGGGTGCCCAACCCTTGCTTCGGCGAGGTCCCGCCCTCGTCGTCCCTGGGAGTCGCGACCGTCCCCATAGCCCAAGTGTTGCGGCCGTTCCCGTGCTTCAACACCGTGAGCCTCTATCGCAACAACGTGGGCAACACGAGCTACCACGCGCTCCAGATGAGGCTCGAGAAGCGCCTTTCGCATGGCTTCTCCGCCCTCGTGAGCTATACTTGGTCGAAGCTCATCGACACCGCGTCGTCGGTCTTCGACGCCAGCATTCTGGCGGGGCCGGTCGCGAACTTCCCGGCCGCCGACAGCTTCAACCCCCGGCTCGACCGCGACGTCTCCACGGGGGACATCCCGCACAACCTCGTGGCGAGCTTCGTGTGGGATCTGCCGTGGGGCAGCGGCCGGCGATTGGAGCCCCATGGCATGGCCGGTGTGTTCCTGAACGGCTGGCAGCTAGCGGGCATTGCGACCTTGCAGTCGGGCGTGCCCATCGCGATCACGCAGGTCACCAACTTCAATGCGTTCGCGGGCTTCGGCACGCAGCGGCCCAACCGCGTTGGCGATCCCACCTTGGCCTCCCCGGATCGCACTGTGGCGCGATGGTTCAACACGGACGCCTTCCAGGTCGCGCCACAGTTCACCCTTGGCAACAGTTCGCGCAATCCCGTGCGGGGTCCTGGCTACAGGAACGTCGACCTCGCCCTCATCAAGCGGACGCTACTCGGGCGCGGCCCAACGGCGCTGGAGTTTCGCGTGGAGGCGTTCAACCTCACCAACACGCCGCCACTGGGCGCCCCCAACGGCGTGCTGGGCTCTCCGGGCTTCGGCTCCATCACGAGCGCGAGCGACCCGAGGGTCGTCCAACTCGGTCTGAAGGTGATCTTCTGAGGCGCGCGCTACGCCGTTCTGGGTAATTGTTTCCTGGCCTGCACCATCCACGGCCGCGCCCTGGAGCCCACCGCGTCTCCAAGCACGGCGATCGCGCTGAGGGTGGATGTGCTGGTGGAGAACCCGCTGAGCCCTCGGTCGAGGACCAGGCCCGGATGACTCGGCAGAATGTCGAGGCCAAGGACCATGACGGGACGCGCGCGCGCTTCGCGGGCGTCACGCTGACGGAAGTCCTCAAGGTGGCGAGACCCCCCTTGGTGACAAGCTGCGCGCCCCACAGCTCCTATATCTCACCCTCGAATGCCGCTGGGGAGGTCGATGGGCCTACGGAATCATGGTGCGGGGGGAGAAGTAGCGCCGGCAGAGCGCAGACGAAGTCGGCGTCCTTGTGTTCACGCTGAGGTGGCAACCCTCAGCACCATCCTGATCCTACCGATCGGCATCGCGGTCGCTTTCGGCCAGGCGCAATTCGAACCGGGCAAGGGCGCGCCGGAGACGTTGTTCTCGTGGCCGCTCATCCTGCCTCCGACCGCCGTCGGCCTCTTGCTCCTCGAGCTGCTCTCGCGCGCCAGCGGTTGTGAAGGGAGGAATCGCGAACTCGAAGGATGAAGCGCTCGCTAGAAGCCGAGCTGTGCGCGGACCAGAATCACGTTCTCCGCGGGACGTGGTCCGCTCGCGCTGCCATCGAAAACGGTCCGCTCGAACGTGGCGTAGTACTTGATGTACGCAGTCGGATACCAGTTGGCCGCGATCGTGAATGATTTGGCGTCTCGGCTGGCATTGGGTGCCGCGAGGCCGGCCGTGAAGGCAGCCCGATCGATCTTTAGCGTTGTGTAGCGGCCGAGCAACTGCAGCGCTCCCCAGTGTCCCTTTGCAGGGTCGAAGTTGTTCTTAGGCCGGACGCCGGCGTAGGACGCCGCCTCTCCGGTCAGCAGGATCGAGGCCGTGACTTCCCACGCCTGGTTGGTGACGCGGGTCTCCACGCCATCTCTGGCGACTGGCTGCGCGGAGCGCATGTACTCAGCGAAAGCGCCAAACGACCTGTAGTAGTAGAAAAGTGCAGAGGAGACGCGTTTGCGTACACCGCGCGCAGCGGCGGCGGTGCTGTAGGAGAAATACGTCTGCCCCACGGACGTCTTGAACGAGGGCAGCGAGCCAATCTGCCGCCCCACCGAACCGCCCACCTGAAACCCGAGGCCGCCCAGGGCGCCGGCGGGGGCCTTCGCGGACCTGAAGGGCTGCACGAGGACGCGCCCGGCGAGATCCTTCGCGTTGTTGGTGTCGAGTTCGGTCGTCGAGCTGGTCCCGTCCGGAATGCCGTTGAAGACCCCCGCAGCGTATGACAGTTTTCCGCCCGCGACGTCGCCTTGAGCCTGGATGCCGATATCGCGGTTGGGCACGAGGCTCGACGCGAGCGCGCGTTCTGGGAACAGAAGAAACGCGTCGCCCTGCAGCAGCTCATAGCCGATCGGTGTCTTGTCCTTGCCGGTGCGCACGCGGAAGGCGGAGGAGAACCGGATGTCGACATACGCGTCCTGGACGATCGTAGTGCCGTTGCCGAAGTCCGGCATCACCTTGAAATCGAACCGCCTGGTGATGCGACCCGTGAAGGTGGGACGGATCTTGCGAATGGTGAAGGTATTGACGATCGGCTTGGGATCGTCCAGTGAGAAGCGGCCGTCAGCCTGGGCCACCATTCCGAGGACGAGCCGGTAGTCACCGTCCTCGGACTGGATCACGAAGCCGTCCGGAGTGGCGGATGCTGTCACGACGGCCGCGGGCGCCTTCGGCTTCTCATCCTGGGGCTTGTCCGCCGACTGCTCGGCCTGGGCCTGCTCCTCCGTGGTCTTGTGGTCCTGGGGCCAAGCGGCCACCGGCCACAGCAGAGCCATGGTAGCGGCCACCGTGACTATGCGTTTCTCGAAGGCTCCCCTCGGTTCTCTTCCCCGCTTTCGGGCCATGGAAAAGGACCTTGCAGGCCCCCGTTTTGACGCTCTGCCCCGCAAGTCGATGAAAAGGATGTGGGAGATCACGGCGCGGCCGGAGTCGACGGGCTCGGTGCGGGCTCTCATGCCCCGAACTCGTACCCCTTCGCGCTGCGCAGGTCAAGGCGCGGGCTTCTGCTCGGGCGCGGGGGCAGGCGACCACCCACAGCGGCGGCCCCACTCCTGCTTGAAGCGCTCGCGCTCCTCCGGCGTCATGGCCTGGAGTCTCTCCTCGAAGCGCCGCCGCCACCTTTCGCGGCGCCAGCCGCCGCCGTGGCGCCAGGGGCTCGCGCCCCGCAGCAGGATGTGCGACAGGATCAACAGGCCCAGGGCTTGGCCGAACGTCACCGACGGGCCGTTGAACAGCGCGGGGATCAGGGCATTCCAGAGCAGCATCGTCACCAGCGCCAACACAGCGGCGGCTGCGATGAAGAAGACGATCCCGCCCGCGATCTTGCGAACCCACCATCTCACCTGAAATCCTCCTTTTGGATCAAGGCTCCAGCTCGTCGTAGAGATCCCGGAGCCGCTCCCTGAGGTACAGCACGGCGTACCGCTTGCGGGAGAGCAGCGTGTTCAGTGGCTCTCCGGTCCGCTCTGCAATCTCCTTGAAGCTCGCGCCCTCCAGCTCGTGGGCGACGAACACGTCCCGCTGCTCCGCCGGCAGCTCGTCTAGAGCATTGGCCAGCTCGGTCCACACCGCCGCGCGCCAGTAAGCGCGGTCGGGGCCGTCCGCCGGGTCGAACAGCACGTCCTCGAGGTCCAGCGGACCCTCGTCCCCGGCCTGGGGGAGGGGCGCCGGGCGCCGCTTCCGATACCAGTCGACTACCTTGTTCCGCGCGACCGTGAACAGCCACGCGGTCAGGTTCTCGATTGGCTGGGTGACGCTCGGGCTCGTCAGGAGCTGATAGAAGACGTCCTGGAGGACGTCCTCCGCGTCGCCCTCGTCGGCGGTCCGCCTCCGGATGAAGTCGAAGAGCAGCTTCCGCTCCCGCTTGACCGCCCTCTCCAGGGGCACCGTCTGCGCGGCGCTACTCGTCGGTCCACCCAGCGGCTTAACCCTCCCTTCTCACTGTAAGACGAACGAGTTCTCAAAATATTGTGGCCGACCGCCTGGCAGCCTGCTGACAAAGAGCTCCAAGACTGTGACCCTTGGCCCCGATCGCGCCCCGCCCGCCGTGTGACGTCACTCTTCTTCAAACCCGCTAGATCTCGCGTCGCGCTCCCTCCCGTCTCTCCGTCGCTGCGCGGTCACGCCAGGTCCTACGGACTCCCCTCCGTTAGACCGACCGCCTCCTCATGCCGGCAAGCGACCCGCTGATTCCGCGCTGCCCGGGCATTCCATGGTCTGGGCACGCCAGTGGTGCGACTCGATCGACATAATCAGAGGCTCTTGACGAATGCCATCAGGCGGTCGTCCGGCCGATAGTGCTTGGGTGCTCCGGGGAGCGGCGCTGTTCTCGCGAGGGCACGGTCACGAAGCGCGACTTCCTGAACTTGGTCCGTCGGATGGTGATTACACCGTCGGTGAAATCCACATCCGGGTCATCGAGGGCGATCACCGCCTTTCTGATCAGCCACAACCATCGGAGCAGCGATCCCGAGTCCCCTTCGGCCGAAGACATCGCCCTAACGGGTCGCCTCGCCGCCGCCGGCCAACTCCTCGGTATCGCGCTCCTCGACCAGCTGATTCTGGGGGAGGCCGGCCGCTT
>WNFJ01320799.1_pt3 | contig 11127 bp, 7 predicted proteins | sample 5400461 | NCBI WGS metagenome assembly WNFJ01 (sample SAMN13153349, study PRJNA577476) | soil metagenome | isolation source: 115 cm saprolite on Douglas fir-dominated hillslope | place: USA:California | collected 2013-09-17 | reverse complement strand
GTATTCGTTATCGGACGCAAGCGCACCCGCGGACTCGAAACTAAAACGGTAATCGTCCAGGCGTTTGGGTCGACTTATTCGTAGTCCACGGGTGCATGTCCCGCCTTGACTGGCAGCTCGCTGCCAGTCCCACCAGTATCGATGAAAGCGGGACGGACTATCTATAATGGGTCGAGTACGGCCGATCATGTTTCCCATCAACAACCGGTCGATCAAGCGGACCAGCATCGCTCGAGTGCAGCAGTCGCCGCCATCCCGTCGTTTTAAGCGGACGGTCAAGTGGCATGGCGGTGATAACTAGGGTTATCACGGCAAGGCTCGCCGCGCTGCGTCAGGGCAGGGCAGGGCGACTTCAGGGACGTTAGCCTTGCTTGGCGGCCTGCAAGGGCTGGCCAATGGCCTTCGGAAGACTCTTGTTCAGCCGAAGCGGCCGTTCAGCTTTCACTGCCGTGGCTGCGCTCGAAGGACCTCTCCTGAGATCGACAAATTTCCGCGATGATCGATCCCATTGAGACGCCGCCGCACAGCAGCCGATCTTCTTGATGCTACTTCCGCTAGGATAGCGATTCCGCCAAGCTGGTCTGGCAGCAACGAGGCCGCCGATGCCATCAATCCATACCATCGATTCACGAAATCACGTCATGCTTGAGGTTCTACGGGACCACTTTGCGTGGAATAACGAGCGGACCTTCAAGGAGATCCAGCTTCTGCACAAAGACCTGGTGACTGTCCTTGCCAACAAGGGAATCGACTACACCGAACTTCGCTCCGCTCTCACCCCTCAGGCCTCCAAACACGAAACCGCCTTCCTCTTGAGATATGGTCAAGACTGGTGTACGGGCAGTTTGATGAGCGGCGATTTCAAGCGGCGAGTTTCTGCTGATCCGGTCGATCGTCTTGCACCGGTTCGCCGTCTTTGGGGCCGTTGATGCGGCGCCAGGTTTTCTCGGCTTCCTCGATCAGCTTGAATGCCAGACCCAGGAAGGTGGGTCGCGATACGCAGTTGCGCGTACGCGTAGTACGGTGGCGTACCGTCGCAAACGTCGACTCGATTGCATTGGTCGTTCGCAAATGCTGCCAGTGCTCAGCCGGAAAGTCGTAAAACGCGAGCAAGCTTTCGCGATCCTTCTTCAGCGTGTCCGTCGCCTTCGGATATTTGGCCGCATGGATCGCCACGAACCGGTCGAACGCGGCGTACGCGTCGGCGCGTGTTGCTGCCATCCAGATTGACTGCAGATCTGCCTTGGCGCGGCCCTGTTGAACCGATGGTGGTCAGTACGATAATTGTGCTCGCCATTCCGTTATGGGTGGTCGTTCGTGGCGCAGATTTCATTTTCCTATCATTGGCAGGCCTAGCCTATCTTACCTACGTATGCATGCTCGTCGCCATGGTAACCACCGGTGACGACGAGGATCGGCTGCAGCACCGTAAAGATTGGCGAACACTGCTTGAACCACTGCTTTGCCTCCCCAACGCGCCTCATTTGTTCCGAAGACTAAGCGAGCGCAACCTTCCGATCGTGCCACTAGTAGACGTCTTGCAATCGCAGCTATGCGTCCGCGAGCGTGACTTGCGATGCATGCTGACGCATTTAGGCGAATGGCGCGACGTGACGGATGACGTTGACCGGCTCGCTTTCATCGAGCAACTTGACCGCTTAGTTATTGCTCGGCTGACCAAAGCACAACTATGAAACTCCTCGCGTTAGTTGTCCCTGCTATCCTCGGGTTTTGGATCGTCAGTGCTCTTATGGAGCGCGGCAGGCAAAGACCGGCTGTTTCATCGGAAAGTGCTTCTGACCGTCATTCAAACCCGTCGGAGTCAGACGGTGCGGACCCGGTCGAACGCGCGCGTAAGGTACTAGGTCTTGGTCCAAGATTCACATCCTCAGAACTTCGTGCGGCCTACCGCTTGAGCATGTCGCAATACCATCCAGACAAGGTTGCAGCGCTTGGGCCAGAACTGCGGGAGTTGGCGGAGCGCAAGACGAAGGAGATTAATACAGCCGTGCGCGTGCTTCAGCACCACTCGTCGTGACTACCGATCTGAGGTTGATCGGGCAAGTCGTGTGGGTTCCGGTGTCGCGTCGCCAAATGGTCGCTTTTCCGTCTTTTTATCGACTTGCTGTCTGTAATTCGGCAACGGCGCAGCGGCCGTTATGACGTGACTTGCATCCGGAGCTCAGTTTTGATGAAATTGCTAGCTGTTATTGCCGCGGCTCTGTTTGTTGCCGCTCCGTCTATCGCTTTCGCGGACAATTGCTATGAGACATCGATAGTTAGCCCATCTCCGTTTATGGGCAACAACGATGAAATCTTCAAGCTCGCGGATGGTTCGATCGGGGAGGTCAAATACGAATATGCATACCTCTATGCTTACAACCCGTCGGTCACGATTTGTCCGAGCCGAGGGAAGTTGATACTAAACCAAACTACTTTGAATGTTCAGCAGGTCTCTCGCTCGCGCTCGATGGAGCAAAAACGGCGGGCAGGCTCAGGGCGGCAACGGCGGATGGGATGTTTTCGAGGAAACGAATATCCGGGGGATGACTAGCGGGGTGGTGGAACGCGGTCGAATTTTTAAGACGTTATCGGGAAATGTGTACGAGGTGACTGGTGTGACGGTTCAGGTAGTCGTTCAAGTACAGCCTGCTGTGATGGTTTTAAAGAGAGGTGATACCTACAAGTTGGTCATCGCAGGTTTCTCTGACCCGTTGATTTGCCGCAAGCTCAATTGAACGGGTCAATACCAATGGGGTATCATCTTTTGAAAGCCTTCATTCGCCAGTGCGGAGGGCATGACGAGTATTGAGGAATTGTTTCGGCCGACGCTCACGAGTCTTCCAAAGTCGCCGAAGTTCTTCCGCGAAGTAGGCCAAGCGGGAAGACAGCTTTCAGAAAGAACAACAGCAGGCTTGGTTCGCCACGATCCAGAAGATTAAGGATCCGGTCGTCGACGTTTACCAGCAGGCTCACTGGACGGCACGCGCGCTCGCGCGTGAGTTATCTGGGGTGGAAGGGACGCTTGAACGACTATTTTGGATCGCGGGTGAATGACCGCACGTGGCCGAATGTACGCGTCCAGTCTCCTTCACCGTAAGCAGGCGGTCGAAAACATTCGCCCTGCGCCGGCGGCAGCTTTATGGCGGCATACCTCAGAGGGTGAAACCGGCCAGCAAGGGACATTCACGCCAACGTTGAAGGGGTGTTCGGGCGGCCGCTCCGCAACTCGAAACGGCCATTCGCCAATGTTGTTTCAGGTTAGCAGAAACCAAAGGCCAACCCTCATCCACCGATAATGATTTCCCCGTTCAGACGGAACCTGAAGGAGCAGTGTTAAATAAGGGCCGGGGAATCCTGCGTAATTAATCGGTTACGTATGGTTTTCCCGGCCTTTTTCTTTGCCTCGCTGTCGCGGTACCGCGCTGGCGGACTGGCCTTTGCCTCGATGCGGCAGGGCCCGAGCGGTGGCTCTCGGGCTGGGCCCGTTTTACAAACTCGATATTGACCTCGTCGAGCGAGCGGCGAAACGCCAATTGCTTTCGCGTCCAGAATTGATTGCTCTTGCCGACCGATGTCGTACATCGGTATGAGACACTCCTCATGTCTGGCGATGGGGAGAATGCCCGCCAGCATCGGCGCTTCCCCTAGTCTGACAATAGCATTGCCCACGATTGCGGAATTTCGGGGAGCCCATCCTCTCTCTGTGAAAGAGGCGGCTTTTCTTCCTGACAACACGGGTGGCCTCAATGGCAGAGGATTCCGGGTACATGTTGGAGCCGCTTCGCGAGGAGGCGGACTTCACTCTCTACCGCGGCAGAGAACTCGGCAACCCGATGCCGATCCTGGCGCTGGCAGTCGCCGCTGATCAGCCGTCACCCCAGAGCCTCCGGCGGCTCGAACACGAATGGTCGCTCGCGGCCGAACTCGATGCGGCATGGGCCGCCCAGCCGCTCGCGCTGACCCGTCACCAGGGGCGAGCGATCCTCATTCTCAAGGATCCAGGTGGTGAGCCCCTGGATTGGGTAATCGGGCAGCACAAGGGATACCCGCTCGATCTGACCCGCTGCCTACGCATCGCCATCGGTTTGGCGGCAGCACTTAGCCAGGCCCACCGGCAAGGCCTTATCCATAAGGACGTCAAGCCTGCGAATGCACTGGTCGACGACTCCGGTCACGTGTGGCTCACCGGCTTCGGCATCGCGTCCCGGCTCCCCCGCGAGCGCCTGCCGCCCGTGCCGCCCGAGGTCATTGCCGGCACACTTGCCTACATGTCCCCTGAACAGACCGGGCGCATGAACCGCTCGGTCGATTCCCGCAGTGATCTCTATTCTCTGGGTGTCACGCTTTACGAAATATTGACTGGCAGCCTGCCTTTCACCGGTTCCGATCCGATGGAATGGGTGCACTGCCATATTGCAAGACAGCCACTTCCCCCCGGAGAACGGACGCCAAACATTCCCGGTCCAGTCTCGTCCGTCATCATGAAGTTACTCGCCAAAACCGCCGAAGAGCGGTACCAGACGGCAGTGGGCCTGGAGCGTGATCTTCAGCGATGTCTCAAGGAATGGGAATCTCGCGGACGCATCGATGAGTTCCCGCCTGGCGAGCACGACACGCCGGACCAGCTGCTGCTTCCCGAAAGATTGTACGGGCGAGCATCCGAAATCGATACGCTGCTAGCGTCCTTCGACCGTGTCGTAGGCGGAGGCAGGCCGGAACTCGTTCTTGTTTCCGGCTACTCGGGTGTTGGCAAGTCCGCTGTTGTCAATGAGCTCCATAAACCGCTCGTCCCGCCCCGGGGCCTTTTTGCGTCAGGCAAATTCGACCAGTACAAACGCGACATACCGTATGCGACCCTCGCGCAAGCCTTCCAGTCCCTCATCCGTCCAATCCTGGCGAAGAACGAAGAAGAGGTGGGCCGCTGGCGCGATGCAATCCAGGAGGCGCTCGGTCCGAACGGTCAGCTCATGGTGGATCTGGTCCCCGAATTGAAGCTCATCATCGGCGAGCAGCAGCCGGTGCCGGAACTTCCACCACGAGATGCGCAAAGTCGCTTCCAGCTGGTATTCCGTCGCTTTGTTAGCGTGTTCACGCGGGAGCATCCCGTAGCGCTCTTCCTCGACGATCTGCAATGGCTTGACGCGGCTACGTTGGATCTGATGGAGGATTTGCTCACGCATCCGGACGTGAAACGTTTGATGTTGATCGGTGCCTATCGCGATAACGAAGTGGCCCCCGCACATCCGCTGATGCGCAAGCTGGAAGCCATTCGCCGGGCTGGAGCGATAGTGCATGACATCGTACTGGCTCCTCTGACCCGTAACGACCTGGAAGAGTTAATTGGAGAGTCCCTTCATTGTGAACGGGGACGTGCTTGCCCGTTGGCGGAACTGGTCGAGGAGAAGACCACCGGTAACCCATTTTTCGCCATTCAATTTATATCTGCTCTCTTCGAAGAGGGATTACTCAGCTTTGATCACATCGAAGGGCAGTGGTGTTGGGACCTGAATCGCATTCACGCCAAGGGTTATACCGACAATGTCGTGGACCTGATGGTGGGGAAGTTGAATCGCCTGCCCATCGAGACGCAGAAAGCATTACAGCAGCTTGCGTGCCTCGGGAACAGCGTCGACTCCGCCATGCTTCGCATGGTGTACCAGGACTCGAGCGAGAAAATGCATGGACAGCTTTGGGAAGCAGTCCGAACGGGCCTCATATTCCGCGCAGAAAATTCTTGCCGGTTCCTCCACGACCGTGTGCAGGAAGCAGCGTACTCCCTAATCCCTCAAGAATTGCGGGCAGAGGCGCATCTGCGAATCGGCATGTTGATGGCCTCACACACGTCTCCAGACAAACTCGAGGAAGGGATCTTCGAGATCGTCAATCAACTCAACCGTGGCTCTCATCTGATCACGTCGATTGCGGAGCTTGAACGCATTGCAGAATTGAATCTCATCGCGGGTAGACGCGCCAAGATCTCAACGGCGTACGCCTCGGCACTCAAGTATCTTCACGCCGGACGTGGGTTGTTGACAGACGAGACCTGGGATCGCAACTACGACCTTGTCTTCCCGATCGAGTATCTGCTGGCCGAATGCGAAGTACTGACGGCTGATATGTCCGCTGCGGAAAATCGGCTTTCCTTGTTGGCAGAACGGGCGAAAAGCGACCACGATATTGCTCTTGTCACACGTTTGCGCCTGACGCTCTATACAGCTTTGAATCGCAGCGACCGCGGCGTGGAGGTATTCACCGAATATCAGCGAGGTCGTGACAAGGACTGGCCGCCACATCCCACCGACGAGGAAGTATCACGGGAATACGAGAAAATCTGGTCTTTGGTGGGAACCCGACAAATCGGGGAACTCGTTGACTTACCCTTGATCACCAATCCGGATGTGCTCGATATTCTGGATGTTTTCACCGAGGTTGTGATGTCGGCGCAGTTCACCGATAAAAGCCTTCTTGCTTTCGTGCTTTGCCGGATAGTCAACCTCAGCCTTGAGCATGGCAACAGCGACGCATCGTGCTTCGCGTACGTAACGCTGGGTATGCTCATTGGGCCCCGTTTCGGGAACTATGAGGCCGGATTCCAGTTCGGCAAGCTTGGCTACGATCTGGTGGAGAAGCACGGCTTGCATCGCTTTCAAGCTCGCACCTATTTGTCTTTTGGGCACGGTATCATGCCATGGAGGCGACACGTCAAGGCAGGACGAGAGCTCGTGCGGCGCGCCTTCGACGTCGCGAACAGGATAGGAGACCTCATTTTTGCAACATATAGCTACCACCACTTAAACACAAATCTTCTTGCGGCGGGCGACCCTTTGGCCGAGGTGCAGCGTGAAGCTGAGACTGGCCTCGAGGCCGCGAGTAAAGTTTCGTTCGGTTTAGTCATACATGTCGTCACTGCACAGCTCGCGCTTATCCGGACACTCCGGGGCCTGACAACGAAATTCGGTTCGTTCAATGACAGTCACTTTGACGAACTTCAGTTCGAACGTCAATTGTCAAGTAATCCTCTTTTGGCGCTGCCGGAATGTCGGTATTGGATCCGAAAGTTACAGGCGCGTTTCTTTGCGGGAGACTATCGTTCCGCGATCCAGGCGTCGTTGCATGCCGATCCCCTCCTCTGGACCTCGCACTCCTTCTTTGAAGTGGCGGAGTATCACTTTTATGGCGCGCTCGCCCGGGCTGCGGCTTTTGATTCTGCAACCGGAGACTCGCGACAGGAGCACTTCGAGGCTCTGGGGGATCACTACAGGCAGCTTGCCATATGGGCGGAGAATTGCCCGGAGAATTTCGAAAATCGCGCCGCACTGGTGGGCGCGGAAATCGCCCGGATCGAGGGACGCGACCTCGACGCCATGCGCCTCTACGAGCAGGCGATCCGCTCCGCACACGCAAACGGCTTTGTGCACAATGAAGCGGTAGCGAATGAAGTTGCGGCGCGTTTCTACGCAGCACAGGGATTCGACAAGACTGCCCGTGCGTACCTGCGCGATGCCCGGCACTGCTATCTCAACTGGGGAGCGGATGGCAAGGTAAGGCAGCTTGACCAGTTGTATCCGCACATCAAAGACGAACAGGCGGCTGCGGGCTCGACGAGCACGATTGTGGCGCCGACCGGGCTTCTGGATCTGGGCACGGTGATCAAGGTCTCGCAGGCACTTTCGAGCGAGATCGTCCTTCCCAGGCTGATCGAGAAGCTGGTACGACTCGCGGTAGAGAATGCGGGGGCCGGGCGGGGTCTGCTGATCCTCCTTCGGGGTGGTGCTCAGGGCAGCGAGCCGCGGATCGAAGCGGAGGCGACCAGTGGACCGGGCAGGATCGAGGTTGCGGTTCGGCAGGCAGCCATCACGCAGTCTGACCTCCCGCAATCCGCGCTGCATTATGTCATCCGGACGCAGGAGCGCCTACTCCTCGACGATGCCTCGGCCGATATCGTGTATTCAGAGGACGAATATGTGCGGCAGAAGCGCTCACGGTCCGTACTGTGCCTGCCAATCGTCAAGCAGGCAAAGCTTGTCGGCGTACTTTATCTGGAGAACAACCTGGCACCGTTCGTCTTCACGTCGGACCGGGTTGCCGTACTGCAGTTGCTGGCTTCGCAAGCCGCCATTTCACTGGCGAATGCCGCCCTCTTTACCGACTTGCAGCGCAGCGAAGCTTTCCTGGCTCAAGGGCAAAGGATCAGCCACACCGGCAGCTTCGGCTGGAGTGTTGCAAGCGGAGAGTATTACTGGTCGGAGGAAAGCTACAACATCCTTGAATATGATCGAGGTGTCCAGGCCTCCGTGGAACACGCATTACAACGAATGCATCCCGACGACCGGGATTCTGTTCGGCGGGGTCTTGAAGCGGCGATCAGGGAAAAGAAGGATTTCGATAGTGAACATCGTCTAATGATGCCGGACGGCAGAATCAAGCACGTCCACGCCACTGGCCGGGCGGTGAATACCGGCAACCTTGACTTTATAGGAGCCGTTCGTGACATCACGGAACGCACGCGGGCGGAAGAGGCTTTGCGCCAGGCAATGACCGATCTCGCACGCATCAACCGGGTGACAACCATGGGAGAGCTCACGGCTTCCCTGGCTCATGAAATCAATCAACCGATTACGGGTGCTATCACCAGCGCAAACGCCTGCCTGCGATGGCTTGATCGCGACAAGCCGGATTTCGGTGAAGTGCGCGCGGCGGTCACCAGGATTGTGAGTGACGGACAACGCGCTGCCCAGATTATCCGCAGGATCCGCACACAATTCGAGAAGGGCGCCCTGAATCGGGAGGTCTTTGGTGTTAGCGAGATCATTCAGGAAACCGTCGGCCTCCTGCGCGGCGAGGCAGCGCGATACAACGTATCGATCCGGACGGAACTGGCCGACGATCTTCCGCAGATCGTTGGCGATCGCGTGCAATTGCAGCAGGTCGCGATGAATCTGATCGTCAACAGTATCGACGCGATGAAGGACGTTGATCGAATACGGGAGATGGTCATCAGGTCGCAGCGGGCTGAAAAAGAGCAGATTCTTGTTTCAGTCAGTGATACCGGCATAGGGGTTCCGCCGCAGTTGGCCGAACAGATTTTCGATCCGTTTTTTACAACTAAGCCCCACGGCACCGGCATGGGGCTTCGCATTAGCCGGTCAATTGTTGAGTCGCATGGCGGGCGCCTGTGGGTCGCCGGCGCCCCTGGGCAGGGCGCGACTTTTCAGTTCACCCTGCCCGCTGCGGTTGCGGACCGTAGTTAATTATCTAACTGTCGGATTGCTCTCGGGTAAGCGCTGTCGCAAGCTCGTTTCCAACTGTGAGTGGCCCCGTTCAGTTGAAATCCAAGTCGAGTACTGGTTCGCGTCGGGGTTGAAGAGCCGCTCATTGCTCAACGTAGCTTGAGAATGGTGCTTGACAGCACGCACGACCACTGAATGCGCGGCACGAGTGTCCGTTATTTTTTCGTCAACAGCCATTCGGCACCCACAATACTGACTGACGGCTATGGGTCGTTAACTGCCCTTGAGGAACCTGATCGACAACCGGCAGAAATGGACCGGCGTCGGCCGCTCGATCCAGTGGTCCAATCGAACTGGAATCGAGCGTGGTGGTGCTTCAAGCACCAAGGCCTGGATCGAAAACCCGCGCGCCGCGTTGATGCATCCGGTGCGGGTGATAGGCTCGTCTTTCATGATAGCGCCGTATAGGGCATCGTCGAGCGCATGGAAAAGCAAAAAGGTGGTCAGGTCCGCCTTCTTCGCTGGATGTTGTGCGCCGGTCGAGGCCGCCCGGATACCGTCGGTAAGCGGCCATGCCGCGCCTCAGTTCCCCGGTTTCGTCGCCGGTAGCCTGACGCGAAGGCTCAGCGGACGGCGCCAATCCGTACATTCCACATTGTGAAGACGTTTGACACTTCTTATTTTCCGCTGACACTTTTAATTTTTACGATCATCGCTCCGTCCGGACGAGCAGCTTCCTTTATAAAATTACTTGACACCTAAACTATCGAAGCCTAAATTAATACTGACTCTTCAGCATGGAGCGCATCATGCGCATCGTTTGTATCGGTGGCGGCCCCGCGGGTCTGTACTTTGGCTTGCTGATGAAGAAGCAAAATCCCGCTCACGATGTGACGGTGGTGGAGCGAAATCGGCCCTACGACACCTTCGGCTGGGGCGTGGTTTTCTCCGACCAGACGCTCGGTAATCTGCGTCGCGCGGACGAGGCGAGTGCCGCGGCAATTCTCGATGCGTTCAATCACTGGGACGACATCGATATCCATATCAACGGCCGCACGCTGCGCTCGTCCGGACACGGTTTCTGCGGCATCGGCCGCAAGCGCCTGCTGAACATTCTCCAGGCGCGTGCCGAGGCGCTCGGCGTGAAACTGGTGTTCGAAACGCAAGTCGCGAGCGACGAATCGTATGACGCCGACCTCATCGTCGCGTGCGATGGCGCCAACAGCGTCGTGCGCACGAAATACGCGGCCACGTACAAACCCGACATCGATCTGCGTGACTGCCGCTTCGTCTGGCTCGGCACGGACAAGCTGTTCGATGCCTTCACGTTTGCCTTCGAAAAGACGGAGTTCGGCTGGTTCCAGGCACATGCGTATCGCTTTGACGACCACATGTCTACGTTCATCGTGGAAGCGCCCGAACGGGTCTGGCGCGCGGCGGGCCTGGATGAAATGAGCAAGGAGGATGGCATCGCTTTTTGCGAACGGCTCTTTGCGAAGTATCTCGACGGCCATGCGCTCAAGTCCAACGCGCTGCATTTGCGCGGTTCCTCGCAGTGGATCCGGTTCCCGCGCATCGCCAACGAAACGTGGGTGCATAACCGCGCGAACAGTGACGGCAGCGTGACGCCCGTCGTCCTGATGGGCGATGCCGCGCATACGGCGCACTTCTCGATCGGCTCCGGTACCAAGCTCGCGTTGGAAGATGCGATCGAACTGACGAACAGCATCGCGGCACATCCGGGCGATCTCGCGGCAGCGCTCGAGCACTACACGGATGTACGCAGCGTCGATGTCCTGCGCATCCAGAACGCCGCGCGCAACTCCACGGAATGGTTTGAAAACGTTGAACGGTATGCGTCGTTCGAGCCCGAGCAATTCGCTTACTCGCTGCT
>WNFJ01683887.1_pt2 | contig 11128 bp, 9 predicted proteins | sample 5400461 | NCBI WGS metagenome assembly WNFJ01 (sample SAMN13153349, study PRJNA577476) | soil metagenome | isolation source: 115 cm saprolite on Douglas fir-dominated hillslope | place: USA:California | collected 2013-09-17 | reverse complement strand
CGGGCGTTCGTCTGTCTTCTCCCGGATTGAGTTTCTTGCACGGTCGCGAGATCGGCCCGTGAGCGCGGCGTATGCGCAAAGAGAGAGGCGAGAGAGGCTTACACACCGTTCTCGAGCGCAATCACCCGAAATTCACCGCCGTCGTGTTGGCGCCGCTGACGAGGACGCCGACGCGCTCGCCCGCGCCCGGCACATAGGCGCCGCTCACGAGCGCGGCGAACGGCGCGGCCGCGCCCGGCTCGGCGACGATGCGCGCGCCGTGCCAGAGCGCCTGCTGCGCCGCCACGATCGCCTCGTCGCTCACCAGCACGACGCGATCGACGTGCGCCTTGCAGATCGGATAGACGAGATCGCCGACGCGGCGCGGCGAGAGCGAATCCGCCGCGATGCCGCCGATCGGAGCGTCGACCGGTCCGCCCGCCTCGAAGGCGCGAAAAAGCGTCGGCGACGCTTTTGGCTCGACACCCACGACCCGCACCCGGCGCTGATACCAGGCCGCGATCCCGGCAATGAGGCCGCCGCCGCCGACCGCCACCAAGAGCGTGTCGAGATCGGGCGCCTGGCGATCGAGCTCGAGTCCGAGGGTGCCGGTGCCCAGCATGGTCTCGACCTGATCGAAGGCGTGGATCGAGAGCGATCCCGATTGCGCGACCCACGTTTCGCTTGCCGCGAGCGCATCCGCATAGCTCGCGCCTGTCACGGTGAGCTCGGCGCCGTATCCGCGGATGCGCTCGATCTTCGCCGGCGACGACACGGTCGGCACGAAGATGCGCGCCTTGACGCCGAGCGCCTGCGCCGCGAACGCGACCGCTGCGCCATGGTTTCCGCCCGAGGCCGCGGTCACGCCCGCGGGCGGGATTTTCCGCAGCAGCAGGTTGGCGAAGGCGCCGCGCGCCTTGAACGATCCGGAGTGCTGCATCAGCTCGAGCTTGAGAACGAGCCGCATCGGCGCCAGGCGGAAATCCGTGCCGTCGACCACGACCACCGGCGTCTCGCGCACGTGGGTGCGGATGCGCTCGAAGGTGGCCGCGATCGCGGCCGGGGTAATTGCCGAATCCATGACCTGATCCAAAGCCTCTGCGACGTGATAATATCGATCCCTTGGCGTAAACAGAATTGGAGAGCGTCCATGGCGGGCGAGGAACGCAACGGCCGGGTCACGTCCGGAGACGTCAGTCTGTTCTATCGCGCCTTCGGCGCGCGCGGGGCGACGCCGATCCTGCTCATGCACGGCGCCAACTACTACGATTCCTACGACTGGGTTGCGGTCGCGCAAAAGCTTGCCACCGACCGCGAGGTCGCGACCTACGACAAGCGCGGTTTCGGCGAGTCCGGCTGGTCGCCGAGCAAGGACTATTCGGTCGACGCCAACGTGGGCGACACGCTCGCGGTGATCGGCGCGCTCGGCTGGGAGCGGCCGATCGTGGTCGGCCACTCCGCGTCGGGCCGTCTGTCGATCGCCTTCGCGGCGAATTTTCCCGACAAGCTCTCGCGCCTCGTCGTCGTCGACAGCGGCATGGAGCGCGACGCCGGCGGGCCGCGCGCCTCGATCGGCAATCCGCCGCTCGTGTTCGAGACCGTCGACGCCGCCATGGCGCATTTCGCCAAGCTCGCGAACCCGCCGCGCATCGCACACGATCGCGAGCGGGCCGAGCGCGCGCTCGTGCGGGTCGAGAAGGGGTTCATGCTCAAACGCGATCCCGACTTCCGGAATTCCAAGCCGCAGGGCGAAGGCGCGCAGCTGCCGCAACGCCCGCCGCGCGACGTCTGGCGGGATCTCGCCGCGGTCAAATGCCCGGTGATGGTGGTGCGCGGCCTGCGCTCGGATCGCTATACGCCGGAGATCCTCGAGCGCATGACGCGCGACTATCCGAAGATCGCGTGGGAAACCACGAATTCCCAGCACGACGTGCCCGGCCAGGCGCCGGACGAGCTGGTGGCGGCGGTGCGGAAGTTCGCAGCCACCGCGTAGTTGCCCACCTCGACGAGATAAAGCCGGAAGAGGACCACGGCGGCAGCCACTTGCGCCGTGACCCTCTTCCGGACCTCCACCCGACTTGGGGCGCAGGGTCGGTGCTAGCGGGGCGGCAGCTCGATGCCGATGATCACGGCGGAGCCGCTCGAGCTGTCCGGCTTCGTCACGGGATTCGTGGACGTGCCGTTCACGCTGGTGCCGTTGGGGGCATAGCCGAGGCTGTCAGCGGTGTGCTCGAGGCCGTTGCGCTGAAGGCCATTGTGCTGGAAGCCGTTCCTCTCGAGTCCGTTGTGCTCGAAGCCGTTCTTCTGCAGGCCATTCTGATGGAGGCCGTTCAGCGATGCTCCGTTCATCGTGCCGGCCTGCGCCGAAGCCGAGGCCAGCGTGAGGGCAACGGCGGCAAGCGAAAGAAAGCGCGTCATGATCCACCTCTTGATGATGCGAGGACGGCAATGCGAGTTGCCGGTCGATCATTGGTCGCGGCAGCGCGCGATCGGGATTTGGCGGGTTGCGATCATGCTTACGGGATGGAAGCCGGATAGGGGCGCAGCCGGGGGTAGGATTTTACATTCTGTTGATGCTTCCGGACCGGCCAGGCTGTTCTCGGACCGCACCTCGCGTCTTGGCGCTGACGGATCAAGGCTGTAAGGTTCGGCAGGGACGCGAATGGCGCGGGGAGAGGCATCGTGAAAAGCTTCATCAAAGCAATGCTGATCGTGGCAGTGGCGACGCCCGCCTATTCCCAGGGAATCAACATGAACATGTTGGGCGCCGGCTCGACCCGGCCCAAGACGCAGGAAGAGGCCGATTACGAAAAGGCGCGCGACAAGGCCTATCAATCGGCCATCAAGAAGATGCCCGACCAGAACGCCAAGACCGATCCGTGGGGAAACATCCGCGGGGGCGGGACGGCGCAGAGCAATCAAACGCAGCCGCGATCCGGGACCCGCTGAATTCAGGTAAGCTTTTGATTTTAAAATATTAATTTCATCGGCGGGCAGTATTTCCAGCTGGCCGGCGAAACCCCTGAGGCATCTCGGCCTCTTGCCTTTGTTCCTGTTTTGTTCTAATCTCGGGAGAGGAGAAATGAGCCTGTCCCGTCATGTCGCCCGTCCACCATTCCGGCTGTCCCCGCAGCCGTAGCGAAATCGTCGAAAAATTGCGCCGCCTGTTGCCGCGGCTGGAGGGCCTGTCGGCGGGGACGCGCGTCTTCTCGTTCGGTCTTCCCGCTCTCGATACCCATCTGCCGCAAAGCGGCCTGGTCGCCGGCGCGCTGCATGAGATCGCGCCGCAGGCCCCGGGCGACACGCCGGCGGCCTTCGGCTTTCTCGCCGGCCTGCTCACCCTTCTGCCGCCGGACCGGCCTGTGCTGCTCGTCGGCGGCATCGCCGATCACGGCCGCGTCTGCGGCCATGGCCTCCAAAACTTCGGCGTCGATCCCGCCCGGCTGATCCTGGTCGAGACCAAAAACGACAAGCAGGCGCTGTGGGCTTTTGAAGAGGCGCTGCGCTCGCGCATTCCCGCCGCCGTCGCCGGGATGATCGACAAGCTCGCGCTCAAGATGAGCCAACGGCTGCATCTCGCTGCCGGCGATGCGGGTCTGCCGCTTTTGCTGCTGCGGCCGGCGAAAGCGGATGAGGCGAGCGCGGCAGCGACGCGCTGGCGCGTGGGCAGCGCCGAGGCGGCGCGCGACCGCTTCGGGCTCATCGCGGGCTCGCGCTGGGAGGTGAGCCTCGAGCGGTGCCGCAACGGGCGGTCAGGTGAATGGTTGGTGGAGTTCGATCATGGCGCGCATCGTTTCAGTCTGGCTGCCCCGTTGGCCGATTCAGCGCTTCCTCACCGAGGAGCGGCGCCGCGCATCCGACACGCCGGTTGATCCCGCCCGGCCCTTCGTTCTTGTGGTCGATGCCTCCGGCATTCCCCGCATCGCCGCCATGAATGCGGCCGCCGAGGCGGAAGGTCTGTTGATCGGCGATGCGCTCGCGGATGCGCGCGCCAAAGCCGGTCCGCTGCAGGTGCACGATGCCGATCCGGCCGCCGATCACGCGGCATTGCGGCGGCTCGCGCTGTGGGCGACGCGCTATACGCCCGCGGTCGCGCCGTGGGACGAGAAGAGCGGCGCGGATGGCCTCTTCCTCGACGTCACCGGCGCCTCGCATCTCTTTGGCGGCGAGGAAAAGCTGCTCGACGATATCGCGCGCCGGCTCGCGCATTTCGGCCTGCCGGCGCGGCTCGCCGCCGCCGAGACGGCGGGCGCGGCCTGGGCGCTCGCGCGCTTTCATGCGCAGGCGCCCGTCATCCTGCCGACACGAGAAGAAAGCGCGGCGCTCGCGCCTTTGCCGATCGAGGCGCTGCGGCTTTCCTCCGAGACGCGCGCGACGCTGCGGCGGCTCGGCTTCAAGCGCGTCGGCGCCATCATCGACAAGGCGCGCGCCCCCTTCGCGGCGCGTTTCGAAAAGGAGCTGCTCCTGCGGCTCGACCAGGCGCTCGGGCGCGCGCCCGAGCCGCTCGCATCCCTCGTTCCGCCGCCGGTCTATCACAGCCTGCGTTATCTGCTCGAACCCGTCATGACGCAGGACGCGGTGATCGCCATCGCGACCCGCCTCATGCGCGACCTCGTGCACGTGCTCGAGCGCGATGGCGTCGGCGCGCGCGCCTTGCGGCTCGCGCTCTACCGCGTCGACGGCGCAGTCACCGCGCTCGACATCGGCCTTTCGTTGCCGACGCGCAGCCCGGCCCATGTGGCGCGCCTCATCGGCCTCAAGCTCGAGCGCCTGCCGGAGATCGAGGCGGGTTTCGGCTTCGAGGCGCTCGGCCTTGCCGTCACCGTGGCGGAGCGCATGGACGAAAAGCAGGCCGATCTCGCCGCCGACGGGACCTGCACGACCGAGCGCATGGACGAGCGCTGCGCGGAGCTCATCGATGGCCTGCGCCAGCGCCTCGGGTCCCTCAGCGTGCGGCGGCTCGCCCCGCTCGCGAGCCATCTGCCCGAACGCGCCGAGACGAGATGCGCCGCAACCGCATCGCCCGCCGCTTCCGCTTCTTTCCCTTGGGCTCCGCCGGACGAAACGCGCCCGCGTCCGCTTCTCCTGTTCGCGCGCGCGGAGCCCGCCGAGGTTACCGCGCTGGTGCCGGAAGGCCCGCCGCGGCGCTTCCGCTGGCGCGGCGTGATGCACGGCGTCGCCCGCGCGCAAGGACCGGAGCGCATCACGGGCGAATGGTGGCGCCAGATGCAGGCGCCGACGCGCGATTATTACCTCGTGGAGGACGAGGACGGCCGCCGCTTCTGGCTCTACCGCGAAGGACTTTTTGGGCGCGAGACCGCCTCCCCGCGCTGGTTCGTGCACGGGCTGTTCGCGTGAGGATATCCTCTCTCGTTCGTCATTCCGGGGCGCCGGCGAAGCCGGCGAGCCCGGAATCCATATTCACTGAGGTCCGTGGTTATAGATTCCGGGCCCGCCCCTTCGGGGCGTCCCGGAATGACGAGGCGGGAGTCTCGCCATGACCGCCTACGCCGAGCTTGCCGTCACCACCAACTTCTCCTTCCTGCGCGCGGGCTCGCATCCGCAGGAGATGGTGGCGGCCGCCGATGCGCTCGGCCTCGCCGCCATCGGCATCACCGACCGCAACAGCTTTGCCGGTGTCGTGCGCGCCTATGACGAAGCGAAGAAAAGAAAGATCAAGCTTCTGGTCGGCACGCGCCTCGTCAGCACGGACGGCTTCGAGGTGCTGGCCTATCCGGCCGACCGCGCCGCCTATGGACGGCTTTGCCGCCTGCTCACATCAGGAAATCTCAAGGCGAAGAAAGGCGAGTGCCATCTCGGCTTCGACGAGATTCTTGCCGCGGCGCAAGGGCAGATGCTGATCGCGCTGCCGCCCGAGACGCTCTCGCCGGATTTCGAGGCGCGGCTCGCCGCGCTCGCGAGCGCGGCGCCGGGGCGCAGCTTTCTCGCCGGCATCCACCGCTATCGCGGCGACGAGCCGCGCCGGCTGCGCCTGCTCGATGAACTCGGCGCGCGCACGGGCGCCCCGCTCGTCGCCGTCAACGACGTGCTCTACCACGCGCCGGAGCGACGGCCGCTCGCAGACGTGCTCACCTGCATCCGGGAGAAATGCACCATCGCGCAGGCGGGCCTGCGCCTCGCGGTCAATGCCGAGCGCCATCTCAAATCGTCCGCCGAGATGGCGCGGCTCTTCGCCCATTTTCCCGATGCGATCGCGCGCACCACCAAGATCGCGCAAGCCTGCCGTTTCGATCTCAGGCAGCTCACATACGAATATCCCGATGAGCCCGTGCCGCCCGGCAAGACGCCGCAGCAGCATCTGGAAGATCTGACCTGGGCGGGCGCGCGCGAACGCTACCCGCAGGACAAATATCCGGATGGGATCCCGGCCGACGTCACGCAGCGATTGCACGAGGAGCTGGCGCTCATCGCCAAGCTCGATTACGCCCGCTATTTCCTCACCGTCCACGACGTGGTCGCTTTCGCCCGCAGCCGCGAGAAGGAGATCCTCTGCCAGGGCCGCGGCTCGGCGGCGAACAGCGCGGTCTGCTATTGCCTCGGCATCACCTCGGTCAATCCGAACAAGAGCAATCTCCTGTTCGCCCGCTTCATCTCGGAGAACCGCGGCGAGCCGCCCGACATCGACGTCGATTTCGAGCACGAGCGGCGCGAGGAGGTCATCCAGTACATCTACAAGCGCTACGGGCGCGACCGCGCGGCGATCTGCGCGACCGTCATCCATTATCGCGCCCGCCGCGCGATCGGCGAGGTCGGCAAGGTTTTCGGCCTCACGCCCGACGTGACCGCGGCGCTCGCCAAGACCGTGTGGGGCATCAGCGACGAGGGCGTCGCGGACGATCAGATCCGTCATGCCGGGCTCGATCCCAACAATCCGGCGATTCGCCAGGCGGTCGCGCTCGCCAACGATCTGATCGGCTTCCCGCGCCATCTCTCCCAGCATGTCGGCGGCTTCGTGCTCACGCGCGCGCTGCTCGAAGAGACGGTGCCGATCGGCAACGCGGCCATGGACGAGCGCACCTTCATCGAATGGGACAAGGACGACATCGACACGCTCGGCCTCATGAAGGTCGACGTGCTCGCGCTCGGCATGCTGAGCTGCCTGCGCCGCAGCCTCGATCTCATCAGGCTCCACTACGGCAAGGACTACTCGCTCGCCACCATCCCGCAGGACGACGAGGCAACCTACGACATGCTGTGCCGCGCCGACTCGGTCGGCGTCTTCCAGGTCGAGAGCCGCGCGCAGATGTCGATGCTGCCGCGCCTCAAGCCGCGATGCTTCTACGATCTCGTCATCGAGGTCGCGATCGTGCGCCCCGGCCCGATCCAGGGCGACATGGTGCATCCCTATCTGCGCCGGCGCGACGGGATCGAGAAGGTTCACTACCCCTCCCCCGATCCGGCGCACGGCGACGCCGACGAATTGCGCGACGTCCTCGAGCGGACTCTCGGCGTGCCGCTGTTTCAGGAACAGGCGATGCAGATCGCGATCACGGCCGCGAAGTTCACGCCCGACGAAGCGGACGGGCTGCGGCGCGCCATGGCGACCTTCCGCCACAACGGCAGCGTCCATCTGTTTCGCGACAAGTTCATCGACGGCATGACGCGGCGCGGCTACGACCGCGCCTTCGCGGAAAACTGCTTTGGCCAGATCGAGGGTTTCGGCGAATACGGCTTTCCCGAAAGCCACGCGGCGAGCTTTGCGCTGCTGGTCTACGTCTCCTCGTGGATCAAGTGCCATTATCCCGACGTCTTCTGCGCCGCGATCCTCAACAGCCAGCCCATGGGCTTCTATCAGCCGGCCCAATTGGTGCGCGACGCGCGCCAGCACGCCGTCGAGGTGCGCGAGGCGGACATCAATTTCAGCGAGTGGGACTGCACGCTGGAGCCGGCCACAGATCGGTCGGGCACTGAGCGCGCGCTCCCTCTCCCCGCGGGGGGGGCGTCTCCACGATTCTGAGCGGCTCAAAGTCGCGGAGGCGCCCCTTCACCCGGATTCCGCGCGCAAGCGCACGGAATCCGACCTCTCCCCGCATCCGAAATCGGGTCTACCCGATTTCGGCACTATTGGTGCGCAAGTCGGGCAAGCCCGACTTGCGTCGGGGAGAGGTGAAGAGCCCACCCGCTCCGCCGTGCGTCTCGGCTTCCGCCAGATCCAGGGGCTGAGCGAGGACGAGCTCGGCAAGCTCATCGCGGCGCGCGGCAACGGCTTTGCCAGCATCGAGCGGCTCGCCGCGGTGTCCGGCGTCTCGCGTTTCACCATCGAGCGCCTCGCCGAGGCCGATGCCTTCCGCTCGATCGGGCTCGATCGCCGCGCCGCGCTGTGGGCGGCGCGCCGGCTCGATACGATCGGAGTGAAGCGGACGGCGATCAGGAAAATCAAAAAATCGCCGGAAGAGCAGGAGCAAAAGCCGGCGGCCGACGCGGGCCTCCTCCCGCTCCTCACGCCGCATCTCGGCGACGAGCTTTTTCCCGAGCCCGAGATCGCGCTGCCGCCCATGGCGCTCAGCGAGCACGTGGCGGAGGACTATCTGGCGACCGGCCTGTCGCTCAAGGCGCATCCCATCGGCTTCTTCCGCGATCGCCTCATGCGGCTCGGCGCGCGGCGCAATACGGAGCTGCGCGACGAAGGTCTGCGGCAGGACCAGATCGTCACCGTCGCCCGGCTCGTGCTCATCCGCCAGCAGCCGGGCACCGCCAACGGCGTCATCTTCATGACGCTCGAGGACGAGACCGACATCGCCAACATCATCGTCTGGCCGAAAGTCTTCGCGAAGCACCGCCGCACCGTGATGACGTCGCGCTTCCTGGCCGTGCGCGGCCCCGTGCAGCGCGCCGGCCTCGTGGTCCACGTGGTGGCGCGCAGTTTTGTCGATCTCAGCGCCGAGCTGCGCCGCCTGCGCGACGGCGATCTTGTCGGGCCGAACTCATCATCCCAATCGGCGCAGCTCGACCTGCCTCTGCTCAAGAGCCGGGATTTTCATTGACAGAGATGTCATTGCGAGGAGCCGAAGGCGACGAAGCATCTCAACCACAACACATGCGGCTGAGATTGCTTCGCTTCGCTCGCAATGACAACGGAATGTGATTGACGCGTCCTCCAGTCCCCGGTAACCGCTCGTCCATGGCCACCGACAAGCAGCGCGTCGCGCTCACCTCGATCGCCGCCTCGGCGGGACTGACCGTCGCCAAGGCCGCGGTCGGGCTCGGAACCGGCTCGCTCGCGATCCTGTCGGAAGCCGCCCACTCCCTCATCGATCTCGTCGCCACGGTAATCACCTACTTCGCGGTGCGCATCGGCGACAAGCCGGCGGACGAGGAGCATCATTACGGCCACGGCAAGGTGGAGAGCCTGTCCGCGCTTGCCGAGACCGCGCTCCTGTTCGTGCTCTGCGGCGTGGTGATCTGGGAGGCGGTCAAGCGCCTTGCCGGCGCGGAGGCCTACGCGGTCGAGGCGACGACCGCGGCGTTCGCCGTCATGGGCGTCTCGATCGTCATCGACTTCTTCCGCTCGCGCGCGCTTTACAAGGCCGCGAAGGAGCATTCGAGCGAGGCGCTCGAGGCCGACGCCCTGCATTTCGGCTCCGACATGTGGTCGTCGGCCGCGGTGATCATCGGGCTGTTCGGCGTCAAATTCGGCCATCCGTGGGCGGACTCCGCCGCTGCCCTCGTGGTGGCGCTCTTCGTCTGCCTCGCCGGCTGGCGGCTCGGCCGACGCACCATCGACACGCTCACCGACACGGCGCCGGCCGGCGCCGCCGAACGCATCGTGGGCCCGACCCTCTTTGCCGACCTCGACGTCGCCGCGAGCCGCACGCTCCCGCTCGACCGGGTGGAGGCGCTCAAGGCCGAGATCGCCAACAGAGTCCGCGCCGCGATGTCGGGCACCGAGCTCAACGTGACCGTCACCCCGCGCGCGCTCGACGACGAGACCGTGCTCGAGCGCGTGATGGTGATCGCGCGCAATCGCGGCCTCGCGGTCCACCACGTGACGGTGCAGTCGCTCGCCGACCGGCTTGCGGTCTCGCTCGATCTCGAGGTCGACGGCGCGCTCACGCTTGCTGCCGCGCACGAGATCGCGTCCGGGCTCGAAGCCGCCGTGCGCGAGGAGCTCGGCCCCGCGGTCGAGGTCGAGAGCCACATCGAGCCGCTGCAGGTCGACGGGCTCTCCGGCCGCGACGCTCCGCCCGCCCGCGTCGAGGAGGTGCGCGCGGCGCTCGCCGAGCTTGCGCTCGCGCGCGGCAGCCTGCGCAACATCCACGACGTGCGCGTGCGCGAGACGCCCGAGGGCGAGATCGTCAATTTCCACTGCGACGTCGATCCGGCGATCCGCGTCGGCGAGACGCACGAGATGGTCGACGACCTCGAGCGCGGCCTGCGCCGGCTCTTTCCGCACATCAAGCGCGTGATCGGCCACGCCGAGCCGCGATAAGTCCCCCGGCATTACGCGGGACACCTTTGTTTTGCGCCTGTTGCTTCGCGAGCTTACGGGTGCTGTCGATGAACATTTGCGCGAGAGGACTGATGGTGCGGTCCTTCAAAGTGACGATCCCTACCGGAACGCGACCGAGCGATTCCTTGACAGGCAAAGCTTTCAGCTCCGGACGGCGAGCAGAAAATCTCAAGACGGAGTCCGGGAAAATGGTCATGAACCGGCCGGTCGCCAGCAGACGTATCCGGACGTCGGCGGGTTCGCCGATAACGGTCGTGTGCGGATAATCGAGTCCGCTGGCGCGAAACGCCTCGGTCACGACGCGGCCGAGCGCACTTTCCGGCGGGGGCAGCACCCAGGGCTCGTTCAACAACTCGGCAAGCTCGACCCTTCGTCGCCGCGCCCAGGGATTTTGCGCGCCTACCACGACCGAATACGACTCGTCGAAGAGGAATTCGTAATCCAGTCGCTCATCCGCGATCGGGCCGGACCTCCGGGCAATCAGGAAATCGACATTCCGCTCCGTCAACTCTCGATGGAGCGTTTCCACGTATGCGGTGACAAGACGAAACACGATGCCTGGATGGCGACGGGAGAGCCGATCGACGACGGCCGACACGAAGCTCGCGGCCAGAAACGGGTTGCATCCGACTCGCACCTCCCCGACCGTAGGGTCGGCGAGAAACGCGATGTTCTTCA
>WNFJ01278683.1_pt1 | contig 11128 bp, 6 predicted proteins | sample 5400461 | NCBI WGS metagenome assembly WNFJ01 (sample SAMN13153349, study PRJNA577476) | soil metagenome | isolation source: 115 cm saprolite on Douglas fir-dominated hillslope | place: USA:California | collected 2013-09-17 | reverse complement strand
GGATGGTTCATGTCTTCTGCGAGCATCTTTCGCCGGTCGACGAATCAGCCTGCAATCCCAAACCGAAGAGCGTGCGCCAAACAGGAAGATATCCTTTTACTGCAGAACACAACGATTTGGCGAACGACACCCGCTTCGACTCGCCGAACGGAAAGGACTACTGGTTTGAGGACAACGATGGCGAAGGAAAGAAAATCCAGAATCCGCTATGGGTCCAAGTCGAGCAGACACTGTGGGCTATCATCAACGGCGCCTATCCGCCGAGTGATTTTGCCGGCCGGTTCGACCGCATCCCAGGGCCGGACGAACCGCTTCCCTCCATCGTGAAGTTTCAGGCTTCCGCTACCGAACAGGAGATCTGGCGAGGCGCGCTGGCAGTGCCCGATGCGCCGGACCATGTCGTCGCTTGGTTTCGCACGATCCGCAACCGCGGCGAGTACATGACCGACCAACGCGCGGATGTTTTTTTCGATAAGGATGCGACGTTGTGCCGTGCCGCGAGCGAATTGAGGGACATTTCTAACGAGGCTTGACAGCTGTCAGATTTTGTGCTTGACAACCTTGCCCGCTTCAAATAGCTTTCCAGACAATCGAAATAAAACAAAATAATTCGGTATCAAAGGAAATGGTGCTCGTCGAGGCCAAATTTTTGGTGCCATGCCACGGTTTCCTGCTGAGGGACCCAAAATGGCTGGTTGTCCACATTCGGACAAACTGCTCGGCCTAAACGAGCCGATCTCGCGTCGCGATTTCCTGGACGGCGTACTTATCGCATCCGCCGGCCTTGCTGCGGGGGCGATTTGCCCCTTCCCGCTTGACGCACAATCGCCAACGGGACCCGTTCCGGGATGGAGCGGCTATACCGGTGAGGGCGATTACCAAGGCTCCGCCGGAAACACGGAATCCGTTCTGCACGACGCGCACGCCGTTCGCGACGGTCGTTTTGACGCTCCGCCAGGGAAAGCAAACGAAACCGGAGAAATCTACGACTGTGTCGTCGTGGGTGGCGGAATGGCGGGTCTCTCCGCTGGATTGTTCTTCCACCGGCAAGCCGGCGAGAAGCGAACCTGCCTGATTCTTGAAAACGCGCGCGTTTTTGGGGGCGTTGCCAAGCGGAATGAGTTCCTGGTAGACGGGCATCGCCTGTACGCGCCCCAGGCATCCGTTCATTTCCAACCGCCTTATCCCAGTAGCTTTTTGATGACGGTCTACGATGCCATGGGCCTCGATTGGGAGGCGTTCAAGTCCTATCAGAAATGGCACGGGCCATCTCCGGAGTTCTGGTTGCCGCGAAGTCCCTACGGAGAGGGGAAGGTGAACGGCAAAGATGCGCTTGGCTTCTACTTTGGCGCCAAGTACGGGAAGAAACCGGGTCTCTGGGTCACCGACCCGTGGGGCAAGAATCTGGAAGGCACCCCCTTTTCGGACACCACGCGCAGAGAATTGTTCGCGCTTATGAAAGATAAGCCGGTTGCGCCCCCCATGGTCTATGACTATCCGGGCGATGCGATTTCGCGCCAACTCGATGCCATGACTCTTGAGGACTATTTCGTGCGAATCTACGGAGTGAACCGTGAAACGGTGCGGCTGTTCAGTACCTCCGAGTGCGCGGGCGGCTTTGGCCTTGGCCCGGACGCGCTGTCAGGCTTCCTGCAATACGAATGGTCCAAAACCATCCCCACGGTGGACGACAGCATGGCCTCAGGGATCCAGATGTTTCCAGGCGGAAACTCGGGGATGACGCGGCTAATGGTCAAAACCATGATCCCCGCCGCAACCGATGGTCCGCGCTCCATGGAAGCCGTGTGGAAGAATCCCTTGAATCTTGCGGCGCTCGATCAGCCCGGGCAACGCGTGCGGCTGCGGCTGGAGTCAACGGCCGTACGCGTGGAACATATCGGCGAGGCAAGCAAATCAGACTTTGTCTCCGTGACCTATACCAAGGGCGGCGAGCTATTTAACGTAAAAGCAAAGACCGTGGTAATGGCCGGGGGCGGTTGGATCACCAAACACGTGGTTCGCGACTTGGACGAAACACGGCGCAAGAGCTATGACGCGTTCAACTACTCGCCCTATATGACCGCCAACGTCGCGGTGCGCAATTGGCGCTTCCTCTACAACTTGGGTATCTCCAGCGCGGTGTGGTTCGAAGGTTTTTCGCGCTCCGTAAATGTACGCAGGTCTGCAACTTTTGGTGTGGATACGGACGCCGTAGGTCCCGACCTCCCAACGGTTTTGACGTTTTTCGTGGACTTTGCCAAACCGGGTTTGCCGGCGCGGGCACAAGGACAATTGGGACGCGCCGAAATTCTCTCCACGCCGTTTGCCGAATACGAACGGCAGATTCGCGAGCAGATGACCGAAATGTTCGCGCCATCGGGTTTCGACGCCAAGCGCGATATCGCGGGGATCGTTCTTAACCGCTTTGGTCACGCATTTATCAACCCCCAGCCTGGATTCTTTTTCGGCCTTGATGGAAAACCCGCTCCGCGGGAAGCCCTCCGCGAGGGGCCTTTCGGCCGGATCGCCTTTTCCCATTGTGACCTCGCCGGAGCGATGGATCACCGCAACGCTTTTATCGAGTCCCACCGTGCAGTCGGCCAGTTGCTGGATCAGGTTCTTACTTAGTGAAAGGATGGAACTTCTTTAACATGTGTATTTTCATTCGTAATTGCAGATTGCTCTTTGCTTTTTTGTTCTCCTTATTGGGGTTGGCCATGCCGCGTACCGCGCTGTGCCAGGTGGACGCGGGATCCATTTCAGGCGTCATCCGAGATACGAGTGGCGCGGCCATCGTCGGAGCTAAAGTTACACTGACGAATGAAGACACGGGGATCGTGCAAACCACCGTCAGTACTTCGAGCGGCGACTTCACATTTGCCCCCGTGAAGATCGGGAGGTACGCGGTATCGGCAGCGTACAGCGGCTTCCAGACGGTAAGGCAGAACAATGTGACCGTTGACGTCCAACAAAAAGTCGCCGTGGACATCACGCTTCGACCCGGCACATCCATCGAAACCGTGATCGTCGATACGGCACCGCCCGCTCTGCAAACGCAGGACGCTTCGGTCGGCCAAGTGATCGAGTCGCAGGCCATCAATGCCTTGCCCTTGAATGGCCGGAACTTCACGTTTCTTGCGCAACTCTCCGCCGGCGTGACACAGGATCAAGCAGACACCCGCGGCTTGGGTTCCAGCGGAAGTTTCGCGGCGAATGGTCTGCGCCCCGCGCAGAATAATTACCTGCTCGACGGCTTGGACAACAACGCCAACCTCGTCGACTTCTTGAACGGCACGGCCTATGCGGTTCGGCCGCCGGTCGACGCCATTCAGGAATTCAAGGTGGAGACGAACAATTACAGTGCGGAATCCGGGCGTTCCGCGGGCGCGGTGCTCAATGCCACCATCAAATCCGGCACCAATCAATTTCATGGCGACGTCTGGGAGTTTGTGCGTAACGACAAGTTCGACGCGGCCAATTTCTTCGAGCACGGCCCTGGAATTACAAAGGGAAAATACCGCCAGAATCAGTTTGGATTCACGCTGGGTGGCCCAATCCGTCACGACAAAACCTTTTTCTTTATGGACTATGAGGGTTTGCGAGTGCGCCAGGCGGTCCCCTATCTCACCACCGTCCCGACGGCTCTAGAACGAACCTCGGGTTATACGAACCTCTCCGAATTGCTGCAGCAAGACAATCCCACATCCCCCCGTTCTCCGGATGCTTTGGGACAAGTCTTCAAGTTGGGCCAAGTTTTTGACCCGGCCACGACGCGCCCGGTTACTTGCGGTGTTCCGGATTCCGTTACAGGCATCACGGTTCCTTGCGGAAGCAACCCGGCAGGAACCCAATTGGGCTTTGTCCGCGAGGCTTTCGCGGGCAACATGCTGCCCTCCAACCGGATCGACTCCAGAGCCGTCAATTTGCTCAATCTCTATCCCAGCCCGACCAACGGCAACCTATTCAACAATTTCTCGGCCAACCCTGTGATCAAAAATACTTCCGATCAATTCGACGTCCGGATCGATCACAACTTCAGCGACAAAGACAGCATCTTCGGCCGTTTGACCTACTCGGATAATCCCACCTTTATTCCGGGGCCATTCGGCGGCATAGCGGACGGCGGATCATTCTCGACCGGCAATCAGGAAGCGAAATCCTGGAACACTGTACTCAGTGGGACCCACTTCTTCAGTCCCACCCTGGTCAATGAAGCCCGAGCTGGCTACAACCGCATTGCGGCTACACGCACGCAACCCAATGCCAGTACCTCGGGGATTCCTGATCAGTTCGGAATTCCAGGCGTGCCGCAGGGCAACTCGAATGGAGGTCTCGGTTCCATTTTTATTGCCGGATTGAACACACTGGGTAGCAATCAGTTTTTGCCCTCGATCGAACTCAGCACCACGTTCCAGGTTACGGACAACCTTACAAAGACGCTAGGCAAGCACACCCTAAAGACGGGCTTCCAGTTTCAACGCCTGGTGTTCAATATTCTTCAACCACCCTCGGGCCGGGGCACGTGGAACTTTGGCGGCATCTATTCCGACATACCTTCGCAAGCCAACGGAAACACGGGCCTCGCACAACTACTATTGATACCAATTCCAGGAACGGTGCCCGGAGCCGGGGATTTCGTGGGCGGCTCGGACAGCATTAACGCCTCCAATATTGCGACCACACACATGAATCGAAACTACTATGCGGGCTATTTCCAAGACGATTTCAAAGCGACCTCAAAGTTGACCTTAAATCTTGGGCTTCGCTATGAGTACTTCGGCCAATTGATCGAGGCCAACGGAGAACAGTCGAATTTCATCCCTGTGAATACCATCGGGGATCAGTCCACCTTTTACCTCACCAAGAAACAGTGCAATGTGCCATTTTCACCCGATTTCCTGACCGCCGCCGCGACGGACCATATCTCGATTGTCTGCTCGGGGCAGTCCGGCCTTGGCGTGTCACAGAAGGCCAATTTTTCGCCACGCTTCGGTTTTGCCTATCAGATCATGCCCAAACTGGTTGTCCGGGGCGGCTACGGAATCTTCTTCGGTGGATTCGAAAATTCCGCCTTGCTGACCTATAACGATTTCCCGTTTCAGTTCAATCTCAACTTCCCCAACTTGACTCCTAACGCGCCTATCACTTTCGCCAACGGGCAAATTGGCTCCATCTTCAACGGGCTTACGCCGATTCCGTTGACTTCCGGGGCCGTGGAGCCAGGAGGTGTTCCCCTGATCGGCGAGGACTACCACAACAAGACGCCTTATACGCAGGGCTACAACCTGACGGCGCAATATCAGCTCGCCCACAACGATACGATTCAAGTGAGCTACGTTGGGAACACCGTTCGCCATCTCGCTGTCTACCTGAATCCCAACACACCGCGGCAAATCTTGACCCCAACGGGGTTGAATCCGCTGGCGTTCTCCCCCTACCCGGACTTTTCGGGAGCTACGTTCACGAGTTTCGCGGGCAACAGCCACTACAATGGATTGCAGACCAACTACGAGCATCGCTTCAGCGCGGGCTTAAGCGTTTTGGCAAACTTCACCTGGTCGAGTTGCCTCACTAACGCAATCGACGTGCTCAACGCCACTTCCATCACCGCATATCGCGCCCCGTACTTGCCGGGTTTTGGAATCCACCCCGACTACGGTCTCTGCGATTTCAATATCAACAAGGTCTTTCACCTAAGCGGGAGCTACGATCTACCTTTCGGGAGAGGCCGCGCATATCTGCGGGACTCCAGCCGACTGGTTGACGCGTTCCTCGGAGGCTGGGGCACCAACTGGATTTTGACCCTCCAGGGCGGCCAGCCGGGCACGATTCCCTGCGCTGTCTCTACCACATCGGGATTCGGCTGCTATGCGGACAAAGTGAAGGGCGTAAATCCCTACGCCGGTCCGCACAACGTGAATCAATGGCTGAATCCAGCCGCTTTCGCAACTCCGCCCCTGGCTACTACGAATGGGCAGACGGATTACAGCCCGCTCGGCGGTGGCCCCAGCAATTTTATCGGTCCTGGCTTTCATCGCCTCGATTTCTCGCTGTTCAAGCAATTTGTTCTGACCGAAAGATTTCGCCTGGAATTCCGGTCGGAGTTTTTCAACTTGACCAACCATCCCAATTTTACGAATCCCGGATTCGGGGGCAATGGTGTCACTGCCGCTCCCGGTTCGCTCGACTACACAAACAGCAATTTCGGAGTCATCACTTCGACCCGAGACGGGCAAAACGATCAGCGCGAGATACAATTTGCCCTCAAGCTATATTTCTAATGACCTCCGCCCGGCAGGCCGAAGCACGGAAACGTGCCTTCGGCTTGCCGTGTGACCGTATAACGTGAATTTGTAATCCCGCGGATTCTGCAAAAGGCAGTTTGCCGGCAAAGTTTCCGCTCCAGAAAGGCGCCACGCCTCATGACGGCTAGGCTCGACCAAACCTCGGCAACCAACCAACCGGGGCTGCACACTCTAAAGGAAATACGCCAGCAGCCAGAGCTTTGGCCCACAACACTGGAGCGCGTGGCAAGCCTGAAAGGGCTCACTACTTTCAGCGACCAGCAGGCGGTGATCTGTGGCGCGGGTACATCTGCCTACGCCGCGTCCGCGGGCGCAGCGGTCTGGAAGCGGGCGGCCGCCATTCCAACCACGGATCTGCTGCTTTTCTCTAAGGAAGAACTGACTCACCTGGCGCCGGAATTTGCTTCGAATGGGCTCCTCGTCTCGCTTGCACGTTCCGGGGAAAGTCCCGAGAGCGCCGGAGTCATTGCACGCATTCGAGAGTTATTTCCTAATGTGGCCCATCTGGCGATCACCTGCAATGAACGTGGCCAACTCGCCCGCATGGAGGGAGTAGCATCCATTGTTCTGGATCCGCGCACGAACGACCGCAGTTTGGTTATGACCGGATCTTTTTCCAACCTTACGCTGGCGGGCATGGCCATTGCTCGCGGGGACTTTCTAGCTAAACATTTGCCCAGAATAGTCTCCGCCGTAAGCAGCGCTTTGCCCGCATTGGAGGCAGCGGCCAGTAAGTTCGCATCGCAATTGCCTAACCGCCTGATGGTGTTGAGCTGGGCGGCCTTGGCCCCCCTCGGAATGGAAGCAAGCTTAAAAGTTCTGGAGATGACCGGCGGCCGCGTCGTGGCGGTATCCGAAACTTTTCTCGGCGTTCGCCACGGGCCAATGAGTTTCCTTCGCCCTGAATCATTTGTTCTCTGTGTTCTTTCCTCCGATCCGAATCGCCGCCGGCATGAGGAAGACTTGATTCACGAATTACGTCAAAAGAAGTTGGGTCACCTAATAGTGGTGGGCGGTTCGGATTCTGACAAAGACCTCGGTCAGGACTTCGTACCGGCGATGGCGCCGGATTTGCCGGACAATTTGCGCGCCCCTTTCGAGATTGTCTTTCCGCAATTGCTTGCCTATCACCTAAGTCTGGCATCACGCTTGGATCCGGATAACCCGAGTCCAGACGGTGTGATTACCAGGGTTGTGCGGCAATTTCGATTGCATTTGGGAGGCTAAGCTCACAAGAGAAATCGTTGGCGGCTCGGAGCGAAGCGAAACACAAATGGAAGCACATGCGCATACCCCTCATTCCTTGCCATATGAGATCCGCATCACGGATTCCTACTCGCCTGCGGAACGTAACGAGTTGGCGGGCGGCGAAGCAGACCCGAGTCAAACAGCTTGCTATCAATTACAGTGGCGTCCGACGGAAAAGCATCTGTTCCTTTTTGAAGAAGGGAAAATGGCCGGCCACCTGGGCCTGCTTCGCCACACTGTAGAGGTTCGGGGCGTTTCCATTTCCATTGCTGGATTCGGGGCACTCCTGGTCAGGAAAGCGTGCCGGGGGCGAGGATATGCCCACGCCGTAATGCAGCGGGCTGAATCCATCGCCCGCGACAAAATGGGTGTGAACTTTGTGGTTTTCTTTTGCCGGCCGGCCCTGCAGAAACTGTACGAGAACATGGGCTGGAAGGAAATTTCAGATCCCGTCTGGATTGAGCAGCCACAAGGACGCGTTTTGATGCCAGCAGTTTCCATGGTGAAGAGCCTAAGTTCGGAGAGCTGGCCTGAGGGAGAAGTTCAGTTGTGTTCGAGGCCGTGGTAGCGTTTTCGATTCTCTTTTCGAGGTTCCCATGAGACCTGGGAAGGCGGGGCAAGTGCATTCGAAAAACAAAAACAGCGCAGCAGGCATTACCTTTGGCCAAATCGCTCAGTCCTCAGTTTTCGCACTCATATTGAGCTTCGCCAATCAGGCCCTTTCCGCTCCCGCCGCAGATGCGCCGAAGACCGTCGAATTGGGCGAAAACTGGAAACTTGCCTCAGCCACCGATGTACAAGCCACGGGGGCGGCCATTTCTCTGCCGGATTACAAGGCCGTCTCCTGGCACGCGATTCGTCGCATGCCAGCGACGGTGTTGGAGATCCTCCAGGAAGACGGCGTCTATCCCGACCTGTACGTCGGCAGAAACATGGTCGATAAGGTTCCGCAGGATCTTTACGGGAAGGATTGGTGGTATCGCACCACCTTCCCTGCTCTTCCTGGCCAAGCGGTCTACCTGTTGGAATTTCCGGGGATCAACTATCGGGCGGAGGTTTGGTTGAACGGACATGAATTGGCCGACGCCACGCAAATTGTGGGAATGTACAGCGCCCACGAACTGAACGTAACGAAATGGATCAAGCCAGGTCAGCAGAATGTGCTTGCCGTGAAGGTGACGCCAGAGCGTCTCATTCAGGATGTCAATGGAGTCGAATTGGCGGATAGCTGGTTCGACTGGCTTAACTGGAAATATCTGGGCTATCAGGGCCCGCGCAAGCCAAATACAAATGGAATCTCGTTTGTTCCCGACCGCAATGCTGGGATCTGGAAAGCCGTCTATCTGAAAATGTCGGGCGAAGTCACGCTTGCGCACCCTCTCGTCAATTCCGACATCACTTTCGGAGAACCGAACTCAGCCAGACTCACGGTGTTCACGGACGTGGCAAATCGCTCGACCCGCGCGGTGCAAGGCGTCGTTCGCGGAACCATCACGCGTGCGGGAAAACCTTCGATCCAGTTCGAACAAAAGATTGCTCTTGCCCCCGGCGAGGCTCGTGAAGTCAGTTTCACGCCGCTGCAATTTCCTCAACTGGAAGTCAAGAATCCCGATCTCTGGTGGCCGTACACCATGGGAGCGCCAAATCTATACGACCTCCATCTGGAGTTCGCCGAAGGCGCAAAAGTCTCTGACGTTTCCCATCTCCGTTTCGGAATCCGCCAGATCCTGCAGCTTCGTGACACGGATGAGGAGTTCGCTCGCGTTGGAAAGGGCGGCAATTTCTATCTCAAGGTAAATGGCAGAGACTTTTTGGCGCGCGGCGGCGTGTACACCCCAGACCTTCTGTACAAGTACGACGAAGCTCGCGAAGCGGACGTTCTTCGTTACGTGAAGGACCTCGGCATGAACGTTCTTCGCTGGGAATCGAAAATCTCTAGCGAACATATTATTGAACTTGCCGACGAGCAAGGAATCCCGCTGATGTTCGGTTGGATGTGCTGCAACCAGTGGGAGAAATGGGACCAATGGAGCGAGGAAGACCATCACGTCTCGCAGGATAGTCTGCGCTCCCAGATTCGTATGCTGCGCCAGCATACTTCCGTGGTCATCTGGGCCAACGGCAGCGACGGTCTACCTCCGGATCCCGTTCTCAAGACTTATCACGAGATTCTGAATGAGCTTCATTGGCAGAACGCCACAGTGGATACAGTTTCTTCTTTTGCCAAGGACGAAAACGGGGAGCGCAAATGGAACGGTATTCATATGGAGGGGCCGTACAGTTGGCGTTCTCCCTCCTATTGGTTCAGCGGGAAATACGCCGCCTCCCGCGGCTCGTGTGCCGAACAAGGCGATAACGAGCACATTCCCACCTATGAAAGCCTGAAAAAATTCATCCCGGTGGACAAGCTCTGGCCCATCAACGACAGCTGGCTGGTTCACGCCGGCGCAAACCCCGGCAACAATACGCTGGCCAACATCGTGAGGGTTGTGGACGCGCGCTATGGCGTTTCGCGCGGCGCGGAGGAATTCTCCCGCAAGGCGCAACTCGCCCACTATGAAAATACACGCGCACAGTTCGAGGCCTTCGCCGCCAAGGGCTGGGCCAACCACAAAATGACCATCTATTGGATGCTCAACAGTCATTGGCCTTCCTTCTTCGGAAACATATTTGACTATTATCTCAACCCGGGGGGCGCCTATTACGGCGCAAAGACTGGTCTTCGGCCGCTTTCCGTCGTGTTCGATGCATATGCCACCGGCGACCACAGCCAGGCTGCGATTGCAGTTGTCAACCAAACGCCGGCAGCTCAACAAGGCCTGCGAGTTCGCGTCCGCGTTTACGACCTGCAAGGGAAGATTATGGATGATCGGTTAGCCGAAGTCGCCCGGGTCGACACCAACGATGCGGTCCATGCCATGAGTCTGCCGCTCTATCCAAATAGTTCTCCGGTTTTTTTCGTACGCTGCGACTTGCTCGATTCCAACGGCAAGCTCGTTTCGGAGAATGTTTACTGGCAATCGCAGGTTGACGATGACCTCGGGGATCCGAAAAACGATCAGGCCTTCGATCTAAAACCCGCCAGTTGGGCCGACATGCGTGCTCTGAACACCATGCCGTACCATGCCGCAAGTTCCTTTGGAATTGAGTGCGGAAAAATCATCCAGCGCTGATGAAAACGTGATTACGATCCGCCTACACAATCCGTCGGAACACGTCGCCTTCTTCGAGCGTGCGGCGATCACGTCTGATAAAGATGGGGATGAGCTTTTGCCGCTGCTCTACGACGACAACTACGTGACCGTTTTCCCAGGCGAGACCTTTGAAATTCGTGGACGCTTGCCGAAATCGGCCAAATCAAGATGGGTCAAATTGGAAGGCTTCAATACGCCCTCCAGCTCTGTGGCCATCAAGTAGCGCCGCACCGAATTCGAGGAGCTCAGTGCCGTTCATGAGCCAGTGAAAATCTGACCAAGGGAGAATTTTATGGAGCAGCAAAAAACTCGCTATGTATCTCTCCGGCTGTTGGTTCTGGGGATCATTATTTCCCTCTGGACCTTAACCGCAAATCCTCA
>WNFJ01293332.1_pt1 | contig 11129 bp, 5 predicted proteins | sample 5400461 | NCBI WGS metagenome assembly WNFJ01 (sample SAMN13153349, study PRJNA577476) | soil metagenome | isolation source: 115 cm saprolite on Douglas fir-dominated hillslope | place: USA:California | collected 2013-09-17 | reverse complement strand
GCTCGATGAGGTGATCAAGGAGCATCCGGTGCTCCTCAACCGCGCGCCCACGCTGCACCGTCTCGGCATCCAGGCCTTCATGCCGGTGCTGGTCGAGGGGTCGGCGATCCAGATCCACCCGCTCGTCTGCAGCGCCTTCAACGCCGACTTCGACGGCGACCAGATGGCGGTCCACGTGCCGCTCTTCAGCGGCGCCATCGCAGAAGCCAAGAATTTGATGATGTCCTCGAACAACATCCTGTCGGCCTCGGATGGCCACCCGGTCATCAGCCCCACCCAGGACATCGTGCTCGGCACCTACTACCTGACCATGATCAAGGCGACGCCCGACGTCAAGGACCAGGAGCTGCCAACCTACGGCACCGCCGAGGAAGCGCTGCTCGCCCTCGATAACGGGCGCGTCCACGTCCAGCAGGAGGTCCGCGTCCGGATCGACGGCAAGCTGGTTCGGACTTCGCCGGGCCGCGTGCTCTTCAACCAGGTGCTCCCGATCGGCGTGCAGCCGGCCGAGGGGCATGGCGAGGCGATGACCTTCCAGAACCATGTCTTCGACAAGAAAGCGCTGCGGGCGATCGTGGCCGAGTCGTTCCGACTCCACGGCAACGAGCTCACCGCGCGCACCGCCAACGACATCAAGCGCGTCGGTTTCGCCTACGCCACCAAGGCGGGCATCACGATCTCCGCGATGGACATCAAGACGCCGGCCGGCAAGGCCGCGATCCTGGCAGGCGCCGAGAAGAAGCTCGGCGACATCGACCTGCAGTTCAAGCGCGGCCTGATCACCGACGACGAGCGCTACACCCAGACCGTCGACCTCTGGACCGAGGCGACGGAGGAAGTGACGGCCGCCACCATGAAGAGCTTCGACGCCCTTCACCCGGTGTTCATGATGGCCAACTCCGGCGCTCGAGGCAACATTCAGCAGATCCGGCAGCTGGCCGGCATGCGTGGCCTGATGGCCGACCCGACCGGCCGGATCATCGACCTGCCGATCAAGGCGAACTTCTCCGAAGGGCTGACCGTGCTCGAGTACTTCATCTCGACCCACGGCGCTCGCAAGGGTCTCGCCGACACGGCACTCCGCACCGCGGACTCGGGCTACCTGACCCGCCGTCTGGTTGACGTCGCGCAGGACGTCATCGTCCGGACGGAAGACTGTGGCACGACCGGCGGTATTTGGGTCACTGACATTTCGGAGGAACGCGCGCTGACCGAGCCGCTCTTCGAGCGGATCGCCGGTCGCGTGGCGGCCGCCGCCGTCCTCGACCCGACAACCCAGGAGACACTCGTCAAGGAAGGCACCGAAATCACTGACATCCAGGCGCGCCACCTGATCCAGGTGGGCGTGGCCCAGGTCAAGGTGCGGTCGGTGCTCACCTGCCAGGCGCGCGAGGGCGTCTGCCGCCTCTGCTATGGGCGCAACCTGGCGACCGGCAAGCTGGTCGAGATCGGTGAGGCGGTGGGTGTCATCGCTGCCCAGTCGATCGGCGAGCCGGGCACCCAGCTCACGATGCGTACCTTCCACACCGGTGGCGTCGCGGGCACCGACATCACGCAGGGCCTGCCGCGCGTCGAGGAGTTGTTCGAAGCCCGCATCCCGAAGGGCAAGTCGATCATCTCCGAGATCGACGGCGAGGTGGAGATCATCCGCACCGAGACCGCCCGAAAGGTCAAGGTCACCTCGCGCGACGTCTACGACATCCCCTACCTCCTCACGGACAAGATGCAGCCGCTGATCGAATCGGGTGCGACCGTGCAGGAAGGCCAGGAGATTGCCCGTGGCGCGGGCGAGGACGGCCAGGAAAAGGTCATCCAGTCGCGGGCGTCCGGCGTGGCCCGCGTCGAGCGCAACCAGATCGTCATCCGGAGCATGGACGAGGAATGGCGCGAGTACCCGATCCCGCACGGCTCCCGGGTCAACGTCCAGAGCGGACAAAAGATCAAGGCGGGACAGCAGATCACCGAAGGCTCGATCAGCCCGCAGGAACTGCTACACATCCTCGGGCGCGAGGCGGTCCAGACCTACCTGGTCGAAGAAGTCCAGAAGGTTTACCGCTCGCAGGGTGTCGACATCAACGACAAGCACATCGAGGTGATCATCCGGCAGATGATGCGGAAGGTCCGCGTCGACACCTCCGGTGACACTGACCTGCTGCCGGGCGAGATCGTCTCGCAGTGGGAGTACGAGGAAGCGAACGCCAAAGTTCTGGCAGAAGGCGGCGATCCGTCCGTTGCCCAGACCGTCCTGCTCGGCCTGATCAAGGCCGCGCTCAACACGGCCAGCTGGCTGTCAGCGGCGTCCTTCCAGGAGACAACTCGGGTCCTCACCGAGGCGGCGATCTCGGGAAAGGTCGACCGGCTACGCGGCCTGAAGGAGAACGTGATCATCGGCAAGCTGATCCCCGCCGGGACCGGACTCGACTACTACCAGAAGCTGCGCGAGGAGTCGTTCAAGATGTTCGCCGAGCTCCCGCAACCCGTCCCCGCCAGCAGCTAACCCGTTCGAGCACCGAGGGGCCACCCCGCTGGGTGGCCCTTTCTTTATTCCCCCGCGCCGCCCGCCCTGGTGAGCTCCTTCTTCGGCCGGATCACCTCGGTCCGGATGTGCGAGATGAACCAGCTGACAATGTGCCGCAGGCGGATCGCGCGCGAGCGCGGATGGCCGCTTCGCGACAGGTCGTGCGACTGGCCCTCGAAGCGGACCATCCTGACCTCGCGGCCCAGTAGCTTGAGCGCGGTGAACAGCTGCTCGCCTTCGGATATCGGGCAGCGCAGGTCTCGCTCACCATGAAGGATCAGCAAGGGCGTAGTGATCCGCTCGACGTAGGTGACCGGCGAGCGCTCCATCAGGCGGTCGAGGTCCTTCCAGGGCACGGCGTCCATCGTGTCAATCGTCAGGATCCAGTCGAGGTCGCCGGTGCCGAAGATCGACGCCAGGTTGCTCACGCAGCGCATCGTGACGGCCGCCTTGAAGCGATCGGTGTGGCCGATCGCCCAGTTCGTCATGTAGCCGCCGTAGCTGCCGCCGGCTACACCGAGTCGATCAGGATCCACCCAGCCATTTGCGACCGCGGCATCGATGCCGGCCATGACGTCCTCGAAGTCTTTACCGCCCCAGTCGTTGTTGACCGCGGCCGAGAACGCGCGGCCGTATCCGGTGCTGCCGCGAGGATTGGTGAACACGACCGCGTACCCATGCGACGCGAGCAGCTGGAATTCGAAGAAGAAGCTCCAGCTGTACATCGCCATCGGCCCGCCATGGATCTCGAGGATGGCCGGCAGCCGCTCGCCACTGCCAACCTTGGGCCGCATGATCCAGCCTTGGATATCCCAGCCATCCGCGCCCTTGAAGCCGAACTCGTCAACTTGGGCCAGCTCGACATCGCGAAATAGCGACGCGTTCAGTTCCGTGATGCGCGCCGTCCGGCCGCCGGCTGTGTCATGAACGAACAGGTCGCCCGGCGTCGATGGGTCGGAGCTCGCCAGCGCGATCCGGCGTCGATCGCGGTCCATGCTCAGGGCATAAATCCGTCGCTGGCCGCCGACGACGGCGCGCGGCGTTCCGCCCTGCGCCGGGACGGCATAGACGAGCGTCGAGCCGCGTCCGGCCGCCTGCGAGTAAAGCTCGCGGCCATCCGCCGACCAGTACAGCGGCCCGCCGTGGCCTACGCGCTGGTCATCGATCGCTGTGTCGGAGAAGGTCGGAAGAAAATCCTGCGTGAGTTTTCGCGTTTGACCCGGGGCGGCCGCCTCGGCCACGACCAGGTCGGCGTAGCCGTCTTCCTTGCGCCGCCGGGATGCGGTAAATGCCACCTGGCGCCCATCGGGCGACCAGGCCGGCGGCCCCGCGTACACCGTCTCGTCGGTCAAGCGCATCAGCTGCTTCGACGCCAGATCGAGAAGCCAGATGTCGTTGGCGGGCCAGCTCCAGCGCTCCGCCGTCCGGTCCGAGGTGAAGGCAATCCGACGACCCTCGGGCGAAACGGCGGGCGATCCGTCGTCCCAATCGCCGTCGGTCAGTTGCTCGGGCTGGCCGCCCTCGCCCGAGATTCGGAACAGATGCGAACGCCGCTCATAGATCCAGCCTTTGCCGTCCAGCCGATTCCACAGACGGTCGATTCGCCGAACGGCCGGCACGCGCTTCTCCTCCAGGCTGGCGTCCTCCGCCTCGGGGTCATCGGGCTCGCCGACTTCCGACGAATAAACGATGAAGGCGCCGTCGGGCGACCAGACGGGATCACTCGCGCCCCATCGTGCCCAGGTGAGCTGGCGCGCTTCTCCGCCATCGGCCGGCAGCAACCAGAGCTGCGGCTTGCCCAAACCGCGATCGCGCTCCTCTTCGGTCTTGGGTTTGACCTCGCCCGCGGGGCCGCGCGTAAAGGCGAGCGACCTGCCGTCCGGCGACCATCGGGGCGTCGTGTCGTTGTCGCCGGCGGTGTAGCGCCGCGGCTTGCCCCCCTCCGTTGCGGTTACCCAGATGGAGCGGTGATATTCGTAGCTCTTGCGGTCGATCTCCACGACCACGTATGCGACCCGCCCACCGTCGGGCGTGATCTGCGGATCGTCCACCAGCTTGATGGCATACAGGTCTTCCGGTTCGATGCGACGTGTCATTGGCTCCCTCCCGTTTGGTTGCGACGCCCAAACAGGCTAGCAGCCCGCGTGAGGAACGTTCGCCGCTGACGTTGTACGCCTGTGGACCGCGCCGCTCCCCGCGCTCGCGCGCGAGCCTCCTCGTCAGTCCTGATTCGGTATGGCGATAGCCTCGTTCTGGTCATCCTCGGCTTCTCCAGCGGGCTGATCGACTGGCAGATCGCGACCACCTGGTCGCTGCCGGTCTGGGTCGCGCTCCTCTGTGCCGCCGTCATCGTGGTCGGCATCGTCGCCAGCGTCGTCCGGCCGCGACTCAAGGAGGCCGCCGCGGCGCTGACCGTCGCCATCCTTTATGCCATGCCGGTCATCGGGGGAATCGCTCGCTGGCACATGGTGCCGTCGCCCACCGCGCTGATTGGTGACGGCGCCTACCAGATCCAGCTGGCGCGCAACGTCCTGATGCGAGGCGTCGACCCGTACGGCTTCAACTACGTCGGCACGGGCCTGGAGCGCGCTCCATGGAACCAGCCGTTTCCGAACCCGTCGCTGCATCACCTCGACTACTGGCCCGGAACGATCGTCCTTCCGCTGCCGCTGCAGGCCGCCTTCCAGGCCGTGCTTGGCTGGTGGGACGAGCGCATCTGGCTGTTGCTGGCGGCGATCGCGGTCTGGATCCTCTTGCGGCGACTTAACCCCGGCGCCGCTGGCCGGATGGCCGCGATTGCCTTTTTTCTCATCCCCGGCCACAGCCTGCTGGCGATCCTCGGCGACAACGACCTGCCGATGGTCGCTCTGCTACTCGGCGCGGCGCTCGCAGTCGGAAACCGTAGGTTCCTTGTGGCCGGCCTCTTGATCGGTCTGGCGATCGCGACCAAGCAAACGTCGCTGATTGCCATCCCGATTCTCGCCGCCTACGCTGTGGGTTACCAGGTTGGGTGGAGTCGATTCCTCCGCGCCACTGGCGTTGCGGTCGCGGCGGTCATCGTGCTGCTGGCGCCCTTCGTGTTGTGGAATGCGCGCAGCTTCATCGCGGACACGCTGCTGTTCAACTTCGCGAGCGGCGCGGAAGCCTATCCCATCCAGGGGCTGGGCCTTTCGTCGATTTTGCTGCAGGCGGGCATCATCCACGGGGCCCGCGACGCGTTCCCGTTTCTCCTGATCCAATTGCCGCTTGTGATCGGGGTGTGGCTGCTGGCCTGGCGCCGCCTGACTCGCGTTCCACGCGCCGCCGAGCTGATCCTCTGGTCTGGGCTCGCCTTCTTCGTGTTTCTCTTTACCAACCGGTTTGCCCAGCAGACGTACATCCTCCTGGGCGTCGAGCTGATGCTTGCCGGGCTCCTGGCCCGCCTCCATAAATCAGAGGATGTACCCGTGGTTCCTCTACGCCCACACCGCATCGGTGGTGGGCTTCCTCCTGGCCTACGCTACCTCGGCGGCGACGGTCTTCCGCCTGCGCTCGGAGAAAATGACCGACGGGATTCGGTCGCTCACTGACCTCTCCAGGCAGGCGACGCGCGGCCCGTCTACGACGCCGGCAGCGTGCCGACAAAGGCGCCGGAGAATCCCCAGTCTTCGGCGTGCTGCGGGTCCTGCGTGTGAACGACGCCGAGAGTCCCGGCCGTATGCGCACCCGTGATGAGGCCGATGATGGTGTCCGCGGACAGCCATCCCTCGGGGCTGAAATTGGTGGGCAGATGGAGCGTTGCCCCGCTAGCCAGGATCACGACCTGGCCGTCCATCGCCAGCCGCGTCCCGTCGGGTGAGAGCGCGAAGCCGCCGGCCACGCTCGGTCCCGGGGGCGCGATGCCGCTCCAGACGACCGGACCGTCGAGGCTGACCACGCTGGCCGGCGTCCCCGATTGGGTCCCGCTGGGCGCCCTGGTGCAGACGAACCGACCGCCGACCGGCCGCCAATAAGGGAGGCAGTCGGCGGGGCCGATGACCGGCCCGACCGTGCCATCGGCATGGAGCCGGGCCAGGTTGCCGGCGAACCAGTGCTGGTTGTCCAGCCAGCCGTTCTGGGTGCCGGTCGCGGCGTGCACCAGGACGATCGGACCCTGCCCGTCCCAGCCGGCGAGAACGATGTTCGTGAAGCCACCCGGACCGTCCGGGTACTGGGTGTTCCCTGACTCCCACGTCTTGACCGTCGAGGTCGAGCCACCTGCGGTCGCGGCCTCGAGCTCGAGGCGGTAGGGGCCGCTGAAGTGCCCGAACGGCTCACTCGGATCGGAGCTGGGCGAGTTGTTCGGGAAGGTGAAGACGGCCGCCATCAGGTGCAGGCCGTCCGGGCTAACGGCGAAGGAGGCGGTTTGCTGCGCGCTCGTCATCGCAAATGTGGCCACCGTCTTCACCCCGCCGCCGGGCTCGAGACGACGGACGACGCCCTTCCCGTCGATGAAATAGAGGCCGCCGGCCGCCACCTGGCCCTCCAGATCAAGAACCGCCCCGGCGTTGCCAATCGTCGGGATGGCCCGGGGGGTAAAGGTGGCCTTGGCGACGGCAAATCCGTCAAGTCCGGCAATCGCGGCCGTGTCGTGAGCCGCATGGCTCGCGTTCTCGCAGCTGGCGGGCTCCGGCGCCTTGCAGCGGCGCGCCTCGAGGACGGCGAAGAGCTGGCGCCCCGCCGGAGCCGGCGTCGTACCCGCGTGTGGACTGGACGTCGGGCTCGTGGGCGCCTTCGCTGCCGGGCTGCCGCAGGCGCTCATCCCGGCGAGCACCGCGAGGGCGGTTACTCCGGCCCGAATTCGGGTAAGAAGGGGAGGCCCCGTCCGGGGACGGCGCGAGCGCCTTGACAGCCGGCTCGACACGGCCGTAGAATAGCGCTTCGCGCCCGAAACTCGGGCGAGGTTAAGTCATGCCCACCATCTCACAGCTGATCCGATACGGCCGCAAGCCGCTGGTAAAGAAGACGAAGGCACCAGCGTTGCAAGGCTCCCCGCAGCGGCGGGGTGTCTGCGTGCGCGTCTATACGACCACGCCCAAGAAGCCGAACTCGGCGCTTCGGAAGGTTGCCCGGGTCCGGCTCACCTCCCGCCAGGAGGTCACCGCCTACATCCCCGGGATCGGGCACAACCTCCAGGAGCACTCGGTCGTCCTCATCCGCGGTGGCCGCGTCAAGGACCTGCCCGGTGTCCGCTACCACGTTGTCCGCGGCACCCTCGACACGGCCGGCGCCAAGGGGCGCAAGCAGGGCCGCTCGAAGTACGGCGCCAAGCGCGAGAAGGCGAAGAAGGCCTAGATGCCGCGGCGTCCTCGAATTCACAAGCGTGTCGTCCTGCCTGACCCGGTGTACACACACGAGGGCGTAGCTAAGTTCGTCAACGTGGTGATGCAACGAGGTAAGCGGAGCACGGCCGAGCGGGTCGTCTACGGCTCGCTGGACCGGATCCGCAAAGTGGCCAAGAAGGACCCGATCGAGGTCTTCGACGCGGCCCTCAAGAATGCCACGCCGGTGCTCGAGGTCAAGCCCCGCCGGATCGGTGGCGCGACCTACCAGGTGCCGGTCGAGATCAAGCCGGAGCGGCGCTCCGCGCTGGCTCGCCGCTGGATCGTCCGGTTCGCCCGGGCACGATCTGGGAAATCTATGCAGGAGAAGCTCGCCGGAGAGCTGATGGACGCCGCCAACGGGGTGGGCGCCACCATCAAGCGCCGCGAAGAGACGCACAAGATGGCTGAGAGCAACAAAGCCTTCAGCCACTTCAGGTACTAGGAAATTGGCAGAAACAAAAATGGCTCGCACTTACGCGCTGGATAAGGTCCGGAACATCGGCATCATGGCTCACATCGATGCCGGGAAGACGACCACGACCGAACGCATCCTCTTCTATGCCGGCCGGATCCACAAGATGGGTGAGGTGCACGACGGCGCCGCCACGATGGACTGGATGGTCCAGGAGCAGGAGCGAGGGATCACGATCACCTCGGCGGCCACGGTCGCGAACTGGCGCGGCCACCGGATCAACATTATCGACACACCCGGGCACGTAGACTTTACCGTCGAGGTCGAGCGCAGCCTGCGCGTCCTGGACGGCGCAGTCGCGGTCTTCGACGCCGTCGCCGGGGTCGAGCCCCAGTCGGAAACGGTCTGGCGGCAGGCTGATCGCTACGAGGTGCCCCGGATCGCCTTCATCAACAAGATGGACCGCATGGGCGCCGATTTCTTCGCGTCCTGGAAGTCGATCCGCGAGCGGCTAGGCGCGAACGCCGTCCCGATCCAGCTCCCGATCGGCAATGAGGAGAAGTTCGAAGGTGTCGTCGACCTTATTAATAAGGTCGCGATCACGTATACCGATGACCTGGGCACGACGATCGAGACCGAAGAGGTCCCCGCCGAGATGCGGGAACAGGTCGAGCTCTACCACAAGCAGCTGGTCGAGGCGGTCGCCGAGTTCGACGACGTCCTGCTCCAGAAGTACCTGGACGACAAGCCGATCACCGGGGTCGAGATCATCGCCGCCATCCGCAAGGGCACGATCGCGAACCGGTTCGTACCGGTGCTCGCCGGCGCCGCGCTCCGCAACCGCGGGGTGCAGCCGATGCTGGACGCCATCGTAGACTTCCTTCCCTCGCCCCTCGACAAGCTGGGCGTGGAGGGGATCAACCCCAAGAGCAACGCGACCGAGCGACGCAAGCCGGCCGACAACCAGCCCTTCGCCGGGCTCGCCTTCAAGATCGCAACCGATCCCTACGTCGGCAAGCTGACCTTCTTCCGGGTCTACGCGGGCACGCTCAAGTCCGGCTCCTACGTCTGGAACGCGACCCGCGGCACGAAGGAGCGGGTCGGTCGTATCCTGCAGATGCACGCCAACCACCGCGAGGAGATCCCCGAGGTCTACGCCGGTGACATCGCCGCGGCAATCGGCTTGAAGCAGACGACGACAGGGGACACGCTCGCCGACGAGAACAATCCGATCCTGCTGGAGTCGATCGTCTTCCCCGACCCGGTCATCAGCGTGGCGATCGAGCCGCGCACCAAGGTCGACCAGGAGAAGATGGGTCAGGCGCTGGCCAAGCTCGCCGAAGAGGACCCGACCTTCAAGGTGCGCACCGACGAAGAGACCGCCCAGACCATCATCTCCGGCATGGGCGAGCTGCACCTCGAGATCATCGTGGACCGCATGCTGCGCGAGTTTGCCGTCGACGCCAACGTCGGCAAGCCGCAGGTTGCCTACCGGGAGACGATCAAGCGCAAGGCGCACGGCGTCGGGCGCTTCATCCGTCAGTCCGGCGGTCGCGGGCAGTACGGCCACGCCGAGATCAACATCGAGCCGAATGAAGCCGGCAAGGGTTTCGAGTTCGTCAACAAGATCGTGGGCGGCTCGATCCCCAAGGAGTACCACTCCGCGGTCGAGAAAGGCATCATCGAGGCGCTCAACAGCGGCGTGCTGGCGGGCTTCCCGGTGGTCGACGTCAAGGCGACGCTCGTCGACGGCTCCTACCACGAGGTCGACTCCAACGAGATGGCCTTCACCATCGCCGGGTCGATGGCGGCCAAGGACGGCATGCAGAAGGGCCAGCCGACGCTGCTCGAGCCGATCATGAAGGTCGAGGTTGTCATGCCCGAGGAGTTCATGGGCGAGATCCTCGGCGACCTGTCGTCGCGGCGCGGCCAGATCCTCGGGATGGAGGGCCGGGCCACGATGCAGGTGGTGCGCGCTTACGTGCCGCTGGGCAACATGTTCGGTTATGCCACCGACCTGCGGTCCAAGACCCAGGGTCGCGCCGTCTACAGCATGGAATTTCATCACTACCAGGAAGTCCCGAAGTCAATCGCGGAAGAAATCGTCGCAAAGTCAAGAGCCTAAGGAGGACGTTAAGAAGGAGTAACAATGGCGAAGAAGAAGTACGAGCGCACCAAGCCGCACGTGAACGTGGGAACCATCGGTCACATCGACCATGGCAAGACCACGCTGACCGCGGCCATCACGAAGGTTTTGTCAAAGAAGGGATTCGCTGAATTCCGCTCCTTCGATTCGATCGACAACGCTCCCGAGGAGAAGGCTCGCGGCATCACGATCGCGACCGCCCATGTCGAATACGAAACTGCGAAGCGGCACTACGCGCACGTCGACTGCCCGGGCCACGCGGACTACATCAAGAACATGATCACCGGCGCCGCCCAGATGGACGGCGCGATCCTGGTCGTGGCCGCGACCGACGGCCCGATGCCCCAGACCCGCGAGCACATCCTGCTGGCGCGCCAGGTCGGCGTGCCGCGGATCGTCGTTGCCCTCAACAAGGTCGACGCCGTCGACGATCCAGAGATCCTGGAACTCGTCGAGCTCGAGGTCCGCGAACTGCTCTCGAAGTACGAGTTCCCGGGCGAAGACATCCCGGTCGTCAAGGTTTCGGCGCTCAAGGCGCTCGAGGGCGACCCCCAGTGGGAAGACTCGATCTTGAAGCTGATGGACGCCGTCGACACCTACATCCCCGTCCCGGAGCGCGCCCTCGACAAGCCGTTCATGATGCCGATCGAGGACGTCTTCTCGATCGAAGGTCGTGGCACGGTGGTCACCGGCCGCATCGAGCGCGGCCAG
>WNFJ01323762.1_pt1 | contig 11130 bp, 12 predicted proteins | sample 5400461 | NCBI WGS metagenome assembly WNFJ01 (sample SAMN13153349, study PRJNA577476) | soil metagenome | isolation source: 115 cm saprolite on Douglas fir-dominated hillslope | place: USA:California | collected 2013-09-17 | reverse complement strand
TCCAAGCTCAAGCGTTCCCGCGTGATCAAGAGATTCGCCAAGGCGGCGAAGCGGGAAACCGAGGAAGCCGAATAGCCCGGCTGTGCCGGCAAATCCCAACGGCGTGAAGTACCTCGCGGAGGCGTCGAAAACCGCTGGACATGTTGCAATCACCTCTGATATCAATGATATCAGAGGTGATCCATGACCGACCTTCTCATCCGCGACATTGACGCTGAATTGAAACGGCAAATCGAAGAGAGAGCGAACGCTCATCGCCGCAGCTTGTCGGATGAAGCGAAGTCGCTGATCCGGAAAGGGCTTACCGGGCAGGAGGGCGAGCTCAAGCTGGGCACTGCATTGTGCAGTCTGATCGCCCCGGAGGATCGCGGCGAGGATCTGGTGTTCGAGGTTGCGGAGCCCGTACCGCCCCCGCCAGATTTCGAATGATCCTCCTCGACACCAACGTGGTGTCCGAGAGCCTTCGCCCAAGGCCGAGTTCTACGCTCGTTGCGTGGCTCGACGCGCAGCCTACCGAATCGATTTATTTGTGCACGCCAGTGCTCGCCGAACTCTATCGCGGCGTCCTGCGGCTCACGGAGGGCCGACGCAAGGATCGCCTGCGACTCGGGATCGAGCGCATCGAGAACGAGCTTTTTCGCGGCCGAATACTGACACTCGACAGTGGAGCGGCCAAGCGATACGGCGAGGTGACTTCCATCCGCGAGCGGATGGGTCGGCCTATCGGGCAGATGGACGCACTGGTTGCGGCGATTGCCTTGAGCAATCAGGCTGCTCTCGCGACTCGCGACGTCGGAGACTTCCTCGGGCTCGGACTCGAGCTCATCGATCCGTTCGAGCCCCCCGGGTCCGTGGCATAGTTCGGCGCTGGAGCCGTCGACCCGATGCGCCTGATCTTCATGGGCACGCCCGAGTTCGCCGTTCCCGCGCTCCTCGAGATCGTCGGGCGCGGGTACGAGGTGGCCGCGGTCTATACCGCGGCGCCGAAGCCGGCCGGCCGCGGCATGGAGAAAAAGCCGGGCGCGGTCGAGCGCGAGGCCCGGCGCTTCGGCCTCCCGGTGCTGACGCCTGAGACGTTGCGGACGCCCGAAGCGGCGGAAGGCTTCCGCGCCCATGGCGCCGAGGCGGCGGTCGTGGTCGCCTACGGGCTGATCCTGCCGAAATCGATCCTGGAAGCGGTGCCGCTCGGCTGCTTCAATCTGCACGCTTCGCTGTTGCCGCGCTGGCGCGGCGCCGCGCCGATCAGCCGCGCCATCATGGCCGGAGACGCCGAGACCGGCGTCACCGTGATGCAGATGGACGAGGGCCTCGATACCGGTCCGATCGCCATGGCCGAGCGGGTGCCGATCGGCCCCGACATGACCGCGGGCGAGCTTCACGACGTGCTGGCGCGGCTCGGTGCCGACCTGATGGTGCGCGCGCTGGGCGGGCTCGAGCGCGAGGCGCTGCAAACAAAGCCCCAGCCCGCAACCGGGGTCACGCTGGCGCCGAAGATCGAGAACCGCGAGACCCGCATCGATTGGGCACGGCCCTGGAAAGCCGTGCACGATCATTGCCGCGGCCTCTCTCCGGTTCCGGGCGCGTGGTCCGAGCTCGAGCAAGCCGGCGAGCCGCTGCGGATCAAGGTGCTCCGCACGACGCGCGGCGAAGGCCGGGGCCCGCCCGGGACGTTGCTGAGCGGCGGCTTCGACGTGGCCTGCGCGGAGGGTGCGGTACGGATCCTCGAGGTGCAGCGCGCCGGGGGGCAGCCGATGCGGGCGGAGGAATTTTTGCGCGGCATCAAGATCGCGCCGGGCACGAAGCTCGGGTGAACCAGGCATGCCCCGCTTCAAGCTGTTGGTCGAATACGACGGCACGCCGTTCGTGGGCTGGCAGCTGCAGGCGGGCGGGCCGTCGGTGCAGGGATTGATCGCCGAGGCGATCGCGGCGTTTTGCGGCGAGCGCGTCGCGGTATACGGCGCCGGCCGTACCGACGCCGGCGTTCACGCGCTCGGCCAGGTGGCGCATTTCGATCTTGCGCGGGACTGGCGCGCCGACCGGGTGCGCGACGCGCTCAATGCGCAACTGCGCCCGCAGCCGATCGCGGTGCTGTCGGCCGAAAAGGTCGATGAAAATTTCGATGCGCGATTTTCGGCGAAGCGGCGGCATTACCTCTATCGCATCGTCAATCGCCGGGCGGATCTCGCGCTCGAGCGCCACCGCGCCTGGCGCGTGCCGCGCCGGCTCGATGCGGCGGCGATGCACGTGGCTGCCCAGGCGCTGGTCGGACGCCACGACTTCACCACCTTCCGGGCCGCCGAATGCCAGGCCAAGTCGCCGGTCAAGACGCTCGATCGGTTCGCGGTCGAGCGCGCGGGCGAGGACATACGGGTTTTCGCCTCGGCGCGCTCCTTTCTGCACCATCAGGTGCGCTCGATGGTCGGTTCGCTGGTGCAGGTGGGCGAGGGCAAATGGAGCGCGGAGGATTTGGCCGCCGCGCTCGCCGCGCGCTCGCGCAGCGCCTGCGGGCCGGTCGCCCCGCCCGAGGGCCTGTATCTGGCCAGCGTGGAGTACTGAGGGAGTGCCGGCAGCGCGCTTTACCTCCCCGCGAGGGGAGGTCGGCGAGCGTCGCAAGACGCGAACCGGGTGGGGACACTTGAAACCCCACCCCGCCGCCCGCTGCGCGGGCGACCCTCCCCTGCGGGGAGGGAGGATCACCCGAAATATTTTTCGAGGATGCACCGGTAGATCGCGGTGAGCGCCTGCAGGTCCGCGATGGCGACGCGCTCGTCGACCTGATGCGCGGTTCGGCCGACCAGCCCGAGCTCCACTACCGGACAATAGTCCTTGATGAAGCGCGCGTCGGACGTGCCGCCCGCGGTGGAACGTGCGGGCTTGTGCCCGGTGATGTCTGCGACCGCGCCCGCGGCCAGGTCGACGAACGGCCCGGGTTTCGTCAGAAACACGTCGGAATTCGAGGATTCGAACTCCAGTCGCCACCGCACCTTCCCGGCCGCGGCCTCGCGGCAGCGCGCCTCGATCAGCTGCTGGAGCGTCTCCTGCGTGTGGCGATCGTTGAAACGGATGTTGAATCGCGCGCGCGCCTCTCCCGGAATCAGGTTGACGGTTTTGTTGCCGACGTCGACCGAGGTGAACTCCAGGTTCGACGCAGCGAAATGCTCGGTGCCTTGGTCGAGCGGCTGCGCCATCAGCGCGCTCATCAGCGTGACGAGCCCGCGGATCGGATTGTCGGCAAGCTGCGGGGACGCGACATGTCCCTGCTTGCCGGACACGATGAGCGTGCCGTTGAGCGAGCCGCGCCGGCCGATCTTGACGGTGTCGCCCAGTCGGGCGGTGCTCGTCGGCTCGCCGACGAGGGCATGATCGAACCGGATACCGCGCTCGGCCGCCCAGCGCAGCAGCTTGACGGTGCCGTTGATCGCCACGCCTTCCTCATCCCCGGTGATGAGCAGCGAAATCGAGCCGCCCGGCCCGCGAGCCCGGGCGCCGACGTAATCGAGCGCCGCGGCGAGGAAGCAGGCGATGGCGCCCTTCATGTCGACGGCGCCGCGGCCGAACAGCTCGCCGTCGGCGATCTCGCCCGCGAACGGCGGATGCGACCAGGCGGATTCCTCGCCCGGCGCCACCACGTCGGTGTGGCCGGCGAAGGCGAGATGTTTTTCTCCTTCGCCGATGCGCGCGTAGAGATTGAGGACATCCGCGGTTCCCGGCTCCGAGAACGTCGGCGTCTCCACGACGAAGCCGGAGGATCGCAGCAGGCGAGCCAGGACGTCCAGCGCCCCGCCGTCCGCCGGCGTCACCGACCGGCAGCGGATCAGGTCCCGCGCGATCGCGGCCGGATCGGTGCTCATGGCGCAAGCCTAATCCCGCAGCAGCTCGTTGATCGACGTCTTGGCGCGGGTCTGCGCGTCGACCCGCTTGACGATGACGGCGCAATACAGGTTTGGGCCCGGCATGTTGCTGCCCTTGATCGGCTTACCCTCGATCGTGCCCGGCACCACCACCGAGTACGGCGGCACCTCGCCCTGAAAGATCTTTCCGGTGTCGCGGTCGACGATCTTGGTCGAGGCGCCCAGGAACACGCCCATGGCCAGCACCGCGCCCTCGCGCACGATCACGCCTTCCGCGACTTCGGAACGCGCGCCGATGAAGCAATGGTCCTCGATGATGACCGGCTCCGCCTGCAGCGGTTCGAGCACGCCGCCGATCCCCGCTCCGCCGGAGATATGGCAATTCTTCCCGACCTGCGCGCAGGAGCCGACCGTCGCCCAGGTGTCGATCATGGTGCCGGCATCGACCCGGGCGCCGACGTTGACGAAGCACGGCATCAGCACCACGCCCGGTGCGATGAAGGCGGAGCGCCGCACCACGCTGGTCGGCACCGCGCGGAAACCGGCTTGGCGGAATTCCTGCTCGCCCCAGCCAAGAAATTTCGACGGCACCTTGTCCCACCAGCTCGACCCGCCCGGGCCGCCGCCGATCAGCGCCATGTCGTTGAGCCGGAACGAGAGCAGCACCGCCTTCTTGAGCCATTGGTGAACGTGCCAGCTGCCGTCCCCGCGCTTCTCCGCAACGCGCGCTTCGCCGCGATCGAGCAGGTCGAGCGCGGCTTCGACCGCCTCGCGTACCGCGCCCTTCGTATTCGGCCCGATGGCGTCGCGGGCCTCGAATGCCGCATCGATGGTTTTTGCGAGTTCGCCGTGCGGCATCCGCCGGGTCCTGATGGCTGCGTTCAGCGGCGCCTTGTCGGGGCAGCGGCGGGTTATGTCAAGCTGGCGGAGGGTCACCCGAGCGCGCGAGCTCCGCCGCGATTGCTTGCAGGAATCCGGTGAGATCGTCGGTGACATGGTCGACGTGCGGCGCGTCGCGGCCCTCGAGCTCCCAGTCCTGGCGAAACACCGCGCGCGTGCCCCCGGGCAGCACCAGCACCGTCGTCATGCCGAGCGCGTGCGGAACCGCGAGATTGCGCGCGAGATCCTCGAACATGGCGGCGCGGGCCGGATCGACCGCGTGCGCGGCGAGAAAGCGTTCGTAGGTCTGCGGCCGCGGCTTGGGCTCGAGCTCGGCGGCGACGATGTCGAATATGCCGTCGAAATGCCGATGAATGGCGAGCCGCTGCATCACCCGATCGGCGTGCTTGCGGGTGCCGTTGGTCAGGATCAGCTTGCGGCCGCCGAGCTGCTCGATCGCCGCGCCGAGCGCCGGGTTCGGCTCCAGCGGCGAATGGTCGATGGCGTGCACGAACTCCAGGAAATCGTCCGGATGCAGCCCGTGCTCGGTCATCAGTCCGCGCAGCGTGGTGCCGTAGCGCCGGTAATAATCCTTCTGGACCCGGAACGCCTCCTCGGGCCCGACTTTGAGAAAATTCGCGATGAAATCCCGGATCCGCGCATCGACCTGCTGCCACAGGTTCAGGTGATGCGGATAGAGCGTGTTGTCGAGATCGAATACCCAGGTCTCGACCTGCGCGAATCCGCGTGGTGCTTGCGGCTCGGCGGAAGCGGACATTAAGCACTCTCGGGCCGCAGGCGCGGCTGGATCGGATTCGCCGGCAAGCTGCTGTTCCTCATGGCTCCTGGAACCGGACGGTGGTGCCGCCACCCTCGATCCTGGCGAAGCCGGTCGAAGCCAGGCCTTTGCCGAGGCAGTCGGTTTGATCGTTGAGCTCGAAGCGGACGTCGCGGGTGCACAGGATTGTGCTGCCGCCCCACACCAGCGATTGCCCGGCGCGCATCACCACGCGGCCGTCCTTGTCGACGGCTTCGCCGAAGCTGTAAAGCCGCTGCGGTTGTCCCGAGATTTGGGGCTTGAGGCATTTGCCGGGTTCGACGCGGTACCAGCCGCGGGTGACGACGGCGCCGCCGTCCTCGGTCCCGAGCGCCGCCATGACGGTATAACCGGTGTCGTTGCACCAGGAGAATTTGGCGCCGGCGGATTGCTGGACCGCCCCGACGAGGGCATCGAAAAAACCGGGTTGCGTCGAAGCCTCGGCGGAGAGACCGCGGTCCTTGAGAAATCGGGAGAGCGCGGCTTCGGTCTTCTTGCCCGGCACGCCGTCGATCGGATCGGCGTCATAGCCGGCCGCGACCAGCAGCCGCTGGATTCCGGCAAGCCGCGCCTGCTCATCGTTGTAATCGGCCTGCTCGGCGATATTGGCCGTTGAGCCTTGTTCGTTTTGCGCGGGCTGAATCGCCGTGAAGCTCACGAGGCGCTGGCCCTTGCGGGCGGCGCAGGAGCGTGCGCCCGCGATCACGAAATTGCCGTCGGCGACGCACAGTTCCCCATGCGATGCCTGCGGCGGCGGTGAGGAGCCGTAAAGCGCCAGCGCGCGGGCGTGCACATAGAGGTGATCGGCCTCGACCGCGCCCTGCAGCACCATCCGGCACTGGCCGGGCTCGATCCGAAACCAGCCGCGGCTCGCCGCACTGCCCTTGTCTTCGAGCCCGAGCGCGAGATCGAGGATGTAGCTCGTTCGGTTGCACAGCCGCAGGTCGGCCGAGGCGGGGGAGGGGAGCGCAAGGGATGCCATGGCCGCGAGCACTGCGGATACGGTTGCGCAACTACGTCGCCGCTTGGTGCTGCAAGCTCTCCTCTTGGCCAGCCCGCGCGCGCTTGCCGAGACCGGGTCCCCAACAGCGAGAGCAGATACCCTCCCCCCGCAAAGCGGCGGGGAGGGNCCGGGCTCCGATTGCAAAGCGCCCCCCACCCCTAACCCCTCCCCACCACTCGCTTCGCTCGCGGGGGGAGGGGAACCCGTCGGCCTCGCTTGAAGGAATACGGCCTCATCGATGGATCAGCGTGCCCGCGCCGAGGTCGGTGAGCAGCTCCAGCAGCACGGCATGCGGGACCTTCCCGTCCAGGATCACCACGCCGTCCACGCCTTGCTCGATGGCGTCGATGGCGGTCTCGACCTTGGGGATCATGCCGCCGGAAATCGTGCCGTCGGCGATCAGGCGGCGCGCCTCGTCGACCGACAGTTCTTTGACCAATTCGTGCGAGCGATCGAGCACGCCCGGCACGTCGGTGAGCAGCAGCAGGCGCTTGGCCCTTAGCGCGCCCGCGATCGCGCCCGCGAAGGTATCGGCATTCACGTTGAAGGTCCCACCGTCCGCCGAGGCGGCGACCGGCGCCAGCACCGGAATGAGGTCGCGTCCGATGATCTGCTGCAGCACCCGGACGTCGACCTTCTCCGGCTCGCCGACGAAGCCGAGGTCGACGATCTTCTCGATGTTGGAGCCCGGGTCGACGATCCTGCGGCTCGCCTTGCGGGCGACCACGAGATTGCCGTCCTTGCCGCACAGCCCGACCGCGCATCCTCCCGCTTCGTTGATGTGCGCGACGATCTGCTTGTTGATGGACCCGGCCAGCACCATCTCGACGATCTCGACGGTCGCCGCATCGGTGATGCGCAAGCCGGCCGCGAATTCCGATTTGATGCCCAGCCTGGCGAGCATCGCCTGGATTTGCGGGCCGCCGCCGTGCACGACCACGGGATTGACGGCGGCCTGCTCCAGCAGGACGATGTCGCGGGCAAACGCGCGGGCGAGTTCCTCCTCGCCCATGGCACCACGACGGTCTCGTTGTCGTAGCGCTGCATGTAGGGCAGCGCCTCGGACAGGATGCGGGCCTTGTCGACGGGTGTGACCTTCATGGGCGGGCTCGCTATGGTTCGCCGTCGTTTTAACGGTGCGCGCGCCCGCGCGGAAGGGGCGATCAGCCGCCCCGGCGCTGTTGCCATCCATTGCGCGTCCGTTCCGCCTGCACCCGAGCAATGGCGGCGCGCAGCTCGGGGATGCCGGCTCCGGTCCGGGCCGAGGTCGCGGCAATGTCGGGAAAGGCCGCAGGCCGGCGCTCGATCGCGCCACGCAGCGCGGCGATCGCCGGCGCAAGCTGGGCTTGGTCGAGCTGGTCGATCTTGGTGAGCACGAGCTGATAGCTCACCGCCGCCTCATCGAGCATGCCGAGCAGCGGCGCATCGGCATCTTTCAGTCCGTGGCGGGCGTCAACCAGGACGTAGACCCGCGCCAGGTTGGCACGCCCGGCGACGTAGGTCCGGATCAGCCCGGTCCATGCCGCGATTTTGTGCTTCGGCGCCGCCGCATAGCCGTAGCCGGGCAGGTCGACGAGCCGCAGCGATTGCCCGCTCGAAAAGAAGATGAGCTCCTGCGTACGGCCGGGCGTATGCGAGATCCGCGCCAGCGCGCGCCGGCCCGTCAATGCATTGACGAGGCTCGACTTGCCGACGTTGGAACGTCCCGCAAAGGCGACTTCGGCGCCCTCCAAGGCCGGCAGGACGCCGAGCGAGCCGGCAGCGGCGACGAACTGCCATTCCGCGGCGAACAGCTTGCGCCCGGCCTCGATTTCCGCGGGACTGAAGCCGGGCGCGGCAATGAACGGATCCTGTTGCAGTGGTTCACCCATGCATACACGCACTCATCGTGCGAGTCGCTCTTTTCCCTCCCCGGAGGGGAGGGCCGGCGGCGAGCTCGTTGCGAGCTGCCGGGGTGGGGCGAGTTGACCACCCCACCCGGCTCGCCTTCAGGCTCGCCGACCTCCCCTGAAGGGGAGGTAAAGAGCGCCAGTTCCCGTCAGCTTTGCGGCTTTCGCTTGGCGAACAAGGATTTGAGGTTGTCGAACAGCTCGATCTTGGCCCCGTTCTTGTGCATGATGATCGATTGCTGGATCACCGAGAGCAGGTTGTTCCAGGCCCAGTAGATCACCAGGCCGGCGGAGAAACTCGCCAGCATGAAGGTGAAGATCACCGGCATCCAGTCCATCATCATCTTCTGGGTCGGATCGGGCGGGGCCGGGTTGAGCTTCATCTGCAGCCACATGGTGACTCCCATCACCAGCGGCCAGGCGCCGAGCATCAGGAACGGCCCGAGCAGGGGCAGGTGCGAAGGATCCCACGGGATCAGCCCGAACAGATTGAATACCGTGGTCGGATCCGGCGCGGACAGATCCTTGATCCAGCCGAAGAACGGCGCGTGGCGCATCTCGATGGTGATGAACAGCACCTTGTAGAGCGAGAAGAACACCGGAATCTGGATGACGATCGGCAGGCAGCCGGCCAGCGGATTGATCTTCTCCTTCTTGTAGAGCTCCATCATCTCCTGCTGCTGCTTGACCTTGTCGTCGGGATAGCGCTCGCGGACCGTTTGCATCTGCGGCTGCAGCGCCTTCATCTTCGCCATCGAGGCATAGGCTTTGTTGGCCAGCGGGAAGAACAGCAGCTTGACCAGCACCGTGACGATGAGGATGGCGACACCGAAATTGCCGACCAGCCGGAAGAAATAGTCGATCAGCTTGAACATCGGCTTGGTGATGAAATACAAATAGCCCCAGTCGATTAGCTTGTCGAAGTTGTTGAGCTTGAGCTGTTGCGCATACGCATCGATCGTCGCGACCTCCTTGGCGCCGGCGAACAACCGAGCGTCGGCCGCGGCGGTGCCACCGGGCTGTGGAGTCTGTGGGTCGAGCACATAGGCGGTTTGGTAGGTCCGGAGCGTGCCGATGGTTCCCGCCGTGAAAGACGCTTGGAGCCGCGCCGAGATGTCGGGAAGCAGCGTCGCGGCCCAATATTTGTCCGTGAAACCCAGCCAGCCGTTACTGACGTCCTGGAACGGCATGGTCTTCTTGTCATCGATGGTCTTGTAGGTCACCTCCTCCAGCTTGTCGCCGAGCTCGCCGATCAGTCCTTCGTGCAGGATGTAATAGCCGAGCGTCGGCGGCGTGCCGTGGCGCGAGATCAGCGCAAACGGCGACAGCGTCACCGGCGCCTGGCCCTTGTTGATCACTTCGTCCCTGACGCTGAACAGATATTTGTCGTCGACCGAGATGGAGCGGCGGAACTCGAGACCTTCGCCGTTGTCCCAGATGAGCGTCACCGGCCGGTCGACGCCGAGGCCGCCGGAGCCCTGCTGGCGCCAAACGGTATCGGAGCCCGGCAGCTTCGTCGCGCTGCCGGGCGAGGCAAGCCAGCCGAACTCGGCATAGAACGGGTGCGGGCTGCCGGACGGCGACAGCAGCTCGATATTCGGCGAATTGGGATCAATAGTCTCGTGATATCGCTTGAGCGAGACGTCGTCGATGCGGCCTCCGGTCAATGCGATCGAGCCACGGATTTGCGGCGTGTCGACCTCGATGCGCTGCGATTTGCCGAGCGCTTCCCCGCGCGTGAGCGGATGCTCCGGCTGTCCCGTAACCGGCGCGGTGGGGAGCTGCGCGGCGCTGCCCGGCTCCTGCGGCCGGGTCGGCGCGCCGGTCACGGGCTGGGACTGTTGCTGCGGCGGCTGCTGGGCCTGCTTCTGCTTCTCGAGATACGGCAGTCCGAAGAAGTACTGCCAGATCAGCAACACGAGGCCGGAGAGCACGATGGCGAGAATGGTGTTCTTGCTCTCGTTCATCAGGGGCTCTCATCCTCGGCAGCAGGCCGCCGGCTCGCCTGGGTCTGGACGCTCTGTGGCTGGCGCCGGGCTGTTCTCTCGTGCACACGCCGCAGCGCACGCTCGAACTCGGCGAGCAATTGCGGAAACGGCAGGGCGAGTGCCGCCCTGCGGCCGATCACCACGTAATCATGCCCGCGCCGCGCCGCCACTGCCGAAGCCCTCACCATTTCCCGGAGCCGGCGCCGCACCCGGTTGCGCTCGACCGCATTGCCGACCTTCTTGGCGACGGTGAAGCCGAACCGCGCGGGCCCGGCGTCCTGGCGAAAGTGCGCCTGGAGCACGAACGCCGATGCCGAGGCCTTGATCCCCCGGGCTGCGGCGAGAAAGTCCGCCCGCAGCTTCAGCCGCTCGATCAAAGCCGCGCCGGCAGCGCGTTCAGGCACTCAGCCGCTTGCGGCCGCGCGCGCGCCGCGCGGCGATTACCCTGCGGCCGCCCTTGGTTGCCATGCGGGTGCGAAAGCCATGCCGACGCTTGCGCACCAGCTTGCTGGGTTGATAGGTCCGCTTCACGAATGGATCTCCGGATTGCGCGGCATGCCCGACACGGGGGTTCGGCGCCGAACCGTGCCCCGGTGCTCGAAATCGATCGCCCGGCGGCCGGCCGCGCAAAGTCCCGCGGCTTATACGGGACCGCGATCGGCCAAGTCAATGCGCGGTTGCGGTGCAACAGAGAAAACGCGCG
>WNFJ01244947.1_pt3 | contig 11130 bp, 8 predicted proteins | sample 5400461 | NCBI WGS metagenome assembly WNFJ01 (sample SAMN13153349, study PRJNA577476) | soil metagenome | isolation source: 115 cm saprolite on Douglas fir-dominated hillslope | place: USA:California | collected 2013-09-17 | reverse complement strand
GTGAGCGAAGACTGGGACTAGATTCAATTGGTGGAATCGGCTTCTCCTGTAGACGATGACAGTTGATTCGCCGAAGGCGCAGTTATTCGGCGTTGAAGCCGCACTGTAGCCAATGCGTTCCACCTAGGCGCGGCCAAAAACGTCGCGCAATTCCTGCTTGGCGTTTTCTAAAATTCGCTTCTAATTTTTTGGCAAATTGTTTCCCGCTCGATTGATGTAGAAGTTCAACATGGACATCCCGGATTGATAAGGCGTGCCGTTCCGCCGCTTGCTCTGTTCTGCGGAGTGTTTCAACGAACGCGCGATCTTGCGTGGATCTTTTGATCTGAAGACGTCGTGCTCGAGATCAAGCGCGTCGCTATGTTGCGTTACTTCCGCTGACCATCGGCGACTGTTGTGGCGCGCCCTAGCCTTTGACGAAGGCGGCTTCGAATGTGTTGCTTTTTTGCGTGATCGCTTCATCGGTGGACGCTAGAGCGCGGTGCCCATGCGCGTGGCGTCGACGAATTCCTCGGTGCGATGATCGATCTGTCGCCCTTTGCGTCCACTGCTCGTGTGAATGTAAAGCCCGTCTCGCTCAACGGTGGCAGTCGATGGAGGCGGTAGATCGATTTCGTATTTTATCGGTTGCCGGTGATCGGCAAGTTGCAGGTCGGGGCGATAAACGCTGTTAAATTTCCAGATCATTCGAAAGAAATTTGTTTGTCCACGAAGCAAGTGTCGCACAACGATTCCTGCGCACTGCCGCAGCGCCGACCAGCCCAGATGTTTGCGGGACAGCACGAGCTGCGTCTCGACTAGCTCCTTGTAAAACTCTGCGAGTGGCAACTTTGTCGGCAATACTGCGTGTTGGATGTCAAACAGACGGTAATCTCGCGTCGTGAGTCGACGTGATTCAGTGTGCCACGTTTCAGTGCCTGGATAAGGCGTGTTGATGCTAATGTTGACGACCTCAGGAATTTCCAGGCACCAATCGCGTACGACTTTGAAGCGTTCACGGTCCCACGCCGGATCGGCAATAATGTTTACGGCCACCGTGATGTCCAGTGAGCGGGCGTACTCCAGCGCCTCGAAGTTTTTGGAGAGTGTCACGCGCTTGCGATAATGTTTCAGACCTTCTTCATCAATCGCTTCAAGACCGAGGAACATGGTGTTTAGACCCAGCTGTTTCCAGAGTTTGAACACTTCCTTGTTGCGCAACAGCACGTCGCCGCGCGTTTCGAGGTAATAACGTTTCCGGATGCCGCGGCGCGCAATCCCTTCGGCAATCTGCATGCCGTGTTCGGCTTGGATGAATGCTACGTCGTCCACAATGAAAATGCCGGGCTCGCGAATTTGCGCCAGCTCTTCGACAGCGCACTCCGGTGTTTTCACGCGGTAATTGCGTCCGTAGAACGTCCATGCGCTGCAAAACACGCAGTCCCACGGGCAACCTCTGCTGAATTCAATGGAAGCGGCCGGATCGAGCTGGCCGATGAAATATTTCCGGCGATGTCTCGCCAGATGGCGAGCAGGCAACAAATCATCGAGCGATTTGACGAATGCCGGAGGCGGACTGCGGTGATCGAGTGTCACGCAGCCGGGAACCTGTTTCAGGTCGCGTAGGTTTTGCGCGATCGCATCCAAGAGCCCGGTGATGGCCGTTTCGCCTTCTCCGGTCAGGACGCAATCGACAGCACCATCGGCGTGCCGCAAAATTTCGTTGGGAATAAATGAGACACTGTGGCCGCCAACGCAGATAAAAGCGTCAGGCAACAGATCACGCGTCGCCCGTGCCAGATCAATAATTTCGGGAACGTTTGCAAGATAATTGCCGCAGAACGCGATCACGTCCGGCCGCCATTGTTCGACCGAGCGAAAAAAGTCCCGGTGCGATTCGCATTGCAGATCGATCAACTGCGCCGAGTGCCTGGCGCGTTCCGCCGCTGCGGCTACAAGCTCCAGCCCGAGCGGCTCCAGCCGAAGATAGATCTTCGAATACATCAAGCAGCTGGGATGCACCGCCAGGAATTTCATTTGATCAGAGCAAGTGCAGGTCTGTTTGCTTTTCGGAATTCATAGAGAAGTAGACACACCCCTTTGATTCTTCGCATGTTGTTATTGAGGCGCGCGTATTTTTCGCACCCAGAGGGTTTGTCTCGCAGTCGGAATATGACGGTTGCTGGATCGGTCCCGTGCGATTCATATGTTAAAACAAAAAGAAATTCTATGGCTGAAGCATCCAGCGAACTTGAGGGACCTGATTTTGAAAAAGGCTATGAGACCGAAAACGTGCGCGAGGGAGAAATGCTCTTGGGTCACGCGTTTGGCGAAGCGGTTCTAGTCGCCAGACGCGGTGATGACCTGTTCGCCATCGGCGCAACATGCACGCATTACGGCGGCCCACTGGCCAAAGGTCTGATGGTCGATTGCACGGTGCACTGTCCTTTGCATCATGCGCGTTTCGATTTACGGACAGGCGAAGCTATTGCTGCGCCCGCCTTGAATAATGTCGCGTGCTACAAGGTCGAGAAACGCGGCAAGCGATTTTTCGTAACAGGCAAGATCGAAAAAAAAGCGGATCGGAGACCAAAATCATCTCCCGCTAGCGTCGTGATTATCGGTGCGGGTGCCGCGGGTGGCGCCGCGGCTGAGATGTTGCGTCGCCAAGGGTACGATGGGCCGGTTACTTTGATCGGCGCAGATGAATTTTTGCCGTACGATCGGCCGAATCTTTCGAAAGATTATCTCGCCGGCAACGCGCCAGAAGAATGGATCCCGTTGCGACCGCCGGAATTCTATCGCGAACAGAAGATTGATGCGCTTACAAACACGACCGTTGCAAGCATCGATCCGAAAGCCAAACAGGTGATGTTGTCCGACGGTCGTTCGTTAGGCCACGGCGCGCTATTGCTGGCGACCGGTGCTGAACCTGTCCACCTTACAATCCCAGGCGCAGACTTGCCGCACGTTTTTTATCTGCGAACCCTCAACGACAGCCGGCGCATCATCGAAAAGGCGAAGAATGCAAGGCGCGCGGTCGTCATCGGCTCTAGCTTCATCGGGCTGGAAGTGGCGTGGTCGTTGCGCGAGCGCAAACTGGAAGTCGCGGTCGTCGGAAGAGATTCGGTGCCGCTCAGCAAATTTCTGGGAACCGAAATGGGAAATCTCGTTCGAGAAACGCATGAAGCGCATGGTGTTAAATTTCATTTCGGTCGAACACCCGCAGCAATTCACGACCGATATGTGCAGCTCGATGACGGAACGAAATTGGACTGCGATTTAGTCGTGGTCGGAATCGGCGTTCGCCCAAACACACATTTGGCTGAGCAATCTGGCATCGCGACTGACAACGGTGTGTTGGTAAGCGAGTTTTTGGAAACGAACGTTCCCGGAATTTTTGCCGCCGGCGACATTGCGCGCTGGCCCGACCCGCGCGCCGGCCGGATCCGCGTGGAACACTGGGTTGTGGCTCAGCGCCAGGGTCAGACTGCTGCGCGCAATATTCTCGGCGCGCGCGAACCTTTCACGATCCCGCCATTCTTCTGGAGTAATCATTTCGATCTGCACATTCACTACGTTGGTCACGGCAACGGCGGCGATAACGCGCGCGTGTCCGGTGATTTGAAAGCCAAAGAAGCCTCAGTGATCTTTCGCTCTGACGGTACACTCACTGCTGTCGCGAGCGTCGGGCGTGATCGCGAGAATCTCGAAGCTGAAGTAGCGCTTGAGCGCGGCGAGGAATTCTCCCCATCATGAATTCGCCCGCAAAGGTCGCGTGCGAACGTGATGGCTAACACTCCGCTCGTGCAGGCAGATGTTTTTCGATCGCGTCGATCAACTCTGGAATGCTGATAGGCTTCGCGACCAATGGATGTCCCTGGATGTGAAGCCCGCTCTTTGCCTCTCCGTGCGTGACCAGCGCCGTTAGGAAAATTATCGGCGTGTCGTGCAATTCACGATCGGCTTCAATTTGTGTCGCTAATTCGCCTCCGTCTATTTTCGGCATGACGATGTCGAGCAAAATCACGTCTGGTTTAAAATCGTGGGCCGTTTGATCGGCCTTGGTGGCATCGTTTTCTTCGAGTACGAGATACGGGCCGGATCTTTCCAGAAGAATTTTTACAAGGTGCGTGCTGTTCGCATCGTCATCGACGATCAGAATCCGTCGTTTTCCTTTGTCTGCTGAGCCAGAGACGGGATCCAGCGGAGGCGAATCAGCGCCGCCCGTCCGCGGAAAGAAATCTGCTTCGAATAATTTCTTCACGATTTGTCAAACCGTCTGGACTTCCGGGATCTCGTCACCTGCTGACCCACGTAACAAACCATGCTCCCAGTAAGCCCAAAAGCATACCGAGCAGCGGGCTGGACACGGCAAACCAGAACGGAATCACTTCTTTTAATGGAATTGTTTCTCCTTCTACATTTTGCAGTTTGAACAATCGCTTTCATATACTCCAGCCTATTGTTCGGATCGGCCGCTGGGATTGCGCGTGTGCCGGATTTTTGATTATAACTTCTGAACCAATCATTGCTCCCTCTGCGGAATGAGAACCGGGTGATGGCCACGAAAACGTTGCTCGGCATGGCTGGAACTATTCCGGGTCCTTGGGTTCACAACGTTTGCATTGTTGCGCCGCTTGGAACGTGGGATGGCCTTTCGCTTGGAACGATAGCCTCTGGTCCGTGAAATCCGCGCGCAGCTTGCTCAAGCAGCTGAGTTCTGGTGTCAAATTTGATCTGATCAAAGATGAGGACCTCAGTCGCGATAAGCCAGACTGTGAAACAGACCACCAGCGTGCGTAGCGGGAATCCTCTGGGAAACTCGATCATTTTCATGCGTAAGGGTAACTGCGTTCCGAACAGCAGAGCTATTTCGCGTTGGCGAGATTTTCTTATCCCTCTCGCGAAGGGATGTGCAATGCCTCGTTCGAGATACGTTTAATAGGCGCGACTTATTTCGACCGACCGCATCGGACTCAGCATCAGCCAAAAGAGGCAGTGCCGATCCTTTCTGGTGAGGCAGGGCAAAATCCATCACACGCGCCGTCGCAATACTGGGGGATAGTCAGTACGGTTGGGCATGAAAAGAAATGGGGCAGCGATCATCGCTCTTGTGCTGTGGCTGCTGTTCGTTGCGTCGAATGCATTCGCAGTGTTCAAGTCGCCGTACCCGCCGAAGTCTAATCCGCCAGATCAGACCGTTGTAGTGGGGGTGGGGGAAGATGATCACGGCGTCGTCAATGCGGCCAAGCCAAAATAGCCATGGAGCGCGTGCGGGTGGTTTTACAAGACAGCCGTCGTGCCGGCGAATCCTGCTACGTCGCGACGCATCTCAACTCCGTGCCGCTCGTTCTTAAACAACACTTATCTGCCAGTTGCGGTTCTCCCAGCCTTGATCGCGTTTCCAAAAAAGTGTGAACACAAAAACTGAACCGACCGGCCATTCGGCCGTTGGAAAATCTGCAAACCAAAGACTCAGTTTCTCCTGGCGCTTCATTTGCGACTCGTTAGTCCGCTGCCAATTGTCCGTTGACCAAGTGATGCTCGCCTCTTCGGCGAGGATGATCCGCAAAATTTTGCTGCGCGAGATCCGCCTCATTGGATGACGAAGCGTCCAAATCTCAAAACGATTCGGCGCAGGATTCATCGCGTATCGCTGGTACGCCGGGTCGACCCGATGGAAGCAAACGCCGTCATGCCGGCTCCGAACCAGCGAAACGTATTCGGCGTGCGACCAGCAAAGCGGCATCGCCGCGCCCGTCGGACAACCGCGTTTCATTCTTGCGTGCGGCAAGTCGGGTCCATCCCAAACCTGTTCCGTGAGCATGCCGCCTTGGTTCGAAAAATCTTCGATCGTCGTGATCAACGGTTTTGGATCGCGACCGGCAGCCAGTTCGTATTGGCCGCGTTCTCCTGTTAAAATCGGCCAGCATCGGCCTACTCCGGTTCCGTCGTAAGCACTGCCATCATCTTTTTGGCCGTAGCCATCGTGATTGTAACGACGCCAGCCGGGACCTTGCGGCAGGTCGTGCTTGAGAACGCGATCGATTACTTTGATTGAGTCGCACACCAGAGGATCGTCCGGCCGTCGAATGCCATATCGCACCAGATGAAGGAAATCGCCGCCCACAATATTTCGCGCCGGATGCAGTCCGCCGCCGTTGGCGATCTGAATCATCTGTGTGTTGGGATCGGCATGGGGATCAGGTGTATTTGGATCGGTGGGATTAATGCGGATGTAATGGCGAGGAATGCCTTCGACCAACTCGCCCTTTGTCGTAACCGTCCATTCTTCAAGGTGCGCTGCTAACCAGTCGGCGTATGCGAAAACGAAATCCGACGCGTCAATGTGGCCGGTTTCCCTGGCCCAGTCCGCGGCGCTGGCGAGCGCGGCTATCACCACTGCCAGCGTCGAAGGCGAATAGCCGGAATTTTCTTCCCAGCGTTCCTGCGCTGTCACTGGCCCTCGCACGATCAGCTGGGCAGCGGCGCGCACAATCATTACGCGCGGATCGAAGAGGCCGAGCGCATCGTGTATATGCAAACGCCACGCCAACAAAATTGGAAAAGCAACTTGATCGAGCTGTAGCCCAGACCAGTAGGCAGTCCCGTCGATCCAGCTGTTTTGTGGAAATGAGCCGTCTGGACGCTGGATCGCCGCTAGCCAGATTAATGCACGCAGCGGCGTCCCCATCTGACCCGTGGCGAGGAGCGCGCTGGCACTCTGCACTAGGTCGCGCGTCCAGACCAGATGATAGCCGCCGAAATCCAAATCGCCTTTCACTTCGCCCCAGGGAATGCTCATCGAAGCGACGATTGCGCCTTGGAAAACCTTGTCTTCATGCGCAAGCAAAACGCACCGGCCCAGTCGATATTCCCCTCCGTCATCGGACGTGTCGCTGTTGAATTCGAACTCGGCATTGATCAGCGCGCGTTGCCACTGACGAACATACCCTTCGCGTTTTAACTCAAAGGGCTCCGCCAGCGATTGGAACAATTTCGTGGCAGCGCTCTGGTAACTGCGACCAAGAGCAACAGCGATCGTGAATTCACCGGTGTTCGGCAAATCGATTTCGCCGGTCAACGCGATATTCCCGTTAGGCGCTGTTCGAAATTGCCAGTCCATTTTGAAGTTATCCATCAGATCCTGCCAACCATCGCTGAAGCCGACGTAGCCGACCGAGCGCCGGGAGAAACCGCTGCTGCACGCCATTAACAGATGAACGTTCTGGCGCTGTGCGTGCATCAGTTTGTTACCACCGATTTCGGTGCACGACCCGGAGTTGCCGGCGCCAAAGCCAGCCAGGTGCGGCGCCAGCAACGAGTACAGGCGCAACTTGACGCGTAACGATTCGTCGAACACCTCGAGTTTTGTGTGCACGAGCAGGACCGACCGGTGTGGATCGGTGAGCACATCTTTCACCAGACGATAGCGGCCGTTCGGTTCTGAATTGGTTAGGCGATAAAACAGGCAATCGCGCTCCGGATATTCAATCTCGTGATTCAGGTCGCGCTTTTCTTCGTGGCAAAATGTTTCGCCGTCGCTGATCAGAAACTGAAAGTCGCGCGTGTTCGGTTTATCGACGTGAGGATAATAAATTTCGTTTACGATCCCGTGACTCAGCGTGAACCAGACGCGGCAACTGGTGTGATACGCCGTGCCAACTCCCTCTTTCGCGCTCGACGTCCAGCGCGGCTCAATGCCCGGCGCGCCAAACGCCACTGAACTCTCAGGCGAACTCATCCACTAAGCGTTAGACGATTCGAATCCCAACAGCAAGATCGTCACCGAAAATTCGACCGCGGATTGAAACTCGTTCGGCTCCCCCGTCACTCGCCGCTACCCTTCGCGACTTGCCTTGTATGTCGCCGATCTCATCGGCTCCATTGCACGGACAACACGATCTTTGTTTGAGCACCACGCACAACAAGACCGCTGCACCTTCTTTTGCGGCGGAACGCTCGAGGGCTGGAACTATACGAATACCGCGACGGTCAACGGCCTCAACGGCCACGGTAATTGGACGTTTACCTACAACTACAACGTCGCCACCATAGGATCGGTTGGTGAGGCAACCTGCTGGAGCTGCGACCAATCGGGTGGCGGTGCCGTGGACGTCAAGTTCTGCGGCTTTGTAGCCGGTGAAAGCTTCCTTAAGAAAGCCAGGGACAACAGCGGATGGGATAAAAAATACTCGTTCACGCTTACAGAGCCGGACCCGATTACCGGTTTTGCCAGTTTCTCGCGTGACGAATGTAATGGCAACGCTCCAGAGGTCCACTGACGGCGGAATTACGTGGTTCGACGTGCAGGGCCCGTTCGCTTTGGATACTTCGAACATTGTCAGTTGCGGCAGACCGAATGACTTAGCAACGTTCTGCGACAACGCCGGCGCGCCGACTGATTACGTCGACGATGCCAATGCTGGCTTCGGAGGCAACGTGGCGGCTGTAGGTAGCTTCCTGCATAGTAGTATTGCGGGGCACATGACGCCGGACTTTACGAACAATATCCTGAGCGGCCTGAACGGTTCCCCGGATAACTTCCCGACTAACAACAATGATCTGTGCGACTACAGCCAGACAGCGCCGTTTTCCGTGGATTTCCCTGGCATCACAGACGCAGGCATGTACCAAGTCCACGTCACCGGGACGGTCAAGGGCAACGCGGGTGTTGCTGATCAACAGTTCAACGTGACCGGCGGCGGTACTGTACTTGGTGGGTGCGACACTTGCACTCCCGTTTGCAATCCCGAGTAGTTCTAAGCGAAACAGCTGTTAGAGAATGAGCGCCGGGAGGTGAAAATCCTCCCGGCGCTTTCTCTTTTTTGAAGACACGAATTAACACGAATGAAATGTGTTGTAGCCACAGCGCTGTGCGCCGTTGATCAGGATGATGGGTTGGGGAACACACGCGTCGCGCGTGTTGATCGTTGCGTCTCGCGACGACGGACTTTGATCAACTCACCACGGCGAACACGGAGGGCGCAGAAGATCGGACAGAATTTACAGAATCAACAAAATGGTACGAAATCCATTGAAACTCCCTCGGCTCCCGCCTTGCTCGGCGCTACCGGTGGCGCCCTTTACCTTATCTCGGAGATCCCATTTCCTCGATTCTGAACATTCTGTTCACTCTGTCCAAAGCTCCGGTGTTTTGTGGTCTGCCGCGCAGTAGATCGCCACGGCGACCAAAGGCGGATTCCGCTAGGGTAAAATCAAACCGCTTCTTCCTGATTTCCTGATTCAAGTTCCGTTCATTCTGTCGGCTTGATTCAACCATGTTCGCAGATTAAGCGTGGCTCTGGCATATGGCCCGATCGAGCACGAGTGAAGTGTTGCGCGCGCACTGCGCAGCGATAGCGGAGGAGGAAGCAGTCCTGCGTGAAGGCGGCGGCAAGGCCGGACACGAGCGTCAGCGGAAAATGGGACGCTTGTCGGTCCGCGAGCGGATTCGGCATTTGCTCGACAAGGACTCGCCGTTTTTTGAGATCGAGCTCTGGGCCGCGTACAAGATGTACGAGCAATGGGGGAAGATCCCCGCAGCCGGAGTCGTCACCGGTATTGGGAATGTCGAAGGCGTTCCGTGTATGATCGTCGCCAACGACGCAACCGTGAAAGCCGGCGCGTTTTTTCCAGCCACGACCAAGAAAGTGATTCGCGCGCAGCGGATCGCGTTCGAGTGCGCGCTCCCGCTCGTTTATCTCGTCGATTCGGCGGGCGTGTTTCTGCCGATGCAGGATGAAATTTTTCCAGATGAAGATGATTTCGGCCGGATTTTTCGCAATAACTCCGTGATTTCAGCGGCGGGCATCCCGCAGTTTGCTGCGATCATGGGCAATTGCGTCGCCGGCGGCGCGTATCTGCCGGTATTGTGCGACAAGATTTTGATGACCCAAGGAAGCGGCCTGTATCTCGCCGGCCCGTCGCTGGTGAAGGCGGCCATTGGTCAGATTGTCGAGGCGGAAGAACTGGGCGGCGCGCGAATGCATTCGGAGATAAGCGGAACAGTCGATTTTTTTGAAAAAGACGATCCGTCGTGTCTCAAGCGACTTCGTTCGTTAGTCGCTCTGCTGCCCGAAGCGAGCGGCGCGCTCGGAGATCGCGCCCTACCAAAAATACCGAAGCCAGCGAAGAATCCGGACAGCGTTTACGATCTGATCAGTTTCGATGGGCGGAAAAATTACGACGCGCGCGATCTGCTGGCGACAATCGTTGATGAAGGTTCAATGGATGAATACAAGGCTGATTACGGCAAAACGCTCGTGACTGCTTATGCCCGCATCAATGGCCGACCGGTGGGCATTGTTGCCAACCAACGCGTGCAGGTCAGGACGAAAAAGGAAGGAATCCAGATGGGCGGCGTCATTTATTCCGCTAGCGCGGACAAAGCAGCGCGGTTTGTGATGGATTGTAATCAGACAAATTTGCCGATCGTTTTTTTGCAGGACGTTAGCGGGTTCATGGTCGGTCTCGACGCGGAAGAGAGCGGCATCATTCGCAGCGGGGCGAAGCTGGTGAACGCGGTCAGCAATTCCGTTGTGCCGAAGATCACAGTGATCGTGGGAGGATCGTTTGGCGCCGGCAATTATGCGATGTGCGGCAAGGCGTATGATCCGCGATTCATCGTTGCCTGGCCGAATGCGCGATATGCAGTGATGGGTGCCGCGCAAGCGTCGGACACGGTATTCTCGATTCTCGCTAAGGCGCACGAGCGCGGCGACAAAAAAGCGTCGCCTGAGGAACTGGAGGACCTTCGCGTGGGGGTGAAACAGAGTTACGAAGAGCAAACCGATATCCGTTACGGCGCCGCGCGCGGCTGGGTGGACGCGATCATTCAACCGCACGAAACCCGTGACGTGCTGATTCGGCTTTTGGACTACGTCTCGCGTCCAATGCCGAAAGCGCACTTCCACACCGGAGTCATCCAAACGTAGCCATTCATCGACTTGCCGATGTACGATGTAACAATCCCATGCCTGTTGTTTTAGTCGAAACAGAATCGCCGCAGATAAGCGTCGTAACTCTCAACCGGCCTGAGCGTCGGAACTCGCTTACTCTCGAGCTATTAACTGAATTATGCACGGCCATTAACGTCGCGTCGGAGCAACCGGAGCAGCGGGTTCTAATATTTCGCGGTGCAGGCGC
>WNFJ01399555.1_pt1 | contig 11132 bp, 12 predicted proteins | sample 5400461 | NCBI WGS metagenome assembly WNFJ01 (sample SAMN13153349, study PRJNA577476) | soil metagenome | isolation source: 115 cm saprolite on Douglas fir-dominated hillslope | place: USA:California | collected 2013-09-17 | reverse complement strand
GATCTGGACGTTGCCGGTGGCGATCTGGCGGGACAGCGCCTGGTAGGCGCCGAGCAGCAGCTGTTGGCCGGTCTGGCCACGCGCGTAGAACGTGCGCGACACCTGCACCCCGCCGAACGAGCGGTTCGCCAGCAGGCCGCCGTACTCGCGTGCGAACGGCACGCCCTGGGCGGTGCACTGGTCGATGATGCGCGTGCTGATTTCCGCGAGCCGATACACGTTCGCCTCCCGCGAGCGGAAATCACCCCCCTTGATCGTGTCGTAGAACAACCGGAACACGGAGTCGCCGTCGTTCTGATAGTTCTTCGCCGCGTTGATTCCGCCCTGGGCCGCGATCGAGTGGGCGCGCCGGGGCGAGTCCTGGAAGCAGAAGCACGACACCTGGTAGCCGAGCTCGGCGAGCGATGCGGCGGCGGAGGCGCCGGCGAGCCCGGAGCCGACCACGAGGATGCGGTGTTTGAGCTTGTTCGCGGGGTTCACGAGCTTGATGGCGGAGCGATGGCGCTCCCACTGCTCGGCGAGCGGGCCCGACGGGATCTTGGCGCGGAGCTCCATGCTCAGCGCACCACGCCGCCGAGGACCGCGAGCGGGATCGCGATGTAGCCAGCGGTGATGAGTCCGGCAAGCGCGCCCGCGATGCCGCGGCGCCAGCCGGCGGTGGGGGAGCGGTTCAGGCCGAGCGTCTGGCACGCGCTCCACAGGCCGTGATCGATGTGCAGCCCGACGGCCGCCACCGCCACGATGTAGGCCAGGGACACAGGCCAGCGCCGCAAGCTGGCGACCACGTTGTGGTAGGGGTCGCCGGCCACGAAGCTCGGGTTCGTGCGGCCGAAGGTGAGGTCCAGCAGGTGATAGATCACGTAGCAGAAGATGATGACGCCGCCCCACCGCATCGTGCGCGCGGCGTAGGTCGTCTCGACAGGCGCCAACTGACGGTAGCCAACCGGGCGCGCCCGCCAGCTCGCGCGCGTCACGGCGATCGCCGCCCAGAGGTGGGCGACCACGGCCACGAGCAGGACGCCGCGCACGATCCAGAGCACCTGGCCGCGGGCGAAGAAGGGCGCACCGACCGCGCGCAGGCCCTCGGCGTAGGCGTTAAAGCCCGCCGGCCCCTCGAACACCTTGAGGTTGCCGGCCAGATGCGCCACCACGAACAGCAGCAGCACCACGCCCGTCGCCGCCATGACGACCTTCTTGCCGATGAGGGAGTGGGCGAGGCCCGGGGGGGCGGCCACGGCGGGGCTGGGGAGCGTGGTCATGCAACGGTGGGATGATACCTGCTCGCCGGCGGCGGCGGCAAGGCGAGGCAGTCCGGCGCTATCTTAGTCAGGGGTCGGTCGATGCGAGCGGCCGGCGGACCCTGCGAGGTGCGTGCGGCGTCGCTCTCACTCCTTAACCCTGAGCCCGGGAGCTCCGCATGGCTATCCAGTCACCCATCATCGTGTCCACCACCTTCGATGTGCAAGGCCGGCGGGTGCGCGAGTATCGGGGCGTGGTGCGGGGCATCACGGTGCGCGCGCCCACCATCGCGCAGGGCATCCTCGGCGGCCTGAAGAGCATCATCGGGGGCCAGATCGGGGCCTATACGGAGATGTGCGAGCAGGCGCGCCAGACGGCCTACGACTTGATGGTCGAGCACGCGCGCCAGGTCGGTGCGAACGCGGTCCTAGGGGTGAGCTTCGACGCGTCCGAAGTCGCGAGCCGGGCCTCGGCCACGGAGGTCTTGTGTTACGGGACGGCGGTGGTGCTCGAGTGACGCACGGCTCGCCGCGGGCCACCACGGCCACCCGGCCCGACGCCGCGCGGCGCGACGCGCCGGCGGTACCGGCGCCGGCGCCCCCCAGGCGACCGACCGTGGTAATCGTCGGCGCCGGGTTCGGCGGCTTGCGGGCCGCGCGACGGCTGCGGCACGCGCCCGTCGACGTCCTGCTGATCGATCGCCACAACTACCATCTGTTTCAGCCGCTCCTCTACCAGGTGGCGACGGCGGGGCTCGAGCCCGAGCAGATCGCCCGGCCGGTGCGCGCGATCCTGCGCGGGCAGCGCAATCTCGAGTTCCGCATGACGGAAGTCACCGGCCTCGAGTCAGCCGAGAAGCGGGTGCTGACGACCGACGGGGCGATCGCCTATGACTACCTGATCCTGGCCGTGGGGGGGGAAACGAACTTTTTCGGTCTGGAGGGCGTGCCGCGCCACGGCTACGGCTTGAAGGACATTCCCGAGGCGATCCGGATCCGCAATCACGTGCTCCGTGCCTTCGAGCGCGCGACGCTCGAGCGCGATCCGGAGCGCCGCCGCGCCGAGCTCACGTTCGCCGTGGTGGGCGGGGGCCCGACCGGCGTCGAGATGGCGGGGGCGCTCTCGGAGCTGATCCGGCTGGTCCTGGTGAAGGACTATCCGCGGCTGAACGTGACGGACGTGCGCGTGCTGCTGCTCGAGGCGACCGACCGTCTGCTCGGGCCCATGCCCGCCCGCCTGCGCGAGGCCGCGGCCGAGACGCTGTGGCGCAAGCACGTCGAGGTGCGCTTCGGCGCCACGGTGGCGGACTACGACGGGGCCCAGGTGTTGCTCAAGAGTGGCGAGGTGATCCCGGCCTGCTCACTCATCTGGGCCGCCGGTGTGCAGGCCGTCTCGCTCACCGGCCGCTTGGGACTGCCCACGGGGCGACAGGGTCGCGTGCCCGTGACGCCCACGCTCGACGTTCCGGGCCACCCCGACATCTACGTCATCGGGGACGCCGCCTACCTCGAAGCCGGGGGGGTCGCGCTCCCGATGATGGCCCCCGTCGCGCTCCAGATGGCTGAAACGGCGGCCACGAACATCGCGCACCGCCTCACCGGCACGCCCCCGACCCCGTTCGCCTACCGGGATCCGGGCTCCCTCGCCACCATCGGCCGGAACGCGGCCGTGGCCTACATCCGGGGGATCGGCTTCACGGGCTTTCCGGCGTGGGTGGTCTGGTTGGTGGTGCACATCATCCAGCTCATCGGGTTCCGCAACAAGCTGTTCGTCCTGCTGAACTGGGGGTGGGACTACTTCTTCTACGAGCGGGCGGCGCGGCTGATCACAACGATGGAGTGATCACCGCAGCGTCGGGCGGGGCGCCGAGCGTCGCACCCACCGCCCGGCGCGCGCCCTGCGCACGCGCCGCACGACACCGTTCCAGCCGCACTCGAGGCACCAGCGGCGCTCGAGCAGCGGCACGAGGCGATCGAAGAAGCGGTTCTTGATCGCGACCATATCGACCTGACAGTGCGGACAGCGGGGACCCTGCGGCAGCAGCAGGTAGACGACTGCGGTCACGATCACGACGCGCATGAGCACGGTCGTGAGCAGCACCACGACCACGAGCATGCTGGATGATAGTACGCCGGCGCCGCCGGGGCCATCCATCCGCGGTCGGCCGCGGGCCGCCTCCGCGGACCACGCCGCCACGCGGGGCGGGGCGCGCCCCTAGGGGGTAGCGGCGCGCGGCTCCCGCGCGAACGCGAGGATGCGGCGCTCGAGCTCGGCCAGCTCGACCGGTTTCACCAATACACGCTCGCGGGCCACCGGTGTGTTCCCCGGCTCGGCGAGCTGCGAGACGTCCCCCGACAAGAAGAGCACGCGGGCGGCCAGTTCGGGCCGCTCCTCCTCGAGCTGCGCGAACAGCTCGGTCCCGCTCATCCGCGGCATCCGCAGGTCGGCGAGAATCACATCCGCCGGCTGGACGCGCAGCCGGGCGAGTCCGTCGACGCCGTCGACCGCTTCTTCGACCTCCGCCCCGCGGCGCTTGAGGAATCGCGCCATCGGTCGCCGCACCCCTTCTTCGTCGTCCACGATCAGCACCCGGATCCCGGCGAGCGACGCCGCCCGCGGGCCCGGGGCCGCCCCGGGGCTCGGGGACGCCGCTTGCGCCGCGGGCGGGGCGGCGGCAGGCGGGGCAGGGGGGATGGGCGTGGTGGTGGGCGTGGGGGTCGGCGTGAACGCCGCGGGGAGCGACAGGACGAAGCGTGCCCCGGCCGCGGGAACGGGAGCGGGAGCAGCCGAGAGCACCAAGTCGCCACCCGCCTCGCGGGCGATTTGGCGCGAGATGTAGAGGCCGAGGCCGGTGCCCTGGCGTCCCTTGGTCGTGGCGAACGGCCGGAACAGGCGCGGCGCGAATTCCGGCGGCACCCCTTTGCCATTGTCGCCGATGGCGACCGACACGCGCGTGTCCTGCACCCATGTGTCCACGGTGAGTTGGCGCGGGGGCGTGATGCGCCGCAGCGCGTCAATCGCGTTGGCGAGCAGATTCACGACGACTTGCTCGAGCTTGATGGCGTCGCCCTCGACGGCCGGCAGGTGCGGGTCGAGGCGCCCGCCCACCGTGATCTCGTCCACGCCGAATCGATAGGAGACGAGGTCCAGGGCGCCGCGCACGACATCGTTGAGATTGACCCGGGTGACCTCCGGCTCGGTGGCGTGCACGAACCGGAGCAGGCCCCGCAACAGTTTCCCCGCCCGCCGGGCCTGGCGCAGGATCTGCGTCATCTCGGCGCGCTGCTCTTCGCCGAGGCTGGGATCGGCGAGGCGGTTCTCGGCGTGCGCCGCGATCGCCATCAGGGGATTGTTCACTTCGTGGGCGACGCCAGCGAGCAGCTCACCGGCAGCCGCAAACCGGCCCTGTTCCTGGGCGCGATCCCGCAGTACGCGAGTCATGGCGTTGAAGTGCTCCGCGAGTTGCCCGAGCTCGTCGGCCCCCCGCACTGGCACGCGTACCGAGAGATCGCCGTCTGCGACCTGGGCCAGACCGGTCTCGAGATCGCGCAGCGGGCGCCACACCCGTCGCCGCACGGCGAAGAGCAGGGCAGGCCCGAGCAGCAGGCCCATGAGGAGCCAGACGAGGGTGTCGCGCCGCACCTCGTTCGCCGCCTCCCGAACGCCCCGCTGGCGGACCACGAGGTCGGCGCGGGCGAGCTGGGAGGCCCGCTCGTGCGGCAAGTCCGCGGCGCGGACGAGCGAATCCACGTCCAGCAGGCGCGCCTCCGCCTGGGCCCGGCGCCCGGCCCCGAGCAGCGCTAACACGTTCGCCAGGTCGTTCGCGACGCGCGTCATCGCCTCGTCGGTTTGGGCAAGCGCCTCGCGCATGGCCGGCGTAAACGGGGCCTGCGGCGGCTGCGCCAGCGGTGCCCGAGCCCCTAGGACGAGTCGGTAGGCCACCCGCAGCGAGTCGGCCGGCGCTCGCGCGCGGCGGGCGAGGTCGCGGGTCAGAACGAGGGCGTGAGCGAGCGCGGCCTTGCGCCGGGCGAGGTCGTCTCCCACGTCGGCGATCCCCTGGATCGTGCTACCGAGGGCGAGCGCGGGACGACTGACACGGAAGTACAGGTACAGCGGGAGCGCGCTCGCGTACGCGGCCGCGCCGAGCGCGACGGCGAGCAGCGTGATGCGCAGACTGATCGCGCGCCCGCCGGCAAGGCGGGCCAGCCGGACCAACCGAGGAGCTCTCACTGGGGCAGGAGCGCGAGACGACCGGTCACTGGGGATCCCCCCTGAACGCGTGCGCGCGCGCCAAATCTAGCGTAACGTAGGGGGTAAGATAACGCTCTCCCCCAATCGGATCGACCCAAGTGCGACCCAGCGTGCTCCGTTCCGCCAGCGTGGGCGTCCTCTGCCTCTGCGCCGCCCCAGCCGTCTCGGCCCAAGCGGACGCATTCGAGCAGCGTCTCCTGGCGATCCCCGACACGGCGAGTGCGCGCCGCCTCACGCATGACCTGACGCGCGCGCCCCACGTCGCGGGAACCCCGGCCCAAGCGGCGACCCGCGACTACGTGCTCGAGCGACTGCGGGCGTGGGGGCTCGAGGCGTGGAGTAAGGAATACACGGTCTACCTCCCGCACCCCGACAGCGTGGCGGCCTGGGTAATCCCCGGCCCAGGCGCGCCGCCGGAAGCGCTCTCGCTCCGCGAGCCGGCGCTCGCGGCCGACTCGACGAGCGGCGGGCCCCAGGTCCCGTCGTTCAACGCCTACACGGGGGACGGGGATGTAGCCGCGGAGGTTGTCTACGTCAACTACGGCCTCATTGAGGATTACCGCACCCTCGATTCGCTCGGTGTCGCCATCCGCGGCAGAATCGCGATCGCCCGGTACGGGCGTTCGTTCCGGGGCATCAAGGCGCGCGAGGCGGAGCGTCACGGGGCGGCCGGCCTCATCATTTATTCCGATCCTCAGGACGACGGCTACAGCCGCGGCGACATCTATCCCGAGGGACCGATGCGGCCCTGGGGCGGCATCCAGCGCGGCAGCATCCTCAACGTGAACGGCGACCCCACGACCCCGGGCTACGCGTCGCTTCCTGGCGTTCACCGGGTACCCGAGGAGTCGCTGCCCTTGCCGCGCATTCCCGTGATCCCGCTGAGCTATGGCAACGCGCAACGCCTGCTCGAGCGGATCGGCGGGCCGTCGGTCCCGCAGGCCTGGCAGGGCGGGTTGCCGTTCCGCTACCACGTCGGCCCCGGGCCAGGGCGCGCCCGCCTGCACACCCAGACCGAGCGCGGCGCCCGGGCGCTGCACCGGATCTGGGACACCTTCGGCGTGATCCGGGGCTCGACCTACCCGGACGAATGGGTGCTGGTGGGGGCCCACCGCGACGCGTGGAGCCCGGGCGCGGCCGACAACATCAGCGGCTGCGTGACCGTCCTCGAGGCCGCGCGCGCGTTCGCCGAGCTGGCGCGGGCCGGCCTGCGGCCGGCGCGCACCATCATGTTCGCCACCTGGGACGCCGAGGAGTGGGGGCTGATCGGCTCCACGGAGTGGGTCGAGGAGATGGCGGACTCGCTCGCCGCGCACGCGGTAGCCTATCTCAACGAGGACGACGTCACCCAGGGCCCGCGCTTCGGGGGCGGCGGCTCGCCGTCGCTCAAGCCGTTGATTCGTGATGCCGCGCGCGCCGTGCCCGATCCTTCCGGGCGGGGCAGTGTGTATGACGCCTGGCTCGAGCGCAACAAGGGTGACACCGCCGCGCTCACGCTCGGCAATCTCGGGGGCGGATCCGACTTCGCCGGGTTCTACCACCACCTCGGTATCCCGGCCGCGGCGGTCGGGTTCGAGGGTCCGGGCGGCGTGTATCACTCGATGTACGACTCCTACCACTGGATGAACCTGTTCGGCGATCCCGGCTACCGGACGCATCAGGCCGCGGCCCGACTGGTGGCGGTCCTGCTCGCCCGGCTCGCCAACGCCCCAGTGTTGCCGCTGGACTACGCGGCGTTCGGGGCGGAGCTGACGCGGCTCGTGGCGCCCCTCGACTCGGGGATCACGAAGCGCGGCTGGAGCGTGAGTACGCGCGCGCTCCGGGACGCCTTGGCGCGCTTCACCGAAGCCGCCCGTAGCTTCGCCACGGCGCGCGACAGTGCGCGTGGCGCGCTGCCCCTGCGCGCCCGCCGCGTGAACGCGGCGCTGATGCAGGTCGAACGTCGGCTCACCCGGCCCGAAGGGCTGACCAGCCGCCCGTGGTATCGGAGCGTGCAGTTCGCGTCCGATCTGGACAACGGCTACGCCACGATGGCATTTCCGTCGGTGAACGAAGCGATCCGGTATGCGGACAGCCCGACCACCGAGCGGGAGCTCACCGATCTGGTGACGCGGGTGGATCAAGCCCGCGGCGCCCTCGAGCAGGCCACCGCCGCGTTGCGCTGACTAGCGGCCCCGCGCGCGAGCGGTCAGATTTGCTGCCGCGCCAGGTTACTCACGAAACGAGGGATCGCATGACCGACGAGACCACCGGCGGTGAGCGGATGAAGATCGTGATCGGCTACGCGCTCTGGGCCACGCTCTGCGCTGCGGTGGCCGGTGTGGTGGTGTCGCTCGTCCACACGTGGTTCTTCAGCTACCATCCCGGCCGCAGCGGGCTGTGGAGCACGCTGTTCGAGGATGTGGTCGCGACGCTCGGTATTTCGGCAGGCCAGGGCGCGGTTGCCCTGGTGACCGGCAGCGTGTTCGCCCAGCTAGGGCGTCCGCTGCACGCCACCGTGCTGCTCGGGCTCGTGGTTGGGGTGTTCGATTTCGTGATGAACTTCCTACAGATGGTCGTGCCGCAGACGGAGCTCGGCTGGGTGCCCGACCTCGTCATTCTCGCGGGCGCCACGGTCGCCATCACCGCGTTCGGCGCCCGCCCGCAAGCAGCGGCGGCGCCCTGAGCGCCGCGCCAGCGGCGGGCGCTACAGTTTCGGCAGCGTGATGCCCTGCTGGGCCTGATACTTGCCCTTCTTGTCGCGATAACTCACGTCGCACTCGTCGCCCTCATCCGCGGTAAAGAACAGCACTTGCGCGATCCCTTCGTTCGCATAGATGCGCGCCGGGAGCGGTGTCGTGTTCGAGATCTCGAGCGTGACGAAGCCTTCCCATTCGGGCTCGAACGGCGTGACGTTGGTGATGATGCCGCAGCGCGCGTAGGTGCTCTTGCCCACGCAGATCGTCAGCACGTTACGGGGGATGCGGAAGTACTCGACCGAGCGCGCCAGGGCGAACGAGTTCGGCGGCACGACGCACACGTCGCCGGTGAACTCGACGAACGACTTCGGATCGAACGCCTTCGGGTCCACGATGGCCGACAGCGCGTTCGTGAAGATCCGGAACTCGGGGGCGACGCGCATGTCATAGCCGTAGGAGGAGACGCCGTAGGAGATGACGCCCGGGCGCGCCTTGTTCTCGGCGAACGGCTCGATCATGCGGTGCGCGGCGGCCATGCGCCGGATCCAGCGATCGGACTTGATCGACACGCGCGGCAATATATCGGCGGCATCGACACTTACGCCACTTGCTTCGGTTGACAACGCGGCGGTGCGCGAATTACGTTTCGGGGAGTAAGTGAAATTTTTCACGAACTCATGAACTCGCCCTATATCCCCTTCCTGATCCTCCTCGGTGTCGCGGCGTTCACCGCGTTCGGGATGATCGGGGCGTCGCACCTGCTGTCGCCACACCGGCCGACCCCGACCAAGGACACCCCCTACGAGAGCGGCATGCCCCCGCTCGGCAACGCCCACGAGCGGTTCTCGGTGCAGTTCCGCATGGTGGCGATGCTGTTCATCATTTTTGATATCGAAACCGTGTTCCTGATCCCGTGGGGGGCGATCTACTGGAACGGCGGGCTCGAGGGCGGACCGGGAACCGGGTTCCTCTTGGCGGAGATGGCCGTGTTCATGTTCGTCCTCGCGGTCGGCTACGTGTATGTCTGGAAGCGCGGGGCGCTGCAGTGGGACTAGGCAGTGGGCGGGGGCAGCGGCAACGGGAGCCACCCGGGGCCCAGGGGGGTAGGGCCACATGAAGCGCGTGCTTGAGACCAAGGACGTCGCGGGTCAGAGCCCCAACTACCTGCTCGCCCGGGCCCAGGACCTGGTCGACTGGGCGGTGAACGCGTCGCGCGCCAACTCGCTCTGGCCGATGCCGTTCGGCACCGCCTGTTGCGCGATCGAGTTCATGGCCACGGCCGCGAGCCGCTACGATTTCGCCCGTTTCGGGATGGAGCGCCAAGCGTTCTCGCCGCGCCAGGCGGACGTCCTGATCTGCGCCGGCCGGCTGCCATTCAAGCTGGCGCCCGTGATCCGGCGCATCTACGACCAGATGCCGCAGCCCAAGTGGGTGATCTCCATGGGCGCGTGTGCGTCGACGGGCGGAATCTTCGACAACTACGCGATGGTGCAGGGGATCGACACGATCGTTCCGGTGGACGTCTACGTGCCGGGCTGTCCGCCCCGTCCCGAAGGGCTGTTGTACGGGGTCCTGTTGTTGCACAAGAAGATCAAGGGCGAGTCGCTGTTCGACCGCGTCCCGCGCCGCGACGAGGCGGTGCTGGACGAGCGGGGCCTGCGCCTGCCCCCCGACCAGATCGACGAGATCTCCGAGCCGTTCGGAAACTCCGTTCACCAATTCCGGTCGGAGTGAACCCGTCCGTCGACGCCCTGCGAGCGACCTTCGGCAACGCGATCGGCCGCGTCGTCGAAGCCTGCGGCGACACCATTGTGTACGTGGCCCAGGCGAGTCTCGGTGCGGTGATGGCCTGGCTCCGGGACACGCCCGGGCAGGCGTACGACTACCTGGTGGACGTCACCGCGGTCGAGTACCGCGACCGCGAGCGCCCGCTCGAAGTGGTGTACTTCCTGCGCTCACTCGCGCGGCAGGCCGAGCTCCGCGTCAAGGTGGAGCTCGACCCGCGGGGGGAATTGACGCTCGACTCGGTCGTGCCACTCTGGCGCGGTGCCGATTGGCTCGAGCGCGAAGTGTACGACATGTTCGGCATCACCTTCCGGGGGCATCCCGATCTGCGCCGCATTCTGATGTGGGAGACCTACGCCGAGGGGCATCCGCTGCGCAAGGACTTCCCACTGCGGGGCCGGTTCAGTCGCGCCGAGCAGGTGCGCCAGGCGCTCACCGCCCAGCCCGAGGCCCACTACTCGATGGAGGAGCTCTCGATTGCCGACGCGTACAGCGAGCTCCCGGCCGACATGAAGGAGCGGCTGCGCCGCGGCGAGCGCGGCACGCTGCGCCACTCGGAATGAGCAAGCGCACGGTCGAGCTCGAGCTCGCGACGCCCGGGCTCGACGCGCAGGGCCAGCCGGTGCGGGTGCCGCTCGGCGTCGCCCTCCCCGCGGGCGTCGCTCCGGACGCCCCGGAGCCCGAGCTCGCGGGCGAGCACATGCTCGTCAACATCGGCCCGCAGCATCCCGCGACCCACGGCGTGCTGCGGCTCGTCGTCGAGCTCGACGGCGAGACCGTGGTGCGGGTGATTCCGCACGTCGGCTACCTCCACTCGGGCTTCGAGAAGCTGGGCGAGTATCGGCATTACAATCAGATCATTCCGCTCACCGACCGGACCGACTATCTGTCGCCGATGGCGAACAACGTCGGCTTCGCCCTCGCGGTCGAGAAGCTCATGGGTCTCGAGATCACGCCGCGCTGCACCGTCCTGCGAGTGATCGCGTGCGAGATGAGCCGGATCATTTCGCACATGGTCTGGCTCGGGACCACCTCGATCGACCTCGGGGCGTTCACGCCGTTCCTGTGGGCGTTCCAGGAGCGGGAGCGCATCTACAACCTCCAAGAGATGTGGACCGGGGCGCGGCTCACGACCAGTGTCACGCGGGTGGGCGGGATGATGGCCGACGTGACCGACGC
>WNFJ01230278.1_pt1 | contig 11132 bp, 11 predicted proteins | sample 5400461 | NCBI WGS metagenome assembly WNFJ01 (sample SAMN13153349, study PRJNA577476) | soil metagenome | isolation source: 115 cm saprolite on Douglas fir-dominated hillslope | place: USA:California | collected 2013-09-17 | reverse complement strand
CATCCTGCGGGTGCTCGATCAGGCTCGGCACCTTGACGGCGAAGCGGCCGCTTTGGCCTTCCAGCGCGCCGGCGGCGATCAGGCTGTTGTAGGAGGAAAAGCCGGTGATGAACTGATCGAGCGAGACCCCGTAGCTCTTCATCAGCATCGGCTCGGCGATGATCTCGACCGCCTCGTCGCGGGCGCCGCGCAGCTCGGCGGCGAGCACGCCCGGCGCCTGCTCGATCGCGTTCTTGGCGGCGCGCGCGATGTGCAACAGCGTGCGCTCCGGCACGTCGCCCGAGAGCGCCACCACCAGCACCGGATAGAGCGAAAGGTTGACCTCCAGCACCTGCGGCTCGTCGACGTCCTTCGGCAGATCGTGCTTGGCCTGGTCGACCTTGGCGCGCACGTCGGCGAGCGCCGACTTGGAATCGAAGCCGGCCTCGAATTCGAGCAGCACGAAGCCGCCGCCCTCGAACGCGGTCGAACGCATTTCCTTCACGTTGCCGACCGACTTGAGCTGGGTCTCGACCGGGCGCAACAGCAGCCGCTCGGAGTCCTCCGGGCTGATGCCCCGCTGCGACAGCTGCACGTAGATGATCGGAACCCGCACGTCCGGCTCCGCTTCCTTCGGTATGGTCACGTAGGCCACCATGCCGGCGCAGAGCAGGAAGATCAGCGTCGCGATCGTCAATCGCCCGTGGCCGATGGCATAGTCGATGAATTTGGACATGCGCTGAGTTCTTGCTTCAGGTTGCGGCCGCGGCCGCCCGTTCCCTCCCCCTGAAACGGGGAGGGTGGCGCCGAAGGCGCCGGGTGGGGGTCCCGCGCACCAACAGATTCGGAGTTTGTCGCGTGACCCCCACCCGACCCGCTTCGCGGATCGACCTCCCCCTTTCAGGGGGAGGTATCGCTGAGAGCGCGCTGGTTTTGACATAGGAGATAGCCGTCGCAAGTGGTGGAAGCGTTGGGTTGTATGCAGGTTATCGGCTGGCCGAATATTCCGCGGCCGGGACGGCCTCGACGTGCTGTCCTTCGCGCACGAAGTCCTGTCCCTGCACGATCACGCGCCCGCCGTCCGCAACGCCGCCGACCCACATGGAGGTTTGCTCGTCCTCGATGACATTGACCGGGATGAAGCCGACAATTCCGTTCCCGTCGACGGTGCGCACGCCGAGGTCGCCGGTCGACGAAAACGTCAGAGCCGAGCGCGGCACGCTGGTCGCCGCAATGGCGGCGAGCGGAATTGCCACGTCCGCGCTGATCCCGTCGGGTATGGCCCCGTCCGCATTGGGCAGCTCGATCTCGACCCGGTAGGTGCGGGTGGTCTGGCTCGCGGTCTTCGACACGAACCGCACCTTGCCGCTCGCGGTCTCGCCGGTGATGAGCCGCACCTCGGCCTTATCGCCGACCTTGATGCCGGCGAGCCTGCGCTCGGACACCTCGACCACGGCCAGCATCGGATCGAGCGCGACCAGCGTGCAGAGATCCGCGCCCGCCATCGAGAAGGCCGCCTTGCCGACCTCGACGGATATGTCGCTGATGACTCCGGCCCAGGGGGCGCGGATCACGCCGCGATCGAATTCGGCTTCGGCGTACGCCTGGGCGGCTTTCGCGGCCTCGAGCTGCGCTTCGAGATTGACCAGGTCGAGCTTCGGCATGGCGCCGCTCGCGATCAGGCGCCGCTTGGCCTCGAGCTCGGTCTGGCGCTGCACCACCAGGGATTTCGCCTGCGCGACCTGGGATTCCCTCGCCTCGTCGGAGAGCACCGCGATGACGTCGCCCGCCTTGACCAAAGTCCCGCGGCGAGCCCGAAGCTCGGTCAAGACGCCGCCGGTTCGCGCCGTGATGGTGACCCTGCGGTCGGCCTCGGTGCGGCCGGAGAGAAGGAGCTTGCGGCGGTGGGGCACGACGCTGGTTTCGGTCACGCCGACGCGGAACAGCTTCTTGCCCTCGGACTCGTTTGTCCGAATGGCCGCGTTGCTTTCCGCGCTCTCGCGCGGCAGCAGATGCCCGGACAGAATCCAGAGCGTGGCGGCCGCGACCAGGCCGAGCGCGGTGATGCGGCTGGCTTTCATTATCCGCTTCCTTCTTTTTCTCCCACCCTAACCTCCCCCGGCATAAGCGCGTCTACGCGCGTCTTCGCCGCGCTATGCGGGGGAGGGAACGGGAGGGGGACGGGCGGGTGCACAAGCAGGCAGTGGACCATGTGCAGGACGTGCGGAAGCACGGCTTCGGCCTTGAAGGAGGGATCGGATGCGCGCCGCCACGACATGCCGTCGGCCAGCACCATCAACATGGTGGCGGCGCCGTCGAGATCGACCTCGGTGGAAATTTCGCCGCGGCCGGCGGCCCGGCGCAGCATGGCGACGAGGCGGGTCTTGATGTCGAGCTCCAATTCCGAGTGCAGCCGGGCGATCTCCGGGTTGCGGCGGCTCTCGGCCATGATCTCGGCGCAGAGGCCGGCCTCCTCCTCGCTGCGCTCGACCAGGTGGTGCCGCGCGAGCGCCGCCAGTCCCGCGAAGAACCCGGGCGCCCGGTCGACCGCCAGCAAGCTGTCGGCGGCTTCCGCCCGATTGCGCTCGCAGATGCCGGCGATCAGCGCTTCCTTGGAGGGGAAATAGCGGTAGAGATTGCCGGGACTCATCTCGGCTTCGGCGCAGATTTCCTGCATCGAGGCTCCATGGAACCCCGAGCGGGCAAAGCAGCGCTGGGCGGCATCAAGAATCTCCAGCCGGCGATCGGATTGCCGCTGGACATCGGCGCGACGCATCTGAACCCCCCGTTCCGGATGCTGCGGTGCACTTAATGAGAATGAACGTTCGCTCTCTTAGTCGTGCCGGCAGGCTCTGTCAACCATGATCGGCAACAGGTCTCCATCCCTACTTTGTCCCGGCCTTGAGCCGGGACCGTTCCAGGCTCGGAGTTTGGGACGGTCCCGGCTCAAGGCCGGGACAAGTAAGGACGCAGTTTGGTGAGTTGGTGCGAGCCGACGCTTGCCGGACGATGCTCCCGGCGCGTTCACGCCTTGGGGCGCAACGGCACTCCGGTTTCGGCGCGCCGCGCGCGCACGGCGCCATCCTTGTCTTCGGGCGGCTCCGCCTGCAGCGCGGGCAATGGTCGCAAGCAGTCCTTGATGTCGGCCATCCGGAACGGCTTTGGCAGGGACGGCAACATGGACAGGCCATGCGACCTGCCGATCCCCTCGACCTCCAGCAGGGTGCCGATGTCACGGCCGCTGATGAGCATCACCCGTCCCTTGAATTTGCGGGCTTCGAGTTGATGAATGACTTCGATCGCATCCGATTCGCCGAGCGCCAGATCCAGAAAGACCAGATCAGGGTTGCACGGTTCAAGCGCGCTCAGGAACGCGGCGGGATCGACGAACTGCCGCGCGTCGATGCCGATGCCGGCCAGCGTCCTGCAAAGGACCGCGCCGAGCCTGGCCTCGTCGTCGAGCACAAAGGCAAGGCGTATGTCGAATTGATTTGAACCTGCATCCACAGCGAGGCCCCGCGAGATGTTGCACGCAAACCTTGAAGCTTGCAGCCTAATGGTCACTTAACGCTGCCGCTCGGATTTAAACGATGCGAGAGCGGCGATGGCACAGCAATGTCTGTTGGTTTACCCTTGCGGGCAAGCATCGCGAGGGCAGTTGAATGTTCCGGCCGAGCACCAGAATTGCCACCGTCATCGGGGTTGTTGCTCTCGGCAGCGGGCTGTCCGGCGCGGCCGCGCAGGACCTTCCGACGTTCAAGGGCAAGACCATCACCATGCTGGTCGGCTCCGATCCGGGCGGCGGCACCGACGCGACCGGCCGGCTGATCGCGCTCCACCTGCGCAAATATCTGCCCGGCGAGCCCAATATCGTGGTGCAGAACATGTCGGGAGCGAGCGGCATCGCGGCGATGAACTATTTCGTCCGTCGCACGGAGCCCGACGGCCTAACCATCTCCATGGGCTCGATCTCGACCATCGATCCGGTCGTCTTTCGCAATGCCAATGCCCAATACGACCCCAGGACGTTCCGATTTGTCGGCGGCCTCGGGCGCGGCGGCTCGGTGATCTTGCTCAACAAGGCGGCCGAGCCTCGGCTCTACGACAAGTCGGCCAAACCGGTAATGATCGGGTCGGTGCAGGCGATGCCGCGTCCCGGCACCCAGCCGATCTTGTGGTGCATCGAATTTCTGGGCTGGAACGGCGCCTGGGTCAACGGCTATCGCGGGACCAACGAGACCATGTTCGCGCTCGACCGTGGCGAGATCGACATGACCTCGACCGGCAACATTTTCCAAATCCAGGATCGGCTCAACAGCGGGCAGCTCGAGATCATCAATCAGACCGGCGCGCTGCACAGCGGCCGCATCGTGGGCCGGGCGGATTTCGGCGCGGCCCCGCTGTTTCCCGATATGATCAAGGGCAAGATCAACGATCCGACCGCCCAGAAGGCCTTCAACCTCTGGACCGCGCTCAATACGGGAGACAAATGGCTGGCGCTGGCGGAGCGCACGCCGGACGGCATCTTGGCGGCTTACCGGGACGCCTTCGATAAGCTCAGCGCCGAGCCGGAGTTCCTGGCGCAGTGCGAGAGGATCAACGATGGATTCACCCCAATGTCGGCGCGCGATGTCGAGACCGTGGTGGGAACCTTGGCGGACACGCCGGCCGAAGCGGTGGACTTTACCAAGGCGATGATGCGCAGGCAGGGCGTGCGGATTCAGTAGCTCTCGCAACTTGAGGCTCCCTATCGGATCGGGTAGACCCCGCCGGGATGTCCCGCCCGCATTGATCGATCCCGGAAAGGCCGCGTCGCAGAGTCATGAAATTGCAGCTCAGCCTGGCCATCACCTCCAATCCGAGGACATGGCCGATCCTCGATGGCACCGTGAAGCCCGACGGCATCGAGCTTGTTCCCACCCTCCTGCATCCCTCTGAGATGTTCTGGCGGCAATTGCGCTTTGCCGATTTCGACGTGTCCGAAATGTCGGTCTCCTCCCTGCTGATGGCGCGCGCCGGCGGCGACGAGCGCTGGCTCGGGCTGCCGATCTTCACGACGCGAAAATTCTTCCACACCGAAATCCTGGTGCGGCGCGATGCCAAGATCGACCAGCCGGCCGACCTCAAGGGGCGCCGGGTCGGCGTCCCGGAATATCAGCAGACCGCCGCCTTGTGGACGCGCGGCGTGCTGGCGCACGAATTCGCCGTTCCGGCGACCGCGATGGAGTTCTGGATGGAGCGGGTGCCCTCGCACAGCCATGCGGGCGCCGTTTCCTTCAAGCCGCCGCCGGGTGTGACCATCCGTCAAATCCCGGCGGAGAAAAGCATCGGCTCGATGATGCTGTCGGGCGAGATCGAAGCGGTCATCCATTATATCGTGAACAAGAATCTGGTCGACCGCAGCACCGTCGATCTGACCAATCATCGGGACGTCAAGTTCCTGTTTCCGGATCCGGGCCAGGAGGGCGTGCGCTTCTATCGCAAGACCAACATCTATCCGATCAACCACGGGATGGTCATTCGGCGCGAGCTCGCCGAAAAGCATCCCTGGGCGGTGCTGAACCTGTTCAAGGCGTTCGAGGCGGCGAACGAGATCGCCAACCAGCAGCGCATGGAGCATGTGGACTATCATGCCGCCGCCGGGTTGATCGCGCCCGACGCCGCCAAGGCGCTCCGCCAGCCGGTTATTCGGCACGGCATCAAGGCCAACCGCCATGTTCTGGAAACCGCGGCCACCTATTCGGTGGAGCAGGGGCTGACGCCACGCCTGATGAAGCTCGATGAGATTTTTGCTGCCAGCACGATGGATCAGTGAGAGAGAGAATGCGAATAGCGAGTAGCGAATGGCGAGTAGAGAGTGCTGCCGCCATTCCCTATTCGCTACTCGCTATTCGCTATTCGCTATTCGCTGTTCGTCTGCTCGTGGCGTTGCAGCTGGCACCCGTCGTCGCACATGCCGATCAACGCGCGGATTTTCTCGGCGGCCTCACCCGCGACTGTCGCGGTTGCGACCTGTCGGGCGCAAATTTCAAGCGCCACGATCTCTCCGGCGCCGATCTTACCGGCGCCAATCTCCAGCAGGCGAACTTTCACGACGCCGATCTGGCGGGCGCGCGGCTTTCCGGCGCCGACCTCACCGGCGCCAATCTCAACAAGGCCGACTTGCGCCGCGCCGATCTCGCCGGCGCAAAGCTTCACGCGGCCATGCTCTATGCGGCCAATCTCGACGGCGCGCGGCTCGTGGGCGCCGATCTGACCGATGCCCTGATGGGCACCGCCCGCCTCACGCGCGGCGATCTGACCCGGACGATCCTGCGCAACGCCGACCTGCGCAAGGCGCGGCTCGCCGACGCGATCTTGGTGGGCGCCGACCTGTCGGCCGCGGCGCTTGATTTCGCCGTCCTGCGCTCAGCCAAGCTCGACGGCGCCTCGCTGATCGAGGCGCGGCTGATCGAGGCGCAATGCAACGATGCGAGCCTCATCGGGGCCGATCTCACCGATGCGGATGCGTCGGGTGCCAACTTTCGCGGGGCGAATTTCGCGCGCGCTAACCTTGCCGGGGCGAGCTTTCGCAAGGCCGATCTCTACGACGCGCTTCTCGACGAGGCGATCTTCCGCGACACCACCATGCCGGACGGCACGACCCGGCCGTGACAGGTGAGCGAGTAGTGAGTGGTGAGTGGTGAGTAGCGGGCTCCACTACTCACTACTCACTATCAAACACCTCGAGCCGTGCCGAGCTTTCGAACTGGCCTTGGGTCAGTTGCGTCGACATCTGCGGATTGAACGCGCTCTGGCCGGGCTTGCGGAAGAAATTCACCTTGAGCTCGATCTTGCGCCGGTGCTCGGCATCGATGAGCGCGCAGGATTGCTTGACGAACAAGGCGCCCACCGCGCTCTCGCCCTCGGCCGGCGGCAACGCGGTGCAATCGCGCTTGGCTTCGATGTTGAAGCGCGACGCCATGCGGCCGCCGAACAGGTAGGCGTCGTCGCGCTTGCGCAGATCCGCATCGGCGATGTCGACGCGATGCTCGGGGCGGGAATCGGTCACGACCCGAATTCCCTTGAGCACGCCTCTGGCGTCGAACAGGGCCGATACGATCACCGGGAAGGCGAATTCGGTGGTGCCGGCCCAGCGCGCCACTTCGCGATCGAGGTCCTTGGCGCGCGCGATGTACTCGTACTCGTCGTCGTATTCGAAATAGATTTCGTGCAGCCCGCTCGGCTCCGCGCTGCAGCGCGCGAAATCGCTCCAGCCGGCCAGGCGCAGGCGCGGCGGCCCGCCGTTGGACCCGCAGGCGAAGCCGCGAAACTCGTCCGGGGAGGGCTGTGCCGCGACCGGCTGGCCGAGCTTGAGATCCCACACGCTCGCGCGCCGCAAGTCCTGCGCGCCGGCGCCGGCGGTCCAGCAGAGCAGGGCAGCCATGAGATTTGCGAGCTGCCGCATGTCGATGTGCATTCGTGCGATCATTGCGCTATTATCAATAAATCCTACGCGTCCTGGAAACAATGAGGTATATGCGTGTTCAACCCAGGTGATCGATTAGCGCGGCAGCATCCATTTTCAGGCGCGGCCTGTGTTCTCGCGGCCTTGGCCTGCATGTTGGCCGGGGCCGCGCTGGCGCAGAGCAACGATCCGGCGGACATCGCCGCCGGCATGGGGCTGTTCCATCAGAAGGCCCATTGCCAGGCCTGTCATGGCTGGGCGGGTGACGGCCACAAGATGGACAGCCAGATGCCCGACGGCGCCGACCTGCGCGCCAGCACGCTTGACCGGCAAGCCTTGATCCAAACCATCAAATGCGGGCGGCCCGGGACCGGCATGCCGGCCTTCGACAAATTCGCCTATAGCGACGGCCGCTGCTTCGGCCTCAAGGCTGCCGACCTCAAGGCGCGGCAACTGAGCATGTTCGATCCGGCGGCCACCTTGGCGCCGAACGAGGTCGAGAACCTGGCCGATTTCCTCATGGCCAAGGTGGTCGGCAAGGGGCCGCTGGACCACGCCAAGTGCATCGAATTCTGGGGCTCGGACGTCGAAGCCTGCAAGGAATTTCCGAAGTAGGGGCGGCCCTCGTGGCCGCCCTTATCGTTAATGCGAATACGGGACAGCATGGGCCAAAGAGGGACAAAACCAGCATTACATAAGGCTTTCTTGATCGTTCACTATGCTTCGTTTTCGGGCTTGTGATGGACACGCGGGGACAGTAGATTCTTGTAACTACTGTGCAACCGAAGCGGCTTTGACGGGCCGCCAAACCAGCAAAGCGATGCCCCTCACTGCAAAGCAGATGACCGCCGCGATCAAGAGTGGTCGAGACCAGAAGCTTCCCGATGGCCATGGGCTCTATCTGGTGGTGAAAAACGGCTTTGGTTTTTGGGTCTACCAGTATTGGGACCATGGCACCACCAAGAGCAAGCCTTTCGAGCACGGCTTCACCCGCAGCAAGGGTCTAGGGCCGGCCTCTCGGTTGACGCCTGCCGAAGCCCGGCGCGAGCGCGATGCCTTCGCGTTCGCCCAGCGGGAGGGCTTGGAAGCCGCCCGTCACGCCCCGCGCGATGCCAAGGGCGAGCCATTCAGCAAGACGCGGGATCAGTACCTCGACCATCATGCGAGCCTTTGGAGCGCTCGCCAGCAACAGCGGAACCGGTTCCTGCTGACGACCTACGCCAAACCGCTCGACCCTACCCCCATCAACCGCATCACGACTCAGATGGTCGCGGACGCGCTGCGTCCGATATGGACCGGACCGGGCCACAACAAGGGCTCGCGGACGCGAGCGCTCATTGAAGCCGTCATCAATGGCCACGTCACGCCCAATCCGGCCAGGTGGGAAGCTCTGCAAATCTCGACCTACGGGCTCGAATTGAAGCGCTCGAAATCGAATGGCCACGCTGCCATGCCGGCCGCCGAAGTTCCGGCCTTCGCGCGGCGGCTCGATATGACCGATATCGAGGATAGGGCAACGCTCTTTGTGCTCCTGACTGGCGTCCGCAGGCAGGAGGCAGTGGGGGCCACGTGGCAGGAATTCGATATCGGCAACAAGACGTGGCTGATCCCGGCCACCCGGATGAAAAACGGCAAGGATCATTTCGTTCCGTTGACCGATGCGGCCTTGGCCTGCCTTGGCGAGGTCGGGGCGCCGGACGCTCCGGTCTTTCCGTCCAAGCGTGGCGGCTTCCTTGGTCACGATGCCTTGTCGCTGAAAAAGCGGTACGGGCTCGCCTTCGATCTGCACGGCTTCCGCACCACGCTGGCGTCATGGGCGGAAGAAGCCAAGTACCGTACCAACGTGATCCAAGCGCTCTTGGCGCACCGGAAGGCGGACGACAACGGCCGGTCTCTCGGCAGTCAGGACATCGCGTATATGCGGGCAACGTTGTTCGAAGAACGGCGGGCGCTGCATGAGGCTTGGGTCGCCTACGTAACGAGTCGTTAAGCTTTCAGGCAAGAGGCCGGCATCCGTGCCGGCCTCTTTGCTATATTCGATCCGTGCCCGACGCATCGGGCGCCGGCTTTGACGGGCCGGCCAATCAAAGGAGGTCACAGAACGCATAGACGGAATGCCGCGGGCCGGCATGGATGCCGACCTGGCGGTCGAGGTAGCCGCAAGAGCGGCCTTACGATAGTTAAGGCAGGCCAAACTACGAATCTGGGGGTCAGGAGTTCGAATCTCTTCGGGCGCGCCACTTAGCCATGAAATTTAGAGGTAATTTGAGCACATGAAAAGGTGCCATGCAGAACTAGATCATCTGCATGGCATCTGCATGGCGGGCAATAGCAATGGCGCCGGATGTCGCCCAGGTTGAGCCTGAGCACGAAAATCTGCTCTATGCAGGGTGTTTCTAGCGTTGATTGGCTGCTGCGGACGCAGCGCGATCGAGATGCCCCTCACATGGAGCAGAGTCAAGTCTCTGGGTTTTAGGCCGTTGACATCCCGACCATGCGCCTCACGGGAAGCGCGATTCTTAGACCGGCGTAACCGGGTGAATACGACAATTGGCAGATAAGAGGGCGGCAGGGAGGGACTGCGCCGCCGGCTATCTCCACTACGCTCTGGATTCCACCATTTCCAGGTTCGAATCCTGGCGCCCCAGCCAGCCAGTCCGGTCTCTGTGGGCGATATCCGGTTTGCGAGAATACGCGCGACATTCCCGAGAGTTAGCGAGACGTCACTCAGTCTCTGAGGCGTAATTTTCCGAATTTTCGGCCGCAACCGGCCAATTTCGCGCGTCTGTCTCTGGTGGTCAATTTTCAATCTCCGTGTTGTGTTGGCAGAGACTTAGTTCGATTTCACTGAGACCGGGTTAGACATCGGTTGGGAGGCGTCGACGCGGATCGCGACGGGCCAAATTGAGGGATCCTTCCCCTTCACACGACGGCAAGAATAAAGCCGCCCGAGAGCTTAGCCGAATTGCGCGGGGAGATCGCGCACTCCAACGCCGCGAAGCTCCAAGTTGAAAATGCCGTGCGCTGTTTTCAATTGGGTAGACGAAAAAAACGCGCGATCCGCGCCCTCAATATCTCTGGATGTTTCGTCTCGCATTCCCATACCGTAAGGACGCGCCATCCCTGCCGCCTCAAGGTTGCTTGACTACGGCGGTCCCGGTCGTGGGTAGCGTACAGCTTCGCTATCCAAAACTGAGAACGGGTCTTAGGTATTGTTCCGCGATGACAGCTGTGGTGATGCCAGAAGCACCCGTGCACGAAAATTACTGCTGCATGACGGGGAAAGACAAGATCTGGTGTTCCGGCAAGGTCGCGCCTGTGGAGCCTGAAGCGAAGACCAAGTCCATGCGCAATTGATCGGACCGCCATCTCCGGCGATGTGTCTTTGCCGCGTATCGACGCCATGATGCGGCTGCGCGTCTGGGGGGATATGACATCCATGCTTAATTGCAGACCATTGTGCGGAGATTTTCTGCTTAGCCACGCCTGCAGATTCTGATTGGGCACCCCAGTATGGCAATCAGCTCGTCCTCACCTCAAGATTGATCATTGCTTCATTTACCCAGGATGCCTTTGCGAAGAGATCGTGCGTGACGTGCAACGAACGGTGGTGGCAGTGCATTCCCAATCATCAATGCGATTGCTTCCTTCCCGTGTAACACGTCGAACCGGTACCGTCTCGGGAACCCCTGCAGGACAGCAGCCT
>WNFJ01266646.1_pt3 | contig 11133 bp, 9 predicted proteins | sample 5400461 | NCBI WGS metagenome assembly WNFJ01 (sample SAMN13153349, study PRJNA577476) | soil metagenome | isolation source: 115 cm saprolite on Douglas fir-dominated hillslope | place: USA:California | collected 2013-09-17 | reverse complement strand
GGCGGCGGAAGCGGCACAGCTGATGGACCGGGTCCGGCTGATCGGGGCTGCCGGTACCGGCAACAGCAGGTCGCAGTGCCCGGCTGGGGCGGGGCCGGACGCCGCAGGCGGTGCGGTACCGGCAGCGGAGCCGACCGCAATGCCCGGCCGCAGCCGGGCGGGGACGGCGGTCCCGCCGGTGATCCAGGAGGCGATGACCGCCCGCCACGTCCTGCGGCTGGACTACCGGGACCGGCACGATGTCGTGACCGTCCCAGTGGTATCTGATGGCCTGGTGCCGCCTGCGGGGCAGCGCCCGGGCCTTCCGCGTGGACCGGGTCCTGGCCGCGGCCGACACTGGCGAGGCCGCGCCGTGCCGCTCATACGCCGACCTGGACCTGGACATCCCCGGCGTCCTGGTCCGCCGTCCCGACCTGGCGGGGTAACCGGGCACGCCGGGGCCAGCTCCGCGTCGTGACGGTGCTGGTCGTGGCGGCCTCTTGCGGGGTGCGGGCGACGGGCCGGCGGGGCGGGTGGTTCCGCCTCACCTCGTTCAGCCTCTGCACCCGTTCGCTGCGCAGCCCGGGGGCCCTTCCCGTCCTGGCGACGAACGCGGAACGCGGCTGGAAACACCGACAGGAGGCTGTCGCGGGCATGCAGCAAAGTTCAACAAACGACACGCTGCCCCGCTAATGGAGGAACCCGTGTCCGCTCCCGCCACCAATGCCGGCGCCCTCGGGATCGGCCTTACCGCCGCCTGGGCCCGCGCCCGCGGCCCAGTCCCCGCCCTGCACCGCGCCGGCCTGCTTCTCACCGCCACCGCCGCCATCGCGGCCGCCACCGCCACCCCGCTCCCCGGCCGGCGCACGAGCCCGCCGCCACCGAGGGCTGAAGCCAACGGTGGCCTCGTGATGCACATCCAGCCCTCCTGGCCCAGGGCTCCAACGAATGTCCTGAGGGATCGCCACAATTCCCGCCACCAAGGAAATAGCCATCAGAAAGGAAAGAGCCATGACCGACACCACCAGCCCCGCGCTGCGGACCGCGCTGGCCTACTACCAGGCCTGGACCAGTCACGACCTCGACAAGGCCATGAGCTACACCGCCGACGACATCGTCTGCGACGCGCCTGCCGGGCGCCTGGAAGGCGCCGACGCCTACCGGGGCTTCCTGGGCCCGTTCGTGCAGATCCTCACCAGCGCGACGATGATTGCCGCGTTCGGTGACGACCAGACCGCGCTGGTCATGTACGACACCCAGACCATGCCGGTGAAAAGTGCTCCCGGCGCCGAGTGCGTGACCGTCAGGGACGGCAAGATCACCTACAGCCGGTTCGTCTTCGACCGGGCCCCGTTCGACGCGGCCCGAACCGCCGCGAGCTGAGCGGACCGGCTATCCGGAGCCCACCACCCCGGCCCAGCCGGCGGCTCTGCTTGCGGCGTCATCGAGAGCCGCGCCAACGCCAACCGCGATCGCATAGGCACGGATCCGGCACAAAACTGGGCGCTATGTATTCCGCGGCAGGCGGTTAGAGAGCCAGGCCCACCGGGACCTCTCAAGGCTATGACCTGGCTCACTTCCATCCCGGCCAGGCCTGCACCGTCTACCGAAAGTCTCAATTGGAAAGCTCTTTCCTGCGTTCGACATAATTCAGGCTGTCTAGAGGCTCCGGCGAGGTGAGAGCGCAGGTCAGCGTGTTGCCTTCCGCCCGCAGGCGCGAAATTGCCTAGAGACGCGACGTTCGCTGGATTGGCTAGATGTGGCTGGTTTATCCGGTATGGTCTAGAGACGATGTACGTGAAGACGACCAGCCGGACGAACAAGGACGGCACCCCGGTCCGCTACCTGCACCTCGCCCACAACCAGTGGGACCCGGCCGCGGGCCGGTCGGTGCCCAGGGTGCTGTACAGCTTCGGCCGCGAGGACACCCTGGACCGGGCCGCGATCAGGCGGCTGGTCGCGTCTCTATCCAAGCTGCTGGACCCGGCCGGCCGTTCGGCGGCGCGTTCGTGCTCGATGCGCTGTGGCGGCGGCTGGGCATCGACAAGGTCATCACCGCCCTGGACGCCACCCCCCGGCGGGGCCGGCCCCGCGCGGCGGCCGCCACCGAGCGGGTGCTGTTCGGCCTGGTCGCCAGCCGGGCGCTGGCGCCGTCCTCCAAACTGGCCGCCGCCGAGTGGATCAGCAGCGACGTGCACATCGAGGATCTGCCCGCGATCGGCGAGCAGGCTTGCTACCGGGCGATGGACTGGCTAAACGATGCGCGCGAGCATCTGGAGGCCGGGGTGTTCGACAAGGTCGCCACCTTGCTGAATCTCGAGGTGGACCTGCTGTTCTTCGATTATCCGGCTAACCGGTCGTCGGCTCTCGCATTGGCTGCGTAGATCAGGTTCAGCTGGCCCGCTCGGGCCGTTTCATTGTTCGCAGGTGTTCTTCGTGCCGGCGGACGTTGGCCGCGACGGCTTCCAGCGATGCGCGGAGCTGGTCTAGCTGGGTGGCCAGGCCGGTGAGGGTGATGGCGTCGCCGGCCGGGTCGCGGTGCTGTTCGATGAGCTCGCGCAGGTCGCGGCGCCGGTAGAGGGTGGTCCGGCTGATGGCGGTGCGTGCGGCGACCTTGGCGAAGGTCACCGGGGTGCCGGAGCGGGCGAGCTGGGTGCAGGCATCGCGGACGGCGTCGGGCAGGTCGGCGGGCTGGTCGGTCATGACGCTTGAGTTTGGGCCATGCGCTGGTCGAGGCGGTCGAGGAGGCGCTGGTGGCGGGCGGCTTCTTCGCCCCGGCCGCGTTCCTGGGCGTCGGTGAGCAGGAGCCCGGCAGGAACGCTGCGTCGGTACGGAAGTTCGGGCAATGTTCGCAGATGTTGGCATAGGCGCAGCTGCCCTGGGCGGCGGTGCGCAGGCAGTACCCGCCGGCGAGCCGGGACTTGATCAGCGGGGTGTCCTTCCAGCCGCTGCTGCCGGCGGTGATGTCGGTGATCGGCAGCATGGTCTGGGCGGGGAGGGCGGCGCCGAGCTGGATCTTGGCCTGGGCGAGGGCCCGTTCGTAGTCGGCGCGGACGGTGGCGTCGAACAGCCGGGCATACCGCAGGCTCATCGCCGCGGAGGTGTGCCCGAGCATGACCATCAGCGCTTGCAGGGAGCAGCCCGCGTTGATCAAAGCGGTCGCCCAGGTGTGCCTGAGCTGATGCGGGGTGGCCTTGGGCAGCCCGGCGGCCTTGGCTGCACGGGCCAGTTCATCGCGCAATGCCGCGGCCGAGATCCGCTTGCCGTGGTGGGTGAGCAGGAACTCCGCCATCCGCCGGGTCTTGGGATGCGGCAGCGGCCGGCCCGGTGAGCGGGCCTCGGCGATCCGGTCGATGAGCAGGACCGTGTCGTGGTCCAGCGGCACCATCCGTTCGGAGTCCAGTTTGCCGAGCGGGACCTTCAGCCATGCCCCGGCGCCGGGGACCTCGTGCACGCAGTCGAGTTCCAGGTCGCGGATTTCACCGACGCGCAGCCCGGTGGCGCGGGCGGGCAGCAGCGCGTCGGCCATCAGCCGGCTGGGTGAGGAGTGCAGGGCTTCGGCCAGGAGCCGGTCGGCGTCGACGGGCAGATAGCGGGGCAACGCCCGCGGCAGCTTGGGGATGTCGCGGGAGAACACCAGCCGCCGGGGCGGGGCGTCGGGCCAGCCCCACTCGGTGATATCGGTCAGGAACCGGCCCAGGCTGATGATCCGGTTGCGTTGCTCGCCGGCCGAGATGAGCTGCCCGCCGCGCATCGCCCGGGCCCCGGCGACGGCAGCCAGGTAGGTCTCGATGTGAGCCTGCCGGTCCAGGCCGGCTATCGACGTCAGTCCGGGGTCGACGGCGGCCAGGTGCCGGCCGAAGTGCGCCAGCCGGATCGCGATCCCGTCCATCGTCGAGTCGGCGTGGGTGCCGGTCAGCGCGGTGGCGTAGTCCTGCAGCCGGCCGGCCAGCCACGAGGGGACACCGCCGAAGTGGTGGCTGTGGCCGGCGTGATCGTGGCGGCGCCGGTTCGGCGCCGCCACCTCCACCACGCCCAGGTGGAACAGCACCGTCCACGCGGCGTGCAGGAAACCCCGGTCATTGGACCAGTTCTTGCCGCGGGCCTGGGCCCGCTGCTGGAACGCGGTCTCCAGCTCGCGCAGATCGTCGATGGTCAGCTGATGCAGGCCTCGTCCGGTCTGGATCAGCAGGCGGGCGATCACTCGCTCGGCGGCCCGGGTCTGGACATGGGGGGAGAACCCCAGCTCGTCCGCTGCTTGCAGGAATCCGTGCAGGCCGGCTTGCAGGCGGGTACCGTCAGCCAGTTCGACTAGAGCGGCGAACTTGCGGGCCACCAGGTAGTCATAGCCGGGCCGCAGCTCATCGTGCAGGAGCAGGAACGTGATGAACGGGCGGGTGTGCTGATCGGCGGCCAGCATCTCCTCCACGGTCTGGGCGGTGAAGGCTTGCGGAACCGGCCAGGCCTGCAGGAACTTGATGGCCCCGTCGGTGAAGCACCGGTTGCCGCGGCCCCGCCGGGCCAGCCACGCCTGGTACTGGCCGAGCAGGGCGCCGGGGGCGGGCGCCCTGCTCGGCTCAGCCCCGGTGCTGGCGAGCGCGGGCATCATCAAACGCGGCGCGGACATGCGCCGGGGCCAGATGGACATACCGGGCCGAGGAATCGATGTGGTCGTGACCCATCAACGCCTGGATCACGGCCAGATCCACGCCGGCCTCGGCCAGGGCGGTCCCGAAAGAGTGCCGCAGCGCATGCGGGTGACCAGCCGAGACACCTGAACAGGAGCGGTGATAGCGGAACACCGCCCGCAGCCCTTCGGCGGTCAGCGGCCGGCCGCGGGTCTTGCCCTTGGCGACCACGAACAGCGTGGTCGTGCCGGTATCGGGACGCTCAGCCAGCAGATACGTCTGGATCAGCCCGGCGACCTCGGCGTCCACCGGGACACGGCGTTCCTTGTCGCCCTTGCCGACCACCCGCACCCAGCCCCGGGGAATGTCAACGTCGCCGACCTTCAGGTTCAGTACCTCGCACGAGCGCAGCCCGCAGAACAGCATCAGCCCGGCGATGGCCCTGTCCCGCCAGGTGCGGAAGCTGTTCAGCAGCACCGTCGCGCCGGCAGCGTCCAGGCCCTGAGGCAGCCGGCGGGGCTGCCGGACCCGCAACCGGGAGGACGGCTTGGCGGTCGCCAGATGCCCCAGCAGCCCGGCGCGTTCCCCGCGCACTGTCCGGCGTCGCTCCGATCCGCGGGGCACCGGGTTGAGCGCGTCGGGATCGCGCATGGCCCGGAACTCAAACAGCCCCGAGACCGCCACCAGCCGCCGGTTGACCGTCGCCGGAGCATAACCGGTGTTGCGGCCGTCGCGGATCGAGTACACGTTCCCGCCGGGCCGTCCCCGGAACGTCGCCGTCCGGCAGTGCGACAGGTACTGCAGCAGCGTCGCGGTCGTCACCACGCCGAGATCGGTGCTCTCATCGAGCAGCCACCGGCAGAATGCCAACAGGTCGAAGGCATAGGCGCGGACCGTCCGGGGTGAATACCGGCGGTCGGCCAGACCGGACTTACTGAGATGGTAGGCACGCATACCGGCTGGAAAGTGGTGTTCCCCCACCCGAAGATCGCTGTCAGTCATGTGGACATGTAACGCAGCCACCCCGGTCTTCGGCAAGTATCCGCAAGTCAGCGGCGTGTCGCGGGTCCTCGGCCTATCCGGGTTAGCCGGTTAAGGGAGAGACACGACCTCGACTTATTTCGAACTCGGCGAGCCCGATGAGCCGGTCGCCCGCGACGACAAAGGCCATCCGCTGTCCGTCGCCGCCGCCGAGGGTACGGAGACCGAAAGGGCCGGGTTCCGCACGCACGGCAAGTCCAGGGACTCCCGGGATGACCTGCCGCAGATCGTGATCGGGATGGCCGTGACCCGCGACGGCATCCCGGTGCGGTGCTGGTGCTGGCCCGGCAACGCCAGCGACCAGGTGGTGATCCGCCAGGTCAAGGACGAGATGCGGGACTGGACCCTGTCCAAGATCGTGTGGGTGACCGACCGCGGGTTCTCCTCCGCGGAGAACCGCCGCTACCTGCGATCGGGTGATCACCACTACATCATCGGGGAGAAACTGCGCTCCGGATCGGCCGAGGTCAAGGCCGCGCTGTCCCGCCAGGGCCGCTATACCGAGATCGCGGAGAATATGCGCGTCAAGGAAGTGCGCATCAGCGATCACGAGCGCTTCGTGATCTGCTTCAACCCCGAGGCCGCCGTCCGTGACGCGCATATGCGCGCCCAGCTCGTGGCGCAACTCGAAGAACTGATCGACGGCTCGGATGACATGAGCGTGCGTAAGCGCGCGGAACTGCGCGGGCGCATCTCGACCAAGCCCGGGCTGAACCGGTACCTGCGCGTCACGCCGGCCGGGCTGCTGCGCACGGCAAGGCGACGATCAAAACCGAGGCGAACCTGGACGGCAAGTACCTGCTGCGATCCTCCGACCCGCGCCTGAGCGCCGAGGACATCGCGCTCGGCTACAAGCAGCTCCTGGAAGTCGAGCGCGGCTGGCGGGACATGAAACAGATCATCGACCTGCGCCCCGCCTGCCACCGGCTCGAAGAACGCATCCGCGCCCACGTCATCTTGTGCTGGCTGGCGCTGCTGCTGATCCGGATCATCGAGACCACCGCCGGCGACACCTGGAACAACATCCGCCGCCACCTGGACCGCCTGCACGCCGGCACCTTCACCGGCCCGGCCGGCACCTTCCGCCAGCGCACCGAGCTGACCAAGCCGCAGCGCGACCTGCTCGCCAAGCTCGCCATCACCCCGCCGAAGCAGATCATCGAGCTCGAGCCCGCCTGACACCCCAAACGATCTCCAGCCCCCTAGAGACACGCCCTCGCGGCGCGTCTCGACATGCCTCCCAGGCCACACCCGGATTCTGGCCTCTAGACCCGCCGAATTATGTCGAACGCAGGTCTTTGTGCGCCCAGCCGTCGTGAATCGGCTGCTTCTGTGAGCCGTCTGGTCTCGGTCTCCGGCAGCTGAGCCGGCATGATCTCCGGCTTCCGCGCTACGGCGTGACCGGGTTGCGGGATGCGGGCGGGCTATGGGCTGCGTGTCCGCCGAGCAGGGCCCGGGTGAGCTGATTCCGGGAATCGAGTAGCTCATCGAGGGCGGCGTTCATGTGCGCGTCCCTGACCGTCAATGGCCCGCCCGCGGCATCGCCGCGTTCTCCCGCAGCTCCGGGGCCCTGGCCGGCGGCATCTTCGGCGGCATAGATAGCGGCGCGGCGCAGCAGCTCCTTCAGGAAGGACGCGGTGACTCCTTCGGTCTGGGCGATCACGGCCGCGGGGCTGGCCAGGTCGAGCACGAGGTCATGCTGGTAGAGCCGCATCAGCCTGCGCCGCGCGTCGGCATCTGGGAGGGGGAGCCCGGCCGCGTGATCGACCCGGCCAGGGCGCTGGGCAAGGGCGGGCTCGAGCAGGTCGGCGCGGTTGGTGGTGAGCAAGAACGTGACATCGGCGTCCTCGCCGAGCCCGTCCATCTCGTTCAGCAGCTGGAACAGCAGCGGGTGCTGGCCGGCGCGGCTGTCCCGCTGCTCGGCGATCAGGTCCACGTCCTCGACCACCACCATCGAGGGCTGCAACGCCCGCGCGACAGAGCAGGCCGCGGCGATGTGACCAAGCGCCGCGCCGGTCAGCACCACCACGGTGACACCCGGCATCTGGCCCAGCAGGTAGCGGACGGTGTGGGTCTTGCCGGTGCCCGGCGGGCCGTGCAGCAAGACGCCGCGCTTGAGGTGCTGGCCGCTCGCCCGCAGCCACGACACATGCCGGGCCACCCCGACGACCTGCCGCTCGATCCGCTCAAGCAGGTCCGGCGGCAGGATCACCTGCTCCCGGCCGACCTCGGGACGCTCCAGGAAACTCAGCAGCTCCTGGCGGCGCGGGCCGAAGACCTCAGCGCCGAAGCCGACCACATGCCCGCGGAACACATTCCGCTCGATGCTGAGCCGCCGTATCTCGTCAATGACCTGCCGCGCCCGCCCGGGGTCCGCGCACGCCGCCTCCACGGTGACCTCCGGGCCGGCCGCCTGGATCAGCAGCGCCAGCCGGCGCTGCCCGTCCGCGACCAGGCAGAGGGCACACTGCAGGCACGCCAGGGTGACCCCGCCCGGCCCGGCAGGCAGCAGATCACTGGCCGGGCTGCCCATACGCACGCCACGCCACTGCTCGTTCTGAACCAGATCGGCAAGACCGGGCCCAGGGTGGAATCCGGTGATGCCCGCAAGCTCGTGACGGCGGTCCGGCCCCGCCAGCCAGGCGTCCAGGCCGACCTGGACGTTCACCCGGTCATAGCCCGGCCACGCGGCCCTGACCACCGGTATGTCGGCCGCCTGCGGACCTAGATGCTCCCACAGCGCCCGCTGAACCGGCGCATCCTCGGTCCGCGCCGCCGCCACCGCACGACGCAGCAGCCGCCTGGCCAGCCTGCCGACGTCAGCCAGCTCCAGGCGGGACTCCAGGTGAGCAGGACGCACCGTCCCCACCGAAGAAGGATAAGCGCGATCCCAGCCCGCAGCAGACCGGGCGGCCGACCCCGCTTCCGCGTCCAGCGGCCCGGCAGCCACGCCATGTCACGATACGTTCAAGACGCTAGTTCCGCCCCACTTGAGAAGCGCTCCAGACCGACTATGCGTGGACACGCGGATTCGTCTTGCAACGGTTTATCCTGCCCAGATCTGGAGATTCGGTACGCGCGGGCTGGCGGCGTTGGTGCGGTGACAGCTGGGTCCGGGGGGAGCCGGTGAGGTGTGAAGAACGGACCGTCCGCGTGGCCGACGGCTGGGCCCTTCGAAACAGACGGCGGCGACGAGGCACAGAAAGATCGCCGTCTTACACGCCCGCAACGCCCGGTGACGGCCCCGGGCTGATAGGCCGTCACTTCCCGGAGGGTGCGATCTGCTGAGCCGTCCGAGAGGGCCAGGCGGTTCGGACCAGCGTCGGACCAGCACCGTTGAGCGCGTCTCCGCGGCAGACGCGACTGGTGAGCTTGCCTCTGGAGCGGTGAGCGCAGCCTGAGTGCTGCCGCCCTTGACGACAGCCACCGGGAACCTACGCTGTCCCAGGATTTTCACGAACCTGGTCGTGGCGTGTGCGGGTATGGCAGCCGCCTCTGCTAGCGGCGGCTGCCATACGCTCAGTCGTCGGTGTCGGTTTCTTGGTGTCTTATGGCGTTGCGGCCAGGGCGCTGACGAATGCCGGCGCGTTCGGTGTGCCCCACCCGGTGTTCGCGTCGTAGCCGGTGGTGGTCGGGTAACCGGCCACCGGCACTTGCCACAGCTGGTTGTCCTGCAGGTCGCCGACCGATTTGAACACCGGCCCGCTCACCCCCACCTCGGCGCCCGCGAAGGTCTTCGGGGCCGAGCCGTAGTGCTGGGGCACGATGTCGGTGTAGGCGGATGCGCCGACGCCGCTGTACAGGAGCGGGTCGAGGAACCCGACCGGCTGCTTGCCCTGCGCCGCGCGAGCGGCGTTGACCAGGGCGACGAGCGCGGCGGTCTGCGGGGTGGCGGCCGAGGTGCCGCCGAAGAACGTCCAGCACCCGGTGGTGTTGCCGCAGTTGAACTGCGGGTAGGCGGTGATGTAGACGTCCACGCCGCCGTTCACCGCCGCGTTCCACGCGGTGTCGGGGACCAGCCGGTGATCGCCGTAGCCCGGGTCGACCCCGGTCTGCCAGGACGGCCGGGGATAGATGACGCTGGCGCCGCCGCCGGTGGCGATCGGCCCCCACGACTCGTTCCATACCGCCTGGCTGCTGCCGCTGCTGGTGGACGCCCAGTAGGCCGGGTTGAAAGCCCCGGTGGAAGTGAATGGGTCGTTGCTGGACGGATTCCATGTCCAGCCGTCCTGCAGCTGGGTCCCGCCGACCGCGACGACGAACGGGGAGCTCGCCGGCCACCACACCGTCGGGCCGGGGAAGGTCCCGCTTTCCTTGTGCTGCTTGCTGATGCCCAGGCTGCCGAAGTCGCCGGAGGCGGCGAAGAAGTTGTCACGCTTGGCCAGGCCCGCCTGGAACACCTGGTCGAACCGGGCCGTCTGGACCGCCGCCGCGCCGCCGAAGTCCTGCTCGGTGGCCGCCAGCGACAGGGAGAACACCGTTCCCGGCGGCGTCGCGCTGATCTCACCGGAGATCGCCTTGAACAGGTTCGGGAAGCCCTGCACACCGAGGGTCTCGGCCGGAGGCACGGCCAGCAGCACGATGTGCGCCAGCGGCGCGATCGCGTACGCCCACTCGATGTCCAGCGTGGCCTCCCCGGACCACAACGCCGCCGCGCACGGGCCGGACAGGCCGTTGCTGTTACAGGTGTTGTGGAACTGCGGATTGCCTTGCGGGAAGATCTGCTCGAAGCTGGGAGCCGGCAGGGCCGGGAAGAACGTGTCGTGGAAGTGCCGCAGGTCAGCGGCTGCGGTCGGGCTGCCGTACGAGTCCACGAGCACGATCGTCTGGCCCTGGCCCATGTTGGGGACGGCATTCACGCCATAGGCCGCCCTGATCTCCTGCGGTGTGTAACAGTGGAAGAACGCCACGTTCGTTCCGTCCGGCAGCACGCAATCCGTGGAGGCGGTGCGGTGCGCGGTAATCAGGCCCGGCACGTGCGGCGCGCTGATCGGCAGCGCCACCAGCCCGGTATCCGCCGTTGACGCCACCGGCGCCGCGCTCGCCGCAGCGCCCATGGCCGCCACCAAGGCGGCGGCTCCGACGGCCGCGCCGAACGCCAGTCTTCGTTTCCTCATGTCAGCTCCCCTTCCTTGCGGTGCACCGAAATGTACTCCGGTCACGCGCATACAGGGAAGATGCGGCAAAGCGTGATGAACCCATCCGGTGCGTTTGCCTGCCCCCGCAAGCTGGCCGTCCCCGGTGCGTTCAGGATCAGGCCAGGGCCGATCCCGGACTCGTTGCCGTAGTGGTAGCGAGGCTGGAGGACGTACCCGGTGGCCAGCTCGGTGAGGTGAGGTGAGGTGAGGTGATGTGAGGTGAGGTGAGGTACTGAGACAGCACATATCGCCTTGATCTGGCCGGTGAGCGCCGAGGCCGACGCCGAGCCGATGTCCGCGCAGAACGGCGGTTAACGTACGTCACGCAGCTCATAAGGCAAAGACAA
>WNFJ01244611.1_pt1 | contig 11133 bp, 7 predicted proteins | sample 5400461 | NCBI WGS metagenome assembly WNFJ01 (sample SAMN13153349, study PRJNA577476) | soil metagenome | isolation source: 115 cm saprolite on Douglas fir-dominated hillslope | place: USA:California | collected 2013-09-17 | reverse complement strand
CAACTCCAAGGGCAGATTCAAACGGTTCAGGTTCGTGCGGAGGATTGCGAAAGCCTCCTGATGTTGACGGCTCAAACTTAAATTCGTCTTCATCTGCTTGCCCCTCTTTTCTGTTTTAGTGATTTTTGATGCCAAAATTCGCAAGGTAGAGTAAGATAACCACAATGGCGCAGTTAATGCGCTAGATTTATCGCGTGGATTTGCACGCCGGACAGAAAAAATTTGGTAAATATTGACGTAGAGTCTCTCAGATTGTGGAAACACTTGGAGCGGAGGATTGACATCTAAAATTATTCTATAACATCTAATAGATTGTTAAAACTTGAGAGATGACCGCTCGGCTTTTGCCCTTTGCGTAGTTGTAAACACTGGAAATGCCCTACTACTTGGCTTATTATAAAGCCAATGGCTCTGATCTTGCGCCCGATTGAAGAATTTTCTGCGAAATTGTTTTATTACTTTTCGGATTTGATGCCTACATTTAGATAAGTGGCAGGTATAGGGATGCCGTAATTCGCGACGCGAGTTACTCCTGATCCGTTTGGAATCACTCCGTTGCGAGATCAATCCCTCAGCGATCGCTAAAAAAATATTCAAACCGCAATGCGATACGCGGCAAATCCGTCGCGCGAAAATGAACAAGACGGCTCGTACATCTCATCGTGCGAATTAGGGAGATGCCGTCGCCGACAGGGTGGCTCGAGCGTCCGATCGGATATTCCTCAACGACCGCTATTGAGCTCTATCAATATGGTATTTGTCCGTGAGATAGATCGGACGCCCTTCGGGTTGACCTGAAGGATCTGAGGAGGCCGCGCGAATTGTATGAGCGCCGACTTCCTTCCTCGATACGAGACGCCCGCTTCATTTGGCGAAGGCGGTTTAGCTATCTCATCTCACATTATCTCTTCTTCGAATTAACTCAATTGATTTATAGGCAAGCGCGATCCTCGTCGAAATGCTTGCGCCGAGCTTGATCCGCCGAAACAAGATACAGGCTTGTTCTATCTGTGGAAAAAGGTCTCCGCCATGTGGCGAACCCAATTGACATCACCTGCTTCAGAGTCTTAACTACCTCCGACTAGATGCGGCAGTTTGCGTGCCCGAGGTTTTTGTAGCCGAGGTGGATCACTTTGAGTCTGTTTGTGAGCAACCGCCGCCGAACCTCCATCCTTGCGTTGAGAGATGACCACCGATTCAGCGCTTCGTTAGTTGCGTTCTGCCATTCATCGACCTTTGAAAACCTGAAGGGTATATGACCGCTGAATTAATGTTACGAAGGCTTCAAATTAACGCGCTGGCTGCGACGGAAAAGGTTGCAGAAGCGCAACTCCTGATACAACATTCAATTTTTGAGTCACTCCAGGACACCCTCACCGCATACTGTTACTTACCGTAGAGAAGAGAAACTGAGCGTAGAGTAATGGCACGTCGCTTGCTTTGAGGGTTAGGACCAATCGATTTAGGACGACAAATTGATGACGAGTCGGAGCTACCATCGAACGCCTTACACGCAGCCTGAAAATCGGGGTGTTATCTTGTACCGCGCTTTGGTACGCCGAAAATAAAGCGATGCCAATGGGAGGCCTTAATTTTTTTCGACCCTGCTTGATCCGGCGGTCCGGTTCCCATAAAGAGATGAGCGGACGGAAGTCGCGGTGGGGCTGTTGTCTCGACTACCTGTTTCACGCTCCTACTCCTCGCAGCAGCTTAAAGTATTTCTATCCATCGCTGGTGGCGAAGGTCTTTTTGTCGGCGACGATTCGTGAGGTGATCGCGGTCTCTCGAGACCGCGCTGGGACAGGATCAGCTGAAGTTACCCAGTCCGCTGATACCGTGGTCGATGGTTGGAGGAGGGGGAGAGTTACGAAAGCCCCGCGATGCAGTTCGAGCACGACGCGCTTGGTGGCGTCGCTCACCTGAAACCGCGGGCTACTCCTAAAACAGACTTACTAAAACATTCCGGTGCAGGCGGTGTAACGCCTGCACCGGGCATCACCTGACGTGCCCGAGCGACCGGACACAATCGAGGCTGGCAAGCCGATTGTTGCGCCGCGCTCGTGGCCCGTCAAACCGACGGGAGCGCGTGCATGAAGAAGTTTTGTTTTCTTCGACTTGTAACGGCCTTGATTGTTCTAGTTGTCGCCAGTGGTTACCCACCCGCCCTTGTACACGCTGGAACAAGTCAGCTCGCCGCAACTCTGCAAACCTCGGTAGTATATCCATCCGACGGAATACTCACCCCGGGCCAGCCGGAAATTGTCCGAATCGGGGCTACGGTCCAACCATCGCCAGGGACTCCGCTCCACGCATATCGATTGCTGCTAAGGGTGCGCGGAAAAAATGGGCGCACAGTGCTCTCCGATTCTTTCCACCCAAAGCAGGTTTACTCTGTCGCGAAATTAAACATGGAAAACCTTTTACCGGGGGAATACGAGCTGACTGGAGAGCTGCATCACGATGGGCTTGTTGTGCTCGCTACGCAAAAGAACCGAATAAGTAAACGCCAGCCTGCGGGGCCAACCCCTACCGTGGCGCCCACTCAGACCGCGACGCCATCCGCGGATCCACCTACTGCACCTCCGACTCGCACGGTGACTCAATCCGCCACGCAGACTGCGAGCGCTACGGCCACGAGGACCGCGACGGCCACCGGCACAAGGACTGCGGCACCTACTGCGACCGCTACGGCGAAGCCAACTTCGACGGGGACGCCCACACCGATCGTTACATCGACGCGAACCGCCACCTCCACCCCAACTGGTCCCACGCCTACGCCAACGGTAACATCTTCACTGCCGAGCGGCGTTCCGCCCCCGCCAGCGATCCCGCCAATACCGGCGCTGAACAGCCCGGTCACCATCAAGCCGGGAGCAAGCTTCGGCGGATTCCTCGTTTACGGTGACGGCGCTACAGACGACACGCAGCCGATTCAGGCCGCGCTTAATACCAGCGATGTAATCGTCGCACCCGCAACCTATGCGATTGCGGGTAGTGTAACTATCCCCACGGGTCGGAATATATCGTGTCAGAGCGGCGCGATTTTCTTCGATCCACAAACACTTGCTACGCGCATGTTTCAAATAGGTTGGGGTGACCCGTCTAGCAATGGGAACAACAGCATAGTCGGCTGCACGTTCAAAGGGACCGATACTGCTAACGACTTTTCAACCTATCAGGGCGGCTCGAGCGGCTACAGCGAATTGCTGGAAATCTCAACGGGAGGCGGACAGCATACAAATAATGTGCTGATCCAGAACAATACCTTCCTCGATGCGCAGGGCGATTCGATCATTACCTATTCGCCTTGCGGCCCGAACAATACCGGCTCGCCATGTAATAATGGAGCGCCGGGAACCGAAGGTCCAAGCAACATCTTTGTAGTGAATAATAACATTAGTCACTGCATACAGCCGGGCGTTCACCTGAATGGTGGGCAGAACATCGTCGTCACTGGCAACACCATCACTGATTGTTGGGCCGATGATGAAGTAGACTCGAACGTCCTTCAGGTCATTTCTTCGTGGTGGCACGATAATATATTCACCACTCAGTACGGCGGCGGGCTGTTCACGACAGGAGCCGCCGTTCACACCTGCACCGGCAACGATCTGATCGCGGAAGATGACCACTTGTGTTATTCGTATAACAACCTCATCACGGGTGTCGGTCCTCTTGGACCCGCGACCATGTTCGAGCCGACAGGTTGCACAGGCGGCGGCGGGCATTACATCAACGAGACTCTGACCAATGGAGCGCAAATGAGTACAGGCTGCTGAGTTGAGCAAACAGAAAGAATGGGCCAGAGTGTTAAATGACCTTCACGAGTTGCGCGACCCAGATGGTTTTTAATTCTCGTTTGTGTGAAGCACTGGGCGCGCCGGAAAGGATAGAGGGTCATAGTAGAGGGACCCGCGTCGGGTCAGGTGCAAGAGGGACCAACGAAGTAGCGCGAGACAGGTGTCTCATATGCTGATAGCCATCGGGCGGCGGGTATCGTTTCCGTTGGCGTGGTTGTTTGCCATAACGGGCTTAGCTTGGGCGCAGACACCAACGCCCGCTCGCGGGGTCATGACACCACCGATATTCGGGACTACTCCAACGACGTCACTCAGGCAGTCGGAAATCCCGAATGGCGTTCCAGCGCCGCCAGCAATTCCGCCGATTCCCGCGCTGAGGAATCCACTAACCGTTAAACCGAAGAGCGTGTTCGGGGGTCATAGCATCCATGGTGACGGGACGACGGACGACACAGCCGGTATCCAAGCGGCACTGAATGCGAGTGATATCATCGTCGCACCTGCGACTTACGCGATCGCTGGAAATGTGAGTATCCCAACAGGCAGGAATATTTCGTGTCAAAGTGGTGCGATCTTCTTCGACACTCAGAGTAAGGGAACCCGTATGTTCCAAATCGGCTACGGCGACCCGTCTAGCAATGGAAACAACAGCATAGTCGGCTGTACGTTCCAAGGAACTGACACTGCTAAAGACTATTCGACCTATCGGGGTGGCAACAGCGGTTACAGCGAGTTGTTGGAAATCTCTACAGGAGGACAGCATACTGACGACGTACTGATTCAGAATAATACTTTCCTCAACGCGCAGGGTGACTCGGTGCTCACGTATTCACCCTGCGGCATGGCTAACAATGGCAGCGGTCCATGCAACGGTGGAGCTCCCGGAACCGAAGGTCCAAGTAACATCTTCATCGTGAACAACACCGTGAACCATTGTGCGCAGCCCGGCATTCATCTTAACGGTGGGCAGGGTCTCGTAGTTAAAGGAAATATACTGACGGACTGCTCTGGCGATGACGAGGCCGATTCCAATGTGCTTCAGATCATGACTTCATGGTGGTACGATAACAAGTTCACTACGCAATATGGCACTCTAGATGCGCTGAACGGCCAAATAGTAGGTCCGGAGCATAGCTGTACCGGCAACGACCTAATCCCCGAGAACGACGGTGGCTGCTGGTCGTTCAACAACGTCATTGACGGCGTCAGTAGCGGAGGATTTCCTGGGGTGCTGCATGAACCTTCAGGTTGCGCAGGCGGTGGTGGCCATTACGTTAACGAGTCATTGACCAACGGAGCGCAATTGCGGACCGGATGTTAGTCTATAGCGCAAAAGGTATTAGGGCGATGCCGCTAGGCTTAAACGGGCCGCGCGCTCCTCGCACTGCTAGCTGTCCAACCAAACGCCGCCACCAGGGCTAACATGGGCACGGCTGGTACCCTAAAGCGATCATACATCTCAGGACCTGCTGCGGCAGTCAACAATAGAAGACTCGCACAGAGTGGGATCAAGATCAGCCAGCCAATCGGACGCGGCCGACCGCGTATTCGGCATAATGCCAGACCCACTCCAATCCACATAAAGATCGTGAGAGCGAGCTGAAAAGAAAGGAGAACACGAACAGTCACGAGCCACGACGATTTGAAAGTGGATCTAAGACTGGACAAAATATTTGGTGTGAGAAACGCGTTGGTTTCTGTTCGATTAGCGCTATGTCCGAGGAAACTGCTCACATCAGGACGATTCGAAGGCATAACGCTACTTCGAGCGAATGCTTTAAATGTCATAAATGCGAAGTACAACGGATGGCTAAGCACTATGTGGATGCCGCGACTCTTCATCTCGGCCGGGTCCTCGTCAAACGTTTTGCTCCATAGGTCAGGGTCTTTGGTCTCGCGTCCGGCCGATCTAAGTAAGGCAGTCTGAACCTGCGCGACACTTTGACCGGTTGCATGCGCGATAACGCCTGCGGCACGGTAGTAGTATAGGTCGACCGCTCCAATCGAGCTGAATGTCCAGATACCTCGCTGTTGGTAGTTTCGATACGACCAGCCCATGATCACGGCAAGGGGAAAAGATAACGCCAGAAGTGACAGGACAATTTTTTTTGGAAGCGAAATAGTAGTAAACAAGATCGGCAGGGGGGCGATAAGACACAGGACCTGCCCAATCGGACGCACCAACTCTGCTATTCCGAGAAGGCACCCAACCCCGACGATGCCGGCAATGAACCAGACGTCAACAGCGGTCCTGCTAACGAGCACCAACTGCAAAAGGATCGCCGATGTTATGATCGAAGTGAACAAAATTTCCGTCCCGATATTGTTGATGATAATCGACGAGAGATCGAAAGCTACAATCGACTCTGCAATAACTGCTGCCACCAGGCCCCATCGGCTCCGCGCGAAGAATGCAACTAGAAGGCATACTGCGGCGCCAAGCACAGCCTGAATGATGACAACGGTACGCAAATCCGGCGAAATTGCGAGAAATAACGGATACGCTGGTGTGCGTTCCAATTCTGCCGGTCCACACTTTCCGTTCTGCCAACGAGGCGCGAAACCGCAGCCTGTTTGAAAACCGTCAGCGAGACGCATATACCCAATCGAGTCCGGATCACGGGTCCAGGTGCCTGGGTGTGACAGTGGGTAAATCCGAATGGCAAATGAAAGGCAGGCGATTGTCACGAGAATTAACAGACTCGTTGTCCGCTTGTGTACTGAACTGATTTTTTCCATTGCGCTTCCCCACAGCGAGCAAGTCAGACGGCTGCTTCTGGCTTTACCAGCGTCAACATGCTGGTTTGTGGCCGATCATAGCCCCGCATCTTCCTCTTCCTCCTCGACCCGACTGGCCTCGTTCCGCTACATAGAGCATAACCATGCGTCGTCCCATCGAAGAGTCGTTTCTCAAGACACTGCTAGAGCGCGAACGCTTGCGACTCCGGGCGGCATAAGAATAGCGATGGAAGCGGTAGCGTCGACCGTCATTTCATCGATGGTGCAGATGACGCATTTCAAACATGAGTGCGCGTGATTCGACTATTGGCTATCAAACGGTATCGCCGCGTCCAACCTGACGCGGCGACTATTGCGAGCAGTGGCATCGCGGGGACACGAAAGCGATCATAGCCTTCAGGACCCGCCGCTGCTGCAAGTAACAGTACGGCTGCAGTAAGCGGGATTATACTCAGGGCGTTGTTTCGGCTCGGTGAGTTCCTTAAACACCAGAGCGCCAGTCCCGCGCCCGCCCAGGTAAAAGCCAGCAGGCAATATCCCATAAGCAAAACAAGCGAAAGCAGGGGAAAGGACAGAATCGAGAATATTTTCTCGCTGGAACCTGAGTCGGCTTCATCTCGCGGAGTTTCATAGCCGCAAAGAATTCGCGGACCGCCTCGATCGACCGAAAAAGCGGATTTCAGAAAACCTCTTAGCGCCACAATGCAAAATGCGCCTGGATGAGTTCGTAAGATGGCTCGACCCCGCCTGCTGAGATCCTCAGTAATTTCGGGTGAGAGTGTTTCTACTGAGTCACCAGTTGATTGAAGCAGCTCTGATCGAACTTCCTCGAAGCTTCGGCCGTTTTCGTATGCGAGAACGCCAGCCGCACGGTAGTAATAGGTGTCGAGAGCCGCAACCGTGCTGAGTGTCCAGATGCCACGCCGGTCCCAGTTCCTGTAGGACCAACCGGCAATTATTACAAGGGGCACCAAGACAGCTAGTAGCGCGAGCGCAATCCGTTTTGTGGGAACAAGGCCACGTAAAAAGAGCGCCGGCAATGGTGCAACCACAATCAGGACTTCGCCGATAGGCCGTACCAGGGTCGCTAATCCAATAAACAGCCCGGCGATGAAGACATACGCAATGGCTTGCGCATCGATAACATCTCTGAGAATAGCTTCAAGCTGCACCAAAATCGCAACCGTAACCAGCGACGTGAAGAGGGTTTCGGTCAACAAAGAATTGCTGGCCACTATGGAAGGAACATCAAGACCGAGGACCGCCGCAACTATGAATGCCCCGGTTATTCCGATCCACCGCCATGTAAACAATGCACTAATAAAAATCCCTGCAGTACCAAGCACGGCCTGAACCGCGAGCGCTGCGCGCATACTTGGGAACAATGCGAGATATAGCGGATAACCTGGGGTCCGCACCAATTCTGCCTGGAGACAACGTCCAAACACTGCTCTGGCGAATCCACAACCTGCTACTAAGCCATTCGCCAGGTGAATATAGCCGATTGAGTCAGAGGTTGTTGCCCAACCAATGCCGGGCCGAATTAATGGAGCAAGCCGAACAAGTAAGGATACGAGCGCAATAGCAGCCAAGGCCAGCATTCTTGACTCTTGATTTTTCCCGAAGGCACGCATTTGACCAAATGCCGTCAGATTTTCAGCGGGCTGAGCAAATGATACACCACTATTCAGCTGATGACGAAGTAATAGGTCCGATTTGAGTCTCCGCGCCACAGGGGAGCAGGTACGGGGCTAAACCAGATCGCCGCTGAGATGCTGCTTGCCCAGGCGGCTCAATTCGGCGACTTACAAATTCGCCAGCCGCTCGTTCACCTCGAGCGTCATCGGCGGAGGCTCCAGCGCAAACGACCTGACAAACATTTCGCCCCGCTCGGGATGCCACGACATTGTGCACTGTTTTCCAAGCACCTGCGTCTCGCCCCCGGCGAAGCCGGGTTCGGGATCGACGCCCAGGATGCTCAGCGCTGGCGGGTCCGCGGTGTTGCCATCAGTAGGCATTTTGATGACGTCATCATGTTGAACTGTCTGCGTCACATTACAGGTTGATCGCATCAATCGAAAAATCGGTAATACAGGATTGCGCACACCGCGGTCAGCGCATCGCGAATGCCGATCTTCTTGCCCTCTTCGTACGTTCGTCCCGAGTACGACACCGGCACCTCGTAGATTCGCCATCGCGCGCGCGCTGCCTTCGCGGTTATCTCGGGTTCGAAGGTGAAGCGGTTGGCGTTGAGCTTGAGCGTCATCAACTTCTCGCGCGCGAAAGCCTTCATCCCGGTTTCCATGTCGGTCAGATTGAGATCGCTGACCATGTTAGAGAGCAGCGTCACGGCGCGATTCGCCACGTAATGCCAGAAAAACATGACGCGATGCGGCCCCGAGAGAAAGCGCGAGCCGTACACCATGTCGGCACGGCCGTCGAGCAGCGGCCCAATCATCGCGGCGTAGTCCCTGGGGTCGTATTCAAGGTCAGCGTCCTGCAGGAACACGTATGGATTTTTAGCCGCCGCAAAGCCAAGCCGCAGCGCAGCGCCTTTGCCGCGATTGGCGGCGTGAAAAAAACATTGCACGCGTGGATGGCTGAACTCGCGCAGAAACTTCGTGGAGCCGTCGGTCGAAGCGTCGTCGACGACGATGACCTCCTGGTCGAAGCCGCAATCCAGCACGCGCTCGATTACGCGGCTGATCGTCGCTGCTTCGTTGTACACCGGAATCACGACAGAAATTTTCGTCTGCTCGATCACCTCTCGCTCGCCTCCCGATGTTGCCCAAAGGATGACGACGCGCAGGCTGACACCGCCGCATCTTCGCGTTCCCGCCCCATTCTTGCCTGAAGTATCGCGGCAAGGCCGCGTTGTTCCCTTCGCCGGCGCCGCGGGGAAAGAGCGGCGGAGTAGCCGCGCCACAGGCGCATCGGATCCGTATTTGTAACGCCGCCGAGTTCGAGATGTCCCGGTCAAACGAGATTGCGCATCCGCGGCCGCCCGAAGCGGCTCAGAAAGGTGCTCCGGGTGTGTTCATGATCGATGAAAACAAATTGCGCCGGCTCGAGTAGGGTGACGAAGAAGTTGCATGGCGTCAGGTCGCCCTGGATGTATCCCGCACGATGGAGTCGCGCGATCTCCGCGCCGAGCGCGCAACACCAGCGCCTGGAAACGAGCTTCGCACGCTTCAAATGACGCACAACGTTAAATCCGTCGACTCGCGCTCGGTCACTATGATCTCGCGACCGGCACGGTGCTCTGCCCCCAGGCAGTAGATTTGCGAACTCCCAAACAACAGGTGCATCAATGGTGCGATTGACCTAAACGGAGGACACTGCTGAGAACTCTTCTGTCGGAGAGAACTACCTGGCCAACAATGAATCGTTCAGTGTGCTTTCGAGTCGGCGCAGACTTGCTAGGCAAGCCCGCAGGCTTATACAAAAAAGATACCATACGGTGAGGTGGCTGTGATTCTTCGCTCTGGTTAAAAAATTAATATTATGCTTCCACCATGCAACCTGATTTCCGATCTGTACACGCACTCGCCTTCGGCCAAGCCGCCGCTGCGCATCGGCTTATTGGTAGATACTTTTTGGATGAGCCGACCAGCCGCTGGTGTAATTCGCGGCATATGCAGAAGCGATTTTGCGCAGCTCGAAATGGTCATTTGCAGCAATACTCGAGGCGATAAGCCTTCGCGGTGGTCCGGCGTACCGGATGGGTCCGTCAAGCTCCCATACCAGCAAAGGCGTTCAGCTCTGCTGTGGAATCTCTACAAAAGATTTGATGGGCGGCGGGTTGGCATAACGGAGATTGACCCACTGGCGACGGAAAACTGTGAGTCAATGCTCAAGAATGTTGATCTTTTGAGTGTCGCGGTCGGGGTGGGCAAGAGAGAACACTCTCCATCAGAAGCTCTCACGGCCGTACCTGCGAAGGATTTGGACCTGATTCTGCAATTCGGTTTCATAAGAAATCATAGCGCAATCCTTCAGGCTGCCAGGTACGGCATCTGGTCACTGCACTACGGCGATTATGACTACTACCGTGGAGGACCTCCGTATTTCTGGGAGCTATACGAGCAGAACCCGATTTCTGGCTTAACATTGCTTTTCAGTTATGAGCCAGGTGCGTTTCGTGTTTTAGCCAAGGCTCATTTCTCCACGGAGTTCGGCCTTTCTGTTCGGCGCAACGCGGCCCGGCCCTTTTGGGGTTCTATCCAGCTCGTGATGCAAAAGCTATGGGAGTTACACGCTTTTGGTTGGGACTTCGTTAAAGACCGAATCCTCCCACCTACCGTATATCTTGGAAAAAGGAAAAATTACCGAGTCCCAACGAATAGTGAAATGGTTCGTTGGTTTGTACCACAAGGGACAGCGAAACTATGCAGACGCGGAAAACGGGCGCTGAGTAATTCGGAACTAGTGTTGCGGTGGCAAATAGCGATTCGAGCGGGCGGCCGATACATTTCCGGCGCAAATGGCAATGCCATGACCGATGGATTTCAGTGGCTCGAATCTCCTAAAGGACACTTTTACGCAGATCCGTTCGTGGTTGATCGAGAGGGCCAGCACTGGCTCTTCTTCGAGG
>WNFJ01547573.1_pt1 | contig 11135 bp, 6 predicted proteins | sample 5400461 | NCBI WGS metagenome assembly WNFJ01 (sample SAMN13153349, study PRJNA577476) | soil metagenome | isolation source: 115 cm saprolite on Douglas fir-dominated hillslope | place: USA:California | collected 2013-09-17 | reverse complement strand
ATCAATACAATAACTTCCAACCCAAAGTCGATTCAAATCCCATAGCTCCACGCGTCCGCCGCAAACGCCAGCGGCTTCCTCCTAACCTCCTTATCGAAAACGCCTCGGATCGAGATCCCCCTGCACGCAAAAGTCTGCCCCGAGGCGTTTCCGATCAAGGCTAGCGGCAAACAGGAAGTAACCGAATTACTTCCTGTTCAGATTGAATTTGCGCTCGTTCGGTTGATCCTGATGCGAATTTCCGCGGCATTACGGCGTCAACAATCCGAATGGTGGGTTGGGGAATCTAATGCACCATGCGGGTACGAAAACGTTTAATTGGTTTCGTTGTAATTATTCAGTTCGTTCTTTTTTTGACGCATTTTCTCCTGTACGAAACGTGGACATTTTCGTCCGCAGGAAGCGATACTCATGGGGCGCGGTGGATCAAACTGGTTCTCGGCTTGTTGTCGGTGAGCTTTGTTGCCGCTTCTCTACTCGCCTTTCGCTATACAAATGGTGCTCTGCGCGTGTTTTACACAGCTGCTGCGGTTTGGGTGGGTCTGCTGACTTTCCTCTTCCTCGCGGCGGTCTCCTCCTGGATCATTCTCGGAGTTGCGCGGCTGGCTGGGCTGGACGTGAACTTCCATCGGACTGTGGAATTGCTGTTCAGTGCTGCAGGAGTGGCCGGACTCTACGGGGTTTTCAACGCCAGCTGGACGCGGATCACGCGAACAACGGTGCGGCTCGCGAACTTGCCGGCAACGTGGCGGGGGCGAAGAGCGGCGCTGATCAGCGATCTGCACTTGGGGCACGTGCGAAACGGCAGTTTTCTTCGGCGCATGGTTGCGAAGATATTGAGGGAAGAGCCGGACGCGATTTTTATTGCCGGCGATTTGTATGACGGAACGGCGATTGATGCGGGGCGGGCGGCGGAGCCTTTGAGCGCACTAACGGCACCGCATGGCGTGTATTTTGTGGCCGGAAACCACGAGCAATTTGGAGACGACAGCAAATACCTGCGGGCCGTTGAGGCTGCAGGAGTGCGCGTCCTTAGCAATGAGAAGGTCGAAGCAGACGGCTTGCAGATTATTGGAGTCCCGTACCGCCACGCCACGCAGGACGGCCACTTTGCCTCCGTGCTTCAGGACATCGGCGTGGATCGCGAACGCGCGAGCATTTTGTTGACCCATGCTCCCGACCATCCGGAAGTTGCCGAGGCGGCAGGCGTTTCTCTGCAGCTTTCCGGCCACACGCATGTTGGGCAATTCATTCCGTGGAGCTGGATGGCGCGGCGCATTTACCGCCAATTTGTGTACGGTCTAAGCCGCATTGGAAAGATGCAGGTCTTCACATCGAGCGGAGCGGGCACTTGGGGACCGCCCCTTCGCTTAGGGTCGAATCCGGAGATTGTAGTGCTTCAATTTGAGTGAAGCCTCCCCGAGAACAACCGTAGGGGCACCAAGTAAACCCGCCCGCCGTTACAGCCAAATGTCAAAGCGAGCTGAGAAAAGTTAGAAGGGCTCGCTTTTCCGCAGGCTTCAACTTCTCAAATTCCTCGGTGACGTGGGCAGCTTCGCCGCGGTGCCGCCGGATGGCGTTGTTGAACGTAAGCGAAGCGCCGTCATGCATCAAGCGAGAGTGGAAACGCACGCCCCAGAGCGGTGCAGTACGGATCTTGTTGGCCGTATTGTTGAATTCATGCCAAGAGAAATTATTCCAGGTTCGCTCGGCAAATCTTCTCCCGTAATGCTCGGTGACAGATTGCACGATGCCATCGCCGGTGCCCACGTTGTGCAGCAGGAAGTCCCCGTACGGGTGGAAAATTTTGTCGCCCAGCGCGGGAGGTATGGTGAAGTTCCCGCCATTAATCGCAGTTCCAGCAGGCGCCGTGGTGAGCGTTGCGACGTGGCAGGTGGCGCAGCCAATTTTCTCGAAAAGCGCCTCGCCGTTTTTGGCGTCGGAAGTTTCTGAGAGCGCAACGTCGCGAGCCGGCGCTTCCGACGCGCGCAAGAAGCGGGCGAAGTGATCGATGTCGGAGAGACCGTCGGGGCCCGTCGTGTCGTTGGGCTCGCTGGCAGCGTTGCAAAGGTTGGTGACTTCATCGGGCTGCAGGCGATTGGTGATGCCCATTTCGTTGAGGTAGGCATCGCCTGAAAACGAGAGCAGGCTGGCGTGCTGATCTTTCCAGCCGAAGCGGCCCACGCCCGTCTTGCCGGGTGATTCCACGATAGGAACGATCAGGGGCTGCCCGCAAATTTTGCCCCCGTTTTTCTTGCACTGCGCTTTCGAAAGGTCGAGTAGCGTCTGGTCGGAGAGGGCCTCGACAAAACCATCGCCTAGAAGATTTAGAGAAACGCGGAAGGTCCGGATATTTTCGGAGTCGGGCACGCGCTCTTGAATTTCCGTCTTCGGGAAACCGCCGCTGGGGCAGATCGAGCGGTCGTTGATCAGAGAGCGCCCTTTGATGATCTCGGCGCCGTTATTGATCGGAATTTCCGGATTCTGAAACACTCCCTTGGCATCGTTATGTCCGACGCGCAATTCGGTAATCTGGCTGGGCCCCCCGGAAGTGGGATTCTGGTGGCACTCACGGCAGGATTGCGCGTTGTAGAGCGGCCCCAGGCCGTCTGTGAGTGCCTCGACTTCGTCGAATTTGACCTGGTCGGCTGTATGCGTGGCATCGTCGACCATTCCGTTGCTCTTGTTGTCGAAGCCGGTGGGAGCTTCGGCGGCTGGCGGCGCGAACGAGAGAAGACCAAAAGACAAAAGCAGCGCAATACTCGTAAGTAGCCTCACGGGGACCTCGCGGGCGGCTGGTTGAAAAGAAATCTACCTTGCTAAACGGCGAAAGCCAAGTGAAAAAAATGACATAAAGCGGGGAGTACCTGGAGCGCATGAATGAAAGACCAGGCGGCCAATGCCACCGAGTGCATCCAAGCCCAAAAGTGTTTCATTCCTGACCCGCCAGGGTATAATGGCCTTCGTGAGGCTTGCAGGCTCGGCCCCACACCCACCCTGGGCACGCCTATTCGGAACTCCTTCGTTCGCCGACTTTGAAGGGTGCTCCGAAAATCAAGAATGCCTCTCAGAGAACATGAACCTCAGAAACATAAGCTTGGATCGGCGCCAAAAATTCAGGAAGGTGCCAGACAAATTTGCATTCATGCAATTGGAGCGAGATGAGGGCGGAGCCGTCCTGGATGCTTCCGAAGGAGGCTTGCGCTTTGAGACCTTTGCTCCGGTACACCAAAACGGACCTGTTCATTTTTGGTTTTCGTTCAATCTCCGTGACCAGATTGAAGGGTGGGGCGAACTGGTTTGGACTGATGCGGAGAAAAAGTCCGGAGGCTTGAGGTTCCTGCACCTTTCCGAGGAAGCTCGCGCGCAACTCCGCGAATGGATGGCCGAACCTCCCCCGCGGCAAGTCTCAGATGGAGCGTCCGCATCCCGCGCTGTCCATGATCGAACGCCTAACAACCTGGAAGCGAGCAAACTGGATGCTGTCGCGGCATTCGTTTCAAAAGCCAAGCCGCGGCCTTCCACATTCTTGGCGGCCGCCGAAGATTCTGGCGGCCCCAACCTGCTCCCTCCGGTATTTCAAAATACTGCGGAACCGCCATTAGGGCTGGTTCCTTTAGAGACGTATCTCGCCTCGAAGCGAAAAAGCCTATTTCTCGGAATGATGCTGGGCATTTGCATCTCGGCCACTATCGCCGTGGCGGCATTCAAATATTCGAACTACCATCGCCAGATCCAGGAAGAGCAAAACCTGGCCTCGGAAGCCCGCGCGGCATCATTGGTGCCCGAAGTCCAGCCGCCCGCGCCAGCAACCCCATCGATATCCAATTCGGCTGCCGGCGATGTATTTTCAACCGGCAATGCAAAAACAGGGACGTCTTCTAGCCACGCTTCGCAGACAGTCCCGCCCTCAGGTTCAGCCGCACTGACGCCGACTTCTTCTCAGCTCCGTTCGAACGAAAACGCGAGCCAAAAACAGCAACCCCGCACCCCAGCGCAACTTTGGGCCGCCGTGCACGCTGGCAACAGCAAGGCCGCGGTCGATCTCGCTGAACTCTACATTCAGGGCGAAGGTGTCCCCCGCAATTGCATGCAAGCGCGCGTGCTATTGCTGGTTGCGTCCGAGAAGCGCAACGCCTATGCCATCAAGAGGCTGCAGGAGTTAGACAAGTCGGGATGCCCCGGCGAGTAGCGGCCCATTGAGTCTCTGCTTGCCGCCTGACATGCGACAAACACATCAGAACTGAGTACGCCCCCAAGAGAGACACCCTTCTTTCCCGGGTGATCAGACCGGCCGGCGAATCCCAAGTTTGCGCATGCGCGCCTGCAGGGTTGTGCGCTTCATGCCCAGGAGAACAGCGGCACCCTGGGGGCCGGCGATGCGCCATTCGGTTTGCCGGAGCGCTCGGAGAATGTGCTGGCGCTCGGCGTCTTCGAGAGTGGAAATCGAGGAGCCAGAGGAGCTAAGCGCCGTAAAGGAGCTTGCGGCCAACGAGGAATCTGCGTTCGCGTCCGGCGCAACGGTGACAGGTTTTAATTCCGAGACCGGCACGCGGAGTTCCTTGCCAGGGGACAGGAGCACCGCGCGCTCGATGAAGTTTTCCAATTCGCGAATATTGCCAGGCCAGGAATACCCGGCGAGAGCGTCCATGGCTTCGGCCGGAATATACGCGACAGCTTTGTTGAGGCTGCGGCTAAACTTCTGCACGAAATAGCGGACCAGATGCGGAACGTCTTCAGGGCGCTCCCGCAGCGCAGGGATGTGAAGGGGAAAAACGTTAAGGCGGTAATAGAGATCGCTTCGGAAAGCGCGTTCAGCGACGAGCTTACCAAGATCGCCGTTAGTGGCGGCGACGATACGGACGTCGACGCGCACCGTGCGATTGCTGCCGAGGCGTTCGAATTCCTGCTCCTGCAGGACACGTAAGAGTTTCGGCTGAAGCTCAAGCGGCAGGTCGGCGACCTCATCGAGAAAAAGAGTGCCGCGGTCAGCAAGCTCGAAGCGCCCGATTTTTTGCGTAAGCGCGCCCGTAAAAGCGCCGCGCTCGTGTCCGAACAGCTCGGATTCGAGTAATCCGCCGGGAATCGCGGCGCAATTGACTTTGACGAAAGTGCGCTCGCGCCGCGGGCTCAAATTGTGGATGGCTCGGGCGATGAGCTCTTTCCCGGTGCCGGTTTCTCCGGTGATGAGCACGGCGGTTCCCGCGGGAGCAACGACTTCCACCTGCGCCAGCGCGCGCTTGAGCGCGGCGCTGTCACCTACGATTTCTTCAAAATTGAATTCACTGCGAATTTCTTCCTCAAGATAGAGTTTTTCCTCGGCCAGCTTGTCTTTCAGAGCATCAATTTGTTTGAAGGCCAATGCGTTTTCCACGGCGATGGCGATTTGCGCCGAGACTTGCTGCAGGATCTCGACGTCCTCAGGAGGGAAAGCATCCTCGCGGCGGCTGGCAAGATTGAGTGTGCCCAAAGTGCGGCCTTGCGTGATGAGTGGAACGCAGCACATGGTTTCGACGCCTTCGGAGCGAAGCGTGCGAATAATCTCATTGGGGAAGCGATCGATCTCGGCGCCCCGTGCGAGGAACGGCTGGCCCGTTGTGAAGCAGACCCCGGAAGGAGTGGTCTCGAGAGGCACGGTGATTTCCTGGTTGAAGAGGCCGGGGCGGCTGGAAAAATCGAGCGCGTGGATTTTCAAGAGCCCCGACACGGAGTCGCGAAGAGCGAGACTGGTGTAGTCGTGATGAATGACTTTTTCGAGAGAGGTGACAATCCCGCGGAAAAGTTCGGGGAGTTCGCGGCTGGAAACCAGAACGTTGTTGACCTCGAGAAGCACCTGCAGGCGATCGCGCTCGCGAGCAAGCTGGCTTTGGTAGGCCTGCGAGGTTTCGAAATTAAGCGCGTTGTCGACAGCCACGGCGACCTGGCTCGCGGCGCGCTGCATGAATTGAACTTCGGCATCGGTTATGCCCTGTGGGACGAGTCGTCCGAAACCCATAGCGCCAAGCCGGCGCTGCGCGGTAGTGAGTGGAACCATTGCCAAAGAGCGAATACCGACTTCGCGGAGTCGCTGCAGAAAATCTGGGAAACGATGATCCTCCTCCGTATCGCTGACGACAAAAGGTTGCTGCGATTGCCATACCCATCCAGAAGGATGCCCATCCACCGGCGATTCGGTGCCGGTCTTCTTGGCCGGAGTGGGAAGTCGCGTTTCGAGAATGTGCAGCCGCATGACGTTGCGCACAGGGTCATGCAGCACAAGCGTCAGAAAATCAAAGTCCACTACACAATGCAACCGCTCCGCGACATCGTGAAAAAGAGCCGCCAGGTCGCGATGCTGCGCAATGGATTCCGCCACTTCAAGCAAGGCTTCGAGCTGGCGCCTCGAGTGTTCGAGCGGCGCCGCAGGCGTTGGTTCGGGCGGGAAGATAGCGGGATCCGCCATACAAAGCAGAATAGCACCGGCCTTGGCTCAGGCTCAACCAAACCCGTTATGGAGAGGCAGAAGAGTTGCGGCCGAACACACGAACCATCTTTGTCAGGTCTCATCTCTCGGACTGAATATTTACAAATCGGATGTCAGGCAATTCGACTCTCCAGTGAAGCATCGAAGACGCAGTTGGGGCTTACCGGGACTTAGCCCGGTAGCCCTGAGAAAGCCGTTTACATATTCTCCCCGTAGGTATATCGTGCTCCGCTAAAGGCTCCACATCGTTATCAATTCCTCTACAGGCACCTGTTGTGGCAATTCGTAAAATAGCGCTAAGGAGACTCGTCATGACACACACCAGCCTGAAAACCGCTGGAGTCATCACGGCTTTCGCCGCCATCATTCTCGCGGGAATGGGGAATAGCTCGAAACGCGTCACAGCACAGGATGGCACCGGTGGCCAGACGGAGGAATCTAGGATCCAACGTGGCTTCGCCATCGCCCCTGTTCCCCTGACACTGCAGGGGAAAAACAGGGCATTGGTGGGATTGGGTAGTTATGTTGTTAACGCTGTGGGTGACTGCAACGGCTGTCACTCGGCAGGCCCGCCCACAGAATTTGCCAGCCCTGGCGGGAACCCCTATCTTCTTTCCCCTCCGTTTAGCGGAACAGTAGAGATAAATACGAAGAACTATTTGGGCGGAGGGCGGGATTTTGGCCCATTTGGGGCACCTCCGCAAATTCCTCACCTTTACTCCCGCAATTTGACACCAGACAAAACGGGGCTGCCTGCAGGAGGGCACACCTACGCGGAGTTCGTCGAGATCATGAGGCAAGGCACCGATTTCGATCACCTACATCCAAATTGCACAGCCCCCGGCACTCCTACCAATTGTCTCATGCCACCCTTCAACGGCGATCTGCTCCAGGTCATGCGATGGCCGTTTTTCAGGAACATGACCGACCACGAGCTCCGGGCAATCTACGAGTACTTGAGCGCGATCCCCTGCAATCCGGGCAAAGTGATTGCCGACGCGCCTTATTTGCAGAACGTGTGCGAATAACGCAGCGCATTGGCGGCGATCAGTTGGGCCGAGAATAGCAACAAGATTGCGACAGGCTCGAAACGCAGCAGTGCATGGCGCTAGCAATCTGCTCAATCGATTTACACATTGCAATGGAATTGAGGCAACGAGCCAAACCGGAGGCTCACGTGGCACACGCCTGGCAGCCGCAACCGGACAACTGGTGTAGCCGCCAAGCACAAATCCGGCAATGCGCCATATCGGGAGTTAGCTGCAGCGCTGGAGCAGGATGTCGCGCGATTGCCCGTGCGGAGGGGCTGGAGTAAACTCCGGGGCGTGCCGGATACTTCTTCGATCATCGGGCGCACGATCTCCCATTACACCGTCCTGGAAAAACTTGGCGGCGGAGGCATGGGCGTCGTCTATCGAGCCAAGGACGCTCGGCTCGGCCGTGACGTCGCCCTGAAATTTCTTCCCGAAAATGTTTCCCAGGACCCGCTGGCCATCGAGCGGTTCCGGCGCGAAGCGCGCACGGCTTCCTCGCTGAATCATCCGAACATCTGCACGATTTACGATATCGAGGAAATTGAAGGCCGTCCCTTTATCGCCATGGAGTTGCTCGACGGCCAGACGCTGAAGCGCCGCATCGCGAGGAAGTCCATCGAAATTGCCGAACTCTTGGATATTGCCATTCAGCTCGCCGACGGGCTGGAAGCTGCCCACGCCAAAGGCATCGTTCACCGCGACATCAAGCCCGCGAACATTTTTTTGGTGGATCTAGGGCCGGCAAAGATTCTCGACTTCGGCTTGGCGAAATTCGCGGAGTATCGGCAGGCTGCGGCAGAGTCCGCGAGCGATTCGTCCATGCCCACGCACCGGCACGGCCTCGACGATGGACTTATCACAAGCCCGGGAAGTTCGCTAGGGACGGCTGCGTATATGTCGCCGGAGCAGGCGCGTGGCCAGGAACTGGACGCCCGCACCGATTTGCCACTGGCGCGGTTCCCTTCGGTGGCTCGGCTGTTGCATTGATTTTTGACGGCATCTTGAATTCGCCCGCCGCTCCCGCCAGAAAGTTGAATCCGAATTTGCCCGTGGGCTTGGAGAATATTTTAGCGAAGGCGCTTGAGAAGGATCTCAGTCTCCGCTACCAGACAGCCGCCGAACTCCGCGCGGACTTGAAACGCTTGAGACGCGATTTGGATTTGGGCCATTCAGGGACGAGCCCAGCTGTGCGAGCCGCGCTAGATGATGTTCCTGAACGGCATTCGTCATCTCGATGGCAGACCTGGGCGTTGGTGGGAGGCGCGCTTCTCACCCTCGCGGTAATTCTGGGTTATGTGCCGACCCGGCCTGCTGCGGCGCCACGCGTGCTGCGAACTGTCCAACTTACCAACACGAATCGGCCAAAATCAGACGTAGTCACGGACGGGTCGCGGCTTTATTTCATCGAGGGGCAATCTGTCCTTTCGCAAACCTCGGTAAGTGGCGGCGATACTTCTCTAACGTTTTCGATATTTCGCCCGACGGTTCCGCGCTCCTGATGAATACCGCTCGAGGCACTTCTCTCGACGGCCCTCTTTGGAGCGTCCCGGCGCTTGGCGGTTCGCCACGACGATTGGGAATCCTCGAGGGCCATGCCGGAGCGTGGTCTCCGGACAGAAAGCAGATCGCCTTTTGCAAGGGGAACGAGATATTCGTCGCGAAAAGCGACGGCGGCGAGCCGCGCCAGCTCTTGTCCCCTGGAGGAACGGCCAGCGATATCCGCTGGTCGCCTGACGGATTGATTTTGCGCTTTACGGTGAACGATCCCAAGACCAACAACCGCTCCATTTGGCAAGCCTCCGGGGACGGCAGCAATCTACATCCATTGCTTCCGGGTTGGGCTGATGCTCCCAATGAATGCTGCGGGAAGTGGACACATGACGGAAAGTACTTCGTATTCCAGGCGCAACGCGATGCCACAGCCGACCTCTGGGCCATCAACGAGCACAGTGGTTTTTTTCGCTCGAGCCCCCAGGCGCCTGTGCAGTTGACGACCGGGCCGATGAATGTCGGCAATCCCGTCCCGAGCCGCGACGGAAAGAAACTTTTCGTCCAGGGCTGGCGGCCCCGCGGAGAATTGTTGCGCTACGATGCCAAATCCAAACAGCTCACGCCTTACCTTTCGGGAATTTCGGCTATGGGCCTCGACTTCTCTCGCGATGGAGAGTGGGTCGCCTACAACGACGCGTCCGATGGCACCATGTGGCGAAGTAAGGTGGACGGAACGCAAAAGCTGCAACTTGTTTTTCCACCCATGTTCGCCTATTTGCCGCGATGGTCTCCGGATGGACAGCAGATCGCTTTCTTTGGTCACCCGCCCGGCGAACCCTGGCAAATCTATGTGGTTCCCGCCGCCGGAGGCACACCCGAACTCATCTATCGAAGCACCATCAACTCGGCGGACCCCAGCTGGTCGCCGGACGGCAAATCGCTGGCCTTCGGCGAGAATTCCCTGAACAATCAGGGCTCGGCAGTTTATATTCTCGATCTGAAGACGCGAAGGCCCACAAAGTTGCCTGGCTCCGATGGCCTGTATTCTCCGCGCTGGTCTCCTGACGGACGCTACCTCGCGGCTATTCCCCTGGATTCGCTCAAGCTTATGCTTTTTGATTTCACCACGCAAAAATGGGCTGCACTCGCCAATCTTTTCGTAGCTTATCCGACCTGGTCGCGAGACGGTCGCTATTTGTACTTTGACGGCATTCTCGACAATCAAGAGAGCTATTTCCGCTTCCAAGTCAACAGCGGAAAACTCGAGCGCTTCTTCAGTCTCAAAGGTTTTCAGGCCGCCGGCGGCGCTTTTGGAAACTGGAGCGGCCTCGCTCCAGACGAATCGCCCCTGGTGGTTCGCGACGCCAGCATCCAGGAAATCTACGCCCTCGATTGGGAACGGCCTTAATCGACCTCCGCCCCACGCGACTCCCCGCACGGGTAAGGAGGAGAATTCCTCTGAGCGAAGCCAGCTGATTCTCAAGGTAAACTCACAAGAGAAAACAACCCCGGGGACTAGGGAAGGCCGAAAGAAATGACAGCGCGATTGCAGGTGATGAAATTTGGCGGCACGTCGGTGGGTGACGCGTCGTGCATGGCGAGGACGGCGCAGATCATCGCGCAGAGTGCGCGCGAAGGCGCTTGCGTTGCGGTTGTTTCCGCAATGAGCGGAGTGACGAACCGGCTGATCGAAGCAGCAAAGCGAGCAGGAGCCGGAGAGAACAGGCAAGGAGCAGCCGTTCTGGCAGCACTGCGAACACAACACGTGGACGCGCTAAAGATTTTGGTTAGCGATGATAATGCGCGAAGATCGATCGAACAAGAAATGGAGGAAGTTTTTTCGGAAGGAAAGAGGCTGTTTGAAGGGACGGCGCTGCTCCGAGAGTTGACGCCGCGAACACTCGATGCAATATCGAGTTTGGGAGAGCGGCTCTCCGCGCCATTGGTGGCGGGAGCGGTGCGGGAACTTGGCTTGCAGAGTGAGGCGGTGGATGCCATGGAAGTGATCGTTACCGATACCTTCCACGGAGGCGCGGAACCGTTGATGGACCGCACGCGCGAAGAATGCGAAGTGCGATTGCGACCGATGGTAGATAAGGGAATTGTCCCGGTCGTGACGGGTTTCCTTGGCGGGACGACGGAAGGAA
>WNFJ01637814.1_pt1 | contig 11136 bp, 13 predicted proteins | sample 5400461 | NCBI WGS metagenome assembly WNFJ01 (sample SAMN13153349, study PRJNA577476) | soil metagenome | isolation source: 115 cm saprolite on Douglas fir-dominated hillslope | place: USA:California | collected 2013-09-17 | reverse complement strand
CGCCCGCCTGTGCGGCCAACGGTGATTCCGCAGCCACGATCCCATTCCGCGAGACCACCATCGACCGCCCCTGCGAACGGTCCTGCGCTTCACTCACTAGGCCAGTCATCAGCATGGCCACTGCGCCAAAAGCAAGGAGGTAAACGTGCAACCTGTGAAGAATCCGCATGGTCTTGGTCCGCTCCTTCGTTGATTCCTTCAAACTCCGCATCGCCAAAAAAGTCGCGCGATCTTCCCGCACTCTAACCTGGACGATGGATACCCGCAAGCACGTCCATGCCTGCAACTCCTGCTTCATATTTGGAATTTCCCCGCCAACGCCCTAGAATTCTTAGGACGCCGGTCAATTTAGGGCTAAGCTCATTTGACCACCTGCGTTTGCGCTATCTCGGAGAACATCGACTTGCCTGAGCAACGCCATGCAATGCAACACTCCGGACCGCCGGCTTCCCACGAGCCGAAGTTCAAGGCGCAGATCGACGCCGTACTCGCCGCGCGCCATTCCGATCCCTTCTCCTTCCTCGGCCCGCATCCCGAGGAGGGCAACTGGTCTGTCCGTTTTTTTCTGCCCTGGGCCGCGGAAGCCTCCATCTCTCTAAGACCTCCCACCATCGAAGGCGCGACCGTCCCCCCCGCAAAAGTCACTGATGCCGTGAAACTTCGCCCCGAAGGCTTCTTCGAAGCCACCTGGCCTTCGAACCAATCCAGTCCACCCGCTGCGGCCAGCTACAAAATTCACGGTCGCACGCACCACGGCGAATCCTTTGAAATCTACGACCCCTATGCCTTCCCCTGTGTTCTAACCGAATTCGACTTGTACTTGATGGGTGAAGGTCGCCATTACGACACCTACGAAAAACTCGGCGCCCATGTGATCACCGTCGAAGGCGTCCGTGGCGTTCACTTCGCCGTTTGGGCCCCCAGCGCTAAACACGTCAGCGTCGTGGGCGACTTCAATGGGTGGGACGGCCGTATCCACCCCATGCGCGCACGCGGCTCCTCCGGCCTCTGGGAAATCTTCCTCCCTGAGCTCGACGAAGGCGCCATCTACAAATACGAAATCGTCGGCCCCAACGGCAACGTTCTTCCACTCAAAGCCGATCCTTACGGCTTCCGCTCCGAACTGCGGCCCAATACCGGCTCCGTCGTCTCCCGGCTCGATCACCATAAATGGGCTGACGCCGATTGGATCTCCCAGCGCGCGCAGAAAAACTGGTTCGCGTCGCCCGTCTCAATCTACGAGGCCCATCTCGGCTCCTGGCGTCGCGTCGCCGAAGATCACGACCGCTGGCTGACCTACCGCGAACTCGGCGACCAGCTCATCCCCTACGTTAAAGATCTCGGCTACACGCACATCGAGCTGCTTCCCATCATGGAGCATCCCTTCGACGGCTCCTGGGGCTATCAGACTCTCGGTTATTTCGCCGTCACCAGCCGTTACGGCACGCCAGCGGAATTCATGGAGTTTGTCGACCGCTGCCACCAAGCCGGCATCGGCGTCATCCTCGATTGGACGCCAGCGCATTTCCCTCGCGACACGTACGGCCTCGCGCAATTTGACGGCACGCATCTCTATGAACATTCTGACCCGCGCCAGGGCGCGCATCCCGACTGGGGCACGCTGGTCTACAACTACGGCCGCAACGAAGTTCAAAACTACCTAATCTCCAACGCGCTCTTCTGGCTCGACAAATATCATATCGACGGCCTTCGCGTGGATGCCGTCGCCTCCATGCTTTATCTCGACTACTCCCGCAAGCCCGGCGAATGGATTCCCAACCAATTCGGCGGCCGTGAAAATCTTCACGCTATCGATTTCCTCAAGCGCATGAATGAGGTCGCCCACGGAAAGTTCCCCGGTATTCTCACCATCGCCGAGGAATCCACTTCCTGGCCCGCCGTCTCTCGCCCCACTTATCTGGGCGGCCTCGGCTTCAGCTTCAAATGGAACATGGGCTGGATGAACGACACCCTCAACTACTTTTCCCGCGACCCCGTTCATCGCAAGTACGAGCACAACAAGCTCACGTTCTCCCTTCTCTACGCCTTCACCGAAAATTTCCTTCTTCCCTTCTCTCACGACGAAGTCGTCCACGGCAAAAACTCCCTTCTCCACAAAATGCCCGGCGATATGTGGCAGCAGTTCGCCAACCTCCGTCTTCTCTACGCTTATCAATACGCTCATCCCGGCAAAAAGCTCCTCTTCATGGGCCAGGAAATCGCCCAGCGCCACGAATGGAGCGAAGCTCACAGCCTCGATTGGCACGCGCTCCAATGGGATTCGCATCGCGGCATCCAGAAGCTTGTCTCCGACCTCAATCACCTCTATTCGGCTGAACCTGCTCTTCATGAAATCGATTTTGACTGGCACGGTTTCGAATGGATCGACGCCAACGATTCCGACAATAGCGTTCTTTCCTTTCTCCGCCGCGGCAAAAATCCCGAAGACCTTATCGTCGCGATTATCAACGCCACTCCGGTCCCCCGCGAAGGCTATCGCCTCGGCGTCCCCAAATCCGGCTTCTATCGCGAAATCATGAACACCGATGCCGCCCACTACGGCGGCTCCAACGCCGGTAACAGGGGCGGCCAGCAAGCCGCCGATCAACCCGCTCAGGGCCGCCCGCATTCTCTTGTCCTCACCCTTCCACCTCTCGCCGCAGTCTACTTAAAATGGACTCCGCAATCCTGACGAGGCCACGATGAGTTCACCTGTAACGGAAAAGACAAAAGCGTCGCCTGAGGTCTCTCGGGCCGACGTGGGCGTGTCAGCCCCAAAGATGTTGCTCGCCGACACGCAGCTCCTAAATTGGTCCAGCATCGTCTTTGCAATAGTGCAAAGCGCCTGCACCGCCGTCATCGCCATCAGCGGCTTGCGCGTGGCGATTGGCTTGAGCGCTCTCGCCGCGGCGGCTGGCATTCATGCGCCCGCTCGCGGCTTCCATCAAGACGCCATTCGAATCCCGATGATGGCCTTGGCCTTCCTAGGATCGGTCATCAACCTTTTTGTGGTTTGGAAAGTGCGGAATCTGCGCAGCAAGCCCGCGTCACAGTGGCGCCAGCAACCGGTCACACAGAAAAAACTCAACGCCGAGCGTTTTCAAATCGCTCTCGCTGTCCTAACCCTGCTTCTTCCCGCCGCCGAATGGATCACTCACCCCATGGTCCATCGCGTCCCCTGACACGTTGCGTCCCAGTATTCTTACTTGGCCACTGTGAAGACGATCTCATTCGACTCAACCACGACTGACCAAGACTCGGTGGACGTGCCAGCAGGACAACTATCACCCTCGGTCAGACGCGTACAGCTGGCCAGCCGCCATCGCACGCGCAGTTTGTATTCCCCTGGAGGGCTCAGGTCGTATCCCAAATCGTATAAGTACAGAGTCAGCGCGAGGGTATACCGGGGAGGAGCTAACATCGGATCCCTCGATTTCGGCGCCTCGCAGGAAGGCGGCGTTCTCCCCAGGAGATTGCCCCCCGGCCCTCGGAGCTCCATGGTGACGCCGCCGCCGCACCAAGTCTCGGCCGCAGGCAGTAGCAGACTGTCGTTCCGATTTTGCAGGATCAGCGCAAAGGGCGGATCATAACCTTGAGCATACGGGCCGGAACGGCCGCTCACAGCGGCGTGCGCATCAATCAGATTGAGAAACCAGTCGCCGGATGGCACGCCGCGCGGAAACGTCGCTCGCATGTCCATATAGGGATCGATCTCGACTCCGGGAGTGGTTTGGTATTCGAGGGCATGCGGCTCGACACTGCCGCAGGACACGAAACCGTCGAGTGCCAGCGTGGTCCAGGTTTGCATGCCGGGCCGCGGGGAGTCCAGGACGAGCCTAATGGCGCAAATAGGATTCTCAAGCCCCGTTCCATCAAGCATGCCGATTACAAGAGATGCGCGCTGATCGGGCTTCAAAACCAAGTCGTCACAAGGTTCCGGCGCAAAGCTTTCATGGCACCCGCCGGGAATACCGCCATGGATCTCTTTGCCGTGTTCGTCGAATTGGCGAATGCGGGGGAGTCCGCGCAACCGGCAAGCCGATGCCGAGCGATTGCGAAAAACAACCTTCGCATAGTCATGGGCCATGCTCAGGCCCCAACCCTGGTAGTACGCGAGCAGTTGATCGCCACGGCACATTGGGACCTTTGCGTCTTCCTGTGCCCTCGCAACATCGGGCGTGATAAACGTCAAGACACTTAAAGTGAAAAAAGACATCCATAGCGCGAGCTTAGGTTTCTCTTTCATCCGCCTCTCCCCTGTAGGGGCCCTTGAACGCAGGCTGTTATCTGCGGTCGAAACAGGCACAGGCCCCGTTTAACAAAAAACAGCGCAAAGCAGAAACCGTTCGACAACACGCTGATTATACGGATCTTATAGAAATGCCCGATACGCCACGACGTCGACCAGAGGACACACTTGTAGCACTCCTGCCACCCATTCCTTGGTTTACTTGGGATTGGCACGATATTGGGATCAGCTGGCAAGATTGGGCTCTAGCTCAAGCCAGCGGAGGCATAGCTGCCTGCCTGAAACTAGCTCACGGCCGTATTTCCTGAATCATTCGAACCGAAGATCAATCGCATTTCATTTGCGGTCGGAATCCTTCTCCGAGCTCTCCAGCTCTTTCGCCAGCCGATCGTGCAGCCGTTCGCTGTATCCCACCGGCAACTCAAACGTCCGGTCATCCGCTGTCAAAATCAGGATGTTCCGCGTCGAATCCAGTATCGCCGAGCAGATTTCGCATGTCTCCAGATGGCGCTCAATCTCTTTGCGCAGTTCGGCACTCACCAAGCCGTCGATGTACCCGGAGATATGCTCCCACACATGTTTGCAATCCAGTTTCATAGCGCTCTCCCGAAGAACCCTCTGCGCGCCGGAACCGCCGCTTTCAGGAATGGAACCAGGCGCCTTTGCAGCATCATCCGCGCGCGGTGCAACCGCACTTTTACCGCGCCCGTGGTAATCCCCAGCGCCTCCGCCGTCTCCTCGATGTTCAGTTCTTCCAGGTCTCTCAAGGTGAATACTTGCCGGTAAATGTCTGGCAATTCCGCCACCGCTACCCGCAGGGCTTCCCGCAGTTCCTTCCGCTCCAATGCCTCCAGCGGAATCTCCCGCCAGTCCGTCAGCGGCGCCGGCGTGTAGTCCCCTTCATGGCCCTCCGCTTCTTCCTCAATCGATTCCTCGGCTGCATTCTTTGCTTTCCGTAGCCGTTTCCGCCCTTCGTTAATCGCAATGCTTGTCAGCCACGTGCTGAACTTGGCGTCCCCGCGGAAGGAAGCCAGGTGCCGGTAAGCATTGATCACCGCCTCCTGCGCCCCATCTTCGGCATCCGTCTCGTTTCTTACTATCGAGAACAACGTCAGATAAACCATCCGCTCATACGGCCGGATCAACTCATGAAACAGTTCTTTCTCGCCCGCGAGTATCCGCGCGATGAGCCCCATTTCGTTAGCGCTTGAATTCTGCATCTGGAAACGGCTGTGGCCGCCCTCTCTAAAGGGCGCCCCTATGCCTCTCGCATATCTGCAATCTCAAAACTTTTCCAGCTTCGCTGCGCCAAAAATCGCGTGAAATCTTTCGCAGTAAATTGCTACCGCTTGATACTGATTCAAATCCGCCGTCGCCGGCAAATCATAATTCTGATCCCCTTGATTCCCTTTCAACGTTCCTAGTTCCACGTGATCGAGGTCGCCTTTCACAATCTCTCCCTCAAGAGCTTTGTCCTCCGCCTTCACCAGCAGCACGTGCACATCAGGTCCATTCGAAGTCGTGAAATCCGAAAGCCGCAAATACTGTTTGCCGTCGGTCGCTCTGTAAATCGTCGCCCGTCCGCTTGTCTGGTGAATCTTCCCCTCCAGTTTTCCTGTATACAGCGCTTCTGGCTCCGAACTGAGCGCCGCTGGTGCCGCCTCGTTCACCTTCTGGTTGATGAATAGCTTCTCCGGCCGGAACGCCCACCACGCGCCCACAAGCACCGGAACTCCAATCACAACCAAAATCCACTTGCCGCGCGACAACCACGAACTTGTATTCGTATCCATCTTTTTTCCCTCAAAGACAAGTCGGGCAGTTTGAGCTGCCCGATTTTCCTCTCACCTTTTCCTTCTCTTAGAACTTCTCCAGCGGCGCCGCCCCGAAGTTCGCGTTGAACCGCTCGCAGTAGATCGAAACTGTCTGGAATTTTGTCAGGTCCGTTCCCGCGGGAATTTCGTAATTCTGGTCGCCTTCATTGCCCTTCAGCTTCCCCAGCTCCACCTTTTCTGTGTTGTCTTTCAGAAAGTTGGCATCGTCTGCCGCATCTTTCGTCGCCACCAGGATCACGTGCACATCCGGCCCGTTCGAAGTCTTGAAATTGGTCAGCCGCAGAACCAGTTTCCCGTCCGCCTCCTGATACACCGTCGCTCGGCCCGAGGTGGCGTGTACTTTTCCGTGGAACTTGCCCGTCTCCAGCGTCTTCGCCTTCCCGTCGTGCATCATTTTGTCGTCTTGCATCTTGTCGTGTTTCATGTCGTCGTGTTTCATGTCGTCTTTTTTCATTTCGTCTTGCTTCATGCTGTCTTGCGCGCGCAGTGTTGGTTGGAATAGAAACGCCCCTGCCAGCGCTGCGAATGCCAATCCTGCCTTGATCGTACGAACCATTCGATTCTCTCCTAGCTGTTGAATATGGAAGGGCGGTTCCTCCGCCCCTCGTCCCGTTCGCTCCATACGAGTCCGCGCTCCCCCAAAGGTTACAGCCCGGAAGGACACTTCAATCGCGCCTAGCCGGCCCATCCGCCGTTTACTTTTCGAAGCAGGATGCTTGCTGGCCCGCCGCTGGACACGCGTCAAACGGGTATCATTAGATCGCGGGGAACTCTCATGCCTAGGAACTTCGCTATCCGGCTCAGGTGCCCCAAGGGGGACAGCGACTCCTGGGTCACTCTCTCTGACCGCGAGGAATCCCTCGAAGAGATCCTTCGCCAAACTTGGGGCTTTGGGTGCCGCGAGCACGGTCCGCAGCAAGGAATTCCCCAGGAGGCCATGGAGGTAGCCCCCATCGAAAATTCTCCACCCTTGCAAAAAGCCCAAACGACTTATGCCATCCCCTTCCCCAACACCCCTGCAAAGAAAAAGCCCCGCTCCAGCGAGCGCATCTCCATGCGTGTGCCGGTTGTGATTTACGGTTTTGCAGGCAAGAGCGGCACCTTCCATGAAGATGCCGAGACGATCATCGTCAATTCCAGCGGCGCCCTCGTCACCCTGAAAACCAAACTCGCCTTGGGTGACACCGTTTTTCTCATGCACAGGAGCAGCCGCGATGAGCAGGAAGTCCGCGTGGTCTACCTCGATGCTTACACCGACCGCGAAACTCGCGTCGGCCTCGCGTTCAAAAGGCCGATCTTTGACTTTTGGAGAAGAATTCGCAAGAAGCCTCGCATGGCCAAAACTCTCCGCGTCATGGTCAAAGGTACGGACTCCAACGGCCACCCCTTTGTCCAGAGCGCCTACACCGTCGACCTCAGCAAGGACGGCGCGCGCCTCGACGGCGTCGGTTTCCTGACTTCTCCCGGCCAAACCATCGAAGTCCGCCGCCTTTGGCGCAAAGCGCGCTTCCGCGTTGTTTGGATCGGCCAGGTCGGCAGCACCGAATCCAATCAGGTCGGCGTCTTCGGCCTGCAAGCCGAAAAAGATATCTGGCGTGTTGCGCTACCCAAGTCTGCTGCGGCTCCAAGAAAAACCTGAAATCCATCCGATCGTCCGGCTGTCTCCCCAAAACTCCCAACCCCCTGAAAAAAAGTCCGCTCCGGTTTAGTCCTTTTTCCTATACACTCTGCGTATCCGCCATGTCTAAACTATCGCGCCGCAACGTGCTCAAGAGTGCTCTCTCCGGTGTCGCCATGACCTCTCTTCCATCCGCCTCCTGGCCCCAGGAAAGCGCTCCCATTAAGCGCAAGGGCAACATCCGACAGTCCGTGTCCCGCTGGTGCTACAAGAATATTCCGCTCGATAAGCTCTGCGCCTACGCCGCCGAAATCGGCTTGAAGGGCATGGACTTGCTGCAGCCCGACGAATATGAAGTCCCTGGCCGCTACGGCCTGGTCTGCAGCATGGCTTACGCTGGCGGTGGCGAAATTGGCAGCGCCATGAACCGCGTCGAAAACCACGCCAGGATTGAAGAAGGCTTTCGCAAATACATTCCTCTCGCCGCCAAAGACGGCGTCCCCAACGTAATCACTTTTTCCGGAAATCGCGCGGGCATGTCCGACGAAGAGGGCGCCAAAAATACCATTGCCGGTCTCAACCGCGTCAAGAAAATCGCCGAGGACCACGGCGTCACCATCTGCATCGAGCTCCTTAACAGCAAGATCGATCACCACGACTACATGTGCGACCACACCTCCTGGGGCCTCCAGGTCGTCCAGGCAGTCAATTCGCCCCGCGTCAAGCTCCTCTACGACATCTATCACATGCAAATCATGGAGGGAGACCTGGTCCGCACCATTCAGAAAAACATTGATTGGATCGCTCACTTCCACACCGGCGGCGTCCCCGGCCGCCACGAACTCGACGGCACTCAGGAAGTCCAGTGGGATGGCGTCATGCGCGGTATTGCCGCCACGAATTTCCGTGGCTACGTCGCCCACGAGTTCGTCCCCACTCGCGACCCGCTCACCTCCCTGCGCCAAGCCGCCGATCTTTGCGACGTCTAATCCCGCTTTGCCCCCATCACCTCATCCAGCAGGCCTTCCTTCTCCGCGCTCTTGCTTTCCCTGGACCGACCTCAATATTGGCGGGGTGTTCAATTTTGAACAGACGGAACCTGGCCCGGCGTTCTAACTTTTCCTGAGAAAGTGAAGGGTGGATATAGGCCCGCGATCGCGGTCATTGGAACGCCTCCGAGACAGTGATCGCGGGCATCGTGTTCGCGGGCATCCCCCCGCTACCGCCGCACGCTCACCAGCGCGGCATCCGCCTCATAACCTTCGTCCTCCACCGTCTTCTGCGCCGCTGCCGCAACCGCCTTCTCATCTGCGCTCTTCGGCAAATTGCAATAGCGGCGGATCACCTCTTCACCATTCACAATGCGAACCAGCCACTTGCCCTTGCCCGCGTCCCAGGAAACCTCCACTTGATCGGCACGCATACGTACCTCCTACTGCGCTTCAAAGCTGGGCGTTCATGCGTCGGCTTACTCCGGGCTATGGCGAGGTATCTTGCATCCGCTTGGAGCGCCCCGAACAGCCCTACGCGGTCCATGGGAACCCGCTTCCTCTGCGCTTCCTTCTTATACCTCCTCTCCACCCCGATTGCTACGGCTGGTGCACTGTTTCTCTCCCGCCGTCACCCCGCTCGTCCAGAGTGGGCCCGAAGTCGGCCTGGAACGAATTTGCGTGCCTCCATCCTGCCCTTCGCGCCAAAGCTCTGGTAGAATCCCTCCCATGAAAAGACGCACATTGCTTCAATCGCTTCCCGCGGTAGCATTGCTCCCGACCGCAGACTGGCTTGCCTCGGCCCAGGACAAACCGGGCTCAGCTCCATCCGCCACAACGGTCTACGAACTCCGCATCTATCACACCTTCGAGGGCAAGCTCGACGACTTGCTGCGCCGCTTTCGTGAACATACCTGCAAGCTCTTCGAAAAGCACGGGATGAAAAACGTCGCTTACTGGACGCCTACTGACGATCCCCTCAAAGGCAAAACTCTCGTTTACATCATCTCCCATCCCAGCCGCGAAGCCGCCGCCGCCAACTGGAAGGCCTTCGGCGATGATCCCGAATGGCAAAGCGTTCGTGACAAGTCCGAAGCCAGCGGCAAGATCGTCGAAAAGGTGGATTCCACCTTTCTCGTGATGACCGACTTTTCTCCCAAGCTTCCTTAGCTCCTCTTTTTTTGTGGATTCTCTCAACGTTTGGAATCTCATCGGTATATTCCCGGAGCCGGAGGAAGGAGCGAGCCCGTTATGAGCGAAGGAGTCATCGGCGAAACGCATTCGCCTCGCCGTATTGGTCGAAGCATTGCCGCCGTGTTGGCCGGCATGTTCCTGGGCATCATACTGACCATCGGCACCGACGTCATTTTGCACGCCGTCCATGTCTTCCCACCATGGGGCGCCTCTATGGTCGGGTTCGACGGCGCGCTCTTGCTCGCAACCGTCTATCGCACCGTCTACGGCGTGGCGGCCAGCTACCTCGTTGCGCGGCTCGCACCAGACCGGCCCATGCAACACGCCCTGGTGGGCGGCGTCGTAGGTCTCGCCGTGAGCATTCTGGGCGCCGCCGTGACTTGGAACAAGGGACCCGCCTTCGGGCCCCACTGGTATCCACTCGCACTCATCGTGCTCGCCATGCCGCAAGCCTGGCTGGGCGGCAAACTCTACGAGACGAAACTGCGCTCACGCTCAGCGCAATAAAGACTCTGGTTGTTCCCGACCTTGCTTGCTCGCAAAACAGGAGGTATTTATGGTCCTCACAAAAGACGAGTTGATCGGTTCTCTTAAGCACGAAGTACGCATATTGCTTCACTTGGCGTCCAAGGTTGATCCCTCCAAGCTCGACTATCGCCCGACCCCCAAGCAGCGCGGCATCCTCGAGCTGCTCCAGTACATGGCTATTATGGGTCCCACCCAGATTGCCTTAATCAAAGCGGGAGTCTTCAATCGAGCCACGTTGAGTGCCGCGTGGGGCCCCGCTGAAGCCGCCGCCAAAACCATGACCTTCGATCAGGCCATAGCCACTATCCGCAAACAATCAGAGGAATACGTCCGTCTCTTAAGCGATTGGACCGAGGCCGATTTCCTCGCGGAAATCGACATGTTCGGCAATAAGTCCACCCGCGGCCGGCAGTTGGTGAACTTGGTGCTCGGCGGTCACGCCGCCGACCGGACTCAGCTTTTCTGCTATCTCAAGTCCTGCGGCCGCGAAGAGTTGAGCACCATGAACCTCTGGGCCGGGATGGACGCAGCCTAGCCGGGCCCCTGGCCCGCACGAACCGATAAGTCGGTAGTGACTCAGTTTGATGTCTCATAGGGCCCGTTACAGAGTCAAACTGAGTCACTACCGATAAGTCTGAGGGGTAGAATGGAAGCAAACTCCCTTGTAGGATTGCCCGTATGAAAAAGTCGAATGCCCGCAAGCGCGGTTCGGCCGCGAAAGGC
>WNFJ01348098.1_pt3 | contig 11137 bp, 9 predicted proteins | sample 5400461 | NCBI WGS metagenome assembly WNFJ01 (sample SAMN13153349, study PRJNA577476) | soil metagenome | isolation source: 115 cm saprolite on Douglas fir-dominated hillslope | place: USA:California | collected 2013-09-17 | reverse complement strand
TGCCGGTACCCCATAAGTCGCGCCACCGCCGCGAGTTCGGACTGCTTGGCCGGAACCACGTCTGACGCCCGGCCCCGCACCAGCATCACCGCATCGCGGATCCGGGTCGCCAGCCGCCACGCCCTGGCCAGGGCCGCCGCGTCGTCCTCGGCCACCAGGCCAGCCTGTTCAGCGGCCGCCAGCGCGGCCAGGGTCCGGGTGGTCCTCAGCCCAGCGATCTCGTGCGCATGGGTCAGCTGCAACAACTGAACCACCCACTCGACGTCCGTGAGCCCCCCGGGGCCTAGCTTCACGTGCAACGCCGGCTCGACTCCTCTGGGCATTCGTTCGGCTTCCATGCGCGCTTTTATGCGCCTTATTTCCCTAACGGCCGGTTCACCGATTCCGCCGGCCGGATACCGGAACTCATCGGCCAGCGCACCGAACCGCGCACCCAGGTCGCGGTCCCCGGCCACCGGCGCGGCGCGCAGCAGCGCCTGCGCCTCCCAGGGCAGCGACCAGCGCTCGTAGTACGCACGGTATGAGGCGAGGGTGCGCACCAGCGGGCCCTGCCGCCCTTCCGGGCGGAGGCTGGGATCGATGACCAGCGGCGGGTCGGGCGCCGGGCGGGCCAGCAGGCTGCGCAGTTCCTCGGCGACCGCATGCGCCGACCTGGTCGCCGTCTCCTCCTGCGCACCGGGCAGCGGGTCATGCACGAACATCACGTCCGCGTCGCTTCCATAGCCGGTCTCGCGGCCGCCGAACCTGCCCATGGCGATCACCGAGACGCGGGTCGGCAGCGGGCCCAGCTCGCCCTCGGTCTTCCGGATCGCCGCCTCGAGCGCGGCACCGATGGTCACCGCGGCGATAACCGTCAGCGCCTCGCCGGTCTCTTCCACTCCGGACAATCCCAGCACGTCGGCGGATGCGGTGCGGAGCAGCTCGCGGCGGCGTAGCGCCCGGACCGCGGTGACCGCGTCCTCCGCGCTGGCGTGCCTGCCCACCACCGCGGTGGCCTCAACGTGCAGCGCCGCCGCCGGCCGCGGCGCGAGCTGGGCGTCCTCCCCCAGGATCGCCACCATCTCGGGCGCCCGCAGCAGCAGGTCGGCTGCGTACCGGCTGGAAGCGAGCAGCCTGGCCATGCGCTGTGCGACCTTCGTGTCGTCACGGAGCAGGCGCAGGTACCACGGGGTATTCCCGAGAGCGTCGCTGACCTGGCGGAACGCCAGGAGCCCGGCGTCTGGCTGCGCCGCGCCAGCGAACCATTCGAGCATCACCGGCAGCAGCGTGCGCTGGATCGCCGCCCGGCGGGACACACCGGAGGTCAGCGCCTCGATGTGGCGCAGCGCGCCCGCCGGATCCGCGTAACCGAGCGCCAGGAGCCGCGCCCTGGCCGCCTCGGGGGTGAGCCTGACCGCCTCACTGGGGAGCCGGGCGACAGCCTCGAGCAATGGCCGGTAGAACAGTTTCTCGTGCAGCCTGCGCGCCTCGCGGGCGTGCTGCCGCCAGTGCGCGGTGAGCTCCGCGGCCGGGTCGGCGCGCGACGGCGGGCCAGCCGGGACGGCACCGCAGCGCGTCATCTGCCTTCGCATCGCGCGGCCGAGCCTGCGCAGCACCTCCGGATCGTCCGGCAGGGTATGTGTCCGGCGCAGCTGGCGAAGCTGAAGCAGATGCTCGACCCGGCGCAGGAACCGGTAGGCCGCGGCCATCGTCGCCGCGTCGTCGCGGCCCACGTAGCCGCCGCTGGCCAGCGCGGCCAGGGCCGGGAGGGTGGCCTGCTCGCGGAGCGTCTCGTCGGCCCGGCCGTGCACAAGCTGCAGCAGCTGGACCGCGAACTCGATGTCGCGCAGCCCGCCGGGACCCAGCTTGAGCTGGCGGCCGGCCTCGGCGGCTGGCAGGGTGCCGATAACCCTGCGGCGCATGGCCTGGACCTCCTGGACAAAGTGCTCCCGCTGCGACGCCCGCCAGATCAGGGGAGTGAGCGCATCGATGTAGGCCTGGCCGAGAGCCAGGTCGCCGGCCACCGGCCTGGCCTTGAGCAGGGCCTGGAACTCCCATGTCTTGGCCCAGCGCTCGTAGTAGGCGAGGTGGCTGGCGAGCGTCCGGACCAGCGGGCCGCTGCGGCCTTCCGGGCGCAGGTTCGCGTCGACCGGGAACAACGACCCCTCGGCGGCGGGTTGCGAGCAGACCCGGATCAGGCGCGACGCCAGCCGGGTGGCTGAGGCCAGGGCGGCGGCCTCGGCATCGGCTCCCGCCTCCGCCGCGCTGCCTGTCTCGCCTGGTTCCGGCGGTGCCGCCACGAAGATCACGTCCACGTCGCTGGCGTAGTTCAGCTCGCGCCCCCCGCATTTGCCCATGGCGATCACGGCCAGCCGGGCCGGAACCGAGCCGGCGGCCGGCTGGGAACGGGCGATGGCCAGCGCTGCCTCCAGGGCCGCGGCCGCGAGGTCGGCGAGCTCCGCGCCGACCTGGTCGAGCGTGACCAGGCCGGTGAGGTCCCTGGCCGCCAGGTGCACCAGCTGGCGGCGGTAGGCGGCCCGCAGCGCGGTGGCCGGGTCCCCCTGGTCGGTCTCAGCTGGCCGCGCCACCGGCTGCGGGTCGGCAGGCACGGCCCCGGTGGCCGCCAGCAAGGTGGCGCGCAGCTCCGCCGCCGTCGGTCCGCGTAGCGCATCCTCGCCGCGGAGCACCCGCCAGCCAGCCGGGTGCCGGGCCAGATGATCACCAAGGGCGGCGCTCGCGCCGAGCACGGCGGTCAGCCTGATCCGCAGCCCCGGATCCTCACGCAGCGCGGCGCGCAGTTCGGCGTCGACGGTCATCCGGGCCAGCGCGGCCAGGGCGAGATCCGGGTCGGCGGCCGCCGCGAGCGCCTCCAGCAGGTCACTGTCGGCGCCATCGGGATCGAGACCGAGATCCTCGGTCACGAACTGCTGCGCGCGAGCGGCGTCCGCGAATCCCATCCGGGCCAGGCGGCCGACCGGGGTGGTCCTGCGCAGCATGCTCACTCCTGCACCGTAGCTGCCAGCGCCGCGTTGGCCCATGCTGAGGGCCGCCAGCTGCCTTGATCCGATTTCGCACCGGGCAGCCGCGAGGGCCGCCGGTTTGAGGCGATTCGCGGCGGGCAGCGGCGAGAGGGTCCATAAGAACCCGGAGGTAACCATGTCAACTGGGATCGTGGCCGTCATCATCATCGTCGTCCTGGCCGTGGCACTGGCGGCGGCAGTCATCACCGCAACGCGGCGGCGGCGGCTCCGCGAGCGCTTCGGCCCTGAATATGACCGCGTTCTGGAGCAGACGCTCAGCCGCCGGAAGGCCGAGGCCGTACTCACCCAACGAGAACGGCGGGTGAAGGGCCTTGAGATCCGGCCGCTAGATCCCGCCACGCACGCGAAACGCGCTGGTCAATGGGGAGACGTTCAGGAACGATTCGTGGACGCGCCAGCGAGCGCGGTGGCCGAGGCGCAGCTGCTGATCGTGACGGTGATGACCGAGCGCGGCTACCCCACCGAGCATGAGGGCCAGGTACTCGCGGATCTTTCCGTCGGGCACGCCCAGACACTTGATCACTACCGCGCCGCATCGGGCATCAGCGCGCGGGCCATGTCGGGCGCCGCATCGACCGAGGAACTGCGGCAGGCGATGATCCACTATCGCGTGCTGTTCGAGGACCTGATCGGGGAACCCGCCGGCGAGCCGAAAGCCCCGGATTCAGGCCTCGGAAGGACGGCGGAAACGCCGGATCCAGGCCTGGACGCAACGGCGGGAACAGCCGATCCAGCCCGGGACGGAATGGCAGTGCATCACGGCGAAACCAGGCAACAGCAGAGCCCGAGGACGTGACCTGATGAATGCATCACCCGGCATGCGTAGATACGGTAGCGGGAGCAGGCGGCGCCGCCCTAGACGAAGAAGCTGCCCAGGTGCGGGAACGGTCAATGAGGTCCGCATGGCAGGGCCTAGCACTGGGGCCGTCCGTGGACAGCCCCAGTGCGGGGGTGCACTTCGGGGGGGTGGAGTGCATCCACCAGGCCAGTGTGCGCGGCAGCGGTAACGTCCCGGTAGCGCCGTAGTTGCCAGGAATGTCAGAGCCGACTTGGTGGTCTTCGCGGATCCTGCCGGGCGGCCCTGGGTCAGGACGCCAGCAGTGCGGCTCCCGTCGGCCCGGAGTCTGGGGTCAGTTTCGCGGGGCCGCCACCATCAGCCGCGGATTATGGAGGAGACATTGAAGACCTCCGTGGTCATATTGAATTGCTCCATCAAGTCGGCGACCCGCTGGAGCAGGCGGGCATCCGGCCGCAGCGGGTAAGCGGGGATCGCCGCGAGCTGGGCCATCGCGCGCGGCACGCCCGCGTAGGCGGCCAAGCCGCTCTGGACCGCGCCGAGATCCGCATTGGCGATCGCCTGGGCTGCCCCCCTGAATGGGAAAGTAATTACCTGCGGTCCGCCCGGCACTGGAGTTAGCATCCGCTGTGCCAGTAACGTCCCGGTAGCGCCGTAATGGCCGGGAATGTCAGGTGCCGACGGGATGGTCCTTGCGGAATGGGCGTTCTTCGCGAATCCGGTCGGCTGCCGCTCCGCTGGCAGCGGTGCGGCTCAGGCCGGCCGGGAGGCTGCCGCTGAGCCTGGCGCGAGCCCGTTCGGCGTCGGGATGCTGCAGGTCATCGAGGATGGCCAGGGCGTCCTGCCAGGCGTGGCGGGCGGCGTCGGGCTGGCCGACCACCTGGCAGGCGTCACCGAGGTGCAGGAGGATCGGGGTCGCGTAGTACCGGGCCCGCAGCCCTTCACAGATCCCCAGGGCGGTCCGGAAGCATCTGATGGCCTCGGCGGGCCGGCCCAGGCGGTGGTGCGCGTAGCCCATGGTGTCCCAGGTCCCGGCCTCGTTGATCGGGTCGCTGTACTCGCCGCTGAGGCTGAGCGCCTGCGCGCAGCAGCGCAGGGCTTCCTCGTAGTCGCCCACCTGTGTGGAGAACCAGCCGACCGCGTTGAGAGCCCGGGCCGAGCCGGCGTGATCGCCCTCGGCCTGGAGCAGGGCGAGGGCTTGCTTCGCATGCTCGAGCGCCGCAACGATCCGGCCCTGCCGCTCGGCGGTCATCGCCATGTCGGTGTGTGTGCGCGCTTCGCCGAGCCGGTCACCACGCTGCCGATGCAGATCACAAGCCCGCCGGTAGCAGGCGTGCGCTTCGGTGAAGGCACCGAGCCGCAGGCTCGCCGTCCCCAGGTCACGATAGGCGTGCGCCTGGCCGGCCAGGTCGCCCAGGCGCTGCGCGGCCGCGATCGCGATGTGCTGGCTGGCCGCCATGTCATGCCAGTGACCCTGCCGGTCGAAGAACAGCGCCAGCGTCCACGGGAGCTGCCAGGCATGGGCGTCAAATCCGGCGTCACTGGCCTGGGCTATAGCCGCCAGCAGAACCTGCCGCTCGACATCGAACCAGGCCAGCGCGTCGCTCAGGCATCCGAAGGTCTCGGCGGTGACGCCCGGCTGCGGCGGGTCAAGCGGCACGTCCGGCCGGGCCGGGTTCAGCAGCCGGCTCCCCGCATGCGCCGTATGCAGGTAGTAGTCAAGCACCTGGTGCAGGGCATCGCGGCGCCCTGCGTCACTGTCTATCGCGGTGCACAGATCGGCCGCATAAGCGCGCAGCAGGTCATGGAAGGCATACCGTCCCTGGGCCGGCTCAGAGATCAGGTTCGCGTCCGCAAGCTCAGTGATCAGCGCCCGGGCCCGCGCCGGGGCCAGCCCGGCCAGGCTCGCCGCCGCCGGGACGGTGATGTCCGGGCCCGCGTGCAGGCCCAGCAGCCGGAACAGCCGCGCCGCCGGCTCGCTCAGCTGCTGGCAGGACCAGGAGAAGACGGCAGAGACGCTCACCGCCGGATCCCCGGCGTCCAGCGCGTCCAGCCGCTTCGGCGCGTCGGCAAGCTCGCGGGCCAGGTCGGCGAGCGGGATGCGCAGCCGCGCCGCCGCGCGGGCAGCGGCGATGCTCAGCGCCAGCGGCAGTCTGGAGCACAGCTCGGCCAGCTGCTGCACCGCGCCAGGCTCGGCGCCTGCCCGGCCGCCCAGCCGGGCCGCAAGTAGCTCGCGGGCCTCGGCGGTAGTCAGCACGTCCAGCGGGACCAGCCGGGCACCCTCGGTCGCGGCCAGCCCGGGCATCCGGGCGCGACTGGTCACCACCGCGAGGCACGATGAACTGCCCGGCAGCAGCGGGCGCACCTGGGGGGCATCGCGGGCGTTGTCAAGGACGACAAGCACCCGCTTGCCCGCCAGCAGGCTGCGGTACATGGCGGCTTGCGCGTCGACGCAGTCCGGCATCTGCTCCTCAGTCACCCCGAACGCGCCGAGGAACCACCGCAGCGCATCGGCCGGCGCGACCGGCGTGCCCGACGGGTGAACCCGCGCAAGTTCACGTAGAGCTGGCCGTCGGGGAAGTTCTTCGCCGCCTGATGAGCCCAGTGCACGGCGAGGGCCGTCTTGCCCGCCCCCGCTGTGCCTTCGATCACCGTGACCCGGGCCGATTCGGCGGCGCCTGACGCCTCTCGCAGCCATGTCTCCAGCGCCGCCAGCTCGGCTGCCCGCCCGGTGAAATGCGGCACCCCGGAGGGCAGCTGCCGCGGGACAACGCCGACCGGGACGAGGCTGGCCAGTACCGTGCCGGGAGCGGCCAGGCGGGGATCCCCGTCGAGGATCCAGCTCTGCAGGTCCCGGAGCTCCCGGCCGGGCTCCACCCCGAGCTCGTCCACCAGCATGCGCCTTGTCCGCTGTAGGCGGCCAGCGCCTCGGCCTGCCGCCCGCACCGGTACAGCGCGAGCATGAGCTGGGCGTGGAACCGTTCTCGTAGGGGGTGGTCCCGCGCGAGCTGCGTCAGCTCCCCGACGAGCTCCGCATGCCGGCCCTGGGCGAGTCCGGCATCCATCCGCCACTCGAGCGCCTGCATCCGCAGCGCGTCGAGCGGCGGTACCTCCGCGGCCACGAGCATCTGCGAGGGAACATCGACCAGGGGGTCCCCACGCCACAGGCCCAGCGCCTCGCTCAGCACGTCCCATGTTCCCGAGGCGCCCATCGCTTGGTCGCGCGTCGCTTCATGGACCTGGCGGACAGCCTGGCCGGCTTTCATGCACATCGCGGTGAACCGCAGCGCGTCCACCTCGTCGGGCCCCGCGTCGAGTGCGTAGCCCGGATCGCGCGTCAGGATCCGCCGGCCCGCCACCGGTCCCAGAACGTGCCGCAGCCGCTTGACGTAGTTGCGGATGGCCACCCGGGCAGCGTCAGGCGGTGCCCCGTTCCAGACGATCTCGGCCAGCTCGTCGTAGGACACAGCCTGCCCGGCCCGCAGGGCCAGCGCGGCCAGGATCACCCGCTGCTTGGGCGCTGGGACAGGCACTGCCGCGCCCTCGGACCGGACTATTAAAGGGCCCAGGACACCCACGCTGAACACGGTGCCGTCACTTCGATCGGTGTCCATGCTTTCTTCCCGGCGCAGACCCGCGTCCTGCCACCACCCTACTGGCCCGGAGTCAGAGCGTGGGCAGGTAGCGGTCGAGCTCGAACTCGGTGACCTGGTGCCGGTAGTCCCGCCACTCGTTGCGCTTGTTCCGCAGGAAGAAGTCGAAGACATGCTCGCCGAGCGTCTCCGCCACCAGTTCGCTGTCCTGCATCGCGTTGATGGCCTCGTCCAGGCTCTGCGGCAACGGGGCGATGCCCAGCGACCGGCGCTCGGCCGAGGTGAGTGCCCACACGTCGTCCTCAGCGCCGGGCGGCAGCTCGTAGTCCGCTTCGATGCCCTTCAGCCCGGCCGCGAGGATCACCGCGAAGGCCAGGTAGGGGTTGCAGGCCGAATCGACCGACCGGAACTCCACCCGGGTGGCGTTCCCTTTGTCCGGCTTGTACATCGGCACCCGGACCAGGGCGGAGCGGTTGTTGTGACCCCAGCAGATGTAGGAGGGCGCCTCTCCCCCGGCCCCCGCGGTGCTTTCTGTCCCTCCCCAGAGGCGCTTGTACGAGTTGACCCCCTGGTTGCAGACCGCAGTGATCTCGGCCGCGTGTTTGAGCAGCCGCGCGGCCGAGCTTGGAGAGCTGGAATTCGGCCCCCGGCTCGTAGAACACGTTGCGGTCGCCCTCGAACAGCGACATGTGCGTGTGCATGCCCGAACCCGGGTGCTCGGTGAACGGCTTGGGCATGAACGAGGCGTAGACCCCCTGCTGGAGCGCCACTTCCTTCATGACCAGACGGAACGACATGATGTTGTCCGCCGTGGTCAGCGCGTCCGCGTAGCGTAGGTCGATCTCCTGCTGGCCGGGGCCGCCCTCGTGATGACTGAACTCCACGGAGATGCCCATGCTCTCCAGCGTCTGGATCGAGACGTGCCGGAAATCGTGGGCGATGCCGTGCGGAGTGTGGTCGAAATAGCCGCCCGAGTCGATCGGCTGCGGCTTCACGCCTGGCGATGGCTTCTCCTTGAGGAGGCAGAACTCCACCTCGGGGTGGGTGTAGAAGGTGAATCCCAGCTCGGCCGCGCGGCCGAGGGCCCGCTTGAGCACATACCGGGGGTCGGCGTAAGACGGCGAGCCATCCGGCATCTTGATATCGCAGAACATCCGGCCCACGCCGGATGCCTCGCCGCGCCAGGGCAGCAGCTGGAACGTGGACGCGTCGGGCTTGGCCAGCATGTCAGCCTCGTACACCCGCGCGAAGCCTTCGATCGCGGAACCATCGAAGCCGATGCCCTCCGCGAACGCGCCCTCGAGCTCGGCCGGCGCCACCGCGACCGACTTCAGGTAGCCAAGCACATCCGTGAACCACAACCGGACAAAACGGATGTCCCGCTCCTCCAGCGTGCGGAGCACGAATTCTTCCTGCCGGTCCATGACTGCCCATCCTTGCTGGTCAGCGATTTGATCATGCTGGGATCCGGGCAGCGCGGGTATCGGCCGACCGGGCCTGCCCTGCCGGACAGTCTCTCGCGACGTTGTTACCTGCGCGTTACGAACCCCTGTGCACACCGACGCTACCCCCCAGGCAGGTGCGGTCGGACCCGGCTCGCCCAGGTGATCCGCTGCGACCGCTGCGCATAGGCTGATCTGGTGCCAAGGCTCCGAATCGCCCTTGCCCAGACCAATTCCACCGTTGGTGACCTGGACGGCAACTCCGCCCGCGTGGCCGAGTGGACGCTCCGCGCCGCGGAGCAGGGGGCCGCCCTGGTGGTGTTCCCTGAAATGATGCTCACCGGCTACCCGGTGGAAGACCTGGCCCTGCGCACCTCGTTCGTGGACGCCTCGATCGCTGCCCTGGCCGCGACCGCGCAGCGGCTGGCCGCCGACGGGCTTGGCGGCGTCGCGGTGGTCACCGGGTACCTGGGCCGGCGCACCGGGCTGCCACCGCGGGTCGGCCTGCCGGCCGGCGCGCCGCTGGACGCCGCGGCGCTCCTGCACGGCGGCCAGGTGGTGGTCACCACGGCCAAGCACCATCTGCCGAACTACGGCGTGTTCGACGAGTACCGGTACTTCGTGCCCGGCGACCGGCTGCCGGTGGTCCGGCTCCCGTGCCCCGCGCCCGGGTCGCCGGAGGACGCGGTCGACGTGGCCATCGCCATCTGCGAGGACCTCTGGCAGGACGGCGGCCCGGTCGCGGTGACCAGGCAGGCCGGGGCCGGGCTGCTCGTCGTGCCCAACGCCTCTCCCTACGAGCGCGGCAAGGACGACGCGCGCCTTCAGCTGTGCGTCCGCCGGGCCCGCGAGGCCGGAGCCACTCTCGCCTACGTGAACATGATGGGCGGCCAGGACGAGCTGGTCTTCGACGGGGACTCGATCCTCGTCGACACCGCCGGCAGGCTGCTCGCCCGTGGCCCGCAGTTCGAGGAGACGCTGCTGGTCGCCGACCTCGACCTGCCCCCGGCCGACACGGCCCTGGCCCCGGGCGAAACACCGGCCGACGCCCACGACGGGACGACGATCACGATCCACCGGCTCACCCTGCCCGCCCTTGAGCCGCTCCCGGCGGGCCCCGGCCAGGCACCGGGCGTGGCCTGGCCGCGGCTTTCCGACCCCGCGGAGATCTACTCCGCGCTGGTCACCGGCGTCCGGGACTATGTCCGCAAGAACGGGTTCGGCTCGGTCATTCTCGGGCTGTCCGGTGGCATCGACTCGGCGCTGACCGCCACGATCGCGGCCGATGCCATCGGGCCGGACCGGGTGCACGTGGTGCTCATGCCGAGCCGCCACTCCTCGGCGCACTCGGTGACGGACGCCGAGGACCTCGCCAAGCGCCAGGGACTGCACGCGAGGACGGTGCCCATCGACCGGATGGTGGATGCCTACGAGGCAGAACTCGACCTGCGCGGGCTCGCCGCAGAAAACCTGCAGGCACGGATCCGCGGGATGATCCTGATGGCGCTCAGCAATTCTGAGGGACACCTGGTGCTCACTACCGGGAACAAGAGCGAGCTTGCGACGGGGTATTCGACCCTGTACGGCGACTCGGCGGGCGGGTTCGGGCCGATCAAGGACGTGCTCAAGACGCGGCGCGTCGAGACCCCGCCGATCCCGGAGAACTCGATCACCAAGCCACCGAGCGCGGAACTGGCCCCCGGGCAGCTCGACAGCGACTCGCTGCCCGACTACGCGGTACTCGACGCCGTGCTCGGCGACTACGTGGAGAAGGACATGGGGGCCGGGGCGCTGGTCGCCGCCGGCCACGACCCGGCCCTGGTGGACCGGGTGATCCAGCTGGTAGACCGGGCCGAGTACAAGCGACGCCAGTACCCGCCCGGCCCGAAGATCACGTCACGGAACTTCGGCCGCGACCGCCGCCTGCCGATCACCAACCGGTGGCGGGAACCACACCCGCCCAGCCGGCCGGGTAGCCAGCCGGCCGGGTAGCCAGCCGCCGCACCGCGAGGCCGACGGTGGTCAGCTCAGCAGGAGGACGGCGTAGCAGACCAGCCAGTGCTCGACCGCGTAGTCGTCGCCGAGCACATGCGGCAGCGCCGCCGCACCGTGCCCAGCCGCGGCGGCCAGCGCCTGCTCCACCCGCGGGTCGCCGGCCGACAGGGCTCCCGCGATTCGCCGCCAGCACCAGGCCCGGCTCGCGTTGAGGCCATGCAGGTGGGCGATCTGCCCGTCGCTGGGGTCCGACACGACAGCGGGCGTGAACAGCGAAGCCGGCCGCCCCCA
>WNFJ01244050.1_pt1 | contig 11138 bp, 12 predicted proteins | sample 5400461 | NCBI WGS metagenome assembly WNFJ01 (sample SAMN13153349, study PRJNA577476) | soil metagenome | isolation source: 115 cm saprolite on Douglas fir-dominated hillslope | place: USA:California | collected 2013-09-17 | reverse complement strand
GGCGACATCGCAAAGCGGGGAGCAATTTACGGTGGTGGTGAGCAACGGTGCGGGGACGGTCACGAGCGCGGCGGCCACGCTGACGGTGAACCCGGCCCCCGCCCCGGCAATCCAGGTGAACCCGACGTCCATCAACTTCGGGAACGCCGTGGTTGGCACAAATTCGTCGCAGATCTTGATCATCAACAACACCGGCACGGCCACGTTGACTATCACGCAAGTGACTGAAACCGGTTCAGCTTTCTTCAGCGTCAGTGGATTTTCGCTGCCCCTGAACGTGAACGCGGGACAACAGACCACAATTACGGTGGTATTCCTGCCGACCGCAGTAGGCACTGTGTCCGGTAACATCTCAATTGCGAGCAATGCTCCTACTTCGCCCACTTCTGTCGGTCTCACAGGCGCGGGAATCGCTGCCACTTTCACTCTTGGAATTAGCCCGACGAGTCTGAGCTTCGGCAACGTCACGACAGGCACTTCTTCCGCGGCACAAAACGTGACTATTACTAACACCGGTAATTCCAACGTGTCGATCTCGCAGATCACGTTGAGTGGAGCAGGTTACACGATGACCGGTGGGAGCGCACCCGTTACACTCACTCCATCCCAAAACATCAGGTTATCTGTCCAGTTCAGTCCCAATGTAGCTGGGACCGTGAACGGAAACATCTCGATTGTGAGCAACGCGAGTGGTTCACCTGCCACAGTTTCTCTCACGGGAACGGGCGTTGCTCCCGTGCAGCACTCGGTGGCGCTCAGCTGGAATGCGAGTACCTCGACAGTCGCAGGGTACAATGTCTACCGCAGCACGGTCAGTGGGGGGCCGTATGCGAAGATCAACTCCTCGCTGGTTGCTGCTCTCAACTACACCGATTCCACAGTACAGAGCGGCACTACGTACTACTACGTGACAACGGCAGTGGATTCTGGCGGGAATGAGAGTGTCTTCTCGAACGAAGCATCTGCCATTATTCCGTAAGTGCGTTTAGACTTTAGCTTAACACCTATTCTTTGCCAAATTGAGAATGCGTTTGCATGCCGAGAGGTCTGTAATGGCGAAACTACTGAGCCGGATAGTTAGCTACGGGTAGATGTGTCCATCGCGGTCCACAAACGGGGTTCTGGGAAGTTAGCTGTTGAAAGCCATTTCGGGGCCTGCGTCGATGGTTCCCCAAAACCCTTCCTCCCGGTTGGCCGCAAATAACTGATTCTATGGTGGGTGAGATTTACGGATATCGCTGCCCACAAACAGATGTTTTTGAGCGTCCTGCCTCCCGCACACTGCGACCTGAGCCATTGATGAACGAGCGGGAGGGCCTAGGCTAAAGCTGTAGAGTGCCCAAGCACGTTGACCATGGTCGCGACCCCAATCCGATTAAACCGCTATCTTTAGGGGTTTCAAGTCTTGTCCTATTTCTCGCTGGTCCACAATGGTCGGACCCTGACGGGTCCAGCCCTCAAACTCGATTACTCGGGTTCGTTGATTGTCACTCACGGGCCTGAGCTTTTTTGCTAAAAGGTCGCCGAATCGGTAATCGTGCGTGGAGACGAGCAACTGCCGCGCATCCCTGGTCCGGCGTAAAAGGTCGACTACGCCTAATAGGTTAATGTCGTCAAGGCTTTGCAAAGGGTCGTCGAGAATCGCAGCCTGTAGCGGCAGTGTGGAGACACCGAGGTTCAAACTGAGGAATACAGACACGGCTAACGCGTTAAGCTGGGAGCTTGAAAGTATGACCTCTGGCGCATCAGACGAGAGCTGCGCGCAAGGATCGAACATTGACATCAAGAGCCTCCCGCGCCGATACGCAAAGCTGGTAAGAAACCTCACGACTCGGAAGGAAGGATGAGGGTCAATTCGGGCGTAAATGCGCTGGAGCAAAGGTTCAATTCGTTTTGAGTTCACTGTCCACGAAATCAGTGGAGGCCTCTCGGAGGGCATCGAGAACGCTGGTCGCTAATTCCCAAGTCCGCTGCCGGAGAAATAATTCGGCTTGCGACTTGCTAAGCTGGTCTTTAGCGTCAACGAGCTCTCTTTCGACCTCGAGGCGTCGGCCGGCTTCGGCAGCTCGGGCCAATTGTAGAGCCAGCTTTTCTCCCTCCTCTTGCAGCGCGGTGAGCTGAGAGCTCAGAGCATTCGTTTCCTTCAGGAGGTTGGCTAGTGCTTCCGCAGGTTCTGTCGAGTCCGGGTCTATTCCCACTTGGGTTAATCGGCGGGCGCGCTCGGATGACCAGGCCGCGTTCGCCCCCGCTATCCGATTGGCCGAATCCAGCTGCCGTCGAATCTCGGACAAGGCCCGCTCGTGACGCTCAACCGTGCTCGCGAGTTCATCAACGGCTTCGCGGCTTGGTAAAACCGTTGGGCCTGGAGTTGCTTGCGCAAGCTTCCGTAGCCGGTCGGTAGTTTTGTCCCTATCATAAGTTTGTTCACAAACGGGACATCGATCACCCAAATGGCGAAGCGCTAGTTCCGCGAGTGCCCTGATTTCGTCTTGAGAACGTGCCTGTTTCAGCCGGTCCCGGATTTCCGCGCGCGCCGCCTCTTCAGCTTTCTCGAGTAGCACTTTAGCCGAGTCGAGCGCCTTCTGGTCTTCGGCTAGCCTCGCGCCGAGTTCCTTGGTGTTAGGAGGTACAACTTCCGCTTGTGATCGAATTTCCAAAAGGAGTTGCTCGATTAATGCCTTTGACCGCTCGTTGGCGCCGCGTTTAGCTTGCAATAGTTTGAGTGCTGAGTCGATTGCTGGGGCTGCTTCAGAACCTTCCATGCTAGGAGCTTGTCTCGTGTCAATTGCAAGGCGTGCAACGTCCGCCCACCATGTGGCCCACCGAGACTGAAGCGGCGCCTCATCAAGCGGGTGGGTAGCAAGCTTGGAAATTTGAGTCTCAAGACTCAAGACCCGGTCGCGCTGCAATTTCTCTCGATCAACCAGCTCGTTAGTTGCTCGGCTCCATGCGCTTCGAGCGTTGTCCAGCTGCACTTGAAGATCCGTGATATTCCCTGAGCCGACAAGGTCGCTAATTGCGTTGAATCGTTCTTGATCTGTTTCTGACTCAATAAAATGTCGGACAGAGTCTTGCTGCAGGTATACGCTGCGCGCCAGTACGGCGGCGAAATTGAGGTTGGGTTCGTTGTTTGTTAGCGCGGCCGGCCATAGTGCCTCGATTAGCTTTGCGTTCGCACCTGCTCCCGTCGACTGCCCCTGTCCGTACTCGAATGTTATCCGCTGGTTCTTGCCGTCTGAACTGCGGCTGATCAGGCAGAGTCCACCCTCGCGGTCTCGAAGTTTGACTTTGACGTGCATCTCGCCGGAGGTGGAATAGAGCGATAGGAGCTTTGAGTCGTCACATTTGAGGCGAGGGACGCTCCCCGTGAGGGCACACAATATCGCATCGAATAACGAGGTCTTGCCCTGCCCGTTAGGCGCGACGACCAGTACGGCGTCAGCGTCAATGTTCAGCTTTATGTCGCTGGCAAAACCTCGAAACCCGGCTAGTTCCAGTTCGACGATCCTCATGGCTTTGACAGGTCACGGTGTAGATTTTCCAGCAGGGGCTGGTGCGCTGCAAAGGCTTTCACCAACGTCTCCACTGCGGCACGGTCAATTCCGCGCTTGGACAGAATCTCTGGGAGAAAGTCTAGAACTCGGCTTGATTGGTCGCTACGCGGCACTTCACCTGAGAGCGGAAGCAAGGGGAGGAGCAGTCTCTCCACATCCGATGTCGTCTTCAGTTCGTCCCCAGTTGCCAGGAATTTGCGCACGCGATTGAAGTTGTTCTTGATTTGAATCGCCTCTTCCCGTGCAGCAGTTGGAAGAATGCTGGGCGTGAGTAGAACGAGGTACCCGTCCCAAGCCTTTGGTTCGGTTGAGACAACGTACTTTGAGATGAGTTCCACCAGCATTCCCTGGGCGTCGGTCCAGTTCGTTTCAAGGTCAGTCCATGTTTCGTAGACAACTAACTGGACTACGCTGTACGGGTCTTCAAAAATGCGCGCGCTCCCTGCAATCTTTCCGTTAATTGAGTCAGCAATGCGACGGTAGCCCCCCAGCACCAGCGCTTCAGAAGCCGCAGCCAGAATGTCTGTTGACGTTAGAGTGTTTTCAGTGCTCATCATTCACCAGGGCGTTCAGTGCCGCATCACTTGCCCTCAGCTCGTCTACGTCAGTTATACCGAGTGCGATGCCTTTCGGAAGGATACTCGAAGGCTCTGACGTTGGCACGATGTTCGGGGGAGGGCTCACTTGAGGTTTACGAGGGCCTTGCACGCCGGCCACTACGGCACGGAGTGGACGTGGATGGCGATACCGATGCTCGTGGGCCAAAGTGTGCAATGTCGGCTCAATTGAGAGCCATCGCTTGGAGCCGCGACCGTGACCGATAATCACTGCCGCAACGATCTTATCTTCTCTGTAAAAATCGACTATCCCATCTTCGCGAAGATTAGCTCGGGTGCCAGTCTTTCTTTGAATTAGCGCGATCGCCAAAATCAAGTTTGCAATCCACGAAAGTTCTAGGCCAAGGTGTGGAACGTAAGCCGTTGCCTCAAGGAGCCAACGTGCGCGCAGCTTCCCTGAGTTCAGAAGGCCAAGATTGACGAGGCTGGCGCACAGTGCTTCGGTGTTTTCTTGCTCGAAACCCTCAGTGGCGACCATTGTCTCGCAGCTGTGCTGCAACTCCATCTTATGTTCGAGGAGGAGGCGCTCGCTCAGCTCCCTCATGAACTGTCCCCCAAGGAAGTTGGATGTATGACTGGGCAGGTATATTCAATTGTTGAAAAAATGCTGAGTGCTCCCGGTCCGTAGGATCAACTTGGTAGACAGCGGTTCCTCCAGGAATAGCGACTCTAATTTTGTGAGTAGTTTCTAGTAGCACTCCGGATGGAGTGCCTAACCCAGCGAAGACTGTGACCGGGGAACTCAGTACCCGGGCCGCAACCACTTCTTCCCAGCGTCCGTGCCATGCATCCAGTGCTGCGGTTCGTAGTATCCAGGTTTCCAAAGGGGAGAGTGCGCTTCGATGGAGGAAGATGACGTTTATTACACCGACTTGGCCATGATCCCTCAGGCCCATGGATGACGGCGACGCTATCTTTCGCTCCCAGTTGGCTTAGCGCGACTGCTATCGCGTAGTCGAAATTCAATGTCATCAGGCAAACGACCGCCTGCTCCCGAAGCAATGCGGCAGCCAGAAGGTACCCCTCGTTCGGTTCGGGGCTACGAAACGCTTGTGGATGCATCCTCTGAACAAGGGGAGTTTGTTCGCCAGTTTTTGCGAAGACCGCATCGGCAACGCAAGAGAGGTCCGCTGGATTTGCACACTCTCCGGGATTGAGCACTCCATCCACCAAGAGTCTTTCATGCGCTTCCAAAGCAATCGCCTTGGCCGTGGGGAGTTCGGTAGGTTTCTCTACGGAACATCCAGCGCCAGTGATAATCGCGACTCGGCCTCGCGGCCGTGCCGAAATGGCCTCTAGTAGACTTATCGGGAGCATGAAATAGGCGAAGACTATATATCAACCTTCTTACTGTACAACAGGTGAGTATGACGCGTATGGTCCATTCGCGTTTCCATGTGGGCCGACCAGGTGCGCTTAGTCGTCGTCAGTCTCGACGAACTCCAGAAGGAATTGAAGCATTCGAAGACCTGCGCCTATTCGTCAAACTCTTGCGCGCGAACGGATTCAACCGGGCTGGGAACGGCTGCCCACAAACCCGCCACTTGTCTAGTAACCTTCCTGAAATGAGGCGGTTCTGACTAGAAACGTCGGCAAGCGTAATTCATATGTTTTTGGGCGACGCAGGAAGTGTGTGTCGGTCGCTCTGGCCGGCCGACGGCCAGCGCGGATTCTTTATCAAGCAACTTCAGGCCCTGCCCGCCTTTCGAGTCTAATGAGAAGATCAGCGCCGCCGAAGACACAATGGGAGAGTGTCCGGCTGAATGTCAAACCTTCTGACTCCGCGTACTGCTAAAGTGAGACTCTAAGTGGACTTCTAGTACCCCTAAAGTGCCCAAAGTGGTCGTCACGCTGGCGGATGTGTTATTCAGTGCACCTGCGTCAGGGCTGATGGTCGAACCGGAGGAAAGGATTGCCATCGAAAATAGCCGCTGCGACGGCAGCCCCGCGAAAAGTGAACGTCTCCTTCGACATACCGCCGGGCTCCCGCCGAAAAACCTGTAGCGTCCTTGACAGCCGCATGCTCGGTAGGTTTCGGCCTACACTTGAAGTTCGCGGCTCATCTTGCTCAGGAACTTAAGGTCACGATCTGTCAGAGATGTGAAAAAATGATTCACCCAGCGCACCGATCTCATCTTTCTCGGATGCCGACTGTGGTCTCGCGCTGACTTAAACCCTTCGAAAAGTTCTCTTATGGCGTCGCCCCCTTTTCTGCTCCTCTGTCTTTTCTCAAACGCGTTGACGCGCATTTTGATCGCATCTGTATCCAGGTAAACATCGCGGCTCTCCAGTTGTTCTGAAATGAAGGCGTATCCGCTTCCCTTGTGGATCAGTGATGTTAGGCGGTAGGACAGCCACAGCCTAAATCCCATCCATTCTGACCGGACTTGTTTGGCTGGTTTGGGCTTATGAGTCAAACGCCTATAGAACTGCCAACCTACCTGAAACTTTTGCGCTGCGTCCGCAAATTCAGTTATGCCAGTTTCTCGGTAATACTCCCATATTCGGCGAAGCTCTTTCTCAAATTGTTCAGAGGTGACCTGTCGATGGTGTCCCGTTCCCTTGATCTGCGCCTCAGTGAACTGTGTGATCGAATCGATCCGCCAGTCAAAGAACCCCTTGCAGAGGCGTGTCTCTGCAGTCGTAAGGTTTGCGTATTTCATTTTTCACCCAAGTCTTACTGCAATGGCCACGCGAGATCGTGGAATATCGTTTCATGCGTGCTGCAAAAGAGTTTCCCAAAGAACTGCTGCGCAGGAAAGTGCGGTCTTCGCTGGCACTGCGAGGCCTGACTCAGCGCGACCTTACTGCCCAGCTCAGAATAAGTGGGGCCACGCTGAGCCGCATTGTAAGAGGGGTGCGGCGCGCGAAGGTCACTGAATGCGAAAAAATTAAGCAACTTTTGGGTTATTCGGTGGCGCGTCTTTTCCAACAAGCTAGGACGCATCATCGGCGCAAAGAATGACGGGGTTCAATATGGAAATCACATTCGACCTCGGGACTTCGGAAGTCGCTAAAGCTCCGCTCGCGCTCCCGCCGCTGGCCGAGCTCCTGGCTCAAGCCGGCTTTCGTGTGCGCACCGCCAGGCGTGCGGATTGCCCCTCATGCACTGGCCGCAGCCGAATGACAGTGGCCTTTATTGGTGAGGTGTATTTCTGCCACCGGTGCAAGCGAACGGGCAGCCGCGAATCGCTCGCTCGCGAGTTGGGGTTATTAGCCACCGATCAAGAAAGCGTCATTCGCCGACGCATAGAGGCCCGTGAGCGCGCCCGGCTGCGATCCGTGGCGGACAGACTTAGGGAGGCTGAGCGACGAGTCCAGGGCCGTGCTAGAGCTAATCTGTTGAGTCTCGTCGCTCTACGACGAAACTCTGGGGCTCGCCTAGTGGCGCTCCGTGCCGGCGCCTGCGAGCGATTTCCAGGGGAGTCTGAGTTTGCTTGGGACGCCCTTCGTTTTGTCGCGGACCACGAAGCGCGCGCTTCCGCCTCGTATCTTGTGGCCGCGTTCGCTAGCGAACGGGATCGCGCTGTTTTTTCGTTGCACCCTGAGCAGCGCGCGGCGCTGGTGGAGCGAGTTCTCGAAAACGGCGGCCTGCGAGCAGATGGTAGCCGTTGGGTGGAGCTCGTCCTATGAGTTCCACCTGGCGTACTGTTGAGGCTCTCCGTGAAGATCCCTCTTTTCTTGCCGAGGTCGAAGCCGCATTCGCAGAAAAAGATGACATTCGCGCCGAGCGCGAGGCGATCTGCAGTGAGGGGAGTGTGAGGGGCGAAGCCCCTCACTTTACTTGTCAAACAGCGGATAACTGGACGGACAAACTGCCCGCCCGGAGTTCGGGTGTACCACGCGCTGTTATTCCGAATTGGCTCGACGAGTCAGAGCGTCGTAAATCATTCGACACAGGAGCGGACGGACTGGTATTGCGGCCGCGGGCGCTTCACGCGTTGCCTAAGATTGTGCTCAATGCGGAAGGCGAACTGGAACGACTCGGTGACGGCCAAGGTGAAAACCAAGACCAGGCGTGCGAGCTGTACGTCCTAGGCTTCGAATCGAAGGCCCAGCGGCTGAGCTGCTGCCGACGCTTTGGTCGCCGAATCGAGTGTGCGGGCGGGCACGCGTTTCGACAAACATTTTCTTGCGGCTTACGTTTCTGCCGGGCTTGCGCGCCTCGCGTTTTTCGCGAGCTTTATGAAAAGCACGTTAGGTTGGAGAAGCTAGTCGCGCGGCGTCGCGGATGGGTTTTAGCTCGGCTTGACTTCACAATGCGAAACACGGGCGAAATGCCAAACACTGAAGCGATCCGCGCAATGAATCTCGCGGTGCGGAAAGTCTTACGGTCTTTGTTGCGCAGGAAGGAAGCTTGGGGGTTCCTATGGTGTGACGAGTTTGGCTGGCAAAACACGAATCTGCATTGCCACGGGTTGTATTACGGCCCGTGGCTACCTCAAGAACAACTCGTCGAGGCTTGGCTGCAGGAAACTCAAGATAGTCTAATTGTCTCGATTAAGTGCGCTCGCTGGAATTTCCGCCGCGCGTTGCAACACCTATTGAAGTATGTAGCGAAACCCGCAGGGAATGACCCCAAGCACTTGGCTCGCCTCGAAGCCGCCTTCTCTGGTGTTCGCCGCGTCCATACGCTCGGGTTGTTTTACAACCCAGATCTTCCGGAAGGGAACGACTCATTACACAAAGGAAACGTGGACTGTCCACATTGCGGAGCGCGTCTTTTTGTGGTCGGAGGATATTGCCCTGTCTCTGAGTTGGAGTCTTACGGATTAGTTGACATCGAGGCTGTGCGCCGCGAAGTTAACCGCCAACGCGCTTTCGGCAGGGCGAGTCCTTTGTGAAGGCACGTCTGCGCAACCGAGATTTGCCAGCGGCTCACCGGTTGTTGAGAGTCGGTGCGTGCGCAGTACGGGCCAATAAAGGGTCAAGGACCGCTGCCGGGCCTGACGAGCATGAGGGATATTCCCGCAGCGATCTGTCCTACTCTGAAAGTGCGCGAACGCTATCATCTCTGGGCGTTTTGAGCGACCCTTCTACGACTAAGTGTCTTACTACGGCGTCGCTGCCGGCGCACGTTATTCGATTCGAGCAGAAGAAAAAGTCGGCGAAAAAAGAATCGCCTTTGACTCCGGAGATGAAGGGCTTCATCGATCGGGTCGCCGTGCCAATCCTCGTAGAGTGGTATCTGGCTGACCTGCAAAAGCAAAAACAGATTGCGGAGAACGCCAAAGGCATGGCATCGTGCGAGTAATGACCAACTCTCCGGCAGCCGAGGTCGCCCAATGAATCGGACTTCCCGTCGCGCTGCAATATACGCTCGAATCTCCACAGACAAGCAGAATCCCCTTTCGCCTTCCGACCAAGAGAGGAAGTGTAGAGAATACGCGGACCGCAACGGCATCACCGTCGTCGGCGGACACGTGTATTGCGACGAAGGTTTGAGTGGTGTAGGCCTGGATCGGCCAGCACTTCAGAGGCTTCTGCGCGCAGCGCTCAAGCGAACTCGCGACTTCGACGTGATTCTGGTGGACGACACATCGCGCCTATCGCGCAGCACCGAGGATGTACTTTCGATTTACCGGGATCTGAATTTTGCAGGACTGCAGCTCATCGCCGTCAGCCAAAACATCGATAGCCATCATGAGCAGGCCGAGACACTTATCACGATTCACGGTTTGATCGATCACAGCTACGTGATTGAACTGGCGAAGAAAACTCACCGCGGATCCGAATCGGCGGTGCTGCGCGGACTGCATGTCGGCGGCACTTGCTACGGCTACGCACTCGTTGCGGAAGGCAACGCGGGATCGAAGCGGCTGGCGATCAAGGAGTCAGAGGCGACGGTTGTGCAGCGGATTTTCGAGATGTCCGCAGCCGGCCACTCGCTGAAGCGCATCACGAAGAAGCTCAACGCGGAGCACGCCGGCGGCGGCGGGAATTGGTGTCCCACCGGGATCCGCTCTATGCTCAAACGCGAACTCTATAAGGGCGAGGTTGTGTGGAATCGATCGAAATTCGAGAAGGTTCCGAAGACCAACACGCGACGCCGCAAGATGCGCGACGAGAGCGAGTGGATCCGAGTCGAGCATCCCGAGCTAGCCATCGTGCCGGCTGCGTTGTGGAATCGCGTGCAAGCTCGCCTGGATTATTTCGGCCGCAAACCGTCAGAAGGCCGACGCCGCGGTCTCTTCTCTCGTGCGTTGACGAGCCCCTATCTCTTCAGCGGGTTGCTGAAGTGTGGCGAATGTGGTGCGAATCTCATCATCGGCACGGGCGGCGGGACCCACGTTCACAAAAAGTACGTCTGCGCGAACTACTTCAACCGCGGCACCTGTGAGAATGATCTCTACATCCGTCGCGATGTCCTCGAAGAGCGCCTGCTCGGCCGTTTGCAATCCGAACTTCTGCAGCCGGAAGTGATCGACTACGCCGTGACTGCATTCGGTTGCCAGCTCCGGACCGCACTTGCGACCCTGTCCGACGATCTCGCGGCGATGTGCCGGCGCAAGGAGCTGCTCGAAAAAGAAATACAACGTTTCGCGGCCGCGCATGGCGGTCCGCTTGATTCTCTCGTACAGGAGATCGCGACTCGCGAGGTGGAGCTCAAAGCAATCACTACCCGACTGCTTTCGGCGAGCGCAACGTCGATCGATGGTCGGCTGCGCGAGATTCGCCAGTTTGTCGGGAAGGGGATTTCTGACTTGCACGGTTTGCTGAATCGGGACCCTGCTCTCGCGAAGATCGAGCTTCACAATCACTTGAGTGAGATCCGGATGACGCCGGACGAGAAACGCGAAGAGTGGCACTCCGTAGCGGAGGGAACTTGGAACTTACTCGGAACTGGCCCGAACGCGCCAGTTTTAGGACTGGCGCATTCGGATGGTTGCGGGGGTCAGATTTGAACTGACGACCTTCGGGTTATGAGCCCGACGAGCTACCAGGCTGCTCCACCCCGCACAGCCAC
>WNFJ01233206.1_pt2 | contig 11138 bp, 7 predicted proteins | sample 5400461 | NCBI WGS metagenome assembly WNFJ01 (sample SAMN13153349, study PRJNA577476) | soil metagenome | isolation source: 115 cm saprolite on Douglas fir-dominated hillslope | place: USA:California | collected 2013-09-17 | reverse complement strand
GGCGGGCCGATGTCGGTCTCCGTGTAACAGGGCAAGCCGAACTCGGGGGTGGCGGTCTTCCCGATGATCACCGCGCCCGCGGCCCGGATCGCCCCCGTGACGTAGTGGTCCTCGGCCGCCACGTTGTCTGCGAACACGGCGGAGCCGAAGGTCTGCCGGACCCCCGCGACAATGTTCAGGTCCTTGACCGGGATTGGCACGCCGGTGAGTTCCGGCAGCGAACCGGGATCGTCGGCCTGCGCCACCGCCTTCTCCGCCCGCACCGCCTGGCTGCGGGCCAGTTCGGCGGTCACCGTGAAGAACGCCCCGACATCGGCGTTCATCGCCTCGATGCGCTGCAGGTAGTGATCGGTGACCTCGACGGGGGACAGTTCGCGCTGGCGCACCGAGCGGGCCAGTTCAATCACGGTGAGATCGTGAATATGGGTCACGTTACCGAACCGTAGCTCGACACCGGCGCCTGGTCCAGGAGCGGCTCCGGCGGGGAATGGCCCGGCCCAGGATGGGCACGCGTCCCGGAGTGTCCTGCGGGTCCTCCCGTTCACTACGTGCGCAATCCATTACTCTCTGACATGTGGATCGGATGATGGGGCCGACAGCCGGAGGGGCCAGGCCGGGCGACGCGCCGCCGGCCCGGCCGGGCGACGCGCCGGAGGCCGCACCCGAGTTCCTGCCCGGGCCTCCACCGGAGACCGCGCCGGGGATCCTGCCGGAGGATACGGCCGACGTGCCCGCGGGGACACGGACCGAGCCGTGGACGGAGGGGCCGGATCGCGGGCCCGTCCCCCCGTTTCCCACGGACGAGCTGCGTGCCCGGCTCGCCAGCGATCCCCGGAAGTCCATGTGGATCCGCCGTGCGCTGGCCTCTGCCGCAGCCGGAATCATCGTCTCGGCACTGGCCGACTGGCGGCTCGGCCTGACCGCCGCGGCGGTCATCGCGATCGCCGATACCATCCACCGCTCGCGGACGACCGCGGCCATTCCCGCCGCTGTCAGGGCGCCATCGGCGCACCGGCGTACCAGGCGGCGGCTGGCCCGGCTGGACCGGGCCGGGTACCGCGCGCTGCACGCGCGGGCCGTCCCGGGAAGCCAGTGCGTCATCGATCATCTCGTCGTCGGCCCCGGCGGCGTGTACTCGGTGGACTCCGAGCGCTGGGACCGGCGGCTGCCGGTCCGCGCCACCAAGGGCGGGAAGCTCTATCACGGCCCGTTCTGCCAGGCGGACCGGCTCACCCACGCGATCTGGGCGGCCGATGAGGCCCGCAGGGTGGTCAGCGCGGCTCTCGGGCAGCAGCTCATGGTCAAGCCCGCCATGGTGATCTACGGACCCACCATCCCGTGGACCGTGGCCAACGTCCGCGGCGTCGATGTGTTCTGCGGCCGCAGGCTCCGTAAGTACCTTCAGCAGGCCGCGAAGGCCACCTCTGTGGCGCGGCTCGACCCCGACGAGATCGAGCGGATCCACGCGGCCGCCGCGCATGTCCTTCCCCCCACACGCTGACCTGGTCAACTACCGCGCCATGCGGCCTCGTCCGCGAGGTCGCCGGACGCCCCCATCCGGCCTCGGGCCGCCGGTACGCTGAAGGCTCCACACCCTTGAGGGGAGCCGGGCATATGCCACCGCTTCGATCCCGAACCGTCACCCACGGCAGGAACATGGCAGGAGCGCGTGCGCTCATGCGTGCCAGTGGGGTCGCGCGCGAGGATATCGGCAAGCCGATCGTCGCCGTGGCCAACAGCTTCACCGAGTTCGTCCCCGGCCATGTGCACCTGCGCGATGTAGGCCAGGTCGTCGCCGAGGCGGTGCACGCGGCCGGCGCGGTGCCGCGCGAGTTCAACACCATCGCCGTGGATGACGGGATCGCCATGGGGCACGGCGGCATGCTCTACTCGCTGCCCAGCCGGGAGCTGATCGCGGACTCGGTTGAGTACATGGTGAACGCCCACTGCGCCGACGCGCTGATCTGCATCTCCAACTGCGACAAGATCACTCCCGGCATGCTGATCGCCGCACTCCGGCTGAACATCCCCACCGTGTTCGTGTCCGGTGGCCCGATGGAAGCCGGCGTGGCCAAGCCGGGGGTGGACACGGTGCCGGGCGAGCCGGTCAAGCTCGACCTGATCGACGCGATGACCGCCTCGGCTGACGCGTCCGTGTCCGAGGAGCGGCTCAGCGAGATGGAGGAGGCCGCGTGCCCGACCTGCGGCTCCTGCTCGGGAATGTTCACCGCGAACTCGATGAACTGCCTCGCCGAGGCGATCGGCCTGGCCCTTCCCGGGAACGGCACGACACTCGCCACGCACACCGCCCGGCGCGCGTTGTTCACCCGGGCGGGCGAAACGGTGGTCGCCCTGACCAAGCGGTACTACGAAGACGGCGACGAGTCTGCGCTGCCACGGTCCATCGCTACCCGTGACGCGTTCGAGAACGCCATGGCCCTCGACGTGGCGATGGGCGGTTCCACCAACACGATCCTGCACCTGCTGGCCGCCGCGCACGAGGCGCGGGTCGGCTTCGGCCTCAAGGAGATCGACGAGTTGTCCCGCAGGGTGCCGTGCCTGTGTAAGGTCGCGCCGAGCAGCAGCTACCACGTCGAGGATGTGCACCGGGCCGGCGGCATCCCGGCGATCCTCGGTGAGCTGGACCGGGCCGGGCTGCTGAACCAGGGCGTGCACACGGTGCACAGCTCCTCCCTGCGTGAGTTCCTAGATGACTGGGACATCCGCTCCCCCTCAGTCACGCCGGAGGCTGTCGAGCTGTTCTACGCCGCCCCCGGCGGGGTCCGCACGATCAAGCCGTTCTCCCAGTCGTCCCGCTGGACCAGCCTGGACGAGGACCGGGTGGCCGGCTGCATCAGGGACCTGAAGCACGCCTACACGGCCGACGGCGGCCTCGCTGTGCTCTACGGCAACATCGCCCCCGAGGGCGCCATCGTGAAGACGGCCGGGGTGCCCGAGGAACTGTTCCGCTTCTCCGGCCCGGCGAGGGTCTTCGAAAGCCAGGACGACGCGGTCCAGGGCATCCTGGCCGACCTGGTCAAGCCGGGCGATGTGGTGATCATCCGTTATGAGGGGCCCAGGGGCGGCCCGGGAATGCAGGAGATGCTGTACCCCACGAGCTTCCTCAAGGGCAAGGGGCTGGGCCGCGAGTGCGCCCTGATCACGGACGGCCGGTTCTCCGGCGGAACCTCCGGGCTGTCCATCTGCCACGTCGCCCCGGAGGCGGCGGCGGGCGGGATGATCGCGCTGGCCGAGGACGGCGACCGGGTCGAGATGGACATTCCGCACCGCGAGATCCGGCTCGATGTGCCGGATGAGGAGCTCAGGACGCGCAGGGAACGGCTGCTGGACACGCTGGGCGGCTACCGTCCGGCGAACCGGGACCGGCCGGTCAGTGACGCGCTCCGGGTCTATGCCGCGCTGGCAACGTCCGCATCCACCGGCGCGGTCCGTGACATCAGCGTGCTCGGGCCAGCCGCCGGATACGGGCCAGCCGCGCCCGGCGCCAGGCACGGTCAGTGATCCGGCCCACGGCCTAGTGGCCGCGGCACGGGATTGGCTGGGGGGCGCGCGGCCAAGGACCCTCCCCGCCGCCGTCGTCCCTGTCGTGGTGGGATCCGGCGTCGCCTTCGGCTACGGGCGGTTCTCGCTGTGGCGGGCCGCGCTGGCCCTGGTGGTCGCGCTTGCCCTGCAGATCGGGGTGAACTACGCCAACGACTACAGCGATGGTGTGCGCGGCACCGATGAACGCCGGGTCGGGCCGGTCCGGCTCGTCGCGACGGGGGTCCCCCCGCCCCGCCAGGTCCTCAGCGCGGCACTGGGCTGTTTCGCTGTCGCCTGCCTGGCCGGCTTCGTGCTGGCCGCTGTCACCTCCTGGTGGCTGCTGCTGCTCGGCGCGGCGGCGGTGGGCGCCGCGTGGACCTACACCGGCGGCAGCCGCCCGTATGGCTACCGCGGCCTGGGTGAGGTCGCGGTGTTCGCCTTCTTCGGCGTGGCCGCCGTGACCGGTACCGCCTACGTCCAGGTGGGCCGGCTGACCTGGCTGGCCGTGGCCGCCTCGCTGCCCGTCGGGCTGCTCGCCTGCGCTCTCCTGGTGATCAACAACCTGCGCGACATTCCCTCCGACTCCGTGGTGGGCAAGCGGACGCTCGCGGTCATGCTCGGCGACTCGCGCACTCGGATGCTGTACTGCGCGTGCATGCTCGTCCCGTTCGCTGCGGCGGCCGGCATAGCCCTGGCCAGGCCGTTGGCTCTCGTCACCCTGGCGGCGCTCCCGCTCGCGCTGGCACCCATCCGCTCCGTACGGGCCGGGGCGGCCGGCCCGGCGCTGATCGCCGCGCTGGGCATGACCGGCCGGCTCCAGCTGGCGTTCGGCGCCCTGCTGAGCATCGGGCTCGCGGTCAGGTTCTGACGCCGCCAGCAGGATCCTCGAGTTCCTGCTCAGCCTGCTCACTCTGCTCACTCCGCCCGCGGGCGCGGGCCGGTCCTGCCTCCGCGTCGGCTACCTCCCGCTGCACCCGGGATACCTCCTGTTCCACCTGCGCTACCTCGTCCCGCGTGCGGGCTGCCTCCGCCGCCCTGGCTGCCTCCGCCGCCCTGGCTGCCTCCCCGTTCGGCGCGCGGCCGGACGGCGCACTGTCGCCGGTCAGGGCCGCGGCGGCGGCCACCTGGGCGCGCCCGCCCGGCGGCATGGCCCGTCCGCCTGCGGTGCCCGCACCGCCTGGCGTGCCCGCGCCCTCGGCTGAACCGCCGAACGCGGTGCTCAGCGCCCTCAGTGCGGTGGTCACCTCGCTCGGGATCACCCAGAAGGTGTTGCCCTCGGCCTGCGCAAGCTGCGGCAGGGTCTGCAAGTATTGGTAAGCGAGCACCTGCGGGCTCGCGTCGCCGTCATGGACTGCCTGGAACACCGTGCCGATCGCCTGGGCCTGGCCTTCGGACCGCAGGATCTGGCCCTGCTTGTCGCCCTCGGCGCGCAGGATCTGGCTCTGCTTCTCGCCCTCGGCGGTCAGGATCTTCGACTGCCGGACGCCTTCAGCGGTGAGGATCGCGGCGCGCTTCTCCCGCTCAGCCCGCATCTGCTTCTCCATCGCGTCGATGACGCTCTTCGGCGGGTCGATCGCCTTGATCTCCACACGGGTCACCCGGAGCCCCCACTTGCCCGACGCGTCGTCAAGCACACCACGCAGCATCGTGTTGATCTTGTCACGCGAGGTCAGGGTCTCCTCCAGGTCCATGTTCCCAATCACGCTGCGCAGCATGGTCGCGGTGATCTGCTCGATGGCCTGGATGTAGTTGACGATCTCGTAGTCGGCTGCCCGCGGGTCGGTGACCTGGAAGAACAGGACCGTGTCGATGTGCACGACCAGGTTGTCCTCGGTGATGACCGGTTGCCCCTTGAAAGCCACCACCTGCTCGCGCAGGTCGATGAGGGGCTTGACGCGGTCCACGAACGGGATGATGAAGTTCATCCCCGGTTCCAGGGTCTTCCGGTAGCGGCCGAACCGCTCGATGTTGCGGGCGCGCGCCTGCGGCACGATCCGGACGGTCTTGATCACCAGGGTGAACATGAGCACAACGGCAATGAGAGCTGCGATCAGCCCGGCTATCTCCATGACTACTTCTCCCTGGGATGAACAAGCGCTGTGGCGCCCTCGATCTGGAAGACGTCGACGGTCGAGCCCGCGGGAATGACCACGGACTCGTCATAGGAACGCGAGGACCAGACCTCCCCGCCGATGCGTACCCGGCCGCCCTGGGCGGTGACCTCCTCGAGCACCAGGGCGGACCGGCCGACCAGGGCTGAGGTTCCGGTCCGCAGCAGCGGGGGCTGCTTAATGTGGCGCATCGCGATCGGCCGTACAACGCCGAGGCCGGCGCCCGCGGCGGCGGCAAAGGCGACCAACTGGAAGGGAAGGCCAAGACCGGCCGCGCCGGTCAGAGCGGCCACTACGGCGGCAGCGGCGATCAGGCCGAATGCCAGGGTCGCCGTGAGGACCTCGGCAACACCGAGCACCGCGGCGAGGATCAGCCAGATAATCCAGGACCCCATGGTCACTCCCGGGCCACGAGCAGCACCAGATGCCTGCGCGGGCTTGCGCACGCATCCTGCTCCCGTGTCCCTCATCTGACACTAACTCCGCGACGGCGCGCCCGCGACCCTGCGGCCCCAGCCCGGCTCAGGGCAGCAGCCACCGAACGGAATCCACCGTGCCCGCCGACGTCCGGAGCTACCGCCGAGCTACGGCATCGTGGGAAAAATGTAGGCTTATCGGGTCGTCGCCCGGGGGATGGGCACACCAGTACAGGGGGGTCGCCACACGGGGAGACCGCCTTGGCCGGAAAGTGGTTCCGCAGCATCGTCCCTCGCCAGGACGCGCCCGCAGCGATCGATACCGGCCTGGCTCACCCGGCCCGCATCTACAACTACTGGCTCGGCGGCAAGGACAACTTCGCAGCGGACCGCGAGGCCGGGGACCGTGCGGTCGAGGCCAACCCCGACATCCTCCGCGGCGTCCGCGCCAACCGGCGGTTCCTGGGGCGCGCGGTGCTCTACCTGGCCGGCGAAGCCCGGGTGCGGCAGTTCCTGGACATCGGGACCGGGCTGCCAGCCATGGACAACACGCACGAGGTGGCACAGGCAGTCGCGCCGGACGCGCGGGTCGCGTACGTGGACAACGACCCGATCGTCCTCGCACACGCGCGCGCCCTGCTGACCAGCACGCCGGAAGGCCATATGGCCTACATCGACGGGGACGCCCGTGACACGGCGGCAGTCCTGGAGGCCGCGTCCCGCCACCTGGACTTCAGCCAGCCGGTCGCCATCATGGCGTTAATGGTCCTGCAGCACATCCCCGACTCCGACGATCCTCAGCGGATCGTCGCCCGGCTGGTGGACGCCATGCCGCCCGGCAGCTACCTGGTCGTGTCGGACACCGCCTCCGACATCCGGCCCGAGGTGGTGGCCGAATCGCAGCGCCGCCTGAACGCGCGGATGGCCGGCCGCCAGACCCGCCGCACCCGGGCGCAGATCCAGCAGTACTTCACCGGCCTGGAGATGGTGCCGCCCGGCCTGGTCACGCTGAACCGGTGGCGCCCCGAGCCTGATGACCCCGACCCCGGCGAGGACATCGCCGCGTACTGCGGGATCGGCCGCAAGCCCTAACGCAAGGCCAGCATGTTCACACTGGGCCGCCGACCGGGAATCATGGTGCCATCCAGCGTCGGAGGCACGTGATGATCGATCGAACCCAGTTGTCGTACAGCCACGGAACCTCGGAGCAGCCACTCCTCGGCGAGACCATCGGGGCCAATCTCAGGCGCATCGCCGCGGCCTTCCCCGGGCGCGAGGCTCTGGTCGACGTGCCCACCGGAGGGCGATGGACCTACGCCGAACTCGACGGCGACTCCGACGCCCTGGCCCGGGGGCTGATGGGCACGGGCCTCCAGGCAGGCGACCGGGTCGGTATCTGGGCGCCGAACTGCGCGGAGTGGGTGCTGGTGCAGTACGCGACAGCCAAGGCCGGGATCATCCTGGTCAACATCAACCCCGCCTACCGGAGCCACGAGCTCAGCTACGCGCTGCGCCAGTCCGGCGTCCGGCTGCTGATCAGCGCGGAGGCGTTCAAGTCCAGCGACTACCGCGGCATGATCGATGAGGTGCGCAACGGGCTCGAGGAACTCGAGCAGGTGATCTACCTCAGGTCGGCGGAGTGGGGTGCCCTACTCGACGCCGGGCAGTACCTCGACGGGGCCGCCGACCCGCTGACCGAGCGTGAAGCCACCCTGTCCTTCGACGACCCGATCAACATCCAATACACGAGCGGGACGACGGGCTTCCCCAAGGGCGCGACGCTGTCACACCACAACATCCTGAACAACGGCTTCTTCATCGGCGAGATGTGCCGCTACACCGAGCGCGACAGGGTCTGCATCCCGGTGCCCTTCTACCACTGCTTCGGCATGGTCCTCGGCAAGCTGGCCTGCACCACGCATGGCTCGGCCATCGTGATCCCCGCGCCGGGCTTCGACCCGGCGGCCACGCTGCGGGCCGTGGCGGCGGAACGGTGCACCTCGCTGTACGGGGTGCCGACGATGTTCATCGCCGAGTTCGCGCTGCCCGACTTCGCCGCCTATGACCTGTCCTCGCTGCGCACCGGAATCATGGCCGGCTCACCCTGCCCGGTCGAGGTGATGAAGCGTGTGGTCAGCGAGATGCACATGACCGAGGTGACCATCTGCTACGGGATGACCGAGACCTCACCGGTTTCAGCGCAGACCCGGGCCGATGACGACATGGACCGGCGGGTGTCCACGGTCGGCCGGGTCCACCCGCACGTCGAGGTGAAGGTCGTCAGCCCGGAGACGGGCCTGGTGGTGATGCTCGGGTACTGGGACGACCCGGAGCAGACCCGGCAGCTGATCGATCAGGCGCGCTGGATGCATACCGGCGACCTCGCCATCATGGACGAGGCCGGCTACCTCAATATCGCAGGCCGGATCAAGGACATGATCATCCGGGGTGGTGAGAACGTCTATCCCCGCGAGGTTGAGGAGTTCCTCTACAGCCACCCAGCGATCGAGGACGTTCAGGTCATCGGCGTGCCCGAGGCCAAGTACGGCGAGGAACTGTGCGCCTGGGTCAGACTGAGGCCGGGGCAAGACCTGACCGAGGAGGATCTGCGGGCCTACTGCACCGGCAAGATCGCGCATTTCAAGATCCCACGGTACCTCCGGATCACCGGCGAGTTCCCGATGACCGTCACGGGCAAGGTACAGAAGTTCAAGATGCGTGAGGTCTCCATCGCCGAGCTCGGCCTCGGGGAGGCGGCCAGGACCGAAACGGCCTGATTACGTACGGGTCGTGCTTGAGGCGCGCGGCTCAGGGCGCGGGCTCAGGGCGCGGGCTCAGGGCGCGGGCTCAGGGCGCGGTCATTAAGGGCGGTCGCATGGCCTGGCTGATGACTACTTTCTGAGTCCGGCCTCATACTTTGCGTAACACGTGCGAAGCTTGGAACCCGGCCGCGCCAGGCTGGCCGGAACCACCGGCCAAGCTCGGGCGTTGTCACCGCCGTAGGCCATCGCGCAGCCGCGGGATCCTGCCGGGACAGCCAGCCGGTCGGGTTGAGACCCCCCAGGAAGGACGATGCCGTGTCGGTTGGATGCCAGGAGAATGCTGCGCGGCGCACGCCGGGCCGCCGGCGTCGGCTTCCCGCTATCGCCGCCAGCCTCTGCTTAGCGCTGCTGGCTACGGCTTGCTCGGCCACGGCCGACCAGCAGGGCCCACGGCCCTCCTCAGCCGCGCGCTCGGCGGCGTCGCCTGCCTCATCCCCGGTCCAAGCCCCAGCCAGTCCCTCGGTCCCGCTGACCCTGCAGGTGGCTCCAGCCGCCTACCAGCTGCCGGCCGGGATCTCACGGGAGGTGGTTCTCCCGCATGGGCAGGACCTGCTCGTGGCTGGGGGCCTCACCCCGCAGGCAACGTCGAGCGACGCGGTTACCCTGCTTGATCCGGAGACCGGCCAGACCCGCCATGTCGGGCGGCTGGCTTCGGCCACGCACGACGCGGCCGCCGCCCTGGTGGGCGGGCAGCCGCTGATCTTCGGCGGCGGCGAGCAAACCAGTGTTGCGGCAGTGCAAGCGATCGGGCCTGATGGCGTCGCGACGGTGACCGGCCGGCTTCCCGGTCCCCGTTCCGACCTGTCGGCGGTCACGGCGGGCGGCACGGCATACCTGCTCGGCGGGTACGACGGCGCTGCCTACGATGATGCCGTCCTGGCCACCACCGATGGCCAGCGGTTTCGCACCGTCGCGAGGTTGCCCGTGCCGGTCCGGTATGCGGCCGTGGCCGTCTCGGGCGGCCAGATCTGGGTCTTCGGCGGGCAGACACCGGCCGGAATCACCAGCGTGATCCAGCGGGTCAGCCCGGTCAGCGGCAAGGCCGCCGTGGCGGGCCACCTGCCGCAGCCGACGACCGGTGGATCAGCATTCACGCTGGGCGGCATGCTCTATATCGCGGGCGGGCAGGTTGCGGCACCGGCCGGTGCGGGGGCGGCCGCCAGCCCCTCGGCACCCCTGGCGACCAGCGGAGCCGTGCTCGGCTTTGACCCGGGGCGGCGGACGGTAACGACCGCGGGCAGGCTCCCCGTGCCGGTCGCCAACGCTGGCGTCGCGATCCTCGGCGGGACCGCCTTCCTGGTGGGTGGAAACAACGGGCAGCGGGATGTGCCGACAGTGACCCGGCTCCGGCTGGTGGCTGCCGCCTCGGCCATACAGCAGGCCGCAGGCATCCCGGTCCCGGCCGCAGGCATCCCGGCCGCAGGCATCCCGGCCGCAGGCATCCCGGCCGCAGGCATCCCGGCCGCAGGCATCCCGGCCGCAGGCATCCCGGCCGGAGCGGGCCGTCCGGCGGCACCGGCGGGGTCGGCGGCAGCGGCGCCTGGAACCGGGACGACGACATCACGCGGGACGGGCCGCGCAGCCACCCAAGCCGGGGGCGGCGGCCCGATCCCGGCCACGCTGCCCTGGCTGGCCCCAGCCCGGGGCCGGGGCCACCTGACGCCCGGCTCGGATCCGTCCGTGCTGCCCGGGGACGTCCTGATCGCGGACAACCGGAACAACCGGCTGCTCATCGTGGACCCGCAGGGACGCGTCCGGTGGCAGTTCCCCAAACCGGGGGATCTCGCCCGGGGGCAGGCCTTCCAGCTTCCTGACGACGCCTTCTTCTCCCCGAACGGCAGGGACATCGTCGCCACCGAGGAGGACTACTCCGTCATCAGCGTGATCGACATCGCCACACACACAATCGTTTACCGGTACGGGACTCCCGGGGTACCCGGCAGCGCCCCGAATCATGCCGCCAATCCCGATGACGCGATGCTGCTGCCGGGGGGGACCCTGCTCGCCGCGGACATCGAGAACTGCCGGATCCTGCTGGTCCAGCCCCCGTCGCACCACCCCAGGCGGATCATCGGGTCCACCGCCGGCTGCGGGCACCACCCCCCATTCACCTTCGGCAGCCCGAACGGGGCATTCCCCACCACAAACGGCAGGTACCTGGTCACGGAGATCAACGGTGACTGGGCGAACGAGATGAGCCTGAAGGGGCATGTCTACTGGTCCACCCATCCGCCGGGCGTCGCGTA
>WNFJ01640078.1_pt2 | contig 11141 bp, 10 predicted proteins | sample 5400461 | NCBI WGS metagenome assembly WNFJ01 (sample SAMN13153349, study PRJNA577476) | soil metagenome | isolation source: 115 cm saprolite on Douglas fir-dominated hillslope | place: USA:California | collected 2013-09-17 | reverse complement strand
GCCCCGTTTCGCTGGGGCGTCTCAATGCCCGATTATATGGCGACCGCGGACGATGACATGATCTGCATGATCACCATCGAGCACGTCGAGGCGGTCAATCGCATCGACGAGATCATGGCTGTGCCCGGCATCGACGTCGCGGTGATCGGACCCGGCGACCTCGCCACCAGCATCGACAAGCGCGGCCGCGCCGATGACCCCGAAGTGCTGGCGCTGATGGCGCGCGCGGAAGCCGGCATCCTCAAGAGCGGCGTCCCGATCGGTGGCGTGGCGCGGACAGCGGAACAGGCCAATCAGATGATCGAACGGGGCTATGTGGCGCTGGCGCTTGGCTTCGACTGGTCGCTGTTTCAACGCGGCATCGCGGCGAGTTTTCACGGGATCAAGCGCTGAAACGAGCCGCGCCGTGGGAGCAAGACACTGAAAATACTTCAGATTTTCTCTGTTTGTAAAACCAAGCCGGCTGCCTCGCCGCGGCCATAGGCCAGAACCATCTGGCGTCAGATCGGCCTGTTCGTGCTAGATCACAGGGCTGGCGGACGGGGTAGTCCGGTCCGCCGGATTGCTGTTGCGGGAACTTGAGTGGAACGATGCGGGGAACGGTTCGAAAAATCTCACTGCCGCGCCGTCTCGTCGCCGACCTCATGCTTGCATCGATCCGCGTGCCCTTTGTTTCGCTCACCCGACCCCTCAATGTCCGTCAACTGATCGAGGCGCGCGCGGTTACCGCGCAGCCGCCCGGCTGGGCCGCGATCTTCGTCAAGGCGTTTTCGCTGGTGGCGAAGGAAGTACCGGCCCTGCGCACGCTTTACGCCAAATGGCCATGGCCCAGTTTCTATGAACTGCCGCGCAGCGTCGCGATGATCGCGATCGCGCGCGTCGAAGACGGCCAGGACTGCGTGCTGCCGCAAAAGGTGCCTGCGGCTGATGCGTTGCCGTTGGCCGAGATAGATGCGCAGATCCGGCACGCCAGGGATGCGCCGCTCGGCGAGGTACCGGCCTTTCGGAAGATACTGCGGGTAACGAGGCTGCCGCTGCCGCTTCGCCGCCTGTTCTGGGTGGTTGGCCTCAATTTCGGACGCCAGCGTGCCAACTGGTTCGGCAGTTTTGGAGTGACGTCGGTTGCCGCCTACGGGGCCGGCGAGCTTCATGCGCTCAGCCCTGGGCCGTTTATCCTCAGTTATGGCGTGGTGGCGCAGGACCAGACCATCGATGTCGTGATCCGCTGGGATCACCGGATTACCGACGCGGCCTTGGTCGCCAAGGCCCTGACCCGGCTGGAACAGGTGCTAAACACCGAGATCGCTGCTGAATTGCGCAGCCACCGGCAGCAAGCGGAGCCAAAGCCGGTCCGGGCGGTTGCGACCTAACCGGCCCGATGCCGGCGGAACCGCCAATTGCGACCGATTTGGCCTGCAAAACCGGGCCTTTCATTTGACAGGACGGCCGTTTCTCCGTAAGAACCCGCCTGCTCGCGGGCCGATTTCGGCCCGCGATGCGTTTCGCGACCCGTGGTCCATCCCTTGCTAGGTTTAAGGGGCGGGCCTGTCGGCTCCGGGAAATTCCCGGCGCACAGGAGGGCGCGTTTCCTCAAAACTCAAACTTTACAAGAGGACGCGATGACAAAGCGCAGTGAGGCGAAATACAAGATCGATCGCCGTATGGGCCAGAATATCTGGGGCCGCCCGAAGAGTCCCGTGAACCGCAGGGAATACGGCCCGGGTCAGCACGGCCAGCGCCGCAAAGGAAAACTCTCCGACTTCGGCGTGCAGCTGCGCGCCAAGCAGAAGCTTAAAGGCTACTACGCCAACATCTCGGAACGCCAGTTTCACGGCGTCTATGTCGAGGCCGGCCGGATGAAGGGCGATAGCGGTGAAAACCTGATCGGCCTGCTTGAGCGCCGTCTCGACACCGTGGTGTATCGCGCCAAGTTCGTGGCCACCATGTTCGCCGCGCGCCAGTTCATCAATCACGGCCACATCAAGGTGAACGGCCGCCGCGTCAACATCGCGAGCTACAAGGTAAAGGTCGGCGACGTGGTCGAGGTCAAGGAATCCTCAAAGCAGCTCACCGTGGTCCTGGAAGCTAACCAACTCGCCGAGCGCGACGTGCCCGACTTCCTCGAGGTCGATCACTCCAAGATGACGGCGAAGTTCGCCCGTATCCCGGCTCTCTCCGATGTGCCGTTCCCGGTGCAGATGGAACCGCATCTGATCGTCGAATTCTATTCGCGCTGATTTGTGTCACCGTCATTGCGAGCCGACGGGTCGCGCAAATGCGCGCCCGATGACAGGCTCCGCGAAGCAATCCAGCTATATCAAAACCAAAAGACTGGATTGCTTCGTCGCTTCGCTCCTCGCAATGACGTGGGGCGAACTTCGAGATTAGGGCCCCGGTTTTGCCGGGGCCTTTTGTATGCATATTATCGCCGATCGACTCAATGTCATTCCGGGGCGCGTCAAAGACGCGAACCCGGAATCTCGAGATTCCGGGTCTGGTCCTGCGGACCATCCCGGAATGACGAATCCAGTTCCAAGGCTCCGAGAGAACCCGCCATGACCTACACCCCTGCCCCGCGCGATCCGAAAGCCCTGCCGGTTCGTATCAATCTGCTCTCGGACACCCAGACGCGCCCGACGCCGGCCATGCGCGAGGCCATCGCGCGGGCCGAGGTCGGCGACGAGCAGATCGGCGACGATCCCACCGTGAATTTGCTGTGCGAACGCGTAGCCGATCTGCTCGGCAAGCAGGCCGCGGTGTTCATGCCCTCGGGCACCATGTGCAACGTCGCGGCGACGCTTGTGCATTGCCGGCCCGGCGACGAGATCCTCGCGCATGAGACCGCGCACATCATCGCCCGCGAAGGCGGGGCGCACGCAGCACTCGGCGGTTTCCAGATCACGGCACTGCCGGGCGCTGACGGAAAATTCACCCCCGAGGCCTTTCGTGCGGCACTTCACCCGCGCAACCGCTACCAGCCACCGCAGACGGTGGTCAGCGTCGAGCAGACCGCCAATATCGGCGGCGGCACGATCTGGAACAAGGCTGATCTCGACGAGGTCGTGCAAATCGCAAAGTCCAACGGGCTTGCCACCCATATGGACGGCGCGCGGCTGTTGAACGCCTGCGTCGCTACGGGGACAGCCGCCAGCGATATGGCCGCAGGCTGGGATTCGGCCTGGATCGACTTCTCAAAGGGGCTCGGCGCGCCGGTCGGCGCCGTCATCGGCGGCTCCCGCGAATTCATCGACGAGGTCTGGCGCTGGAAGCAGCGCCTCGGCGGTTCGATGCGCCAGGCCGGCATTTGCGCTGCGGCTTGCGTTTACGCGCTCGACCATAACGTCGACCGGCTCGCCGACGATCACGCCAACGCCCGCGCGCTGGCGCGAGGGCTGGCGCAAATCAAGGGCATGGAAGTGCAGCAGCCCGAAACCAACCTGGTCTTCTTCAAACCCGACGGCGCCGGTGTCAGCGGCGAGAAGATGGTCGAGGGCCTGCGTCAGCGCGGCGTTCTTCTCGCCATGATGGATGGCCGGATTCGCGCCTGCACCCATCTCGATATCACCGCTGCGATGATCGAGGAGACGGCTGGATTTGTGCGCGATATCGCCCGCAGCGCCTAGACAGGCGATTCTATCCGGGATTGCGTGCGGCAATTAAATTCCAGCGGTGGAAGAATTTTATCTCGTTGCCGTCGACCAAATTTTGCCGCCCCGCTCAATGCTTCATAAGAGACACCTGCCGTAATCGGCGTTCCTTCAGGCCGCCACATTGGAAAGAAATCGATCGACGGACTCGCGTAAATTGGCTGCCTGATGCGACAGTTCGTGCGCCGTAGCGAGCACCAGATCTGCAGAATGGTGCGTGTTCTCGCTCGCCGCGGCCGCTCCCGCTATGCTCTGCGCGACGCTTGCAGTTCCAGTAGCCGCTTGTCCAATATTTTTGGATATTTCAATCGTCGCTGCGTTCTGCTGGCTTACGGCGACGGCGATCGTCGCAGTGAAATTGTCGATATCCCCCATGATGGCCGCAATTGCTCCAACGTTGTCAACAGCCAGTCTCGTAGCCGACTGCACCTCGGCGATCTGAGACGAGATTTCCTCGGTAGCCTTTGCGGTCTGGATAGCCAGCGCCTTCACTTCCGAAGCGACCACCGCAAATCCCCGTCCGGCTTCGCCGGCTCGCGCAGCCTCGATCGTGGCATTGAGGGCCAGCAAGTTGGTCTGACCGGCGATGTTTCGGATAAAGCCGACGACTTCATCGATATGTTGTGCCGCGCTGGCGAGGGCCCCTATTGTTTCGTTAGCTACGCCGGCCATGCCAGAGGCGCGTTGGACAGTTACCGTGGCGTCATGGATTTGCGCCTTGATCGCTTGCACCGAATCGCCAAGCTGGCTCGCGGCGGTCGCCACAGTCTGGACGTTCGCTGACGTCGCATCGGCGGTGGATGCCGACTCAATCGATTGCTGACCTGCGGCGTGGGCGATCGATGACAGAGTTTGCGCGGTCTTGGTCAACTCACCTGTCATCCTGTCTGTGTTGGTGAGAACGGAAGTGAAGGTCGAACGGAAGGCTTCGATTTCTGCCTCAATGCGCTGCTGACGGCTGATTTGTTCCGCATGCGTCCGGTCTTTGGAGGACATCAAGGCGAGTTCATCGTCCGCGCGGGCTTTCAGGCTGACTTGCATAACGGCAAGAGACTTCAGAAGACGACCGAGCTCATCGCTGCGCCGAACCTCGATCTGATCGGTAAAGTTTCCTGCGGCCACGCGTTCCGCGACTTTCATGGCGGCAGAAACCGGTTTGCTGATGGAATATGAAAAGGCGATCGCGAGCATCAACCCAATAAGCGCCGTGCCAACCGCAATCCCCAGCATGGTGGTGCGCGCCGCCGCGACCGTTGCCTCCGCCTCCATACGGTAGTCGAAGCCATACGCGGCGACCATTTCCACAAGATCGTCAACAGCCGAAACGGCGTCATCACCTTGCTGCGCGACCGAGAAAGTTGGGGGAATCGCGGTCAATCCATCAGACATCGGCTTCAGGATCTTCAGCCCGCTATTCGACCAGTCGCGAATCCGGCTTTCAGCCCGCTCCCGGGCTTCTTCAACATTCGGAATTTGCACTCTTTCCCGGACAACCTTCAGGTCTTCGAAAACGCCGCCGAGCAGCTTTTCGAATTTCGCAACCGTTTCGTTCGACGCGCCCTCACTGAGGCTCCGCTGCATGATAACGCGGGCTTCATTAAGTGCAGCATGGGCCGAACGCGCATGATTGATCCCCATCAGCGGCCCGTCGTAGAGGCGCATGACAAGGCCACCCGAAGTGGAGATGCCGCGAATGCCATAAAACGCAAGCCCGCCGGCAAGGGCGATAACGATACTGAAAACACCAAAAATCTTGTAGCGGATCGACATCACGAATCTCCCGGCGGCCTGCCCAGTGCGATTAGTCTGTAACCTTCACCGTGATCTTCATCCGCGGATGGATTGCGCAGATCACTTGGACTTCGCCAACTTCCTTGAAGGTCACGTCCGTCGATACTCCAGGGGATTGCGATCCGAGATTGAATTCGTTGCCCTTACTGGTCGAAATGATATTGTGGGGCACGGTATCGTCATTCACGAAAGTGATTATCTCGCCTTTCTTGATGGTGACGCTCTCGGACGAGAACATGCGGCCTTTTTGACTTATCGTCAGGTTGGCGGCCAAGGCGCCCACCGACAGGCCTGCGAGAATGACAAGAGCGAACAGAGCTAATTTGCGCACAGCAGTTTCCTGAATCTGAGCTGATCACTTCAGCGAGGGAGGACGGGCACAGCGGTCGGGCTAAGGTTGCTGGTCAAGGTTTTCAGGAAGGCGACGAGCTCAGACTTCTCCTGCGAGGTGAGATCGAGCGGTTTCATCAGGTCGGAACGGCTCGGTCGGTCGACGCCTCCCCGGTCATAATGCTCGACCACCTGTTCCAGAGTGGCGATCGATCCGTCGTGCATGTAAGGACCCCGGCGGGCGATTTCGCGCAACCCCGGTGTCTTGAAGGCATGCTGCATCTTGGGAATATCCGGCAGGAACTTACCACGCCCGACGTCTTCGCTGGGGAGGCCGATGTCCTGGAAGCCATCATTGGTGAAGTTCCAGCCTTCATGACATGATGAGCACTGAGCTTTCGTATTGAAGACGGCAAAGCCGCGCTTGGCCTCTTCGGAGATGGCCTGCTCGTTCCCGTCTATCCAGGCGTCGAACGGCGCGCGTTCGGAAACAACGGTTCGTTCGTAGGTCGCGATTGCCTCCGCGAGCGTCTTGGACTTCATGCCCTCACTTGGAAAAGCCGCCGCGAACAGCGGCTTATATTCAGTGATGGATGCAAGGCGATCCATGAGTTGCTCGATCGGCATATTCATCTCGCCGGGCGACTGAATCGGGCCGAGCGCCTGCTCCTCAAGGCTGGCCAGCCGGCCGTCCCACATGAAAATCGCTCCCCATGCGGCATTGACGACAGTCGGAGAGCGGCGGCCCAGCTTCGCCATGCCGTGACCGACGCCGACTGCCAACCCGTCGCCCCAGCTAAAGGCCGGGCTATGACAACTCGCGCAAGACTGCGCTGAAGTGACCGAGAGACGAGGATCGAAATAGAGCTTCATGCCGAGAGACGCTTTCTCCGGCGTGTAGGGGTTTTCCTTTGGGAACGAGATCAACGCCGGACGCCGATACTGCTGTTTCATCGCATCAATGCCGACTGTCGCTCTCTGGCCGAGATCGATACGGCGCGTTTCTCCGACAATTGCCGCGCCGAGGCCGATATTTGCAAAGCCAAATATGCCGAGAGCGGTCGTCGCGACGGTCGTTCCGAACAGGATCGATCGACCAAAACCAGGTCCAGTCATGCTGCATCCTCAGGCGGTGCCGATGGCCGGACCGAAGCTAAATTTTTCGCGACGTGTGATCTGTCGCGAGAATCACTGGTACGATAATGCCCAACGGTTAATTATGATCTTCATCATTTCGCGGAGACAGAATTGCATGGAGTGCGTCCGCGCTGCGACGGCGTCTGCACCATCATGATCACCAACATATCGTCCTTCGGATCGATAAAAAAGAAAGTGCCGGCGACGCCATCCCCGCGATATTCCCCCTTTCCGGTCATTGCGAGGAGCACAGCGACGAAGCAATCCAGTTTTGTTTCGCAGCCCTGGATTGCTTCGCGGAGCCTGTCATCGGGCGCGCATTCGCGCGACCCGTTGGCTCGCAATGAAGTTTGTTGCAGCGCTCAGTTCCTGAGCGCCTCCTAGATCGTCGCGTCAACTCAGTTGAATTCCTGCGCGCTGCGACTATCAACACTGCTTCAATGCGGCGCATGAGGTTCGCCGGCGCCTCAGCCAAGTTTCGGCACCACTGCCAAGAATTCAATCAGGGTGTCCGAGAGATTTTCGCCCGCATGCCGCTGCGCCGGCACCCATTCGGTTGAGCCAGCGGCACGCCGATAATCGGTTACCGTGCCATCCGGCTTCGTGTCACGCGCAAATGCGCATCGGTGAGCCAGATGACGAGGCGCGCACTCAGTTCATGCATCGCCGTCTTTTCATGCGGCGCCATGCGAATACGCAGCACGAACATCGTGGCGCTATCGAATTCGGGGCGCATGTCAGCGGGCCCCTTTAGTTGTGAATGCTGCGCGCGAGCGCTTGAGACAAATTCGCCGGTGGCGAGACCCATGGCGATCAATGCGCTGGCGATGGCGAACGTCGGCAGATAAGACTTCATGTCACGACCTCTTGAGTTCTTCGTAACCTGGCCGCACGCTACAAGTTGAAGCCAACTTCAAGTCAAGAGGCCAGGAGTGATGCCGCTGAGCATCGGCGAAGTCGCTGCTGAGGCTGGCGTGCGGACCTCGGCAAACCGCCATTACGAGAAGATGGGTCTATTGCCGCGAGCGTTGCGCCGGAATGGACGCCGCCGCTACGACAGGGCAATTCTGGAACGTCTCGCCATTGTTCAATTCGCCAAGCGGGTCGGCCTCAGCATTGCGGAAATCAAAATCCTGCTCGACGGCGTTCCCGGGCGACCGCCGCCGGAGCGCTGGCGAAAGCTTGCACATGAAAAGGCGGCGCAAATCGATCAATTGATTGCCGACGCGACGATCGTCCAGCGCATGTTGCTTGAGACGCTCGACCGGAAATGCCCAAAGCTCGTGGAGCGTGGACGGTCGTTGCAGGATGGCCGGGCGGGGTCATGAGCCAGCATGTCTCTCCCCCGGCGCGCGATCATTTCCCGAGCACCTCATAGATCAGCGTCTTCAGCGCCAGTTGAATCCGTCCGCGCTGCGACGGCGTCTGCACCATCATGATCACCAACATATCGTCCTTCGGATCGATAAAGAAGAACGTGCCGCCGACGCCGTCCCAGCGGTATTCGCCTGTTGGCCACGACGTATTCGGCGGCGTGGAAGTCCGCACGGCGAAGCCAAGGCCGAACCCGCTTGAAGGGCCCGGGAAATAGAAATAATCGCGGGCGATCCTAGTTTCAGGCGCGATATGATCCGAAGTCATCAGGGCGATGGTCTCGGGTTTGAGATAGCGCCTGCCCTCGAACGTGCCGCCGTTCAGCAACATCTGCGCGAACCGCGCATAGTCGCCGATCGTCCCGACCATGCCGGCGCCGCCGGATTCCCAGCGCCGCGGCAGCATCGGATCCCTGATCCCGGCGACCGGACTGATAAAGCGATCGTCAGGCATCGGCTCGGCGATCAACGGCCGCTTCGCCGGATCGGCGACATAGAACGCGGTGTCGGTCATCCCGAGGGGATCGAGCAGCCGCTGCTTCTCGAACTGAAACAAGGATTGTCCCGATATCACTTCGATGACGCGGCCGAGCACGTCGGTCGAATGGCCGTAGTCCCACAGCGTTCCCGGTTGCTCCGCCAGCGGCAGCTTTGCGATCCGATCGGCGAATTCGGCGTTGTCGGTATCGCGATTGAACAGATCGGCCTGCGCGTAGAGCTTTCGCACCGCGCTGTCGCCGTAAAATCCGTAGGTGAGACCGGAAGTATGGCGCAACAAATCTTCAATCGTGATCGGGCGGTTGGCCGGCTCGAGCGCAAGAGCCGGCTTTCCGCTTTCATCGCGCTTCTCGACGCCGACTTTCACATCGGCGAACGCCGGGATGTATTTTGAAACGGGATCGCCGAGGGAGAGCTTGCCGTCCTCGACCAGCATCATCGCCGCGACGCTGGGGATCGGCTTCGACATCGAGTAAATACGAAAGATCGTGTCCGCAGTCATCGGCAGCTTGGTCGCGACGTCGCGCACACCGAAATTTTCGAAATAAACGGGATGACCGTGCTGTTGGATCAGAATGACGGCGCCGGGGATCTTGCCGGTCGCGATCTCGTTGCGGATATAGTCGCCGACGCGCTCCAGTTTGGCGCGTGAGAAGCTTGCCGGGACCGGGAGTGGCTTTTCTGCGGTGCCGGCGTTCGACCGTCCGACCGAGACCGCGACAATCAGAAGCGCAAGCGCCGCGGCAAGCCTGCAGCGGCGCGTAAAACCGTCAGTTCTCCATCGCTTCATAGATCAGCTGCTTTACTGCCTTCTGAATGCGCTGGCGCTCCGAGGGCGTCTGCTCCAACAACACGAAAAACATGTCCTGCGATCACGAAATAGCAGCCGCTGGCGCCGTCCCATTTCAATTCGCCCAGGGATCCCGGCGGCGGCGGTTTGGCGTTGCCGGGATCGGTGCGCACCGCAAGACCGAGCCCGAAACCGAAGCCGTCGCCCGGAAAATAGAAGTAGTCACGCGCAACGCCCGAGCCCGGCCCGATATGGTCCGTGGTCATCAGCTCGAACGCCTTGGGGCTCAGATAAGTCCTCCCGTCGAACTTGCCGCCATCGAGCAGCATCTGCGCAAACTTCGAAAAATCCGCCATGGTCGAAACCATGCCGCCGCTGGCGGATTCCCATTTCTTGGGAACGGCCGGGTTGTTCTCGCGGCCGACCCGGAAATCGCTGTCATTCGGCATCGGCTGGGCCAGCAGCTTCTGCTTCTGCGGATCGGTGACGAAGAAACCGGTGTCCTTCATGCCGATGGGATCGAGCAGCTTTTCCTTCTCAACCTGGAGCAGGGATTTTCCTGACACGATTTCCATGATCCGCGCCAGCACGTCGGTGGAATGGCCGTATTGCCAGAGCGACCCCGGCTGATCGTGCAGCGGCAGCTTTGCGATTCGCTCGGCGAACTCGGCAAGGTCGAAATCGCCGCCGTAGAGATTTGCGGCCGCATAGGTTTTGCGGACCAGGCTATCGCCGTAAAAGCCGTAGGTGATTCCGGAGGTGTGACGCATCAGGTCGAGGATGGTCGGCGGCCGGTTTGGCGCCACCAGTTCGAGCGTCTTGCTGCCGTCGTCGGCTTTCTTCTCGACGCCAACCTTTACATTCGCAAAGGAAGGAATGTACTTCGCGATGGGATCTTCGAGCGGAAGCTTGCCCTCACTGACCAGCTGCATCGCGACCACGCTGGTGATGGCTTTGGTCATCGAGAACAGGCGAAAGATGGTCTGGTCCGTAATCGGCGCCTTGGAGACAACGTCCTGCACGCCGAAGGATTCGTGATAGACGGGCTTGCCGTGCTGCTGGATCAAAACGATGGCGCCGGGGATTTTGCCGGTCGCCACCTCGTTCTTGAAGAACTCGCCGACCTTGCCAAGCTTGTCCTTGTTAAAATGCGCGCCGGGCGGAATATCGAAAGTTCCTTCCGCGCTCGCCGACGACGCCGCGGCGACCGCGAGCAGTGCCCCCGAGATCAGCGATCGCAACGCATGATTTGAATTCATGTTCCCCTCCCCCGAGTTCGCCACGCGGGAGTGTACCGGTCGCCTCAATCGGCACAAGGGCTGCCGAATTCCGCCATCGCCCCCGCATGCAGAAGGGCACTGTCGCCGGAAAAGCAGCAGAAAATAACGCGGTTCACCGCCGGCGCCGCGGGCAGCGCCTCGACGGTTGTCGAGACCGCGACCCGCGCCGCGCGATCGGCCGGGAAACGGTAGACGCCGGTGGAAATGGCCGGAAAGGCAATCGAGCCGAGGCCATGGGTCTGGCCCAGTTCAATGGCGCGTCGATAACAGGACGCCAGCAACTCGTCTTCGCGGC
>WNFJ01472680.1_pt1 | contig 11142 bp, 12 predicted proteins | sample 5400461 | NCBI WGS metagenome assembly WNFJ01 (sample SAMN13153349, study PRJNA577476) | soil metagenome | isolation source: 115 cm saprolite on Douglas fir-dominated hillslope | place: USA:California | collected 2013-09-17 | reverse complement strand
CGCCGAACTGAAACTTTGCCTCGATCGATTTTTTGGCCGTGTCCTCGCGGCAGATTTCGTACGCGCGCTTTAAGATTTCGTGGACATCGACGACTTCAAAACTGAGCTGCAATTTGCCTTTGGCAATGCGAGTGACGTCGAGCAAATCGTCGATCAAGCGCGCTTCCAACTCGACGTTGCGTCGAATTACTTCGAGTGCCTGCCGAAGCTTGGCCGAGCGAGGCGTTGTCGCCTCCAGCTCGCTGACCATCGCGATCACAGGCGAGAGCGGGTTTCGCAACTCATGTGAAAGCAACGCGAGAAATTGATCTTTGGCGGTATTCGCATTGATCAGCTCGTGCCGCAACGTGACGTCGCGTGTTTTATCTTCCACAAAGTAAAGTCCGCCTTGGATGGTCTCGTCGGGAGCTTGCAGGCGGAGAAGCGTGACATTCACGAAATGATTCATGCCGCCTTCGTCCTGGAACGGTTGCTCAATTAGTTGAAATGGGGTGCCGAATAAGAGAACGCGCTCAATCGCATCGACGGGCGCGATTTTCACATCATTATAGTTTGCTCCCACAATTTCGGCGTTGGGCGGTAAACCGCCAAAGCGCTCCGCCATCTGGATGAACGCTTCATTGGCTTGTGCGAATTTTTTCGATACTGGGTCGATAAACGCGATCCCGACCGGCATGTTCGCGAGGATTTTTTCGTTGAAGATGACCTCGCGCTCAATTCGGCGGGCGGCTTCAGTTTGGCGTCGATAAAAAATCCCGCCAAACCAGGCGAAGATCGCAGTGAACGCCATCAGCCACGCTGCCAGGGTCGCCATGAGGCTGACAAAATCGCGCACGGGTTTGTAAGCGACGGCTTTCGGTTGTTTGACTACGGCCACCCAACCGGTCGCTGGGACCGAACTGAACGAATAAAGCATCCCGCCGCGTTCGAGATTCCCATTTTTGGCTTCGCCGATTTCTTTTGGAACGATCGATTCGCGCGCAGAAGATGCGCCGGTGTTGGGTCGAAAATCATTGGCGAACAGCGGTTGCCCGGTCTGGTCAAGAACCTGGCAGGTCGATTGATCGGCAAATTGGATGGTAGAAAGACGGCGGCCGATGCGCTCGATTAACACTGAAACTCCAAGATAGCCGACGATGTCCTTATCGGGCGTACGCACCGCGCCGACAATGTCCGTGACCATTCTTTTGTCCGAAAAACGCGGATGCACCGGCGAAACGAAAGCCCCGGAAATTTTCTCGGCTTCGGGTCGCCACAAATTCGAATCAAAATCCTTTCCGGTCAGTGCCGGGTTGTAAGGAATCGACGCGATCAATCGGCCGTCGCGCCCCGTGAGAAACATTCCGTCGATTCGCGGGTGCGAATAAAAAGTTGTGCCGAGCCATTGCTGCGCATTGGACTGCGAGTTTGACGAACTGAGAATTCTCGAAACGTCCGGCAGCGTTTGGTAGTAGTCGATGATCCCGCTGGTGCGGCTAAGATCGTCACCGACAAGACGACCGATCAGCTCCACAAAGGTTTGCCGGTCTCGCAGAATGCGCGACTCCAGCATCTTTGTGACAAAGGTGTAGGAAAACCAAACGGTCAGGATTGAAGGCACCCATCCGGCCAGCAGAATTGTGACGACAATATTGAACCGTTCGAACCGGTCGTGCCGGCCTTTGAGGAGGTATCGCAATGGCATGCCGCTGGGTGACAAAGATAGCATATCAGCAGAGCGCTTGCCGCGCCCCAGAGACAAACGGCTGATTATTCGGCCTGCCGGACTGCGCTATTCAACTCCTTCGCCTCGGCGTGAATGAGACTGATATCCGCGCGGGTCAGAGCATCGGGCGATTTACTCAAGATCGGCTGCATCTTTTTTATTCCGGCGCGGATCTTTTCAAAAAGTGGAGTATGCGCGACCAGCGGCGGCAATGTTTTCAATTCGTCGCTAAAGTAATCGGCCAGACCTGGTTGCGCTAGAATCTTCGCGCGCTGCTGTGAGAATTCAGCTTCCACGGCTGCCGCCGAAATTTCCAAACCGCGCAACCAGCCGCCAAGGCTGATCAAGTGCGCCATCTTTTCGTCACGCAATTCAATCATCGCTTGTTCGACATCCGCTTGCGTTGCGATCAATTCGCGGCGCACTTCCTGCCACTCTCCGCGCCGTCCGCGTCCAGTCAGACTCGCGCTGTGACGCATCACGCGATCGCCGACTCCGAGTGCGCGCGCTTGTTCCATCAAGACGCGCCCAAAATTTTCGACCAGGTTTTTTCTCTCGGCTTCAACAATCAGAAAGCCGTCAGCGATTAGCCCGCCAAAAATCAATCCTTTGTGCTCGCGTCCAGTGGCGATTGAACGCGGAAGTTCGCGCTTTAACTGCTCCAACGGCAATGGCCGAAGCTGATCTAGCTGTGCAAAGATGCGTTCGATTGACGGAGTCGTGTACTGATTGACGCCAAGCTCCTCGCGTTCGTGCTGTTTATCTTCGTTCGACTCGTCCTGAATCGCACCGATTCCCGTCGATGCGAGCCCGAACGCCACCAAGATCGACATCGCGCGGATTCCGGCGCGTTTTCGGACGGTTTTGCTGAGGGAAGTGCGCCATTTTTGATTTGACGCTGGCGACGGAAGCGGCATCATGCGCACCTGCTGTCTTAACAACTGGCAGCCTACCTTATGCAAGGAAGCCTTGGCTACGTGATTTGGACGGCGTGTTACCTCGCCGTGCTTATTGGCCTCTCCGCCTACGGCGTTCACCGGTATTTCATCATTTATCTCTTCCTGAAAAACCGCAAACGGGCCAGCGTTCCGGCCGGCCGGTTTCGTGAACTGCCGAAAGTAACGGTTCAACTTCCAATTTTTAATGAAGTTTACGTGGTTGAGCGCCTTTTACGCTCGGTCAGCGAACTCGATTATCCGCAGCATTTGCTGCAGATCCAGGTGCTGGACGATTCAACTGACGATACGCGCGAAGTGACGGCTTCGTGCGTTGAGGAGTTACGACAGCGCGGATTCGACGTTCAATTGATTCATCGCGTCGATCGCACGGGTTTCAAGGCGGGCGCGCTCGCGGTCGGGCTCGAATCGGCTGACGGCGAGTTTGTCTGTATTCTGGACGCAGACTTCGTCGCGCCGCCAGATTTGCTCCAGCACACAATCCATTTTTTCACCGATCCGAAAATCGGCATGATCCAAAGTCGCTGGGGTCATTTGAATCGCGGTTACTCGCTGCTAACGCGGATGCAGGCGATGTTTTTGGACGGGCACCTGTTGCTTGAGCAAACAGCGCGCAGTCGGAGCGGACGTTTTTTCAATTTTAACGGCACGGCCGGTTTGTGGCGTAAGTCGTGCATCGAAGAAGCGGGTGGCTGGCAGCACGACACACTCTGCGAAGATCTCGATCTTAGCTATCGCGCACAGCTGGTGGGTTGGAAATTTATTTTCCTTCCGGACGTCGTCACGCCGGCCGAATTGCCGGTGGACATGAACGGTTTCAAGTCCCAACAGCATCGCTGGACCAAAGGCTCCATTCAGACTTGCAAGAAACTCTTGCCGCGGATTTGGCGGAGTGAGTTGCCATTTGCGATCAAAGCTGAAGCGACCGGACACCTGGTCTCGAATTTCGCGTATTTGCTTCTTGCCTGCCTCTGCGTGCTTTTGCATCCATCAACCGGCGGACCGCAGAACGGTTGGGTCCGCACTTTCTTGATCGACGTCCCGATTTTTCTAACCGCGTCAGTTTCAGTGGCGCTCTTTTATGTTTGTGCGCAACGCGAGCTTCATCCGCGCACTTGGATGAAACAGATGCTGTTACTTCCCTGTTTGCTCGCGCTCGGCATTGGTCTTTCCCTCAATAACGCGCGCGCGGTTCTGGAGGCGATATTCAACCATAAATCGGACTTCACGCGTACACCCAAGTACGGCATCGAGCGGCGTTCGCAGTCCTGGCGAAGTTGTAAATATCGCGCGTTGAAATCGACTTTGCCGTTCGCGGAACTGGCTTTCGGCATTTATTTCACCTACTTCGTTTGGTTCGCGATCGTTCACGGGCAATACCTGTCGGTACCGTTCCTGCTCATGTTTCAAGGCGGCTTCTTCTATGTTGCTCTTTCATCGCTCCTGCCTTGGTCGCCGAGATTCACCTTCGGCGGTTCCCGCTCTCCGTCTCCAATTCCCGCGTGACAAAACGCGTTTTTGGAGTAAGAGAGCGCGGATGTTTCGTCCCTCCGCCTTAGCCGTTGCCCTCATTGTCTCCGCTCTGCCTGCTCGTGCCGTTACCATCCCGGCCCCGAATCTTTCCACTCGCGTCGTCATCAGCGTACGAGACCAAAAGCTCATGCTGATCGAGAACGGAACGGTTGCAGCGACATATCCGGTTTCGACGTCGAAGTACGGTCTGGGCGATGCCTTGGGCAGCCTCGCTACTCCGCTTGGATTATTGCAGGTCGCGCAAAAAATCGGCGACCACGCGCCGTTTGGAGCGGTCTTTCATAATCGTCGCTGGACCGGCGAGATTCTGCGGCCGAATACTCCCGGGCGCGATCCAGTCATGACACGGATCATTTGGCTGCGTGGATTGGAAGTTTCGAATGCACATGCTTTTAAGCGCTGCATTTATATTCACGGAACTAACGAAGAGAAGATAATTGGCCGACCGGCCAGCTTCGGCTGCATCCGGATGAGATCGAGCGACGTGACCGCACTTTACAACCAGCTTCCGCTCGGCACTCCAGTTGAAATTGTTCAGGATCGATTGCCAAAAGCTTCGAAGATGGCCGATCCTGAAGTTTACGGTTTCGATGCCCCGGCGTCAGCTTCCGGCTTACGAAAAGATAGTTCGCAGATAAAGGTCGCTTCTGGCCCGCGCACTTGAATTGAAGTGGCGCGGGATGGCTCGTCCGTAAGATCGACATCTTGACATTTCGATGGTCTGCGCGACCGTCCACGCCCCGTAAATTTTTGCGAATCAACCATGGCCAATACTAAATCCGCAGCGAAACGTTCCCGGCAGTCGCTTACGCGCGCCGCTCAAAACCGCAGTGTGCGGACTCGGCTGCGCACGTTGCAAAAACGCGTCCGCGGCAGCACCAAACCGGATGCAGAGCAGGTTCGCAGCTTGATCTCGGCTCTGGATAAAGCAGCCAAGCGCGGCATCATTCATCGCAACGCGGCCGATCGTCGCAAAGCGCGACTGAACGCGCTGCTGTCGCCTAAAAAGTAAATTGGCCTGGCGGCCGGTTGACTGGAGCTTGGGCAAATGAGCTTTGCAACTCTCCTAGGACGGCTAGATTTCTCCCAATGATTCCGGCGCTCATTCTTATTTTGTCGGCCGTAGCTTATCGCATTGCAGCGGGATTGCTGATTCACTCCGGCGCGACCTGGTTGTCGAACTTCGCACCGCTCGCCGCCATTGCGCTTTGCGGCGCGGCTTATTTTCCGACGAAGTTCAAATTCTCCGTTTCGCTGGGCGCGCTTTTCATTTCCGATTTGTTTCTCAATTACTATTACGGCGCCACGCTCGTTGAGCCGCACATCGTCGGCCGGTATCTTGCACTCGCGCTGGTTGGATTGATTGGATTCGCCCTGCAAAACCGCGCATCACTCAAAACACTCCTTCCCGCTTCGATCCTTGGATCGACAATCTTCTACCTGATCACGAACACGTTCTCGTGGCTGAGTGATCCGGGTTACGTGAAAAACTTCGGCGGTCTGATTCAAGCGCTCACTGTCGGTTTGCCCGCATACAGTGCGACGCCGACCTGGATGTTTTTCCGTAATTCGATCCTGAGCGATCTGTTCTTCACGCTGCTTTTCGTGGCCTGCATGAACTTCGGGCGAAAAACCAGCCGGGCGCGCGCTGGAGCTGCATTGCCTCGCGTCGCGTAAATTTCGATGCAGCGGCCCGAGCAACGCGACGAGGTCGAGATGCTCGCGCTCATGCTCTTGATTCGCCGTTTTGAGGAACGCGCGAGCCAGCAGTATCAAGCGCAGAAAATCGGCGGCTTCTGCCATCTTTACATTGGGCAGGAGGCACTGGTTGTCGGTGCGGTCGCCGCGGTGCGCGATGACGATTACATCATCACCGCTTATCGCGATCACGGCCACGCACTCGCGCGCGGCACCAGCGCGAACGCTTGCATGGCCGAGCTTTTCGGAAAAGTGACCGGCTGTTCCCAAGGACTCGGCGGCTCAATGCATTTTTTCGACAAGAAAAATCACATGTACGGCGGACACGCAATCGTGGGCGCGCACGTTCCACTCGCAGCGGGAATGGCGTTCGCTTCCAAATATCGCGAAGAAGATCGCGTCACGCTTTGCTTCTTTGGTGATGGCGCGATTAACCAGGGCTCATTCCACGAAGCGTTGAACCTGATCGCGCTTTACGAATTGCCAGTCGTCCTGATTTGCGAAAACAATCTCTTCGCCATGGGCACGTCGGTAAAAAGATCGACATCGTTGAAGCAAATCGTCGATCGCGCCGAAGGTTACGACATCCCGGGCGAGATTGTCGATGGAATGAACTTTCGCGAGGTGCGCGACAAAATCGCCGAGGTTGTTTCGTCCATTCGCAAAGATTCGCATCCGGCGTTTATGGAAATCCGCACCTATCGTTATCGCGGACATTCAATGTCCGATCCGGCGAGCTATCGAACCAAAGAGGAGCTCGAAAAATATCGACTCGACGATCCGATCATTCGTTTGCGGGCGCAGTTGACCCGCGAAGGCAAACTGACCAACGAACAATTCGATGCGCTCGATAAGAAGGCGAAGGAGACTGCGCTCGCTTCCGTGAAATTCGCCGAGAGCAGCCCGGAGTTGCCCGTGGAAGACGTTTACAAGTACGTCTACTTCAACGGAGAAAAACCGTGAGGGAAATCACTTATCGCCAGGCGTTGAATGAAGCGCTCGCCGAGGAACTTGAGCGCGACTCGAACGTTTTTCTGATGGGCGAAGAGGTCGCCGAGTACCAGGGTGCCTACAAAGTGAGCCAGGGTTTGCTCGAGCGCTTCGGACCGAAACGCATCATCGACACGCCGATTAGCGAAAACGGTTTCGCCGGTCTCGGCGTCGGCGCGGCCATGGCCGGGCTCCGGCCCATCATCGAATTCATGACGTGGAGTTTTTCTCTGGTCGCCTTCGATCAGGTCGTGAACAACGCGCCTAATATGTTCATGATGTCCGGCGGTCAGTTCCACATTCCGATTACGTTTCGGGGACCGAATGGGCCCGCGCATCAACTGGCGGCGACGCACTCATATGCGACGGAGAATTTTTACGCGAGTGTGCCGGGTCTGAAGGTTTGCACGCCGGCAACACCGCGCGATGCGAAAGGGTTATTGAAAACGGCAGTCCGTGACGACAATCCGGTGCTCGTTCTGGAAGCGGAGCTCCTTTACAGCTCGAAAGGAATGGTTGAGCCGCCGGATGAAGAATTGCTGATTCCCCTGGGGCAAGCCGAAGTGAAACGCGAAGGCAGCGACGTTTCCATTATCTGTTACGCGCAAACGGTTCCGCTCGCGCTGGCGGTCGCGGCGCAGCTCGAGGAAGAAGATATTTCCGCGGAGATTGTCGATCTTCGCTCGATCAAGCCGCTCGATGAGCAGACGATCTTCAATTCGGTCGCCAAGACGCATCGTGCGGTGATTGTCGAACAGGACCGCCCATTTTGCGGCGTTGGCGCAGAGGTTTGTTATCGCATCCAGAAAAATGTTTTTGATGAGCTCGATGCGCCGATCATGCGTGTTTCTCAAGAGGATGTGCCAATGCCTTATAACGAGAAGCTGGAAAAGTTCGTGCTGCCGAACGCGAACAAGCTGATGGCTGCTGTGAAAAAAGTTGCTTACGCCTAACGAGCCATGCCCGAAATTCAAATGCCGAAGCTGAGCGACACGATGACAGAAGGGACGCTCGTCTCGTGGAAGAAAAAGAAAGGCGACAAAGTTTCGGCCGGCGAAGTCATCGCGGAGATCGAAACCGACAAGGCGACGATGGAATGGGAATCGCCCGAGGACGGGACGCTCACCGAAATCTACCTTGAGGAAGGCGGAAAGGTGAACGTCGGCGACAAGATCGCGTTCATTGGCGGCGAAGGTGAGGAAGCGCCGAAGGTCGAAGAAAAGAAGGAAGAAAAAAAACCGGAGCCGAAAAAGGAAACCAAAAAAGAGCCGGAGAAAAAAGAAGAGAAACAGCCGAAAGCCGAAAAGAGAGAAGAGAAAAAGGCTGAAGCTGAAAAGCCTGCCCCGAAGATCGACAAGACTGAAGAAGCGCGCGTGAAAGCGTCGCCGGTCGCGCGGCGAGTTGCCGCTGAGCTCGCTGTCGATCTTGCGAGCGTCAAAGGTACCGGCCCCGACGGTCGCGTGACTGAAACCGATGTCCGAGCAGCGGCAAAATCAAAAGGAGGTGCGCCGCAAAAGGCACCAGCCGCGCCCAAACCTCCAGCTCCATCAATCAAACCCGGCGAAGGCGCGCGGATTCAACTTTCCGGAATGCGCAAAATCATCGCCCAGCGTCTGGTCGAAAGTCTGGGTCCCGTTCCGCATTTTTATCTGACGATCGAAATCAACGCGACGCCGCTGATGACTGCGCGTGAGGAATTGAAGTCCGCTGGCGAAGCCGCGGACACATCAAAAATCACCGTGAACGATTTCGTTTTGAAAGCCGCGGTGCAAGCGGCGGTCAAAGTGCCGCGCGTGAACGCTTCATTCGACGGCGACGCGATCGTCCAATATGCCGATGTCGATCTTGGGATCGCGGTTGCGATCGAAGATGGATTGCTCACGCCGGTGATTCGCGCCGCGCAAAACAAATCGCTTCGCGAAATCAGCGAGCAGGTAAAGGACCTCGCCAGTCGCGCACGCAACAAGCGAATGAAGCCGGAGGAATTTCAAGGCGGCACGTTTACCGTTTCCAATCTTGGTGGGATGGGCATCGATTCNNNNCCGCAAGGTTTCATTCTGGCAGTCGGCAAAGTCACAAAAGTTCCGGTGATCGACGATTGCGATCAGATCGTGGTCGGCCATCGAATGTCGATCTCGATGAGCTGCGATCATCGTGTTATCGACGGCGCGCTCGGCGCGGAATATTTAAAAGAACTTCGCCACCTTCTCGAAAATCCCGCGTTGCTTTTGGTTTAACGCAGCGATCAGGGGACAGGCCGGTCGCGCGAAGCGATTTCCCATGTCATAAAGTCGTCTAGCGTTTGCCGTGTTCGTCGGACGGCAAACGCCAAGACAACCGCGTCATCGGCAAAACCGAGGCCGGCAATCCAATCGGGAATGAGATCAAATGGATTCAGGATCTAAATTATGGCTGCCGACGATCATCACGAGATTTTGCAGAGGCACGTTTCGGTATTCGCGGCGGTAGTAGGCGCGAATCAAACGCAACATCGCCTGGAAGTAAGCCCAAAGATCCTTGAACGGCTCTCTTGGTATCGTCGGGGCTTTTTTTTACTGCTTCCTTAAAGAGTTGACGCAATCGCTTCGGATCTTTTGCATACGAACGAGCGTTGGTTAGAGCTTGCGAGAAAGCAGGACTCCGAGGCGCACCTTTTGGAGAGAGATCGTCCTTTTTTGAAGCTGATGTTGATTTCTCCGCTCGTGACTTTGGCTGTCTCGCGCGCCTCATATCCCTCTTAACTAGTAAGAGCCAGATTTGAGGCCGGAACAAGTGCCTAGGAATCGTGTGGCCGCTGCCGTTTATGAGGCGGCGGTTTCCCAAGTCATGAAATCATCCAAAGCCTGCCGCGCTCTTCGTACGGCGAGCGCGAGAACAGTGGCATCATCAAGATAACCAAGCGCTGGAAGAGCGTCGGGGATCACGTCGAGCGGGTTCACGACGTAGATGATGGCGGCGATGATCACGACTAGCGTGCTCTCGGGCACGTCGCGATAGTTGCCTTCGGAATAGGCGCGAATCAAACGCAACATCGCTTGAAAATATGGCCACGTTTCCGCGAACGGTTCTTTCGGCATCGACGCGGCCTGCTTTGCCGCTTCCTTGAAGAGTGGCTGCAGCCGTTGGGGATTTTCCACGTAAGACTTCGCAGTTATCACTGCCTTCGCGAATTCCGCTTCCAACCGTTCTTTTAGAACGGGACTTGGCTTCTCTTTTGCCTTCGGGCTGGATTTCTTTTTGTGGGCTCCGATCTTTGACTTCGACCTTCTCATTCCGTGCTATGAAAGCACTGCGCATTGTTCCTGAGAAGTCGATTGTCTTGAATTATTTGAATTGTAAGATCGACAAGTGACCAGCGCGCGGCGCTGGTAAACCGCTCGATGGAAAATTTGCCCGACGAAAAACGTTTGCGAACGACATCGTTTGTCGTGCACGCGACCCGCGGCGTAATTCGCGATCAAAAAACGCGACGCAAAGCGATGTTGTGGCTGCTCGTAATCGCACTGGTGCTGCTGATTTTGGGTTTTACGTTTTTGCAGCCCGCATTGAATCCACGCGAGCATCCGTGGCGTGTGATTTTGTTTTGGATCGCCTGCGTCTGGCTCACTTTCACCGCGTTGTTGCTCGCGCTTTTCGATCTGCTGGTGCTGCGCTTGCAAGCGCGGCGAGCGGAGCGTGCGTTGCGCGAAAAATTGGAAGCCGCCCGCCTTCGCCAAGGCTCCGGCGCGGCAGAGCAATCGAGGGAGTAATCGCGCGGTGAAAGAAGGTTGGAAAACGCGCGAGGAAATGGAGGCAACCGAGCGCGCGACACTCGCGCCGTTCGCGCAAAAATCCGGCGATTCGCGCGGCCGCAAATACCCGGAGCAAAGTCACGCCTACCGGACCGAGCTTCAACGTGACCGCGCACGAATCATTCATTCCCGCGCCTTTCGCCGGCTCGAATACAAAACGCAGGTTTTCTTGAATGGCACCGGCGATCATTTGCGTACGCGGTTGACCCATTCAATCGAAGTCGCGTCGATCAGCCGAACGATAGCGCGCGCGCTCGGGCTCAATGAAGATCTCGCCGAAGCGATCGCGCTCGCGCACGATCTCGGACACACGCCGTTTGGCCATTCCGGCGAAGAAGTGCTGGCCGAGTGCATGCGCGACCACGGCGGATTCGAACACAACCGCCAAAGTTTGCGCGTGGTGGAGCTGCTCGAGAATGCGTATCCGGACTTTCCCGGACTGAATCTGACTTTTGAAGTTTGCGAAGGC
>WNFJ01061826.1_pt1 | contig 11142 bp, 10 predicted proteins | sample 5400461 | NCBI WGS metagenome assembly WNFJ01 (sample SAMN13153349, study PRJNA577476) | soil metagenome | isolation source: 115 cm saprolite on Douglas fir-dominated hillslope | place: USA:California | collected 2013-09-17 | reverse complement strand
CCTTGAACATCTGCTTGATCCCGCGCAACGCCTGCCGCGTCCGCTCCTCATTCTCAATCAGCGAGAACCGCACATGCCCATCCCCATGCTCGCCGAATCCTACGCCGGGGCTAACCGCGACCTTGGCCTCCAGCAGCAGCTTCTTCGAGAACTCCACCGACCCCAGCCCGCGATACTGCTCTGGAATCTTTGCCCAGGCGAACATCGTAGCCTTCGGCAGTTCCACCGGCCATCCCAGCCTGTTCAGCCCCGGCACCAGCACATCCCGCCGAGCCTTGTAGTTATCCCGAATCTCCGCCACACAATCCTGCGGCCCTTCCAGCGCTGCAATCGAAGCCACCTGAATCGGCGTAAACGTCCCATAGTCGAAGTAGCTCTTGATCCGTCCCAACGCCGTAACCAGCGTGCGGTTCCCCACCATGAAGCCCACACGCCAACCCGGCATGTTGTAGCTCTTCGAGAGCGTGAAGAACTCGACCGCAATATCCTTCGCTCCGGGAACCTCGAGTATGCTCGGCGCGCGATAGCCATCGAACACAATGTCGGCATACGCCAGATCATGCACGATATAAACTCCCAACTCCTTGCACAGCGCCACGATCCGTTCGAAGAAAGGCAGCTCCACGCACTGCGTCGTGGGGTTCGCCGGAAAGTTCAGAATCAGCAGCTTGGGCCGGGGCTGCATACGCGGCAGCTCATACTCCAGCCGCTCCAGCAACGCATCCGCGCCGGAGTCCTGCACAGGAATGCTCTGCACCTTCGATCCTGCGAGAAGATATGGATCGGATAGCTGGGATTCGGCACCGCGACCGTATCCGCATCGTCCAGCACTGCCAGGCAAAGATGAGCGATCCCCTCCTTCGAGCCGATCGTCACAATCGCCTCCGTCTCCGGATCGAGGTCGACGTCGTAGCGCGTCTTGTACCAGTTGCAGATCGCCCTGCGCAGCCGTGGAATCCCGCGCGACAGCGAGTAGCGGTGCGTAGCCGTCTTCTGCGCCGCCTCAATCAGCTTGTCGACGATTGCCTTCGGAGTCGCCCCATCGGGATTCCCCATCCCGAAGTCGATGATGTCCTCGCCGCGCTTCCGAGCCGCAGCCTTCAACTCGCTCGTTATGTTGAACACATACGCCGGCAGCCTTGTCAGCCTTCTAAACTCGTCCATTACCGTCCCACTTGCTCCCAATACCAATCGTCTCAATCAATCATGCCGAGACCGTATAAAAAGATCCGTCAGCCTGAGGAAAACCGCTCGCTGTGCCTTAATCGGCACTACCTATGCCGCCTACTTCGCCGTGAAGATCACCTGCACCGGCAGGCTCTTCGGCGGATAGCAAGCCGCATTGTCGCAGGCCTGATACCTCAGCGTCCCATCCACAATATGCGTTCCCGCCTCGGCCATCACGGGCAGCTTCACCGTAAACGGGCCCGAGTAAACATCCAGCTTCTCTCCCGGGTCAAAGCTGAAGCTGTAAGCCGTTCCCGCCGGATATTGGACATCCTCGGCCTTCACTCCCGTAGCCGGCTGCAGCGTGATCTTCGTCGGGATCAGCAGCTCCGACTTCGGCGTGTGCGAGTTCACATGGAACCCCTCCACCACGCGGAAGTGCAGCTCAACCACACTCCGCTTCCCTGCCTTCACCGTCTGTGGCTCCGCCGCAAACGTCACATAGGACTTCGGCTTGACCGCCGGAGCATCAAGACTCCCCACCTGCGCCAACAACGAACCCGACCCAACCAGCAACACTGCAAGCACCACACCCAGCCGCGTCACTGTCCACCCGCCGCAACCGCTCCCGAGGCAATCGTCTTCTTGATGTTCGCCTCGATCTCATCCCTCGAGCCCAACCCAGCCGTCTCCTCGACCACCAGACCGTTCCTGTCCACATAGAAGGACATCGGCAGAACATCCAGTCCGCCGTAGGCCGTCTGAACCTTGCCATCCGTCAGCAGGATCGGATAGCTTACGCCCGTCTTCTGCGCAACCTTCGACATCGTCGGCAAGCCCGAGTATCTCAAACCCCTGCCCCGCATACTGCTTGCGGAACTCCTCAAACCAGGGCATCTCCACCTTGCACGGTCCACACCAGGTAGCCCAGAAGTTCACCAGTACCGGCCGCCCCTTATAGTCGCTCAGCGAGACCTTCTTGCCCTCAAGATTCGTCAGCACGAACGTCGGCGCCGTCTTCCCGCGCAGGTGATAACCCTCCGCAGGAGGTTGTCCCGTCTGCCCTGCCTTCTCCGGAACCAGAACCACCCGGCTCTCCTGAGCCTTCTGCATCGCCAGACGCCGCTCCCGCAGGTTATGCCACCCCGCCCACAACAGCAGCGCAATTCCAACGACCATCACACCAAGAACCAGCGCACTCCGCTTCACGTTAGACATCCTTCCGGCCAGCGCCCAGCGCGAGCCACATACTTTCAGTTTAGACGCAAACCCACTCTGAACGCTCGTGATTGGTAACCGCTCTGCTAGCATCGACATGGTCCAGCAGCCATGTCCAACAAAGCTCCCATCCAGTCCGATCCCATCCGACCATCCGACTTCGTGCGCATCGAAGCCGCCGCATTGAACGCGCTCGCCCTGCGCCTCGACGGAGCCATGCTCGCCCCCTTCACGCAGGCGGTGGACCTCCTCCTGCAATCCGCCTCCAGCCAGAGCCGCATCATCGTCACCGGCATCGGCAAGAGCGGCATCATCGCCCGCAAGATCGCCGCCACCCTACGCTCCACCGGCACGCCTGCCCACTTCCTTCATCCGGCTGAGGCCGTCCACGGCGACCTCGGCATGCTCTCCCGCGGCGACACCGTCCTCGCCCTCTCCTCCAGCGGCGAGACCGAAGAGCTCCTCTATCTCCTTCCCGTTCTCAAGCGCCTTGCCGACAAGCTCATCACCTTCTGCGGCTGCCCGACGTCCACCCTCGCCCAGGCCAGCGACATCGTCCTCGACACCAGCGTCGACACCGAGGCCTGCCCGCTCAACCTCGCCCCCACCGCCTCCACCACCGTCATGCTCGCCCTCGGCGACGCCCTCGCACTCGAGGTAAGCCGCCGCCGCGGCTGGAAGCCCGAAGACTTCGCCGAACTCCACCCCGGCGGCCGCCTGGGCAAACGCCTCGCCCGTGTCCGCGACCTCATGCACTCCGGCGACGCCCTCCCGCAGGTCGCCCCCGCCACCCCCATGCCCCAGGTCATCTACGAGATGTCCCGCAAGAAGTTAGGTATGACTACCGTCCTCGAAGAAGGAACGCTCCTCGGCATGATCAGCGACGGCGACCTCCGCCGTCTGCTCGAGCGCGACGGCTCTCACGCCCTCGAGCGCACCGCGGGCGAGATCATGAACCTCCACCCTCTCACCATCGAGGGCAGCGCCTTCGCCTCCTCCGCCCTCGCTCTCATGGAAGAGAAGAAGATCACCTCCCTCATCGTCACCAACCCTGCAGGTCACGCGGAGGGCGTCCTCCACCTCCACGACCTCTGGACCATCGAACTCATATAAGCTAAACGGATTCGTTCTATGACCGACTCCATCTCGATGCCTGTATCTCCGGGAAAGCTCTGCGAAGAAGAGCTCGAGCTTGAACTCATCCAGTTTGCGCTCCATCCAACTCACCACGTGCCAACCTATCAGTTCCGCATGGTTCATATTGAGACGCGGGAGGAGCTTGGATCCATTCGTCTGAGAGTTGGTTCGACACCTCATGTGGAGCTCTATGCGGGACACGTTGGGTACAGTGTCCACCCATCCCACCGGGGACATCGCTATGCCGCTCGGGCCCTTCGCCTTCTTCTGCCTCTGGCACGCGAACTCAACTTAGACCCGCTATGGATTACATGCGACCCAGACAACTTGGCGTCCCGGCGAACCCTTGAACGAGCTGGAGCCGAGTTCATCGAGATCGTCGATGTACCGGAGAACTGCATCATTCATCAGAGCGGGCATCCCAGGAAGTGCCGCTATCGACTATCGTTCCATCAATAAGGATGGAGATGGTCGGCAACCCGGTAGCTTAAGATGAGCGAATGCCACCTTCGCATCGGTTCCCTTTGAGGCTCCTACTTATTCTGCTGTGTGCGGCCACATTTCTGCCAGGTTCAGCGGCACAGGTATCGCCAAATACTACAGGCAGCAGCGCTCCCGAAGCCTGGTGGAAGCATGCCGTAATCTACGAAATCTATCCTCGCAGCTTCCAGGACTCCGACGGCGACGGAGTGGGCGATCTGAACGGCATCATCCAGCGGCTCGACTACCTCCAGCAGTTGGGAGTAGACGCAATCTGGCTCACACCGATCTACCCTTCCCCCCAGGCAGACTTCGGATATGACATCTCCGACTACACGGCGATCGATCCGCAATACGGCACGCTCGCGGACTTCGACCGCCTGGTTCGCGAAGCGAAGCGGCGCAACATCCGCGTGATGATGGACCTGGTGCTGAACCACACCTCAGACCAGCATCCCTGGTTCATCGAATCCGCCAGCAGTAGAACGAATCCCAAACGAGACTGGTATATCTGGCGAGACGGCAAGCCTCGCCCGGACGGCAAGCTGGCCCCTCCCAACAACTGGGTCAACCGCATCGAACAGACCGCCTGGCAATACGATCCCAACACGAAGCAGTTCTTCTATCACTACTACGCTACCGAGCAGCCCGATCTGAACTGGAGAAATCCGCAGGTTGAAAAGGCAATGTTCGCCGCCGCAAAATACTGGCTCGATCGAGGCGTAGCGGGATTTCGTCTGGACGCAATCAACACTCTCTTCGAAGACCCCAACCTGACGGATGCGCCCGCCGAGCCCGGCACAAACGAGTACGGTGAGCCGAGTCTCTCCATGATCTATCAGCGCAACCTTCCGGAGGTCCACGGCGTGTTGCGCCATCTCCGTCAACTCACCGATAGTTTTGACGCCAGTTTCGACGGTCAGCGTGTTCTGGTTGGTGAGATCTACACAAAGAGCACGGCAGAGTTAGCCGCATGGTACGGCGCAAACCATGATGAGCTCCAGCTTCCCATGGACACCAACGTAGGCTTCATCAATAGGCTCGACGCTGCTTCGTTTCGCACGAAACTCCAGGAGGCAGACGAGCAGTTTGCGGGAAACACGCCGCTCTTCGTCTTCGACAACCACGACCGCCCACGTTCCTGGGACCGCTATGGCGATGGCAAGCATAATGTCGAGATCGCAAAGATGCTGGCCGCTGTACTGCTGGCATCGCGTTCCGCGTCCCTCGTCTACGAAGGTCAGGAGATCGGCATGAAGACAACCACCCCCACGCGGAAGGAAGACGTGCGCGATCCGCGTGGTCTGGCCGGATGGCCGAAGGAAAAAGGCCGTGACGGAGAGCGCACTCCCATGCAATGGACCGGCACGAAGAACGCCGGCTTCAGCAGCGCCGCAAAGACCTGGCTGCCGATCCCCTCGTCTTTCACGAATACGAATGTCGCGGTCGAAAGCGCCGACCCGCAGTCGCTCCTGGCCTGGTACCGCGATCTCATCAAGCTCCGGCGCAGCGCCCCCGCATTGGCAGATGGCGATACCGTCCTGTTGAATCGTGACCCCGACAACGCCCTGGTCTGGGTGCGCAGGACGAAAGTTGCCTCAGCAGATAGCCCGGCTATCGTAGTCGCCTGCAACATGTCGGCAAAGCCGATTACGCTCACGCTACAGGCGGATATGGACAAACTCGGAATCCGAGGCTCCCTCTTACGACGCCTCATGAGCAGCGGCAACAGCGCGGATTCGATGAGCGCGCAGCGTGTCACACTCGCACCCTTCGCCACCTACATTGGTGAGGTTAGCGTGTCCGGCTCAAGCGTTTCACGCTGACCCTGCACCTCAATCGCCCACCCAGAAGTTAGAATAACGATACAAGCATAAGCCCTCGCTCGAAGAGCCGGAAGGTCACACAGAACTCATGCATCGCTGGTCACAACTCTTTATCCCCACCCTCCGTGAAGCACCCGCAGACGCCGAAGTCGCCAGCCACAAGCTCCTCCTCAGAGCCGGCTACATCCGCCAGCTCGGCGCCGGCATCTACAGCTACCTCTTCCTCGGCAACCGCTCCATCAACAAGATCATCGCCATCGTCCGCGATGAGATGGACCGCATCGGCCAGGAGTTCCTCCTCCCCGCGCTCAATCCCCGCGAAGTCTGGGAGGAGTCCGGCCGCTGGTCCGTCATGGGCGACAACATGTTCCGACTCAAGGACCGCAAGGGCGCAGACCTCTGCCTCGGCATGACCCACGAAGAGGTGATGACCTCCATCGCCCGCAACGAGCTCCGCAGCTACAAGCAGCTCCCCCAGATCTGGTACCAGATCCAGACCAAGTTCCGCGACGAGCCGCGCCCCAAGTCCGGCCTGCTCCGCGTCCGCCAGTTCATCATGAAGGACGCCTACTCCTTCGACATCGACGAGGCCGGCCTCGATGCAAGCTATGCCAGGCATCACGACGCTTACGTCCGCATCTTCAAGCGCTGTGGGCTCAGCTTCGTCGCCGTCGAGGCAGACTCCGGAGCCATGGGAGGATCAGGATCGCAGGAGTTCATGGTCTACACCGACGCCGGCGAAGACCTCATCGCCAGCTCTGCCTCCGGCTACGCCGCCAACCTTGAAAAAGCCACCAGCCTTCTCGCCCCGGTCGAAGACCTCGCACCCACCGGAGACGGCCTTCCCGAGCTCGTCCACACCCCCGGCCAGCGCACCATCGAAGAGGTCGGAGCCTTTCTCAACACCCAGCCCCAGCATCAGATCAAGACCATGGCCTACATGGTTGAACTCCCCGAGGCGGACCACGCCAAGCTGGGCCAACTCCGCCCCGTCATCGTCTTCCTGCGCGGCGACCACTCGCTCAACGAGGCCAAGCTCCTCCTCATCGCCGGCGGAGTTCTCCGCCCCATGACCCCTGAAGAGCTCCAGTCCATCTTCAACGCACCCGCGGGCTATCTCGGCCCCATCGGCATCGAGGCCGCGCCCCACCCGAAGAAGCCCGGTACCCTCGTCATTCTGGACAAGGCCCTCGAAGGCCGCACCAACCTCATCGCCGGAGCCAACAAGGAGGAGTATCACCTCCGCAACGTCACGCCCACCCGCGACTTCAAGCCGACGGTCATCGCCGACGTCCGCAACATCCTCGAAGGCGAAGGCTGCCCCATCGACGGCAGCCCCCTGCGTCTTGGCAAGGCCGTCGAGATCGGCCACATCTTCAAGCTCGGCTACAAGTACTCCAAGTCCATGGGCGCCACCGTCCTCAACCGCGACGGCAAGGAGGTCACCCCCATCATGGGCAGCTACGGCATCGGCATCGAGCGCATCCTCACCGCCGCCATCGAAACCTCCGCCGCCGCCAACGACGGCTCTGCTTATGCCCTGCACCCCGCCATCGCTCCCTTCCAGGTCGTCGTCACCATCCCCAACATCGGCGACCCAGCCCTCCTCGCCGCCGGTGAAAAAGTAGCCGCCGACCTCGCCGCCGCCGGCCTCGACGTTCTCCTCGACGACCGCGACGAGCGCGCCGGAGTCAAATTCAAGGATGCCGACCTGATCGGTATCCCATACAGAATCAATATTGGCCGCGGAATAGCTGAAGGCAAAATTGAATTTGTCGATCGCCTCCAAAACCTCAACCAGGACGTATCCCTGACTGAGGCAGCCGTAACGGTAGCCAAACAAGTAACAGCAGCCATGGACACCCCCCTCCCCTCAGACGCCGTCTAACCATCCAAACGAAAGAGTAATTTGCCAGTCAAACTCAAATACGGCAACAGCACCCGAGGCACCGCTCAGTCGATCGCCTTCCGCCACCGCATCCTGCGCGGCACGCTCGTCGTCGCTCTCGCCGGCCTCGTCCTCTTTGCCGCCGTCTTCGGCTACTTCTACTACCACTATCAAAAGGTCGTAGACGACCGCCTAGCCTCCGGCCCCATCTTCGCCAACGTCTCTCAGATCTACGCCGCTCCCCGCGAGGTTCGCAACGGCCAGAAGCTCTCTGCCTCCGCCATCGCCCGAGACCTCCGCCAGGCCGGCTACAACAGCAATGCCCAACTGGGTACCTTCCAGCTCAATGGCGATAACATCTTCATCAAACCCGGCCCACAGAGCTTCCACACCACTGACGGCGCCACCATTACCACCCCGCCGAAACCGGCGTCGCCCTCAGCGCCTACGAGCTGGAGCCCCAGCTCATCACCGCGCTCTCTGAAGACAAGAACCGCACCAAGCGCCGCCTCGTCAGCTACAACGAGATTCCTCAGCGTCTCGTGCAGGCCGTTACCGCCATCGAAGACCGCCGCTTCTTCGATCACGGAGGCGTTGACTACCACAGCATGATCGGCTGGGCCTGGCACGACCTCCGCGGAGACCGCCGCTGGACCGGCGGCGGCTCCACCCTCACTATGCAGCTCTCGCGCGGCATCTTTCTCTCTCCCGAGCGCCGCATCAAGCGCAAGCTCATCGAGATCCTCATCACCTTCCAGCTCGAAGCACGTTTCACCAAGCAGCAGATCTTCGAGATGTACGCCAACCAGATCAACCTCGGCCACCGCGGCAGCTACGACATCAACGGCTTCGGCGAAGCCTCGCAGGCTTTCTTCGGCAAAGACCTCAGACAGCTCGACACCGCCGAGTGCGCCCTCCTCGCCGGAACCATCCAGAGCCCCAGCCGGCTCAACCCCTACCGTCACCCCGAGCGCGCCATGTCGCGTCGCAACGTCGTCCTCGACTCCATGGTCGAAACCGGCGCAATCACCGCCGCTGAGGCTACCCGTGCCAAGGCCGAGCCCCTCCGCCTCGCTCCCCCCAACGTCGACGCCAGTGAAGCCCCCTACTTCGTCGATCTCGTCCACGATCAGCTCGTTCAACGCATCAGCGATCAGGATCTCGCGCACCAGAATCTCCGCATCTACACCTCGCTCGACCCCGACCTCCAGCGCATCGCCTCAGAGGCCGTCGAACTCGGCATGAAGAACGTCGACGAGATGGTTCGCAAACAGCATAAGACTCCCAAAGGCGGACAACCCGGCAACATCACCTACCCTCAGGTCTCCCTCATCGCCCTCAATCCCCACACCGGCCAGGTTCTCGCCCTCGTCGGAGGCCGCAACTACGCCGTCTCCCAGCTCAACCACGCCGTAGCCAAGCGCCCCACCGGCTCCATCTTCAAGCCCTTCGTCTACGCCGCCGCCTACAACTCCAGCCTCAACGGCACCTCACTCGGCGAGGGCGGAGTCTTCACCGCCATTACCCAGCTCAACGACACCGCCACCACCTTCACCTTCGACAACGGCCGCCAGACCTACAACCCCGGCAACTATAAGGACGAGTACCACGGCAACGTCACCGCCATCTACGCCCTTGCCCACTCGCTCAACAACGCCACCATCTCCCTCGGTCAGCAGGTCGGCTTCGAAAACGTAGCCGCCCTCGCCCGCTCCTCCGGCATCACCGCCGCCCGCGGAACCCCAGCCGTCTCCCTCGGCGCCTACGACGCCACCCCACTCGACATGGCCGGCGCCTACACCGTCTTCGCCAACGGCGGCGTCCACCTCAACCCCTGGATGCTCGCCTCCGTCCGCAACGCCAACGGCGACATCGTCTCCGACTACTCCCCCGAGGCCAAGCAGGTCATGGACCCGCGCGCCGCCTACCTCACCCAGTCGCTGCTCGAAGGCGTCATGAACTTCGGCTACGGCTACGAGGTTCGCAAGCTAGGCTTCACCGCCCCCGCTGCCGGAAAGACCGGCACCAGCCACGACGCCTGGTTCGCCGCCTACACCTCCAACCTCATCTGCATCGTCTGGATCGGCAACGACGACTACACCGACGTCAAGCTGGCCGGAGCCCTCGCCGCCGCACCCATATGGGCCGAGTTCATGAACCGCGCCATCAAGCTCCCGCAGTACTCCGACGTCAAACCCTTCTCCGCCCCCGAAGGCGTCACCAACGTACGCATCGACAAGACCACCAACCTCCTCGCCGACGCCTCCTGCCCCGGCAACTCCTTCTCCGCCGCCTTCCTTGACGGAACCGCCCCGCCGAACAGTTGCAGCCAGATGACCGAAAGCCCACAGACCCTCATCCAGAAGCTCTTCGGTCTCGGCGGCTCCCACTCAACTCCACAGCCCAACGCACAACCTGGCCCACCGGCAACTCCACCGGCAACACCCACCGCCCAGAAGACCCCACCCGACGGCAACGCGCCCGACACCACCCAACCCACCCCCCCGAAGAAGAAAGGCTTCTTCCGAAAGCTATTTGGCGGCGGCGACGACAAGAACAAACAGCAGCAACAGCCAAACCCACCTCCCCAATAGCGCAAACGAGTGATATGGAACATCATCCGAAGGACGCCGCTCCACCAACTTCAAACCTGCCTCGACACAAAAGCCGCGGCAAATCATTTAATCCACTCCAGGGCCCAATCTCCCGCAACCTCCCGCCGGTTCCCGCGTCTGACTCTGAATAGGAGCGTGCGTGGCCATCGATGTCCAGAAAGCGTCCATTTCAGTTCTCAAGCTCGGACGGGTGCAGCGGAGACCCGAGTTGGACGCCCTGCGCGGCCTCTTCCTCGTCTGGATGACCCTGACGCATCTTCCCACCCGCCTCAGCGACCTGGTCAATCAGCCCCTCGGTTTCATCTCATCCGCTGAAGGCTTCGTCTTCCTCTCCGCCTTGCTCATCGCGCGCCTCTACATTCGTCAGGCAGTGGAGGAGGGAGCCGCCCTCCGCACCAGGCTCTGGAAACGCGCGCTGCGCATCTATGGCTATCACGTCCTCATGCTGTCGGTCGCCTTTACCCTCGCTGCCGCCTTCGCCGCCACCACACACCGCGCGGCGCTCTTCAACCTGCTCAACTTCTATCTCGCTCACCCGCTTCCCGCAATCATCGGGTCGTTGCTGCTCATCTACTGCCCACCGCTGCTCGACATACTGCCGATGTATGTCACCTTCCTACTCATCACGCCTCCCATCCTTGCCATCGCCGCTAGGCGCGGATGGAACTGGATTCTGATTGGTAGCAGCTCCCTCTGGCTCCTCGCGCAGTTCGGCCTGCGAACCTGGACCCACAATCAAGTGGTGCGCGCCACCGGGCTGCGCATTCCAGTGCAGGAGACCGGAGCCTTCAATCTCTTTGCCTGGCAGCTG
>WNFJ01680180.1_pt1 | contig 11143 bp, 5 predicted proteins | sample 5400461 | NCBI WGS metagenome assembly WNFJ01 (sample SAMN13153349, study PRJNA577476) | soil metagenome | isolation source: 115 cm saprolite on Douglas fir-dominated hillslope | place: USA:California | collected 2013-09-17 | reverse complement strand
CGCTTCATTGAATCCGTCACGCGGTCGGCATACAGAATCGCTTTACCATTGGCGTTGCGCGCCGCCCGTCCGATTGTCTGAATCAGAGACGATTCGGAACGCAGGAAACCTTCTTTGTCGGCATCAAGGATCGCCACCAGAGAAACTTCCGGCAAATCAAGGCCTTCGCGTAGCAAGTTGATCCCGACCAGTACATCAAACTCGCCACGCCGCAGGTCGCGCAGGATCTTGATGCGTTCCAGCGTCTCGATGTCCGAATGAAGATAACGCACTCGCACGTCGACTTCGGTGAAGTATTCGGTTAAGTCCTCGGCCATTCTTTTTGTCAGGGTCGTCACCAGCACGCGCTCTTTCCGCTCAGCGCGGGCACGGCATTCACCCAGCAGGTGATCGATTTGGCCTTTGACCGGCTGGATTTCGACTTCCGGATCCATCAGTCCTGTCGGCCGAATGATCTGTTCGATCACTTCGCCGCTGGATTTCGTCAGCTCGTAAGGGCCCGGCGTGGCCGAGACATAGATTCTTTGCGCCACTCGCTCTTCAAACTCGTCAAAATTCAACGGCCGATTGTCGAGCGCCGACGGCAAACGAAACCCGTACTCAACCAGCGTACGCTTGCGTGACTGATCGCCGAAAAACATGCCGCGCACCTGCGGGATCGTCTGATGCGATTCGTCTATGACCACGAGGGTATCGCGGGGCAAATAATCGAGCAGAGTCGGCGGCGGCTCGCCCGGATTTTTCCCGGTCAGGTGCCGCGAATAGTTTTCGATGCCGCGACAGAAGCCCATCTCTTTCATCATCTCCATGTCGAACATCGTGCGCTGATGCAGCCGTTGGGCTTCAACCAGCTTGCCCTCTTCGATTAACTTCGGTTCCCACCAATCCAGCTCTTCACGGATCGATTTGATCGCCCGCTTGAGCGTACTGCGCGGCATGACATAATGCGACTTCGGATAAATCGGCAGCCGGCTGGTATGTCTTTGGGTGACTTCGCCCAGCAGCGGATCGATGGTTGAGATGGAATCGATCTCGTCGCCCCACAACTCGACGCGATAAGCCTCGTCCTGATAACTCGGAAAGATCTCGACCACATCACCGCGCACGCGAAAGCTGCCGCGTTTGAAATCGACGTCGTTGCGCTCGTACTGCAATTCGACCAGGCGTTGCAGCAGGGTGTCGCGCGCAATGCGCATACCCGGTTCCAGAAATACCAGCATCCCGTAATAGGCGTCCGGGTCGCCGAGGCCATAGATGCACGACACGCTGGCAACGACGATCACATCGCGGCGCTCGAATAGCGCGCGGGTAGCGGACATCCGCAAGCGGTCGATCTCCTCATTAACGATCGCGTCTTTTTCTATATAAGTGTCCGATGCAGGGACGTACGCCTCGGGCTGGTAATAGTCATAGTACGAAACGAAATACTCGACTGAATTTTCCGGGAACAGCGTCTTGAATTCCTGATAAAGCTGCGCGGCCAGCGTCTTGTTATGAGCGATTACCAGTGTCGGCCGTTGCGTGCGGTCAATGACACTGGCAATGGTGAAGGTCTTGCCACTGCCGGTGATACCGAGCAGTACTTGATCTCTCGAACCATCGCTAAGACCCCGCACCAACGCGTCGATAGCCTCTGGCTGGTCGCCACAGGGCTGATAGTCCGATTTAAGCGTGAAAGGCATAACCAACAATAGTAAGGGGTAAGTGGTGATTGGAACAAATTGGGCAAAACGAGTGAAGGGGGTGCTCTCTTGAGACTACTCAGGAGGATCCACGAATCACACGAAATATACGAACGTAGCTGCTACCTCTCGTGTATTTTCGTGGATCGTTGTTCTCCTTTCGTTTCGCTTGAAGTGATTCTACCCAGCTTAGAAACACCAAGGGCGCAGAGCAATTAACTCTGCGCCCTCGGCGAATTTAAGTTTGCCGTTGTCAGCCTACGCCATCGAAGGCGTTTCCGCCGGCGTCTGGCTGGTGATTTGATAGATGGCTTCCATCACTGCCGAACGCACTTCCGGCGGCAAGCTTCCGCGCACGGCCATGCGGCGAAATGCGGTCAGGACGTCCGGCTGGCCGCTGAGCGCCAGCAGCTTTACTACTGCAAGGCGCACTTCGATGTTTGGATCCTCTTCGATTGCACGCATCAGCGACTGAGTCTCGCCCGCCTTGGACATGAGAAACAATAACGAAAACGCATCGTACGTCTTGTCCCGGCTTTCTCCGGTAAGATTTTTGATCGCCTGCGCGGCAAGTCCGGACGAAGCGATTGCCGAGCCAATCCTGCGACGCCGTTCCGGTGACGCCTCACGCAGCGCACGCGTGAAAGCGGCGGCGCGATCCTCCTGGAATTCAAACAGCGCGAGCGCGGCGGCGCTACGGACCTCGGAGGACTGGTCGTCAAAGGCCGCACTGATTTGTTGAAAAGCTTCTTCGCCGCCCAACTGCGGAAGATTGCCGACGGCGGCTGCACGCTCTGCCGGGTACTCACTTTCCAGTTGCCTCAGCATCCCGGGCGCGATCCCCAGCGCTTCAAACGGGGCATTGGTTTCCGGCACGCTAACCGGTTGGAACTCACCGGCGGCATCGTCCTGCATGGTGCCGAACTGATCTTCAGGCAAAGTCAACGGCGTCGCCAGGTCGATCTCTCGAACCTGATCGCGGCTTTGCATACCGACGTCGAACCACTCCACGATTTCAGTCACACTGTCGGTGTCTGATTCCGAAGGGCGGTTTTCATCGACTTCGCCGCGTTCCATCCCGAATGAACTTTCGTGTTGCGCTTCGGCCCTACCGGATTCCTCAGCCACTATTCGCATGTGCTCAGCACGCCGGCGTGCATCTTCCGCTGCCAGACGCTCTGCCTCTTCGGCGCGAATCTTAGCCTCAATTTCGGCACGAATGCGGGCCTCAAGCTCGGCGCGCTGGCGCGCTTCCGCTTCGGCCTTCATTCTTAACTCGGCTTCGGCTCTTAGTCGGGCCTGCTCCTCTGCCTGACGGCGCGCTTCTTCTTCGGCGCGCAGGCGATCCTCTTCCGCGGCGCGGCGGCGAGCTTCCTCTTCCGCCTGGCGGCGAGCTTCTTCTTCAGCCTGACGCCGAGCAGCTTCGGCGGCGAGTCGCTGGGCTTCCTCTTCCGCTCGACGACGGGCCTCTTCTTCGGCACGTCGCCGACCTTCATCTTCGACCTTGCGTCGTTCTTCCGCCTCGGCGCGCATTTCAGCTTCGATCTGCGCGCGTAGAAGCGCTTCCTCTTCGGCACGCCGGCGAGCCTCGCCTTCGGCGTGACGACGAGCTTCTTCTTCGGCCCGGCGCCGCGCAGCTTCTTCGGCCAAACGCTGCGATTCTCCCGCCGCCTTGATGCGTGCGGCTTCGCGGGCCTGCACTCGCTCAATCTCTTCTTCGACGGCCCTGAATCTCATCTCCGCGCGCCGGCGCAGTTCGTCTTCTTGGGCCTTCTTGCGCCCTTCCGTTTCCAGATAGCGTCGCTCTTCTTCGGCGCGGCGCCGCGCTGGCTCCTGTTCCGCCAGGCGAAGCGCGTTCAATTCGGCTTCGTGCGCCTGGCCGGCCTCTCGCATCTGTGCCTCAACTTCGGCACGGCGCGTTTCTTCCATGGCGCGCATGCGTATTAGCTCCTCCTGGGCGCGCGCCAATTCGCGTTCGGCGATCTGACGGCGATTTTCTTCTTTGGCCTGTTCCCGCGCCTCGGCTTCGATTCGTTTCTTTTCCTGCTCAGCGCGTCGCCGTGCACCTTCCTCTTCCCCCTGACGCCAACGCTCCTGCTCAGCTCGCAAAGTGTGCTCGGCTGCGAGTCTGGCGGCCTCGACTTCAGCCCGGCGGGCTTCTTCTTCCGTGCGCAGCCGCATTAGCTCGGTCTGCAGCTGATTGATTTCTTCGGCGGTGCTGGCGGCGACCAACGTACTTTCATCCGGGGGTGAGACCTTCGGGCGTGGCTGTTTGGAAATCGAGGGTGCACTTAGTGGCGACGCCGCAATTTCAGTGTCAACGACTACTGGTTCGCTCTCTGCCTGCTCAGCTTTGAGAATTTGCAACAGTTCGGCTTTATGCACGGCGAGGGCGCTGCGCAACTCGTCAGTGATGGTGCCGCGTGGCGCATCGATGACCAGGCGATCCTCGCCTGAGGTTTTCACCTCGACGCCTTTTTCGCGGAGCTGGGCAAGCAATTCGTGAGCTGTCATAGTTCGATTACCTCGCGTTCAGAGTCTACCGGCAGAGAAGAAGGTTCAGGAAGCTTTTCGGACGCAACAGGCGAACTCGGAGGGGTCGAGTATTCCGCAGATGTGCTGGTGGCGCAGGCATCAATCGCATGCTTAATCAGAGTGCGCGGCACTTTTCGATCATTCTCCGTTTGCATTAAAGAGTTCAACGGACCGATGGCTGCCGGATCTCGCAAATCCATCAGGGCTTCAACGGCGGCGCGACGCACGTCGGGAGAAGGATCGTCCAGCGCTCCGATCAAGTGCGGCGTGGCCTCGCTTTCGTGAACAAAACTAAGCCGGCGCGCGGCCGCGGCGCGTTCGTTGGGCGATTCAGCAATGCGTAGATCGTGGGTCGCATCGTCAAAGTAACCATGCTTCATGAAAGCTGCGCGGGCGCGCTGGCGACGCGGCACGTTGCGACCGACAAGCGCGGCCAGCAATTCTGCCCCAACCAACTGTCGGGTGTCGCGGTCATCAGAACCAATTACGCTTTCATCATAATTGCCGCCCGCCATCACGTTCTTAATCTCTTCAGACACGCGCGCAATCCGCTCGCGACGGGCGACGTCCGCGGAATCAGGCATTGCGGTGACTGCCGGCTTGGAGGCTGCCGGTTCGGCACGCTCTTCTTTGGAGCTTGCGGCGACTACGGCCGGTGCCGCGACTACGGCCGCCGCTGGAACCGATGCCGGCAAACTTGATTCAGGTTTTGAGGCTGTTGACTGAACACCGGCAGCTGCGTCAGGCTTCGTCTTACGTGATTCGGTTTGGCTGGGACGCACGCGCTGCGCTCCCCGGGCACGTCGGCGCTGAAGGATAAGCAGCGCGATGATAAGTAAGAGGACGCCGGCGCCGATGGCCACCGGAATGGGATTCAATTGGGCCAGCAGGATCCAGTAGTTAACACGCTCTTTCACCTGTCCCAAAAAACTTCGGGTTTGCACCTGCGGCGCTGTGGTCGGTTGAGACTGAGGCGTTGCTGATGCTGTTTTCTCAGCGGCGGTCGTCGTGATCGGCTTAGTTGAGGGAACTGGTTTTGGAGTCGCGACCGGTGTGGCTGCGGGTTTTGATCCTGCATTTGTCGACGGCGCTATGATCGAGACGGATTTGCTCGCGGAATTAGTACTAGAAGAAACGGGGCCTCGCGTTGCCGCCCGATTTGCGTTGCGGTTCGCTGACGTACTTGCGTTCTTCAACGCGCTCGATGAATTTGAAGAACTCGGCTTGTTGGCGTTCGCTTTCCGGGTTAAAGCCAAATCAGGGCTCGATTGCGGCCGCTTTGTGTCGCGCCCGGCGTTCGTGCTGGTGTTTCCACCGGGCATCGTGAAGACAACCTCGAGCCGGTTTGAGTGCTGTTCGACGTGAGCCGTGGCTCCCGGCTGTAGCCGAAAGGAAACCACCGTGCTGTCTCCGCTGCGCTGGGTCCTAACATCCCCAAAACCACGGCCGCGGGTTGCTTCGGCCCTGGGCACATCGGCGGCCGGAATTCTCACATAGAAGCGGTCGCCGCGACGATAGGCTTCATAGTTGTTCAGCGATTGATCTGAAGAGACCGTCACGCGCGATCCGTCCGGCGAATCACTGGCGCGCAGAGTGGTGACATGAGGCCGCTTTGACGGACCGTCAGCGTTGCTTTGCGCTGGAGGCCGAATAATCCGGCTTTGCGCGGCAACCAGCGTGGCGCTAAGCGCGAGGACTGTGCCGTATCTCAGAACCGTTAACGAGAGTCTTGCACAGCGGGGCGATTGGTTCTTCGTCTTCATCATTGGGGCAACCCTAACGAGAAACCTTCCGAAACGCTATAGAGAATTATGCAACGTCACTGCGTCATTGTCACTTGGAGTCAACTCAAAAACTGTTTGCTTCTGGTCAAGTTTGTACAGCACTTCCAGCATAGCGGTCCGGACCTTTTCAGGCATTCCATCGACCGCCACCAACTCGCGCAGCTTCGGAACCACGTCGGGTTTACCCGCGACGCTCAAGACGCGCACGGCGCACAAACGCACCTCAATGTCTTTGTGGTTTCGAATCGTCTCCAGAATGGGATCGGTTTCGTTCGCCCTGGCCAACAGAGAGAAGAGCGAAAACGCTTCATAGGCCTGGCGTCGATCTTCGCTTGCAAGGCGATCGGCCGTCTGCGAAACGATACCAATTTTTATACAGGCTTGCGCCACGTCCCGTAAGGTTTCCGGCTCGGCTTTCTCCATCACTCGCACGTATGCTTCCGCGCGATCGAAGTGAAGACTGGTCAAGGTTCGAGCGGCAGCCGCCCGCACTTCTCGGGTTTCATCAGACAGGGCAATCAACACCGACGCGAATACGGATTCGTGATCTATCGAACCCAGACTCATAACCGCCGCGGCCCGGACACCCGAGTCAGGGTCACTGAGAGCCAGCGTCGAAAGTGTCGACACCGAACGCTGCATCGGATGCGATCCGAGTTGCTGCGCGACCTGCGTACGCACCTCCTCTTCCGGACTATCCAACTGGGCCAACAGGGCGGCCAGCGCCTGGTCTTCGGTCCCGGCTGGCAAATCTTCAAAGTTCACAAACGATTCGTGTGCAACTTCCTCGGCGTTAGAGCCGTCAGCGAGCAGAACGGGTTCAGTTGAAGACAAATCCAAATACCCCAGACTCTCAACTGAGCACAAGCTGAGGGTCTCGCTCAAAAGCGATGCGGGGATATCAGGATGCCGGCGGGCAATATCCAACAGCGCACCGATCGCCGCCGGCATTTTCAGAGCGCCCAAACTCGAGATGGCCTGATTACGGACGACGGTATCCGGATCTTGCAGGGCTTCGATCAAAAATAACAGCGACGCCTCTGATCCGATTTGTCCCAGCGTACGCGCTGCGGATGACCGTTCCCAGGCATCGCGGCCCAATAACATCGTCGCACTTTGGCGCGCGATAAAACCGTACTCTTCCAAAGCCGTGCGCGCTCGGCGCCGGCCCTCTTCACTAGTGTCTGACGCTTCCAGCGCCTTAACCAGGGAAGCCTCGATGGCCCGCCGATCGTCAGCGGCCCGCGACGCCATCACGTCCATGCGGTGTGGTTTGCCCAGGACCAGCTTGCCGACTTCCTGATCAATGCGATAGGCGCCGAATACCAAAGGCTCAACTGCGCCCGGCTTCTCCCACTGTTGCGCCGGTTGCAGCGATTGCACGCGCCGCTCCTCAATCATCGCGGGTTCTCGAGGCGTTGGGGAGGCCTTGCCCGAAGGGGTCATCTCCCCACGAGAGTTTCGCCGATGCGGTTGGGACGCTGCGACGCGTTCCTTGCGTGCGCCTTTGACCTTCTTAAAGACGAGCAGGGCAGCCAACCCGACAACCACCATCACGGCAATGCCGTACGCCGAGAAGATCGTTGACAGGGTTCCATCTGAAGAGGCGTCTTCCTCCGCGGCATAGACCGAGCCGGCGCTGCTTACAAGTAAGAACGCAGAGGCCAGCGCGGCGACAAGTACTCGCTGTCCAGCGCGGAAAGCGAAGATTGAATTATTATTTGGCATAACTTTCACCATTCTTTGAAACCTCTTATTGAACATGGGGCGTGATTGCCTGAGATTTCGTTCCGAGGAAGTTTACGGATTTCCAGGTGTTAAGGGCCGGTGAGAAGGCGAGGAGTGGTTTTCTATTCGGCGTCGGTGAATTTATATCCGATGCCCCAAACTGTCAGCACGAGTTGAGGGTTGTCCGGGTTCTCTTCGACCTTCGCACGTAAGCGGTTGATGTGCGAATCGATCGTCCGGTCATAGCCTTCGTAGGAGTAGTCCCAGATTTTTTCGAGCAGGTACTTGCGCGGGAAAACGCGTCCCGGGTTTCCGGCAAACAACCGCAACAAATCGAACTCTTTGGGTGTCAACTCCACGTGCCGGTCGGCGATCGTTACTTCACGGGTGACGGGATCGATGCGTAAGGTCCCGCGCACGATTGGCGTTTCATCTTTTCCGTCGCCACTGGCCACCGCGGCCCGCGTTCGTCGCAGCACCGATTTGATTCGGGCTTCGAGTTCGCGCAAGCTGAATGGCTTAGTGATGTAATCGTCGGCGCCCATTTCGAGGCCGAGCACTTTATCGACTACATCGTCTTTCGCGGTGAGCATGAGAATTGGCATCTGAGGATTCTTTTGCCGCAATTCCTTGCAGACGGCAAGTCCGTCCATCTTGGGCAGCATCAGATCCAGGACAACAACGTCGGGTCGGGATTTTACTGCCGCATCGATTCCGGCTATTCCGTCCGGCGCGGCATTTACTACATATCCTGCCCGCGAGAAATACTCCTCGATGGCAGTCGAGATGTTGTCGTCATCTTCAATGATCAGAAGCGAGGTTTTTGAAGCGGGTGCCGGTGCTGCTCCGGCTGCTTCCGGTGAATGAGCTTGGCTTTTCTCACCAATTTCTCTGTCAGGCATTTAACGATTTCCCTCGAGGCGAGAAGGAATTCAGGGGGTTGCGCGCACCGCACAGCTAGGTGCGCCTTCAAATAGGACTATAACAGGACGACGCGGTTCAACTCAAGCCCTAAGTTATCAGAATGACGGAAAACGGCACTGCCGGGCGTACGATTGCCGCACGTAGCCCTCTCGCGGCCCTGTGAGATTTAATCCCAACTACAATTTTCCACCATGATCGTTAACGATTTGACCGGGCCGGCGCCAGCTTGGCACGCAGCCGGCCCTCGAAAGCCGCGAGTCCCGAGACAATTCGTTGAGAAGCCGCCGCCTTTTTACTCATCTCCTGAAATACCGCAAGCCCGCGTTCATCACCGAGGCCCACCAGCGCATCAGCCGCTCCGAACATCAGCGCAAAATTCCGGCGTTCAAAGCCTTCGTTGAATGTAGCTGTGATGAGCGCAAAGGTCCGCGGATCATCTTTGCCGGTCGCACCCAGTAAGCCGAGGGCCGAAGCGCGCACACCGTTTGGGTTGCCGGCGGCTGAGTACTTGAATCCAAGTTCCAGCGCCCGCTTGTCCCCCAGCGCTTCCAGCCCGCTCAAAGCCGAGGCCCTGATTGTTTCGCGCCACGAAGGAACATCTACCAGCTTCGTCAATTCGTTGTAGGCGGACGGATTCTTTGTTTCTCCAAACGCAAATGCGGCCGCACGGATCACCGCGTAACTCGGGTCATTGAGAAATTGCTGGTAGACAGTCGCGAGGCTCGGATCTTTTGTCGCGGCCAGTGCGCTGACAGCGCGGGAGCGCACGCGGGCATTCTTGTCCCTGGTTGCGGTTAGCAGCGTATCCTTTGCCTCCTTTGAACCAGTCAGGCTGGTCACTGCTTCCAACCGCGTTCCCCAAAACTCATCGTTCGTCGCCGTGTCTGCGATAGCCTTAATGATTGATTGGCGATCGCCGCCCGCAGTCTTAGTGTCGTTCATTCGAGTTGCCAGTTGCTGCAGCGCCCAAATCCGGCCCAGTACATCCTGATCATGAGCTAGCTGATATACCAACTGGCCGGTAGTCTTGTTGAAAATTAGCTCTTTGATGAGCATGTCTCCGTAGTCGAAGTTGACGAGTAGGGGTTCCGAATCAACGGCCAACGTGAACGTCTGTTCTTCTTTCGCCGCGATCTGCACACGTTCGATGCGGGTGCCGGAGGCAGTGGCAATCTCGATGTCAACCGGAGTTTGAAAATAGACGACCTGTGGATATTGCGATTCAGGATCGGGACGCTGCTCCTGCGTGACCGTCAACATGAGAGACTTTTTGGCCGGGTCATAATCCTGGGTGACGCGAAAAATGGGATGGCCCATCTTGTAAAGCCATTGCTCGAAGAACCAATCCATCGGTTGGCCGGTTGCCTCCTCGATAGCGATCCGAAACTGTTCGGTCTCAACCGGCTGATGCGCGTACTTTGTCAGGTAATGATTAATCGATCGCCACCAGTTGTCTTCGCCCAGAATCGTGCGCAACATGTGCAGCACCGCGCCGCCGCGCGGATAGGCATAAGTATCGAAAACTGCGTCCGGGTCTGAGTAGTTTTTCGTGACGATGGGCCGTCGTTGACCCCGCGCCCAGGTCTCATAGTAACTTTCCTTGTTTGCCCGGACGTCGAGATACAAAAAGGCGTCGTGGCCCAGGTTATGTTCGTCCCACATCGCCTGAAAATAAGTAGCAAAGCTCTCGTTCAGCCAGATGTCCGACCAGTGCCGGCAAGTTATCAGGTCGCCGAACCATTGATGGGCCAGTTCGTGAGATTGCAGCCCGTCGCTGGTGGCGTCCAATTCGGTGCGTGCGTCGTGAATCATGTTATCGGTCTGCGTAGTTGCGCTGATATTTTCCATCCCGCCGCCGAAATCGCGGACGGTTGTCTGGGCGTACTTGGCGTATGGATACTTAACTCCGGTCTTTTCCGAGAAGAACCGGACCATCTCCGGCAGGCGAGCGGCCGTGACTTTTCCTTCCTGGACTTCATTACTATAGACGTTGGTGATGATCGGAATGCCGTCGTACTCGCCTGTGACAGGCGCAAAGTCGCCAACGATAATTGACGTGAGATAGGTGGCATGTGGTTCGTCGATCTTCCAATCAAACGTGCGGGTCCCATCCGAATTCTCCCGCACCTCAATCAGCTTGCCGTTCGAGATTACGCTGAGAGGTTTTTCAACGGTTGCCACCATTTCCGAAGTCGCAAAGTCGCTCGGATGGTCAAAGCAGGGGAACCACAGATGATTGAATTCCGCCTCGCCCTGAGACCATATTTGCCGGGGCCTGGTCGGATCGTCCGGCCGCGGCTTGATAAAATTAAGTCCGCCGCCGCCCAGATTAGAACGCTTTTCCAGCGGCGGTTGATTCGTGTGATACGAGATGATGACGGTGAGTTCCTCGACCGGCTGATACGGACGATCCAGCGCCACTGACAGCTTTTCCCTGGTTACGTCGTACGTGAAATTGAGCGTGCCGCCGGAGGAAAGTGCCGCTGACGA
>WNFJ01243716.1_pt1 | contig 11143 bp, 10 predicted proteins | sample 5400461 | NCBI WGS metagenome assembly WNFJ01 (sample SAMN13153349, study PRJNA577476) | soil metagenome | isolation source: 115 cm saprolite on Douglas fir-dominated hillslope | place: USA:California | collected 2013-09-17 | reverse complement strand
CCGGAGGATCTGGCCGAGACCGCCGAGGAGGTCGAGGCTCTCGGCCGGCGGATCGTGGCAACACAGGCCGACGTCCGCGACTTCGGCGCCGTCAAGGCGGCCCTGGATGACGGCGTGGCGCAGCTCGGCAGGCTCGACATCGTCAGCGCCAACGCCGGGATCTGCACGGTGCAGGCGTGGGACGAGGTGACTCCGCAAGTCTGGCACGACACGCTCGACACGAACCTCACAGGTGTGTGGAACACCATCGTGGCCGCCGCGCCGCACCTGATCGCCGTGGGCGGCGGATCCATCATCTGCACCAGCTCCATCGCGGGCATCAAGGGCCTGCCGTTCCTGGCCCCCTACGTGGCCGCCAAACACGGCGTGGTCGGCATCGCCCGGACCATGGCCAACGAGCTGGCACGGCACAACATACGCGTCAACACGGTGCATCCCACCGGCGTCGACACCCCGATGGTGGCCGGCCTTGGCGGGCTGGACACGCTCATCGGCCGCGACCCGAACCTGGGCCCGATCTTCATGAACGCTCTACCCGTGGAGATTGCCCATCCCCGCGACATCAGCAACGCGGTGCTGTTCCTGGGCTCCGATGAAGCGCGCTATATCACCGGCCTGGCGTTCACGGTCGACGCCGGGAACACCATCCGATGATGGCAGTCCGCAAGGCCATCGACGCCGGTATGCGGGTCGCCTGGTTCACCCTCGAATCACTGACCGCCACCATCGGCCGGGCCGCCGTCGGCGGCACCACCGCCAAGGCCATCGCCAAGATCACCCGATGCGACCTCATCGCGATGACATCGGCATGCTCCCGCCGGGCAGGCCGCCGCCGGGATAGCGATCAAGAAACCTGGGGTACGCCTTACCCCAGGCCAGGGGACTTTCGCTGAGCCCTCCGAGCGGCTCTCGGGGGGCCTGGCGAGGTCCTCATCCGTAGCTGACGGGCAGCCTCTTGATGCCGTTGAGCCAGCCGGAGCGCAGGCGCATCGCGTCACCCACCTTCCTGATGGCCGGCATGTGGTCGGCGATCGCGTTGAAGATCAGTTCGATCTCCAGGCGGGCCAAGTTGGCGCCCAGGCAGAAATGCGCGCCGCTGCCGCCGAAGCCAAGATGGGGGTTGGGGTGGCGCAGGATGTCAAACCGGCCGGGGTGGTCGAAGACCTCCTCGTCGAAGTTGGCCGACCGGTAGAACAGGCCGACCCGCTGCCCGGCCTTGATCTCCTGGCCGCCGACGACCGTGCCGGCGAGCGCGGTGCGCTGGAATGCGGTCACCGGGGTCGCCCACCGGACGATCTCGTCGACGGCGGTCTCCGGCCGCTCGGCGCGGAACAACTCCCACTGGTCCGGGTTGTCCAGAAAGGCAAGCATCCCGTGGGAGATCGCGTTGCGGGTGGTCTCGTTGCCGGCCACGGCGAGCAGGACGACGAAGAACCCGAATTCGTCCGGCGTGAGCCGTCCGTCGTCGATCTGAGCGTGGACCAGTGTGCTGACGATGTCGTCTCTCGGGCAACGCCCCCGGTCCTCGGCCATGGTCATGCTGTAGCCGATGAGCTCGGCCGCTGCGGCTTCGGCGCCGGCGGCGTAGTCGGGATCGTCGTAACCGATCATTTCGTTCGACCAGTTGAAGATCTTGTGCCGGTCGTCCTGCGGTATCCCTAGCAGCTCGGCGATCGCCTGCAGTGGAAGCTCGGCCGCCACGTCGGTGACGAAGTCGCCTGTGCCCTCGGCCAGCGCCGTGCGAACGATCTGCTCGGCCCGGGCTGATAGGAACGCGCGCAGATTATCGATCGCCCGGAAACTGAAGCCCCGCGACACGATTCCGCGCAGCTTGGTGTGCTGCGGTGGGTCGATGTTGAGCAGGATGAGCCGCTGCAGCTCGATCTGCTCGCGGCTGATGCCCCGCTCGAACCGGATGATCGCAGTGTTCTCCCAGCTGGAGAAGATGTCACTCTTGCGGGACACGGCGATGATGTCCCGGTGCTTGGTGACCACCCAGTACCCGTCGTCGTCGAACCCGCCAGCTCCGCGGGGCTGCTGGTTCCACCAGACAGGTGCCGCGCGACGCAGCTCGGCGAATTCTTCCGTCGGCACCCGCTGCACGTACAGGTCGGGATCGGTGAAGTCGAAGCCTGGCGGGATGCGCACGCTCATCGCTGCCTTCCACTGTAACGTGTTTCTAGAAGGATCCAGGCACACCTGGTATCGCCTGTAACGTTAACTTCTGGCTCTGGCGGCGCTAGAGATGGAGGAGGTTTGCCTCGCTCCGCCAAAGCGCCCCCGTGGTGCTGCCAATGGCGATCACGCCACGTTCTACGAGGGAACAGGCGTCTGAGTTCAACGCTTCTTAGGTGATAACACGACCGAGTGAAACTGGGCGGCCAGGTGCCGTCCGGTCCGCGCCGCCCGCGAGCGGCGCGAGCACCAGCTTCACGAAGAACTGGTCACGGACGTGCGCGCCGGACGGCTCCTCCACCCATGCCGCCAGGGCCTGGCGCCCGGCCTCGGTCAGCGCGTCAGCTAAAGATCAACTACCCGCGGCGAACATCTCGTGCGCCGTCCTCAGCTGCTCGCGCGTCACTCGCCTGTTCTCGCGCCGCACCCACTCGCCGAAGAGCAGGTGGGTGCGGGCCAACCCAGCCCGGCGACGGGGTCCGGCGAGCTTGGCGTCGTCCCACGATTCCGTGCCAGGCTCGTCGGCGAGCGCAGGAGCGCGGGTCCGGGCGTGTGCGGAAACCTGGCAGTTCTGGTGAACTCTCACGTGCTGTCGTCCGTAATTACCCCCTGAGCACGCCGTTGACGGTGCCTGCCTACAACGGTTTTAGGGGTTGCTGACCATTGGCTCTCATCTTGCTGACCGCCGGACTCGCTCCGGGCTCCCGATAGTGTTGCCAGCTCACACTGCCTGCGGCGGCGCTGAAGCCCTCGCCGGCGCCCGCCGCTCCCGACTGCACGCCTGGGGTCTGCTGTGATCGATGAGCGGGAACGAGAGATCGCCGCGCAGATCGAGCGGCACCGCCCGCAGTGGTTGGTGATGTGGGGATGCTACAGCCGCCTATTCTGGGCGTTCCCGCGGTTCCAGGCCACGGAGGGAACCATCGTCAGCGCCCGCGACCCCGACAGCCTCCTCGAGGAAACCTACCGCATCGAGGAGCACGTGGTCAGGCAGCAACGAATGGGCAGCTGGCGCGACGGGCTCCCACGCCGGCGCCCCGATCGGCAACCGCGGGCAGCTCCGCACCCGCAGTCAGCTCTCGCGGCGGGCGCACCGCTGGCCGCTTCGCCCGGGGAATTGGTGGGTCAGACACGGCAGGCGCCATCCGGACGAAGCCTGCCGGCCTCGGTCATGATGACCGCACAGCAAGATGCCGGTTCGACGGGCACGCCTCGTGACCAGCACGGACCTGAGCCGGACATTCGGGGACGGCTGCCCCGGCTGTGGCGCATCCGTGGCAGCCGGTAGGGAACGATACCCAGCGATCGTGATTCCGCTCGTGGCCGCCACTCGGCTGGACGACGATGTTCAGTGACCGCTTCTCCAGTGCCGCAGGCCTGCCCGCGCTGCTGGCTGGCCCGCAGGCCGAGGTCAGACACTGATTTTCCGCCAGCTTCGCTGAACACCTGGCACGAACGGGCCGTAGTACTCCGCACGAGCGCCCCCCCGGCTCGTGCAGCCAGCATGGGGCGTTCAGCCGGGCCCACCGGCGACCTCCTCCATCGGTGCGTCCATCGGTGCGTCCATCGGTGCGTCCATCGGCGCGTGGCATGCCTCGCCGGCAGGCCACGTGCCGACGCCCGGTCGTGTCGGCCACACTCAAGTGTGCCTGGGCATGCACCTCGCCCGTTCGATCCGCATGCAGGCTCCGAAACGCGGTGTCAAGGGACATTCTCGTGGCCGCCGTCAACGCGGGCCAGGTTCCGGGATCCAGGCTCCGGACGCGACGCCCTCAGAGCCGCTTGGTTGAACGAAGAGGCGCGCCCGTACGTAGGTACACCTCACCTGCGATGGTCAGGGTGACGTTGCGAGACGTGCCGAGTCCAGCCGCAGTGTTCTCATCGACGACCGATTCTCGTTACAACGTAGGGCGAAATCATGCGGGTGAGCCATCGTTCCATACGTGTCATGATCTTCTTTCTCGTCGTTGTCCCGCTGTTGTCCCTGGCCGGGCTGTACGCGTTCGCGACGACGATCACCGCCCGCGATGCGATCACCCTGGCGCGGTCAGCTACGGTAAGAAACTCCATCGCCGACCCGATCGGTTTTTTCGGGACCGATGTCGCGATGGAGCGGCAGCTAGCGATTACTTATCTGGCCTGGCCAGCACCGCAGGTCCTGACGGCGCTGCATGCGCAGGAAGCGAGAACGGACGGTGCCGGGGCGGTCGTGCGGGCCGCAGCCACCTCCGCCGGCGCGAGGAGTGCCTCGTCGGCGCGGGTCAAGGCCGCTCTGGCGGCCTTGCTCAAGGACGCCGCCGGCCTGCCGCTGTTGCGCAGTCAGGTCAGCTCGCGCACGGTCAGCAGGTCGCATGCCCTAAACGCCTATAGCGCAACGATCTCGGCAGGCTACAACGCCATTACCCAGGCGATTCTCCAGATGGCCAACGTGACAATCGTGACTCAGTCGCTCGCTGTCATGCGGACGGCCGAATCCATGGACATGCTTCTCCAGGAGGAGGCTCTGCTGACCAGCGACGTCACGGCCCGCTCGTTTCCACCCGCCGATCGCCTGAAGTTCGCCGAGCTGGTGGGGACACACCGGGGAATCCTCGCGCAGGCCATGGCAAGCCTCGATCCGGTTTTCCGGTCGTATTACCGCCAGGATGTGAGCCCGCGGACTGCCGCGGCCCTCGCCGGGCTCGAAAACGTGGTGATCAATTCACCTCCGGGGGTTGTTCCCCGGGTGCCGCTCACGTCGTACGAGCAAGCGGCTGGAGCAGTCGCCTCCGGCCTCGGGGCCGCGGCGTTTCGGTCGGGGAGCACACTGGCCGACTTGGGTCGGCGGGCCGGGCAGTCCGCCTATGTCCGGCTCGAAGCCGCCGGAGGGCTCGGCATGTTCGCGCTCGTCGAGTCGCTCATTGTGTCGGTCCTGATTGGCCGCAGCATCGTCCGCCGCCTGACCGACCTCAAGCTGGCGGCCCTGGAACTTGCCAACGAGCGCCTGCCACAGGTAGTAGCCCGGCTGAGCGTCGGCGAGGACGTCAACGTCGATGCGGAGGTGCCGTCCCTGGCCCCGGGCCGTGATGAAATCGGCCAAATCAGGCTGGCGTTCAACGCCGTGCAGCGCACGGCGATCGAGGCGGCGGTCGGCCAGGCGCGGCTGCGGGCCGGCATCAGCGCTGTCTTCCGCAACCTGGCCCAGCGGAGCCAGTCGCTGCTGCACCGGCAGCTGGCCTTGCTCGATGAACTGGAGCAGCGGGCGGCCGAGCCCGATCAACTGGAGTCGCTGTTCCGGATCGATCACTTGACGACGCGCATGCGCCGACACGCCGAGGGTCTGATCGTCCTCGCCGGCGACCGGCCAGGCCGTGGCTGGAGCCACCCGGTTCCGCTGGTCGACGTGCTCCGTGCGGCTATCGCCGAGGTCTCGGACTACACGCGGATTCGGCTGGCGTCCAAGTGCCGGGTGGCGCTGGAAGGGCGGGCCGTAGCAGATGTGATCCACTTGATCGCGGAACTGGTTGAGAACGCTGTGAACTTCTCCCCCCCGAACACTCCGGTCCGCATAGTCGGCGACGTGGTCGGCACAGGATACGCGGTGGAGATCGAGGACCGCGGACTTGGCATGACCAAGGAGAAGATCGCCGAGTTCAAGGCGATCCTCGCCGCTCCGCCCGAGTTTGACCTGGAAGCTAGCGTGCAGCTTGGCCTCTACGTGGCCGCGCGGCTGGCGAAGCCACATGGGATCAAGATCACACTGTGTGACTCGCCGTTCGGCGGCGTAACAGCGATCGTCCTCATTCCGCAGGACCTAGTGGTCCCTGAGGCCAAGCACGCCGCCGATCCTGCCGCCAGCTTGGCGAACGAGCAGGCCGTCCGGCCCACCGGTCGGCACTCCGCCCGCGACACCGGCGAGGATGCTGGCCTCTCCGGCTTTCCGGCCGGGGACCACACGACCGCGAGCGGTGACGGCCCCGGCCACCCAAACGGGCAGAACGGCGCGGGCGCCCCGCCCGGCGCCCCGCCCGGCGCCCCGCCCGGCGCCATGCCGGGCGCCATGCCGGGCGCCATGCCGGGCGGGAGTGCGGTGGAAGGAAATGAGACATCGGCGTGGTTCTCGCAAGGCGCTCAAGATACGGGCGTGGCCGAGGGGGAGGGGCAGCGTGGCACGGCGGCAGAGGCTGAGATCGCTGCTGAGGACCTGACCGAGTTGGGCCTTCCCCGGCGGACCCCTCAGGCCAGCCTGGGCCCCGAGCTACGTGAGGGTGCCGGCGGTGACCTCGCGGACGCCCGTGGCGGCTCGCCCGGCGCGCGTTCGCCCGATGAGATCCGCGACGCACTAGCAGCAATCCAGCGGGGCTGGGAACGGGGTCGCGCGGTCCGCGATATCCAACAGCCGGGCCCGGAGGGCGACAGCGACGCCTTTCGACCAGGCAAATAAGCCGCAGGAGGCCCGATTATGACATCAAGCGCCGGCTTGAGCTGGCTGCTGGACGACCTGGTCACGCGTGTACCGCAGGTCGAGCAGGCGGTGATCTTGTCCCGTGATGGGCTGGCGGTCGCCGCTTCGGCATCACTGACCCGTGACGATAGCGAACGGCTGGCGGCGATCGCGGCCGGCTTTGACGGCCTGGCCCGCGGGACGGCCCGGCAACTCGGCAGCGTCCAGGCCCGCCAGGTGATCGTCGAACTGGACTCGGCGTTCCTGTTCGTCATCGCTGCTGGGGCGGGCAGCAGCCTGGCCGTGGTCAGCTCCGCCGCTGCCGAAGTCGGCCTGATCGCCTACGAGATGGCCCTGCTGGTCAAGCGGGTGGGCGATCACCTGCCGGTACGCCGGCGGGCCGTTCCCGGCGCGGGCAAAGCGACATGAGCTATGACGTCGTCAGGCGAGCGGTGGCTGGACGATGAGGCAGGACCCGTCGTCCGTCCCTACGCCATAGTCAGCGGCCGTACCCGGCCCACAGGCGGGAGCTTCGACCTGATCGCGATGGTGACAGCGGCTCGCCGGGTCTCCTTCGACCCCGGCACGCTGGAGACATTGGAACCAGAACAACTGCGGGTCCTGCGCCAGTGCCGCGTCCCGACCACGGTGGCAGATCTCGGGTCCGCCCTGTGCCTGCCGGTCGGGGTGGTCCGGGTCATCCTCGCTGATCTGCGGGAACGCGGCCTCGTCATCGTTCGCCCGCCCGTGCCGCCAGCTCAGCTGCCGGACGCGCAACTGCTCAGGAGGGTCGCCGATGGGCTTCGCCGAATCTGACGGCGCTGACGATACGGCCGGCACCCCGATCGTGATCAAGATCTTGATCGCGGGCGGCTTCGGCGTCGGCAAGACGACCATGGTGGGCGCCGTCACCGAGATCCGGCCGCTGCAGACCGAGGAGGTGCTGAGCGAACCTGGCAGCGGCCTCGACGTGCTGGACGGCATCGAGCACAAGACGACCACCACCGTCGCGATGGATTTCGGCCGGATCAGCATCGGCGACGACATAATGATCTATCTGTTCGGCACGCCGGGCCAGGAGCGGTTCTGGTTCATGTGGGACGAACTGGCCTCCGGCGCACTCGGCGCCGTCGTGCTGGCCGACACCCGCCGCCTCGTCGGCTGCTTCCCCGCCGTGGACTACTTCGAACGCCGTCACATGCCGTTTGTGGTCGCGGTCAACTGCTTCGACGGGGCCCGCCGCTACGACCCAGAAGACGTGCGGGCAGCGCTCAGCGTGGCGCCCAGCACGCCGGTGATCCGCTGCGACGCGCGGAACCACGACTCAGCCAGAGACGTCCTCGTCGCGCTGGTCGAGCACGCCCTCAAGGCGCTCGAAGCCGCCCGGACCCCGGCGTATTAGAATGACATCCAGGTGCACATCGGTGCAGGTGCCACCGAAGGAGCGATGTTTGCTCGTAGGTCCCGGTATCACCCGTCAGGACGCGGCACAGACTGGCAGCAAACCAAGACGAAGTCCGTACAGACCGGCATAATCCGGCACCGAGAGCACCGATCTGACAGCAGAGCAGCGGACTCTTAATCCGCGGGTTCGGGGTTCAAGTCCCTGGCGGCGCACCCGTAATGACCTGGCATTGTACCCGTTTCGGTCGGTTTCGTGGAGGCCGTTTCGGGGCCATGTTTGCTCCACGTTTGCTCGTCAGTCCGGACCTAGTCCCACGGGCCGTCCTAATCGGCCTCGCACCCGCCGGATCCGCCCGGCCTAGTGGGACGTCCCAGCCGCCGCGTCCGCTCCGGAGCGGCCCTACCGATGGCATCACACAGCGTTATATCTACCGGATAGCGCAGCTAGGAGGCTCAGGCTCATGCCCCCAGGTACACGCGAGGTACATCGGAGGTACACGCGAGGTACATCGAGTTGCCGACACCCGCGGGGCTGCGAAGATCAGCCAAGGCGCCAACCCTCGTAGCTAATTTAGTCAGCCCGCCTTCTTGGCGCGGGCAGCCGTCGGTTCGTGGTACCAGAGACCGGCCGCGCGCACTGCCTTCGCCAGGTCATTGCGGATGGTCATCATGGCCTGCCGGACCGCCTCCATGGCCTCGATGAGCAGTTGGTAGACGCGATCTGCATCAGCTTCGGGATCGAGCACGGGACCAGGGAGATCGATCGTGACAACGCCGTCGCCCGCCTGTGAGACGCCGCGTTTTGGCGAGGCGTGCGGGACAGACTGCGGGCGGAGCCGGTGGTAGTTCATGCCCCGCCGGGAGTCGAGGGCGACGTAGCGCGGGTCGGCTGCCAGCCCCGAGACCGCGGCCGAGATCCGCGCCAGGGGCGCGTTGGCAGAGCCGCTCGCGGCCTTGGCCAGAATCTCGCCCGACACGGTGAGCGGCAGCCATGCCCTCTTGTCGTCCGATCCTAGAGCAAAGTCCGCCTTCGGCCTGGCCGCCTGAATCGCCGGGCCTGCCTGCGGATCGAGCAAGCCAATCCGCAAGCCGAGGTTGCCCAGACTGTGCGCGGCGCCGAGCAGGAAATGCCCGTCGGCCTCGGAGAGCGCACGCAGCACCAGCCGGTGATGCTCCTTGCTGATCTTGTTACGAGTGGCGTCGAAGCGCTGCGCGTCCTGCTCGAATCCCCAGCACAATCCGGCTTGCTCGCCGATGGCCCCGATCATGGCATGAAGCTCGATGATCCGGTTCGGGTCCTTCCGCCGGGCTCGCCGGTCTGCGGACTGGTCGACATAAGAGCAGAAGGCAGCCCAGCCGCCGCGCTGACTGGCAAGCTGTTACCGGGTTCTCCGTTGATGCGCGTCAGGCGTTCATGCCGCCGTCGACGGTGATGGTGGTTCCGGTGATGTGTCGGCCGCCGGGGCCAGCCAGGTAGGCGACCAGGCTGGCAATGTCGGCGGGCTCGCCGTAGTGGCCCAAGGGGATGCGGGCGACGGCCTGGGCGGCGTGCGGGCCGCCGGCGGGATTGGCGGAGGTGTCGGTGGGCCCGGGCTGGATCACGACGGCGGTGATACGGCGTGCGACGAGGTCGCGGGCCAGGGCCCGGAGCCTTCGGGGCGCAAGTCGGCCGGCAGGTAACGATCGTCGCCCACCTCGTAGAGGAATGCGAGCACGCCGGCATCGAGGCCGTCGTTAGCAACAGCGTGCTTGTAGAGCTCGCGCACCGCAGCCAGGATCTGGTTGATCCGTCCCGGGCTGCGGGCCCGGCCCCGCCCGGCGCCGGCCCGCTCCACCGGCGCGGTCCGCAACATCGCCACGAACGAGCTCAGCGATCGGGCCGCCTCGGGCAGGTCCCGGCCGCCCGAGCGACACCAAGCCAGGAACAGCGCCAGGTCGCCGGCGTAGACCCGGGTAGTCCCCTCCGCCCGGTCGGCGCTCAGGCGCAGGTGGCGCAGGTAGGTGTCCGCCACAGGCACCGGCTGCCACTCGTCGTCGACCACAGTCCAGTAGGCGAGCGTCGCCGTCAGCTCGACTCTCAGCGCCTTCACCGGAGTCCGCCCTGGGCCTCAGCCACACCAGCCGCATCACGCACGTCACTCACACGCTGCACAGTACGCAGAAGGTGTGACAGCCACTCCCCTCAAGAAGCCCGAGACGCGACACACCCGCACAGGATCGGGTCCTCTGAAAAGTGGCCGAGCAGCTTGGAGACCACCTCGAGCGGCACCCCGTCCCGAAGCGCCCTCGTTGGACCAGTGCCCGGATATTGCGCCGAGTCGCTGGCCGGCCGGTCCTGCCGCACGCGGCCCGGGCGGCCCAGCGGCGGCGGACGATGTCGCGGTGCCAGCGCACGATCGTGTCCGGGGTAATCAGCAGCCGCAGTCCCTGGCGCCGCGCTTTCGGTATGACGCCGAGCAGGGTTGCGAGCAGAGTCCGGTCCGCCCAGTCCAGCTTCGGCCGCCGCGGCTGCCGGCGCTGCAGCACGGCGAGCTGGTGGCGCAGCATCAAGATCTCCGCGGTCTTCCACATCTCCTCGCGCCGCGACAGCCGCAGCCCCGCGGCGACCCGCGTAATCAGAAGGAACACGAAGCGCAGGCACATGATCGGTGATCATCACGGCCGGACGGGGGTCGTGGAAGTGTACGTGCGGCGGCCAGTCCTCATTGGAGGCATGGCTGTTGTTCAAGTCGGCTAGCGGTTGGATAACCGCGGTGCTCACCACTGCGGCGGCGATCAGGCCCTTGCCAAGCTTTTCATTGCGGGTCGAGGTCGAGCGGCGGTTGCGCGTTAGGGCGTTCATGGCGTGTCCTCCTGGAGTTTCCTGGCGAGGTTCAAAGGGTGCCACCGGGCAGGTGGCCGTCGGCGAATCGCTCATCGAGTGAGGTCCAGCGCAGATCGGGATAGCGGTCGTTGTCCAACGGGTCGAGCCGAGTCTGTCCGCTGAACATGCTCGTGGTCAGCGCGCTGGCTGTTCGGGTTCTTCGGCGGCGGAGTAGGCGAGGAAGTCATCGACCATGCGGTGCAGCAGGGTGGCGAGCTGGTGCAGCTCCTGCGGGGGCCAGTGCGCGAGGGCGGCCTGCATGCCGCCGGTGCCCGCCT
>WNFJ01157008.1_pt3 | contig 11143 bp, 1 predicted proteins | sample 5400461 | NCBI WGS metagenome assembly WNFJ01 (sample SAMN13153349, study PRJNA577476) | soil metagenome | isolation source: 115 cm saprolite on Douglas fir-dominated hillslope | place: USA:California | collected 2013-09-17 | reverse complement strand
CCGCCGGTACGCCGGGCTGGGTCAGCAGCCGCTCGATCTGCTGCGGCGCCGCGCCGGTGAACACCCCCCGGCCGCCCGGCCGGCGGCGGGACGTTGAGCCGGGCCACCACCGCGTGGGGGCGCGGAAGACCTGGACCCAGATGTCCTGGGTCTCCGGATTAGCTCGGCCCTCTTCGCCCTCGTGGCCGGCCAGCACCTTTTCGAGGATGCCCGGATCGCCGAGCAGGCGGTCGATCACCTCGCTGATGTGCTGCGCCTCCTCGTTCTGTGGCTCATCCTGCCGGTCAAACTCCGGAACCGCGCCGTGCTCCCGCAGCACGTCGGCGGCACGGGTAGGCCAGGTCAAGAACTTGAGAAGGTAGGTCCTGGCCTCCTGGCGCCGCTCTTCGGGGCTCATTTCCAGGATCTCCTGATGGCGGTCGGCCCACCTGTCGTGGATGTTGCCGCAGCTGCCGGGCCGGTCGGGGACCAGCGCCGGGCCGGTGGCCAGATGGCCGAACGCGTCGTCGGTCCACCGCTTGGCCTGCTGCGCGATCTGCCCGATGTGCTCCATCGGGTACAGGTTGGCCGGGTCGTCGTGCTCCGCCTTCCCCCGGTCCGCGATATAGAGCTGGATAAACGCCTGGATGTCGTTGTGGTAGGCCTCGCGCAGCCGGGCCGCGAAGTCCTCGCTTTGCCCGGGCAGCTGGCGGGTGAACCGCGGGGCCTGCCCGCCAGCGTCGCTCCTGGGCGGGTCGAGCGCGCGGCGCAGCCGCTGCACCTGATCGCGGGTGGGGCGCACGGTGACCTGGCGCAGCCGGGCGGCATCGGGAACCTGCCGGGCGGCGTCCCGGTACAGCAGGTCCAGGGTGATGTCCAGCACCCCTTCGGCCCGGTGCAGCTGGTCCGGGTCCGGGGTGATGCCCGGCAAGGTTAGCGGTGGTCAGCGCAGTAGACCGATCATCGCCAAGGCGTTTCTTGGCCGTCAGGCTGTGCTGTGTCTCACACCGACCCATCCGGCCTGAACAGCTGCCAGATGACGCCATCCCCCGGCAGCACCTCAGCCGCGGGACTGTCCAGGGCCAACAAGTCCGTCTGCGCCGCCAGCACGTCTCGCCCCAGCGTCACCGCCAGCCCGCGGACGAACGGGGCCTCCAGGGCACCGGCCGCACACGACAGCAACGCCACCACAGCATCGCCCGGCAACCGGCCCTCCAGCATCCGCGCGACCTGCTCCGGGCCCATCCCCACCCAGCGGGTCACACCGCCCGGGCCACGCACCGGAACCCGGGCAAACCCGCCGTTCCCGTGCACCGCCACCGGCACGCTCGCCCCCTCCGGCAGCGCCCGGCCCGCCAGCCCGGCCAGCTCATCCTCAGACAGCAACGCCCAGCCATCCCGCAACTGCGGCACCTGCCGCCACAACACCTCCGCACCGTCAGCCAGCCACCCGCCATCCACCTCCACCAGGTCCGCAACCGTCGCATGTTCAACCCATGCCACAACCCGGCGGCGCACCTCCTTTGACGCCACGCCACCAGGGAAGCCGGAAAACGCCGATGTGCCCCGTCCCCGCGACGTCGTCGGAGCGATCGTTACTGCTCCGTCTGGTATGTTGCGCCTGTCGAGTTCTGCGCACAGCATCGACCACAGGGCGTCCAGCACGGCCCGCGCCCGGGCGAAACCCGCGGCCGGCTTGCCGTTACCACCGCCTTCGATACGCAAGACCAGGCCTGGTTGCTGTCCGCTCGCCGACTCCTGTGCCGCGGCCGCAACCTGCCGGGCGAATTCGCCGAGGGCGCTGCGGTGGCGAGAGACGTCGAAGGCATACTTCCTTTTAGCGAATCCGATGTCCAGGTGACCGGCCGACGTCACCATGTTGTGCTGACCGCCCGGCCGGGGCGATTGCTGGACGTTCCGGGCCTCGTGTTGCAGTACTTCGATCAGCGTGTTCAGCTTGCCGATGATACTATTTACCGAATTCGCCTGGAAAAGGTTCTCCGTTTCCGGGCGGTTCAATTCGGCGCGAACCGCCTCGGCTGCACCGCGGGCCGAAGTGATGGCCTGCGCGCGCCGGCTTGGCGTAGCGCGTGCATCCGCGAGATCCAGCAAAGCTTCGGTGAGTCTCGCGGTCACTCGGTCATCGATGGCGGATGCGCTAGGCGCTCCGGCGCCGCTCCGGCGCCGATCACGCATAACCTCAATGGCTTGGACCAGCGCTTTCGCGCCTCGATCACGCGCCAGTGAGGGCTCGCCCAGGATGCGCACCGCGTCCATCAGGCGTGCGGCATGTCTCCTTCCGTCTTCGGAGGCCACGCGCGCGGCCCGCTCATAAGAGGCGGCAGTGCGGTCGTCAAGCGCCTGAAGGATACCCGGCAGCCCCGCGGGCCCGATCGGGCACTCGCCGTGTCTGCGGAGCTCGACCACCAGGAGCTTGACGGGTAGCTCTCCTTCATTATCGTCGAGCAGGGGGACGGGCCCTATATCGCACGCATCGAATTGATCGATTATTTTAGCAGGAGTGGCGACCAGCGCGTTGTCGAGATAGACGCCGACACTCGCCTGCACCAGGTTGGAGTCCAGCTCAAGATCGAGCAATTCACCGCGGCCCTCCCCCATCTTCTCATAATACTGTTGAGAGAAAGAGTTTTCCTGCGGAAAACCGAAAAGGAATTTGGCACGAAGAATAGCCCTGATATCTTCGGCATTCTCCTCCAGGAATCTCTTTGCTTCTTCAGGCAGCAGGCTTTCCCGAATGACCGCTAGTGGCGTACGCAGCGCTACGTTGAGCTGATTCTTCAAGTAGCCGTGATCTCCAGGAGTGTAAACCTGGAAATGTGCCACCACGTGCGAGTACACCAACGCCATGAAACCGCGGAGCATCGCCACGGAATCAACCTCGTCGAGTAGCCCCATCTCGACAACCGCCGAGCTTATATCCGCTTCCCTTGACCACTCTACGAACATCCGAGCGACAGTATTCCCGAACTCTAGCTCTCGCCCGTGGGGCTCCGCTTGCATCAGGCGATACAGCTCGGTCAGCGGCACCCCGATCGAATACTGCGGCCACAGCGGCGTCTTGACGTCAGCATAGCGCGCCCGGAGCCGGAGATTGAGCCCGCGCGCCGCGGGGGAGATCTGCCACCCCTCTTCCGGCCGGAAGAATTCCGCCACCGGGATGATCGCGCCCGCGGGTCTTTCTGCAAGCTTAGCCAGGTCACGGCTGATCCGCTGAACAATTCCGTCCCAATCCCATTTGCGCCGATCTCCGCGTATGCTCATCGGTTTGGTCACGACCTCGATCACAATCGAAGCATCACGGTACTCGGTAACAGCCTGGTAGCCCGCAATCTCGTTTCGGGCTACGAGCATCCCCAGAGGAAGGTTACTCCCGCTGTTCCCCGGCGGGAGTACGACGATGTCGGTTTCGGCCTCGAATCCGAGTGCTCCGACGCGGGGATCGGGGGGGTCGGTGATCGAGCGGCCGACATGCGACGAGTCGGCGAAGGTACCGGGTGTCACGGCAGCGGCCGCCGCGCTGGACCTGGTGGCCAGAAGAAGGGCAGCGGTACCGGGCGCGGGTCCGCGGGCACGCCCTGCTGCGTCGACGAGCAGGGCGCGGACCCGGAACGGCGCCCGCAGGACCGCCTCCCCGCCGGCCCGGCCGCACGCCCGATCGCCGGACCCGCCCGTGGCCAGCGAGCGGGCCTGCCCGATGACCTGCCTGGCGTCGCTGACACCGCCGTTTTGCGGGTCGGCCAGATACAGGCCCCCGGCAGTGTTCACGATGGCGAAGGCATGGCCAATGGCGCCGGGGCGCCCTTCGACGACCAGCGCAGCCCCGCCCACCCCCAGCCCCTCGACCAGAGGGAGCAAAGTGTCCCAGTCCGGTATCGGCGTCCAGTCACCGGGGCGCCCCAGCAGACGGCGCATGGACGGCTCGCTTGCCACCACCCGGTCATCCAGCGTCGCCCCCGACGCGATCCCGTGCTCGAACAGCAGCCCAGCCAGTGCCTCCAGCCACGTCAAACACGCCTCCTGCACGCCCTGCAACGGCCCCCGCGCAGACCGGCGCGCCTCAACCTCCAGCCACCGGCCGGCCACGGTGACAGCCTCGCCCGCCAGCCGCATGAGCCGCGACCGATCGATCCGTTCCCCGCCACCGCGCGCAGGCCGCCGCCCGGTCCGCTCCCGCACCCACCTCGCCAGCTCGCCAGCCGGCGGCTGCGTGCCAGCCAGGTGCGGTGCACCCGCCGCCGGCTGCCCCGGGTCCAAGCCGCCTGCCGTTTCAACCCTGGGCGGGTCGAGCGCGCGGCGCAGCCGCTGCACCTGATCGCGGGTGGGGCGCACGGTGACCTGGCGCAGCCGGGCGGCATCGGGAACCTGCCGGGCGGTGTCCCGGTACAGCAGGTCCAGGGTGATGTCCAGCACCCCTTCGGCCCGGTGCAGCTGGTCCGGGTCCGGGGTGATGCCCGGCGCCTCCAGGGCGTTCGGGGGCCTGGCGCGCTGCGTGTGCACCGCGACCCGGGCCGCGGTCAGCCACCACGCCGCCCGGGCCCGCGGCACCCCGGGCAGCCGCAACAGCGTTTCGGCCAGCTCATAAGCGTTCCGCTGTCCGATGGCCGCGGCGATGCGGTCGGCCTCGGCCGCGGGCGGCCCGGCGGCGGGATCCAGGCCGGCCAGGTCCGGGCCGATCAGCGCGGGGGTGAACGTGCCGGCGAGCTGCCCCCGCGGCACGACGTGGCCGGCCTGCAGCCCGGCCCGGCCCCGCGCGAACCGGCCCGCCATCATCTGCACCATGCCGGGGCCGTCAGCGAAGATCACGCTCAGCTCGCCGTCGTCGGCTGCCTGGAGCAGCCGCAGCGCCGCCCACCGGGCAGGACCCCGCGCTAGCTCGCTGATCAGCACCGGCAACCGGTCCAGCGGCACCGTGAACCGTGGGTCGCGGGTGAGGTGACCGCGGGCCTGCGCCACATTGCTGACGGCTTGACGGATATCACGTAGCCACCACCGGGCCCGCGCCTGCTGCACCGGCGGCAGCTGGGCAAGGTTTCCCAGGATCGCCTCGCCGGTGACGGCGGCTAGCACCTTCCCGGCCCGGTTCAGCTCGTCCTTGGTCAGCTCGCGCCGGCGAAGGGCCGCCAGGTCCGGATGGATCAGCCCCGGGCTGAACTGCCCGCCGGGTTGCCCCTGCGGGACCACCCGGCCCGCCGCCAGCTCCGGCCGGCCGCCGTCGAACCGGGCGGCGAGGAAGTCTTCCAGCCCGCCGCGCAGCGCATCGCCGGGCGGGAAGGCCGCGCCGAGCAACGCCAGCATCCCGGGCCCGCCGGTGAACATCTCACCCAGCTGGCCGTCGCCGGCCGCCGCCAGCAGCCGCAGCGCCACCGGCCGGGCCACGCTTTGCGCCAGGTCCGCCACCATCTGCCGCTGCTGCGCCCCGGGCAGATCGGCCAACAGGTCACCAGCCAGATACCGCCCGGCCAGCGCGGCCTGCGGGGCGGCCGCCCGGATCTGCGCCGGCCAGCTTTCGGCGTGCCCGCGCTGCGGCGCGGGCAGCCCCCCCAGCACCCGCGCCACCTCAGCCCCGGGCAGGCCCGCCGCCACCTCAGCAGCCAGCCCGATCTGCTCCTCGGTCAGATCGCCCACGCCAACCCCCTCCAGCGCGGGGCTGAGCAGCGCCGGGCGGAACGGCTGCGACCAGGACGCGGCAGCCGCCAGCGGCGCGGGCACGTCGGTGACAACCTGCTCATCGACCAGGCCCGCCAGCCGCGGCGGCATGGCCGCAGCGCCGATCGCCTGGGCTCGCAGCGCCCCGCGCTCGGCGGCCGGGACGGCTTTCAGGGCCTGCCGGACGGCCTGCCACACCTCCTCCGGCACCTGATGACCGGGCGCGCCGATCAGGATCAGCCCCCGGGCCGGGGCCGGCGGCACGCCGTTCGCCCACGCCCGGGCGGCCGCGGTGACCGCCAGCGGCCGGATCCACAGGCCGCCGGCCAGCTGGATATCGGCCACCCACCCCGGTGGCAGCCCGGTGACCGCGCCGTACACCCCGGCCACCGCGCGACCTGCGGCGTTCATCTGGCGGCGGGCCTGCCGGGCGGCGTCCAGGTGAGCGTGCAGCTCGCTCACGGTGTCCCTGGCCCGGCCAGCCCGGGCCAGGGCGTGCTGCCACGGCCGATATTCGCCGGCGGTCAGCAGGTCACGGGGATCGTCGGGATGCCCGGCGATCTCCGCGAGCCGCCGGTCCAGCTCGCCGCGCTCCGCCTGGGCCGCGCGGTCCCACGCCGCCGCCACGGCGCGGCGGATCACGCCAGCGGCCGCCGCGGCGCCGCGAGCGGCGATGCGGTCCGGGGCAAGCCCCAAACCCTGGGCCCCTGACTCGGCCCGGGCCCGGGCGGCCTCCGCATGGGGCTGGGCGGCAGCCTGCGCGCTGGCCAGCACCGCCTCCTTCGCCTCCCGCGCCGCATACACCGCAACCGCCCTGCGCTGCCGGTCCAGGGCCGCAAACCGCTCCGGCACCCAGCCGAATCCGGCCAGCTCCGCCTGACGCTGCCGCAACACCGCCTGTTCCGCCGTCAGCCACTCCCGCACGACCTCCTCGGCGGGAAGCTGCCGCCCAGCCAGCACGTGCCCGGTCACGACCTCGGCCAGCGGCTCGCGCAGCCGGACCGCCAGGTCACCGGCCAGCTCCCGCTGGCGGGCCGCGTCCGCCGCGGCCCGTACCGCAGCCGCCGCCCCGGCGGCGGTCAGCACATCCCTGCGCTGCTGCCGGGCGTGCTGGGCGGCGGCGCCGGCCTGGCCCTCGAGCGGGGCCAGCTCCTGCCCGCGCTCGTGCGCAGCCTGCGACGGCTGGACGCCGTCCCGCAGCGCACGCTCGTATCTCCGCGCCGCCGCCCCCCGCCCATCGGCCATCACCCGGCGGTATTCCGCCTGGGCCGCCGCCTCGGCTTGCTCATCGATCCTGGCCTCGTTGTGAGCCCCAAGCCGCCGCAGCACATTGCCGCCGGCCTCGTCCGCGGCATCGAGCACGACCTGCACCACACCAGGGCCAACGGCCAGCGGGCCGGCCAGCCGGGGGTCACCCCCCGTCAGCGCCGCGACCAGCTCATGCACCCGCGAGATGGTCACCGCCAGGCCAGCATGGCTGCCCATTGCCCCCTCCACCAGCACCGGCCTGATGACAAACGGCCTCCCCTGCACCACACCGGCCAGAGCGGCCGCGACGGCCCACGCCGGCGCCCGGTAAGCCCAGCCCCCTTCCCCCGCCACCGGCAAGACCCCAGTAAGCAGCAAAAATGGCAGCCCCAGGGAACCGTCACCGAACGCCGGCACGGCCACCTCAGCGGCCAAGCGGCCCCACGGATGGCGCATCCCGTTGACCTGCCCGGTCAAGTCCACCAGCTCCCGCAACCACTGCATGCTGACCGGCGCGCCATCACCCAGGCCATAATGCAGCCGGTACTCGGCCTGCAGGCCGGCCAGCGTGACCTCCGCCCTCCGGCCGCCCTCTGCGGCGCGGCGCGCGGCCCCGATGGTGTCAACCAGCCGCCGCAGGTTGGCCAGCCCCTCCCGGCCGACGCTGCCGTCGTCGAACACCGAGGTGGCGAGCACCAGCAACCGGAACAGCCGCGTCGTCGCCCGCAGCGCCGTCCGCGGCGCCGTCCGCGGCGGCCAGACCACACCCTCGACGGCCACGTTCGCGTTCACGCCCGGGTCATGCAGCCCCACCTCGCGCGCGAGGTCGGCGAACCACCGCCCTTCCCCGCCCGCAGGCATCCCGAGGCGGCGGGCCAGCTCGATCACCCTGGTGATCTCCGGTTCCGCGGCCTGGTGACCAGCCCCCAGCAGCATGCCAGCCAACGCCGGTGGCGCTGGATCAGCGCCGTCGGCCTGGACCAGGCCGGCCACGCCGAGCCATTCGGTGAAAGGCGCAAGCGTCAGGTTCAGTGCCGCGCTGTCGCCGGGAAACCGGTCTAGGTACAGCCCGGCCGCTTGGCGCAAAATCTGAGCAGCGCCGTCCCGCTCGGCTCCCCTCAGTGCCGCCGCCACCTGCCCCAGCCAGGCCCTCACCAACCGGCCCTCCGGGCTGGTGGGCAGCTGGCGGGCGAACTCCGCGGCAGCCTCGCCCCGCCGGGCCATGCCGGTCATCCGCTCGATGGTGTCCGCCATCATCGGATCGTCGATCATGCGGTACGTCTCCGGCCGTTCGGCCGCGTCGTACTTTGACTGGCCGAGGTCGCGCATTTCCAGCACCACCAGCGGCAGGGGCATGCCCGGCCCGCGGCCGCGTGACCGGTCCAGGCCGCCGGAATCCGCCCGGCCGATATCGAAGACCTCCGGCCCGATCCGCTCACCTTCGGGTGCAGGCCGCAGGATCTCATCGAACAACCGGCCCACGGTGCCGATACGGACATCGGTGTCCTCGTCGTAGAATGGCACGTTCCACAGATCGGAGGACTCCCCGTCCAGGTACTCGCGATCGAAATCCGGGAACAGGTCCCAGAACTGCTTCGCGAACAACTCCCGGATGTCGTCCGCCCGGTCGGCGCAGAACGCCTGCAGCCGCGGGCCCAGCTCCGCCCAGATCTCATACAGCGATTGCCGGGCAACCATCACCATCCCGGCCTTCATGGGGCCCTCGGGATGGGCCTGATAGTCCAGAACGGCGCTGAGCTGCACAAAAGCCAGCGCCATGACCTCGGCGACCGTGACGGCGCCGGCCACGTCCCAGCCAGGCGTGAGCACCTGGGCAGCCTCCGGCGACGGCGCACCGCCGGCCGTGGCGTTCATGTAGCGGTCCGCGACCTGCCACCCGAACCGCGCCGCCGCGCTGAGCACCTCCGCGGAGTAAGCGCCGGGGTCTGCGCCGCGCTTAAGTTCGGCCAGCGCGGCCAGCACACCGCCGCCGAGCGGAACCCCCACCGACAGCTGCAGATACAGCGGCGCGCCATCGAACAGGTCCTGGAGCCGGACCACCCGCACGTCGCGGAACTCCCGGGTGATCTCATAGTCCGCGCCCGGGAACAACTCGGCCAGGCTCCTGCTGTCCGGTGGGCTGCCGAGCCGGGTTGCCGGGGCCCGCTCCCAGCGCTGGTCAACGTCGCGGATGCGGGCCAGCACCGCACCGGGGCCGGGCCGGCCCGGCTCCGCCAGCACCGCCCACGGGGCCGTGACCGTCTCCGGCACCGACATCCTGAACCCGCCGCGACCTGCCTGCGGATCAGCCGCCACCCCGCCCGCCTCCATGGCCTGCGGGCTCGCATACAGGACGCCGTTCTCGCCGAGCCACGCTTTGCCGTTATCCACGACCACGCGGACCAGCCCGTCACCGCTGCGCAGCAGGACCGTCTTCGCCGGCAGCCGCTCCCCACCAGGCAGGAACAGGCGGACGTTGTGCCGCTCGGCCTCCACCCCCATCGCCCCGCCGGGCAGCCCGCCGCCGCGGCGGCGCCCGCTCGCCCGCCGGGACAGTTCCGGCCAGGCGCGCCAGTGGCTGGTGATGCCGGCCGCGGCCAGCCGCTGCTGCGCCCCGGCCAGCCGCCGCAGGGCGCCGTCCACCGCCGCGCGCAGCTGCCGCGCAGCGGGGCCCGGGCGGTCCCGGGCCTGCGCCCACGCCCCGTACGCCGCGTCCGCGGCCTGCCACGCCCGCGCGAAGTCCGCCAGCGCCTGCCCGGCACCGCCCGGGACCCCCCCCGGCCACCCCCGCTCCGGCCACCCCCCCTCCGGCGGCTCCAGCGGGGGGTGCGCGCCCAGGCCCGCCGGCAGGCCGGCCAGCCGCTCCCGGGCGGCCGCCCACGCGCGTTCCACCCGCGCCCCGTCGCCGGGGCGGCCACCGGCCCCCCGCGGCAGGGCGTGCGGCCCGGCCGCGGTGTCACCCGGGGGCTGGTGCCCGGCCCGGCCGGCGGCACGCCGGGACGCGACGGCCAGCGCCGGGGCCCCGCCGGGCAGCCCACCGGCCGGGCCGTCGGGGTCGGGCTTGATCTCCGGGGACCGCGGCCGCCCCAGCTGCCTGACGTAATCCTCACCGTAGTCGGCGATCACCATGCCGGACCGGTTGTGCGCCCCGTAGAGGTTGTCCAGCCCGGCCAGCGCCATGATCGACTGCGTCCGGGCACCGCCGTCCCGATCGGTCAGCCGCACCTGAAACGGCACGAACAGCGCGTTGATCCCGGTGACGCTGAGATCCCGCACCGCCCTGCCCGGGGCGTCCCGCACCCGGGTGTTGGCGAAGGCCACCGTGCCGGCAAACCCCTCAGCGGCCATCGTCCCCACCGTCCGCCCGGGACCGGGGACCGCGATCGCGTAATCCGGGTACTCCGGGTGCACCGCCCGCCACCGCGCCACCGCGCCGTCATCTTCCAGCACCGCCCCCGGGTACAGCCCCAGCACCTGCCCGGCCGACAGCAGCGGCCGCTGCCCCGGCGGCCTGGCCAGCATCTCAGCGGTCAAAAACACCCCGTACTGGCCCACCAGCATCCGCTCAGCATCCGGCACATGCTCCTCCGCAAGCGGCTGCGCCACCACCCGCGACTGCCGCCCCGGCCGCCCCAGCGTGGCCTCCACCAGTGCCCGCACATCCCGCGCCAGCAGCTCAAACCTCTCCTCCATCCACGCATTCGCATCCGCCCGCTGCCAGTCCCGCTCCCCCGCCAGCCGGGGGTCCCGCCGATCAGCCGCGATCCTCTGCAGCACCTCCCGGTACCGGGGAGGGCCCAGCACCACCCCGGTCACCGTCACGGCCGGGTGCACCGGGCCATCAGCATCCGCGAACGGCGCATACGCCCGGCGCACCGGATCACCGGGATCACGCCACGGAAACAGCCGGTCACTCCTCACCCGGGGCCTCAGCCTGCGCCGCACCGCCCGCGACCCCACCACCCGCACCTCCTCACCCGCGGCCAGGTCCTCCCGCTTGGCCCCCGCATCCCACTCCATCTCCTGCCAGTGCGCCTGATCAGCCCCCATCTCCTCCCACCGCGTGGGCCCAAACACCCACGGCTGCGCCGCACCCGCCACCCCGGCCGGACCCGCACCTGGCGCACCCACCGCCCGGCGCCGCTTCGCCCGCGGAGCCTCCTGCCCCGGCTCCTGCCCGCCGCCGGCGGCGCGGCGGCGTTTGCCCGGCCCGCGCGGCGGGCCCAGCCCCCGCGGCCCGGCCGCGGCC